>Ga0315554_1001807_pt1 | contig 12577 bp, 10 predicted proteins | sample SalMarSW160370MG_FD_202114 | JGI IMG/M metagenome (GOLD analysis project Ga0315554, IMG submission 202114) | Salt marsh sediment microbial communities from the Plum Island Ecosystem LTER, Massachusetts, United States - Salt Marsh Sediment SW1603-70 ... | reverse complement strand
AGCAGCGGGTGTGGTATACCCTGCGGCGGCAATTCCTTGAACCATACGTTGTCGTTTTGGATGGACATCTTTGAAGGAGTTCATAACTCATGGCAGTCTCTCGGCTCATCACAATCGCTCTGATCATCCTCGTCGGTCTCGGTACCCCCGGGGCCCTGCTCGCTCAAACCGGCGGCTCACAATCGCTCAACCTCGACAGCCTGGTAACTGAGGCCCTCAACAGCAATCCGCAGATACGCGCGGCGCGGCAGCGCTCGGTTGCCGCCGGACAGCGAAGTCCGCAGGTGAGCGCCCTGCCTGACCCCATGGTGACCTACACCCGCTGGCTTTCGTCCCCCGAGACGAGGGTCGGGCCGCAGCAGGACATTTTCATGCTCTCGCAACCCGTTCCCTTTCCGGGAAAGCTCGGATTGATGGGGGACATGGCCGATGCCGACGGTGCAGCCGCGGGTGCTCAGTATGAGGCGGTACGGCGGGACATTGTTTTCAACGTCAAGCAAGCCTACTACGATCTGTACTGGATCGATCGATCCGTTAGTATCCTTGACGACTACCTGTCGCTGCTGCGGGATTTCTCGAAAGTGGCTGAACGAAAATACGCAACCGGAGAAGGGATTCAGGCGAGCGTGCTGAAGTCCCAGGTCGAGATATCGAATGTCATCGAACGGAAGCTATCGTTTGATCGAATGCGGAAAGGGGCCGCAGCGCGTCTGAACGCTCTACTGAATCGCCCTGTCGACTCAGCGCTCGCTCCTGCGGCGCTGATCGATACATCGGAAGTGGAGGTGTCCGAGTCGCTTCTGGTTCGACAAGCGCTAGATCAGCGGCAGGAGCTGAAGGTTGCGGGGGAAATGGTCCGGAAGAGCGGGTTTATGAAGGATCTTGCACGCAAAGAGTACTTCCCGAATTTCAACCTGCAGGCATCATACATCACAGTCTCTAAGAAGAACAGCATGGCTTCTGATGCCGGCAAGGACGCGTATTCAATCGGCATCGGCTTAAGTTTGCCCATCCAGCTCGGGCGACGCGTTGCCGCGACCGAGGAAGCTGAAGCGACAGATCAGGCAAACAGGCTCACGTATGAAAATCTGAAGAACAGCGTCGAAGCGGAGATCGCCGATCTGTGCTTCCAGCTGCAGAGCACACAGCAGACGCTGGATTTGTACAGTCAAGGTCTCCTGGTCCAGGCGCAAAGCAGTCTTGAATCAGCCGTCTCCGCCTACCAGACAGGGAAGCTCGATTTTCTCAGCCTGCTCGACTCGGAACGGATGGTGCTGCAGACAAAGCTGGGATATGTCAAGGAACAGTCGAACTACAGGAAAATAGCTGCTGCGTTGGAACGAGCAGTGGGCGGAAACTCGCTCGCAGGAAAGGAGTGAGTGAAATGATCGCGATGTTCGAACGATGTCGATTGAATATGGAGGAAGGAATGAAACGCAACAAGAAGGAATCATCCCGCGTTCTCGCATTGACCGGGCTGTTGATCGTCCTGGCGACTGGAATGTCGTTCGTCTTCGGTGGATGTGGAAGCGGAGAACGGCAGGATCCCGCACAACAGAGTGAGGCGGCAACAAAGGGATCACAGAAGGGAAAAAAGATCCTCTACTGGCGTGCCCCCATGGATTCTACGTACAGGTCGGACAAACCGGGGAAATCTCCCATGGGTATGGATCTCATTCCGGTGTATGAAGGTGAACAAGGAAGTGGGGATACCGCGATGAAGAGTCCGGCTGAGAAGAAAGGAAAGAAGATTCTTTACTGGCGAGCGCCGATGGATCCGACGTACATCTCGGAAAAGCCGGGAAAGTCTCCGATGGGGATGGATCTCATACCCGTGTACGAAGGCGAAGAACAGACCGGAGGGCCTACAGTGGTCATCGACCCCGTCACCGTTCAGAATATCGGAGTGCAGACTTCGCCTGTCGAGAGGGTGAACCTTCACCGTGTCATTCGGACCGTCGGCTATCTGGATTACAATGAAGAGACGCTGCAGCGGGTGAACATCAAATTCTCCGGGTGGGTTGAGAAGCTCTTCGTGAATGAAACCGGCCAACAGGTAGAGCGAGGCGAGCCGATGCTGACGATCTATTCGCCCGACCTTGTCTCGACCCAGGAGGAATATCTCCTCGCATACCGGAACGCGAAAGGGCTGGAGTCGAGCACGTTCCAGGAGCTTGCCCAGAGTGGTCAGTCGCTGCTGGAGTCCGCCCGGCGCCGTCTTCTCTACTGGGATATCAGCGAGAAACAGATCAAGGATCTCGAAGAACGGGGCGTGGTGAGCAAGACCGTTACGCTCTACGCGCCCTCGAATGGGATCGTCATCAACAAGATGGTGGAAGAAGGGATGCGCGTCGTGCCCGGCATGGATCTTTATCGGCTTGCCGACCTCTCAAAGCTCTGGGTGTACGCAAAGATCTATGAATATGAAGTCCCCTTCGTCAAAGTGGGGCAGCCTGTTGAGGTGCACGTCTCGTACATCCTCGGAGAAACATACAAAGGACGGGTCGACTTTGTGTATCCCTTCCTTGACGAGAGAACTCGGAATGTGAACGTTCGGATTGTCGTTCCCAACCCAAATCTTGAGTTGAAGCCTCAAATGTATGCTACGGTTCAATTCGCATCTTCCATCGGCTCGAATGTCACAGCGATTCCTTCGGATGCCGTTATCCGGACCGGGACTCGGAACGTCGTGTTCGTGGCGAAGGGTGGCGGGAAGTTTGAGCCTCGCGATGTTGTTCTAGGCCCTCAAGGTCAGGACAACCTGGTGCAGGTTCTAGCAGGAGTGGTGCCGGGAGAGAACGTTGTCACGGCCGCGCAGTTCTTGATCGATTCGGAAAGCAGGCTGAAGGAAGCGATCCGGATGATGCTCGAGGCGAAAAAGCAGGCAGCGATGCCGAAGGAGCAGAATGACTCACAACAGTAGGCGGCCTTCGTAGCGCGCAGACCAATAGAACAAAGCTGAGAAAATGAAAGATCAACCATGCTAGAACGAATCATAGAGTGGTCAGTCAACAACCGGTTTCTCGTCATACTCGGAACGCTGTTTCTCATCGCCGCAGGCATCGTTGTTCTGGTGAACACGCCGTTGGATGCGATCCCGGATCTTTCGGATGTCCAGGTCATCATCTTTACGGAATACCCCGGCCAGGCCCCGCAGGTGGTCGAAGATCAGGTCACGTATCCTCTTACGACGGCGATGCTCGCGGTGCCGTATGCGAAGGTGGTGAGGGGGTACAGCTTCTTCGGCTACAGCTTCGTGTACATCATCTTTGAGGATGGAACCGATCTCTACTGGGCGCGAAGCCGCGTGCTCGAGTATCTCAATTATGTCTCGAAGCGTCTGCCGCAGGGGGTCACGCCCACCCTGGGCCCCGACGCCACCGGCGTCGGGTGGGTGTACGAGTACGTTCTCAAGAGCGACAAGCTGAACCTCGCTCAGCTCAGGTCAATCCAGGATTGGTATCTTCGCTACGAGCTGACATCCGTTCCCGGCGTGGCGGAGGTAGCGAGCATCGGCGGATACGTCAAGCAGTATCAAGTCGAGGTCGATCCGAACAAACTCCTCGCCTACAATATGCCGCTCAGCCGTGTCAAGATGGCGATTCAGCGGAGCAATAATGACGTTGGGGGGAGACTGATCGAGATGGCGGAGACCGAGTTCATGGTGCGGGGGTTGGGGTATATCAAGTCTGTAAAGGATCTCGAAAACGTTCCCATCGGTCTGGATCGCAACGGGACGCCCGTCATGCTGAAGCAGGTGGCGAACATTCATCTCGGTCCGGAGCTCCGTCGCGGCATTGCCGACTGGAATGGTGAAGGTGAGGTTGTCGGCGGCATAGTAGTAATGCGATACGGTGAGAATGCGCTCAAGACTATCCACGCGGTCGAAAGCAAGCTGGGGGAGCTGAAGAAAGGATTGCCGGAAGGAGTGGAGATTGTGCCCGCGTACAACAGGGCAAGCCTCATCGAGCGGGCCATTGACAATCTCCAGAACAAGCTCATCGAGGAAAGCATCGTTGTGGCGATTGTCTGCATCATCTTCCTGCTCCATTTTCGCTCGGCGTTTGTGGCCATCTTTACGCTGCCCGTGGGTGTTCTTGCAGCCTTCATCGTCATGTATGAGCAGGGGATCAATGCCAATATCATGTCTCTGGGTGGCATTGCGATCGCCATCGGAGCGATGGTGGATGCGGCAATCGTGATGATAGAAAACGCCCACAAGCACATCGAGCGCGAGGGCGGAACGAAGAATCATTGGCAGATCATCATTGACTCGTCCAAAGAGGTCGGGCCGGCGCTCTTCTATTCACTTCTCATCATCACGCTCTCCTTCCTGCCGGTCTTCACACTCCAGGCCCAGGAGGGGAGGCTCTTCAAGCCGCTCGCCTTCACGAAGACGTATTCGATGGCGGCAGCTGCGCTCCTTTCCCTCACGATCGTTCCCGTCTTGATGGGGTATCTCATTCGCGGGAAGATCTTGCCGGAAGAAAAGAACCCGCTGAACAAATTCCTCATCAGAATCTATCGACCGGTGATCAAGTTCGTGCTGAAATACAAGTGGGCCACGATCGGTGTCGCGCTGGTGATTCTGTTGGTGACGGTTTTCCCGCTCCAGCGTTTGGGGTCGGAGTTCATGCCTCCATTGAATGAGGGGGACATTCTCTACATGCCGACGACAGATCCCGGCTTATCTATCACCAAGGCAAAACAGCTCCTGCAGCAGACCGATCGGATCCTCAAAACGTTCCCGGAGGTGAACACCGTATTCGGGAAGATCGGTCGGGCTGAGACGGCTACAGACCCTGCGCCCTTGAGCATGATAGAAACCATCATCACGCTCAAGCCGCAGGAAGAATGGCCGGCCGGTATGACGATGGAGAAGCTGGTCGAGGAGATGGACAAGCAATTGCATTTTCCGGGACTCACCAATGCCTGGACCATGCCCATCAAGACGCGGATTGATATGCTCTCGACGGGCATCAAGACGCCGGTGGGTATCAAGCTTATGGGTCCGGATCTTGGAGTCCTCTCCGATCTCGCCCAGAAGGTTGCACTCGTACTGAAGGATGTTCACGGCACGCTCAGCGCGTTTCCCGAAAAGACGGTCGGTGGCAACTACTTCGATTTCAATATCAATCGGGAAGAGGCAGCGCGCTACGGGCTGACGGTCGGCGACGTGCAGGACGTGATCATGTCTGCCATCGGCGGTATGGACGTCACGCAAACGGTCGAAGGCCTGGAGCGCTACCCCGTCAACGTTCGTTATCAGCGCGAGCTCCGTGACAACATCGAGGATCTCAAACGTGTCCTGATCCCGACCCCCACCGGCGCCCAGATCCCCATTGCGCAGGTGGCAGACATCGTCATCAGAAAAGGGCCGCCCGGAATCAAGTCGGAGAATGCGCGCCGGACAGCGTGGATTTATGTCGACCTCAAGGATATTGATGTCGGGACGTATGTCGAGAATGCCAGGAAGGTCGTCGATCAAAGAGTGAAGCTCCCGACAGGTTACTCCTTGGTCTGGAGTGGACAGTACGAGTACATGCAGCGCGCACAGCAGCGCCTCCGGTTGGTGGTCCCCGTCACGCTGCTCATCATCTTCCTGCTGTTGTACCTGAATTTCAGGAACTTCACCGAAAGCCTGATCGTGATGCTCTCGCTCCCGTTCGCGCTGGTCGGCGGGATCTGGGTCATGTACATTCTGGGATACCATTTCAGCGTCGCCGTCGGTGTTGGATTCATTGCGCTGGCGGGGGTGACGGCTGAGATTGGGGTTGTGATGCTCACGTACCTCGACCACGCCTATCAGAGGCATCAGAAGGAAGGGCAATTGCGAAGCTCGGGCGATTTGAGGGACGCAGTCATCGAGGGGGCAGCCCTTCGCGTGCGGCCGATCATGATGACGGTGTTTGCGATCATCGGCGGCCTGCTCCCGATCATGTGGGGCGGGGGCACCGGATCGCAGGTGATGAAACGCATCGCTGCACCGATGGTTGGTGGCATGACGACCTCCACCATCCTCACGCTGCTCGTGATTCCGGTGATATACTTCTCGTGGAAATCGAGGGGACTGCCCCCGGAACCCGACAAAGAATCCCAGGACGAATCTGAGAAGGAGTAACGCCATGAAAGAAGTCAAAGCCTACGTGAGAGTGGCTGTGGTGCAGGAAGTCGTCTCTGCTCTCGAGAGCGCCGGTTTTTGCTGTATGACGATGATCGATGTATCGGCGCTTGGCAATATCGCTGATCCCGCTCAGTCAAAATACTCGATAGAATTCATTGAGCGATATTCCAAAATGGTCCGGCTTGAGCTTGTGTGTAAAGATGACGACGCCGGAAAGGTCGTTGAGATCATTCGTGAGAAGGGATGCACACATCAATCCGGTGACGGCATTATCTTTGTCCTTCCTGTCGACCGTGCCGTCAAGGTTCGGACAGGGGAGGAAGGCGACAAGATCTTACAGTCACGTTCACTCAAAGGCAAGAACGGGTAGCAACCTTGTCTCTATTCAGAGAAATCGAGAGCAAGCTCTCGTGCATTCGTCTGTCGGAGACAGAACGGAATGACACGGAAGACCACAGATCCATAATTCACATCCATCCAACTCACCACTTTAGGGAGAGGTTAGCATGAAGCAATTAGTCGTTGTCGTCGCTGCTGCTGCACTTATCGGCCTGGTCTCCTCGAGCCCATTACAGGCGCAGGGAAAGAAAGCAGCAATTACCGGAACAGTGGTGGATACGTATTGCCTGGTCACGATGAACATGGGAGGCAAAGCCCACAAGCAATGCGCAGCCACGTGTGTGAAGAACGGTTCCCCTCTGGGCCTCAAAGAAGAGAAGTCGGGCACGGTGTATCTCGTGGCTGGTCAGAAGAACATGCTCTACGCCTCTTCGGGCCTGGAGAAGTATGTGGAAGAGCGAATAACTGTGCGGGGAACAGTCTACGAGAAAGATGGGCTCAGGATGATCGTCGTTGAATCGGCAACGCCGGTGAAATGAGACGCTCATTGACTGTATCCGGCATCATTCGGGAAATGATGGAATGTGTCCGGGAGATGGGACCATCTTTGCGCATGCTCTTGAGCGCGCACTGAAGGATCGGAGCGGTGAAGAGGGGGGAAGGGGATCCTTCGGAAATGATTTGGTCTTTTTCATTGTTACAGACGGAGAAGGCCCTTGACCACTCGATTGAAAGGAGAGATAATCATGGCCAAAGATCCAGTGTGCGGAATGCAGATTGATGAGGCGAACGCTGCCGGAAAGAGCGAATATCGCGGGAAAACCTACTACTTCTGCTCCCTCGGCTGCAAGGCTTCGTTCGACAAGGAGCCGGAGAAATATGTGAAGAGGAATGACACAAGCTCAGAGCGCCAGCATTGAGACGGCGATGGAGGCGGTCTTGCCACCGAGAGTTCGACTGCGAGGTGTCAAGAAGACAGCAGGCTGGTGGGGAGACGACGGGTAGCGGTTCAGCGAGATTTGAAGGGGTTACACATACCTCAATTCGGTGATACAGACAGAGGCCCATGTCTTGCTGATGGCGAACGGCAGAAGCGATCGTCAGCTCACCCTCTGTTCACCAGCACGTGGAAGAGATCACCTACTCCAATCTGGAGGTGTGTGAAGAACGGCTCTCCGTACTGCACCCCGATGCGCATGCCGTAGTAGCGTGACTGTGTTTCGATCCGCTCGAGGAACTCGGGGCTGCTTAGCTTCGTCTCCGGATCCTTGCTGGCTGGATTGTAGAATTGCGAGGCGTAAGCATGGATCGCTTTCATTTTCGTCTCGAACGTGTCGCTGATGTCGACAATGAAGGAGGGTTCGAACTCATGCCATTGCATGAACTCGAAGAAATGACGGGATCGGAACGGCTGCTGCTCCGTCCCCTTGAGCTTGGTCCTGATCTTCGTCAGGCCGGCGTAGAACCAGGCTTCTTTGCATAGATGGTGGCTGTGTGAATGGTCAGGGTGTCGCTCGACCGAGTGGGGTATGATGAGAATGCTCGGCTGGAGCTCGCGAATGAGCGTGATGACCTTCTTGATGTTCTCTTGATTGACTTCGACATTCCCATCCGGGATCTGCAGGTTCCTTCGCGTAACGACTCCGAGGATCTTTGCCGCCTCCTCAGCCTCCTTCGCCCGAATCTCTCTCGTCCCGCGCGTGCCGAGCTCGCCCTGAGTGATTTCCGCCAGTGCCACCCTGTAACCCTGCTTGACGAGCTTTGCCACGGTTCCCCCGCACGAAAGCTCGATGTCGTCCGGATGAGCGCCGATTGCCAACACATCAATTCTCATGGAGTTTCCTCTGTGGAAAAATGATTCGCCAATATAGTCAACGAAGGGGTGAAAGACAAGAAGGCCGCGTATCGCGGACTGTCCTAATCTGCCTTGGCTGTCACGGTCCATACCGTGACAGCTCCTAGAATTTGGTTGTTACGGTCACGGAATGGTCCCCCAAAAAGAATCGGGGCAAGCGTGACCGCCCAGTCAACTTGAAACTAGGACACTACCGCGAATCGAGGAGCGCCGTCTTCATCGTATCCTGATCGGCGAGACCTTGAATGTGGAACGAATGTTCGCTACCATCAATCAGTTGTGTGTCCGTACGATGTCAATCAGACAGTCCGAAGTCCCGATGGAGCAACTCCCGCTCATAGCCGAAGACAAGAAAGCCCTCACCGTCAGCGAGATCACTCGACAGATCAAACTATCCCTCGAGCATCGATTTCCGAGGGTTTGGGTGCAGGGGGAAATTTCGAACTTCAAGCAGCACAGCTCCGGTCATCTGTACTTTACCCTGAGAGACGAGGGCGCGCAGGTCTCAGGCGTGATGTGGAGGAGCCGGGCGGAGGGGCTTCTCTTCCTGCCGGAGTCCGGGATGAAGGTGATCGCGCGGGGTTCCATCACGGTGTATCCGCCGCGCGGCAACTATCAGCTCGATGTCGAACAACTGACACCGTTAGGGGTCGGTGAGTTGCAGCTGGCGTTCGAGAAGCTGAAGCGCAAACTGGCAGCGGAAGGCCTGTTCGACGAGGAGCACAAGAAGCCGATACCCGAGTATCCTGAGACAATCGGGATTATTACGTCCGAGACGGGAGCTGCGCTGCAGGATATCCGGAGCGTTCTTGAGCGGCGTTTCCCCGCGCTTGATGTCCTCCTTCTTCCGGTTCGGGTGCAGGGAGTGGGGGCCGCGGAAGAAATTGCCCAGGCGATCGTCGACATCAATCGCTACGGAAGGGTCGATGTGATCATCCTGGGGCGGGGCGGCGGATCACTCGAGGATCTTTGGCCCTTCAACGAAGAGATCGTTGCCAGGGCGGTCTACGGCTCGCACATCCCGATCATCAGCGCGGTCGGACACGAGATCGATTTCAGCATCTCCGATTTTGTTGCCGATCTGCGTGCGCCGACGCCGTCGGCTGCAGCGGAACTGGTGGTGCATGACCGGGCGGAACTTCTTGAAATTCTGCGCAACTATTGCTATACTATGCGTGGAAGTATGGAGGAAAGGCTCTCTACGCTGCGCGATCGGGTACAAGGAGTGTTGTCGAGCTATTCGTTCAACAGACCGAAGGATCTCCTGCGGGAGTCGGCCCAGCGGGTGGATGAGCTTGAGCGAAGTCTGACGATGAAGTTCTCCCACCTTGTGCAACTTCTGCATCACCACCATCTCACGCTGCAGCTTCGCCTGGAGAGCCTGAATCCGAAGAATGTTCTCCGTCGAGGGTATGCTCTGGTGCGAAAGCAGGGTGACTTGATCACGAGCGCCCGGAACCTCGAACGGGGGGATGACGCCAGCATACAGTTTCACGATGGAACCGTGGAAACGAAGGTCCAATCATGAGCCCCGCAAAACCTCGAAAGCAGTCCTTTGAAGCATCACTCAAACGGCTCGAAGCGATCGTGGAGTCCCTCGAGCAGGGGAGCGTGTCGCTGGACGATGCAGCGGAGCTCTATGAAGAAGGAATCCAGCTTGCCAAGGAATGTGCTGAGAAGCTGAAGGTCGCGGAACTGAAGATGAAGAAACTGGCGAAGACCTTGGACGGGCAGTTTGAGATCGAGGGATTGAACGAAGAATGAGTGAATCTGACATGAGTTCCAAATTCCTTGATAAAATCGAATATCCAGAGGACCTGAGGAAACTCGCGGTGAAGGACTTGCGGGCCGTCTGCACGGAGGTGCGGGAATTCCTCGTCGACTCCGTCTCGAAAACGGGGGGCCATTTCGGAGCGGGTTTGGGGGCGGTGGAGCTCGCGGTCGCGCTGCATTACTCCTTCAACACCCCCAAGGATAAGCTGGTATGGGACGTGGGTCACCAAGCGTATCCGCACAAGATTCTCACGGGCCGCAAAGGCCGGATGCACACGATGCGGCAGCTCCACGGTCTGAGCGGCTTCCTCAAGCGCGAAGAGAGCGAATACGACGTGTTCGGAGCCGGACACGCAAGCACGGCAATATCTGCCGCGCTGGGGATTGCGACGGCGCGGGATTTTGCAGGCGATGACTACAAAGTCGTCGCCATCGTCGGAGACGGCTCCCTCACGGGCGGAATGGCGTACGAGGCGATGAACAATGCCGGCATACTTCGGAAGGACCTTATCGTCGTTCTGAACGACAACGGGATGGTCTCACTTTCCTCCATCAATCCAGCCGTTTGGTCGTTCCACGATTATTTCAGCGAACTCCTCACGCATCCAACGTACAACAAATTCAAAGCGAATGTCTGGGAGCTGACGGGGAAGCTCGACACCTTCGGTGATCGCCTGCGGACCGTTGCCCAGAAGTTCGAGCTGGGAGTGAAGGCGCTGGTGACGCCGGGAATGTTGTTCGAGGCGCTCGGCTTCCGATACTTCGGTCCCTTCAACGGCCACAACGTGGTGAAACTCGTGGAGATCTTCAAGCACGTCCGGGATCTCAAGGGCCCGATTCTGATTCACGTGCGGACGGTGAAAGGGAAGGGGTACCCGCCGGCAGAGAAGGAAGTTACCCGGCTTCATGGTGTGACGCCGTTCGACAAGATCACAGGGATTTCGCCGAAGAAACCGGACGAGGCGCCGGCCTACACGACGATCTTCGGCAACGCCGTGGTGGAAATCTGCAAGCAGAATCCCAAGGTTGTCGGGATCACGGCGGCGATGCCGGATGGTACAGGATTGACGATGCTGCAGAAGGAGATGCCGGAGCGATTCTTCGACGTGGGGATCGCCGAGCAGCATGCGGTGACGTTCGCGGCGGGGATGGCGACAATGGGATACATACCCGTCGCAGCAATCTACTCCACCTTCTTGCAGCGGGCGTTTGATCAAGTGATCCACGACTGCGCCATCCAGAAACTGCACGTTGTGTTCGTTCTCGATCGAGGTGGGTTGGTGGGGTCGGATGGGCCGACGCATCACGGAGCGCTCGACCTGTCGTACCTCCGCTGCATCCAGGGGATGGTTATCATGGCGCCGAAGGATGAGCAAGAGCTGCGCGATATGCTTTACACGGCGGTCGAGTACACGGGGGGGCCAATCGCCCTCCGTTACCCTCGGGGAAACGCGCTCGGTGTGCCACTTCGCGAAGGTTTCAAGAAACTGGAGATCGGGAAAGCCGAAACCCTGCGCAAGGGGAAGGACGTCGCGATACTCGCGGTCGGGAACATGGTCCCGAACTCCGTGAAGGCCGCGGAGCTCCTGGCGAAGGAAGGCATCGCCGCGGAGGTCGTGAACATGCGCTTCATCAAACCGATTGACGATGCGCTCGTCAACTCGATAGCGTCTCGCATGGATTCCATCATCACCGTCGAAGATAACGTCGTCTACGGCGGCTTTGGATCGGCGGTGCTCGAGTCGCTGAGCAGGCAGGGGCTCGCCAATATATCGGTGAGGCTTCACGGCCTGCCGGATTCCTTCGTCGAACACGGGTCCCCGAATGAGCTGCACCACTTGCTCCGTCTCGACGGACCCGGCATCGCGGAAGTTGTCAGAGAATTTCTTGCCTCGAGGCAAGGCAAGCCTGCACTTGAGCTGATCACCACCTAAGCAATCGGGCACCCCGCATGGAAAAAGTTCGGATCGCAATCGTCGGACTCGGCACAATCGGCCAGAGCGTTCATCTCCCCATCCTCTCGAAGCTCCCCGACGCGGAGATTGTCGCTGTTTGCGACGAGGAAGCGTCGAAGGCGGAGTTTGTGGCCAAGAAGTACGAGATCCCGCGGTTTTACACAGACCTTGAGGAGATGTTGAAGGTTGAGGAGGACATCATCGGGGTGGATGTTTGCACGTCGACATTTTCACATCGCGACGTAGCCATCGCAGCGCTGGAAGCCAAGAAACATGTCCTGGTCGAGAAGCCTCTCGCGCGGACGCAGAAGGAAGCGCTGGAGATCGTGAGTGCGGCCAAGAAGAATCAGCGGAAGGTTATGGTGGGGATGAACAACCGGTTTCGGCCGGACTCGATGATCCTCAAGAGCATGATCCAGGGAGGCGAGCTGGGCAAGATCTACTACGTCAAGACGGGCTGGCTCAGGAAACTGAAAACCGCGAGCCCCTGGCTCACCCGGAAGGAGAAGTCGGGCGGCGGGGTTGTGCTCG
>Ga0315554_1001805_pt1 | contig 12587 bp, 10 predicted proteins | sample SalMarSW160370MG_FD_202114 | JGI IMG/M metagenome (GOLD analysis project Ga0315554, IMG submission 202114) | Salt marsh sediment microbial communities from the Plum Island Ecosystem LTER, Massachusetts, United States - Salt Marsh Sediment SW1603-70 ... | reverse complement strand
GTCGGGAAAGCGCAGACCTGACACAAAAGTTCTTCAGGATTTCGCCGTTCACAATCTTGTCCATCCTGTCCATCCTGTTTGAAAGGTTTTGTCTTTCCATCCTGTTTGCTTTGTTTTGTCGTAATATCGTCGCGTCAGCTCGCAAACGCCGATCGCGTGTTTATTAAAAATGTCATCCCCCGGTTTAACCGGGGGATCCAGATCTCTCCCGTTATGTGAGGTCGTTAGCGCCTGTCCCGGCCCGTCGGGAAAGCGCAGACCTGACACAAAAGTTCTTCAGGATTTCGCCGTTCACAATCTTGTCCATCCTGTCCATCCTGTTTGAAAGGTTTTGCCTATCCATACTGCCAATCCTGTCTGAGGTGTTTCTTCGTTATGCCTGGCGCAAAGCGAAAAACACCGAACAAGCCGAAATCGAGCATCGTGGAGATCGTTCTGCCTCGCGGGCGGCTCCGCTACCTTGATTACACCATCGCAGGTGATACATTTACGGGTAACCGGGAAGGGCAAAAGTCTCCAATCGAGCGGCAGGTGGTCAGGAACGGGAGCGATGTATGAAAATCCTTGTGGTTGACGATTCCGCAACGATGCGCCGCATCATCGAGAACAATCTGAAGACATCGGGCATCGAGGACGTCGTCCAGGCAGGAAATGGGGTGGAGGCGTTGGCCAATATGGCCGGCGTGGACCTCGTGCTCACCGATTGGAACATGCCGGTGATGGATGGGTTGAGTCTCGTCAAGGAAATCCGAGGCAATCCCACCTTTGCGAATGTACCGATTATCATGATTACCACCGAGGGCGCCAAGGAGGAGGTGATCGAGGCGCTCAAGGAGGGCGTGAACGACTACATCGTGAAACCGTTTACTAAGCAGGTGCTGCTCGAGAAAGTGGTGAAAGTGACCCAGGGCTGACCCCTCCCGGAAATGGAGTCGATCATGGATGTTCGTTACATCAATCCATTCATCAACGCTACAGTCAACACCCTCCAAGTGATGATGGGCCTCACCGCCGAACCGAAAACTCCTTATACCAAGGATGACCTCGCGACGCAGGGCGACATCAGCGGAATCATCGGATTCGCGGAAAAGAATATCTCCGGGTCGGTGATCCTCAGTTTTCCCGAGCAGACAGCGATTAAGTTGTACAATTCGATGACCGGCGAGAATGTAGTTCGCATCTCCCGCGACGTCGAGGACAGCATCGGAGAATTGACCAACATCGTCGCCGGGGGCGCGAAAACCGTGCTCGCCGCAGAGGGCCTCCCGTTCAACATCTCCATTCCTTCGGTGGTCGTCGGGAAAAACCACATGATCAACAGCAAGGTGAATGCGCCGATTATCGTCATCCCCTTCCAGCTCGACAGGCTGAGGTTCGTCATGGAGGTGACGATCAAGATCGACGGGGAATAGCAGTTCTCCCCGCTTTGCAAAATAAAAAACGCCCGGTCGCCGTTTCCTGGCGCCGGGCGCTGCTCGCATTCCACCGGTCAGTGCATCCCTTCCCACCTGTCAAGGACCCGTTGCAGGCTCTGCACCGCACGTTTCGCGACCCCTTCCATGAACCGGGCCGCTTTTTCCTCGTCGTAATCCGGGAACCCTTCACCCTCCCGCTCGAGGATGATCGGAAATGGGCCCGGGTAGGCGCTGACCGCCGGGTTCAGCGTCCCGGCGTCCTCCTTCCGCCAAAGCCCCTCAGGCGCGGCTTCCGGCCGGATCGCCAGCGCGAGTCCTGTTTCCGCGGTCCCGGAATGGCTCCCGAGCGCTTCATAGGGGCCCGACCCTTCCTCCGGAATCTCCCGGAACCAATCGTACGCCAGGGCGAAAGCCCGCCTTGTGCGATGAAGTTCGAAGGACGCGCTCTTGATCGCATCGAGATTGCCCGCGTGACCGTTGATAAACAGCAGCTCCGTGAATCCGCTGGTGAGCAGCCCCTCTCCGATCTCCACAAGCAGACGGGTGTAGGTCTCCGCGGTCAGTGAGACCGAGCCCGGGTAGCGGCTGAATGTCCTCAGCGTGCCGTAGGGCAGGGAAGGGGCCACCAGCGCGTTCAGTTCCGGCGCCATTCGCAGCGCGATCCCCTCGGGGATCAGTGTGTCGGTCCCCAGCCCTGCGGCGCCGTGCGCTTCCGTCGCTCCGCAGGGAATCAGCACACGGTGGATCCGGCTCGGGACGAGCTCCCCGACCTCGCTCGTCAACAGCTCTTCCAGCTTCCAGCTTCTCACCTTGCCGCTCATCTGCGCACTCCTTCATCGTCGGTCATCGCCCCCCCTGCCGTTCGGTCCGCAGCGCTCTGTCCACGAGGTCCGGCAGCAAGCGGCGCTCCCCGGTAAACAGCAGCGGCGGCGACCCCTCCCTGAGCAGCACCACCGCCGGGAGCGATTCCACTCCCGCCCGCAACAGCCGTTTTCCGCGGATGCGAACCTTCTTCACCGAAAGATCCAGCCCCCAGGACTCTGCTGCCGCCTGGCCCGAGTCGCTGTGCAGTCCCGCGAAACAGAAGGCATAGGGAACGCCCGCGCTGTTCATCCGCAGTTGAAGCTCGCGCAGAACAGTCGCTTCTTCCTCGCCTCCGCACTCGTCCCAGACTACCACAACACCGACCGCTTCGCCACGCTCCAGCTTCGGCCTGCACGAGCGCGGGATCGTCAGCTGCTCGCCGGACGCCGCCCGCTTCCGCGCCTCGCGCAGCAGCATCTCCAGAGAGCTCTCCTGGTACTGCCGCCGGTAGTCGTCCCACGTCTCCTCGGGGAAACCCTGCGAAACGTAGAGCTGCTTCGCGTCCGGGAGCAGGTCGCCCCTCCCGGTCAAACCCCATCCGCTGAGCAGCGTTCCCAGCGCCTCCTCGGCAAACCCCTCCTGATGCAGGATCTCCGCCAGCAGACGGTACGCCTCGGGAGAACCGTCCAGTTCCACCGACCGAGCCGCAGCCGCTTCCGCCGACAACCGGTCCCCTGCGGCGAGCTGGAGCGTCGCCAGGCGGTACCAGACTCTCCCCGCCACGCAGCGGACACGGCCGCTCCAGCGAAGCTGGTCCCACGGGCGCTTCTGTTTGCGCTGCCATTTGTTCAAGTCCGCAATCCGGCGGCTGAGCACGCCGATGCGGGCGTCGCTGTCGATCAGCGAGTCCGCCCTCGCCGCGAGTTGACCGCCTCGCGCCTGCACCAGCAGTTCGAGCAGGGGATCGCTTGCTTTCTTGGCGGACACCGACGTGATGCTCAGCAGCAGCGCCGCGAGCATCAGCGCGGGGATTCTCAGCCGCCACGAGGCCCCCGGCCCAGCGAAAAGGTGTCTTTGTCCGTCGTCAAGCATAGGCGGAAAGTAGAACCGGCGCCGTTCGGAGGCAAACGCGACCGTCCGCCGGACAAAGGAAAACGGCATGCTTCGAAAAGCATGCCGTCAGCAAGGGCTCCTTTCGGATCGAAAGGAGTTGGCAGCGTGAGTCATTCGCTCAGCTGACACTGCTCTCTTCCGCAGGAATTGTGCCATCCGCGTAAATACCTGATATATATTCAAATAGTTTTACGCGAAGCGCGGGATGAGGCCGCCCACAAAGGAAACTTTTGCCTTTCTGCTGCAGGAGATTCCTGTTTTTGCCGGTCGAAACCGCTGGTGCCGCGCCCGGAAAGCTGTCCCTTGATCTTTCCCGTGGCATGCAATTTTCGTATGTTTTTGCGGTTAGCACGTCCTATCTACAGGAAAAAAGCGCTTTTGCGCTCCGACGGAGACGTTACATGGAACATCAGCTCGAAGCATGGCTGAAAACCTACCGGGGAGAAACCGCGCTCTCGCCCGCGACTTGGGCGGACCTTCCCAAAGACTGCAAGCTGAAACTCGACAATTACGCCCGCGATGAAGCCGTGCGCCGCGCCGATGAATTCGCCCGCGACGGCCACCTCGATCTCGACCGCCAGGACGCCATTCGCCAACTGGTTGATTCTATGGCGCAATGCTGGATGCTGCCGGGGGAGCAGGCGCGCCGTATCGTCGAGGATTTCCTGGACGAACTGCCGCCCAAGCCAGGCTTCGAGTTCGACAAACTCTCCACACGCGTCTTCCGCCGCCGGGTCAATGGCACCTGGAAGGACCTGCTCGACAGCCTCGACCTCAAGAGCGAACCGAAAATCATCGGTATCGTCAGCGGCGAGCTCGATATCGATCGCAGAAAGAACACCGACCGCACCTCGTTCCTCGCCGCCTGGCGCGAAGCCTATGACCGCTGGAGTCTGGCGGAGGCGAAGGACGCGGTGAACGAACTGATCGATCTCGTCGATGCCGGCGCCACCGGCGCGACCGAGATTTCGCTGCGGGAAATTCTGCCTCTGATCAAACACCGCGGCGCATCGTCCTGGGCCAAGGCGCTCGAGCTGGAGCTGGAGGTGGGCGTGGAGTCGGCCGTTCGCGACGACCTCGCGCGCATGCTGAAACGGTACGCTTTGATCGTTCGCCGTGAAGGCGTCCTTGCCGAGCCGCCCAGGCCGCACATCGTCTCCGTCGATCATGAAACCGTTCTGGAGCAGACCGCCGCTCAGCAGGCCCGGCCTCAGGCCGTCGCCGAGCCGGAGCCCGCGCCCGAACCGGAAACGATCGAAGAGCCCGAGGTCCTGCAGGCAAAAGAGGAGAGTGTCGAACAAGCAGAAGCCGAGCAGGCAGAAGTCGAGCAGCCGCAGGCATCCGTGTACGATCAGCCGAGCGCCGAAGATCTCGAGGCCGCCGAGGAGCTGTTCGGCAAGGCCGGGGAGGATGCCGAGCAGGAGGCCGAAGCGGAAACCGCCAGCGAGGCCGAACCTGTCGAGCAGGAGACGGCCGAAGAGCCTGCACCCGTCGGTGAACCGCCGCCGGCCGAGTCTCCCGCCGAACAGCCTGAGTTGGAGGAAAGCGTCACCGTCGAAGCTCCGCCATCCGAACCGGAGGAGCAGGCCCCGGAAACGGAGTCCGGCGGGCGAAGGAAACGGCTCAAGGATGTGTTCTCCCCGTCGCCGGTCCGGGATAAAAAGGACCGCTTCGCGGAAATTCGCTCCGGCAAACTGCGCGAGCGGATCGTCCGCGAGATGTACAGCGGGGACGCCACCCTGCTTGACGTATTCCTCGCGAAGCTTTCCGGCGCGCCCGACTGGAACCGCGCAAAACAGTTTATCGCTAATGAGTTTTTCCGCTGCAAGGTCGATCTCCACTCCGAATTGGGCGAGGAGCTTTTTCTCAAATTGAAGGAGAATCTGAGTGACTGAACACCCGGATAGTTTCGACGACTCCTCGCTTGGAGATGTTGAACAGCTGCAGGTACGGGTGCGTGAAACCATTGGGGAGATTACTGACCTGCCAACCCTTCCCGGCGTGGTGATGAAGGTCGTCCAGCTCGCCGCCGATGAAAATGTCACCGCACGTAAACTCAAGGAAGTGATCGTCACCGACCCGCCGCTCAGCGCCAAGGTGCTCAAGGTCGCGAACTCCGCGTTTTTCGCCAGACGTGACAAGACCGAAAACATCGACCAGGCGATCGTCACAATCGGCCTCAACGAATTGGTCAACCTCTGCGTCAGCACCGGCATGATCGATTCGCTCGAGAGCTGGGAGGAAAAACAGCTCCGCCGGGCGGATATCTGGAGGCATTCGCTGGCAACAGCCTTCCTCGCAAAAAGCCTCGGCCTGCGCAAGGACATGCAGAAGAAGGATTCGCCCGATCTGTTTCTCTGCGGACTGCTGCACAACATCGGCTGGATCGTCATCGACCAGCACTTCCACGGCGAGCTGAGAGCGCTGCTGAAAACCGCGGCAGAAGTGGGGGAGTGGAGCCTCGATTACGAACACCGGTACCTCGGCTTGGACCACGCGGAAATCGGCGCCCTGTTCCTTACTAAATGGGGATTGCCGGAAAACGTCGCTCAGGTGATCCAGTTCCACCATACGCCCGACCTCGCGGGAGATCTCGCACCCGAAGCCGCGCTGATCGGGCTTGCCGCGACGCTATCGCCCTATGAGTTCTTTCCAGACATCCACGTCATGACCGTCAGCAATCACATCCCGCACCTGCTCCAGAACACCGAGGGAGAAGCCGCGTTGCGCGAAATGCGCCAGCGCTACGAAATGAATATCAGCCAGGCCAAGGTGATGACCGAACGCATGATGTCCTGGCTGTGACACCCTTTCCCGGGAGACCCGGGCGCAGGCTTGCTTGACAAAATTGCCCCCCGCTTCTATATTTGCCGTCCGCATCGAAGCTGCCGGAGTGGTGGAATTGGTAGACGCGCTGGTTTCAGGGACCAGTGTCCTCCGGGACGTGAGGGTTCGAGTCCCTCCTCCGGCACAAGCTCGAACGCGGACGCCTGCACTCCGCTAGGCTCCAGAGTCCCCCCATCGCTGCTTCCCTTGTGAACCCTGTCGTTCCTTCCTAGCTTACCGAACATTTGAACGATTAATTCGATTGGTCGACTGATGGCAAAAGAGGACCGCACCCAGGAACTGATCGACGCCGCGCGTGATCTATTCCTCCGCTTCGGGTACAAGAAGGCGACACTCGACGATCTGGCCGACACGGTCGGGATGACCAAGAGCTCCCTCTACCATTACTTCAGCAGCAAGGAAGACCTTTTCAGGAAAGTCGCGAACGAGCTGTTTCACCGCGATCTCGACTTGACCGAACGGACCCTCGCGAGCTCCGCCACGATCCAGGAGGCGCTCGTCAGATTGCAGAAACGGATGCGGGAGCGGGTCGCGCAGGTCGATCCCAACGCCACCGAATTGATCGGCGAGATGAACAGCATCTTCCCGCTCATCCGGAAATCCTTCGAACAATCGAGCGATCACTTCCTCGAAGCCTTGCAGAAGCGCCTCGACCGGGCGGTGGCCGAGGGAGAGCTGCGCCCGATGCCGACCCGCGAATTCGCGATGGTCTTGCTGTTGCTGCTGAGAAACTCTCTCGTGTTCCGGCGGCACGGACGGTTAACCAAGGAAATCGCGCAGCATTGGGAGCATTTTGTCAACGTTCTGCTCGCCCCCTACCGCGTCCGCCCGGTCTCGAAATCGTGAATTTCCGCCAACCATTAACGATGGGTTGTGAGGCACACATGATCAGGATACGAACAAGGCGAATCCGGATGCCCTCCATCACCGCTGTTCTGCTGGGCGCCCTGATCGCCGTACCCGCGTTGCACGCTCAGGTGCCCGCCGCAACGGATACGCTGGTGCTCGGTTGGAACCAGGCGTGGAAAATGGCGATTGAACGCAACGAGTCGCTGGCGATCGCACGAAACAACCAGACAGCGGCGGGAGAGAGGGTGAAGGAGGCCTATGCGTCTGCGATGCCGACCGCCGCATTCAACGGGACCTTCAACCACTACTTCATGATCCCCTCGACCATCTTCAAGCTGCCCGCTTCGATGAGCCCCTCGGGCCAGCCGTTGAGGATCAAGACTCAATTCGGCAGCACAAACAACGTTGCCGCGAACATCCAGCTTACCCAGCCGCTCTGGCTCGCCGGCAAGATCGGTCTCGGCCTCGACGCCGCGAAAACGTACAACAGACTCAGCGGCTACCAGGTCGAGGTGGCGCGCGAAGATCTCCGCGTTCAACTGATGCAGACCTACTACGGCGTAATCCTCGCCGACCGCGGCCTCGCGGTCGCACGCCAGAACCTCAGCCAGGCGCTGGACCACTTCAAGCAGGTGCGGCAGATGCACGACCAGGGCGTCGCCAGCGATTACGACCTGATCCGCGCCAAGGTCGCCGTCAGCAATCTGAAACCGGGCGTCAGCCAGGCCGAGGCGGGACGCGATCTCGCGCGCAAGGCGCTGAAGAACATGCTCGGAGTCGATGTGGACCGGCCGATCAGACTGACCGGAGATCTCGACGAGGCGATCGCCCCGCCCGAACTCGACTACCAGGACGCCTCGGACGTTGCGCTGCACCAGCGCGTCGAACTGCGTCAGCTCAACCTCCAGGAACATCTCTACGAGATCGAATACAAGGTGAACAAGCGGAATGTGCTCTGGCCGAATTTCCTCGCCGGGCTTCGTTGGGAAACCACCGCCCAGGCCGAAAATTTCGGAATCGGCAAGTACGAGTTCCTCAGCGGCTACGGCGGGCAGCTGATCATCCAGATTCCGCTCTTCGACGGCTTCGCCAGCCACTGGAAGGCGCAGCAGTCGAAAGTCAACATGCGCAACACCCGCTTGCAGCGAAGCCAGCTCGAACGCGGCATCCGCCTCCAGGTCTTCGAGGCGCTGCGCAGCTACCAGAAATCCGCCGAGCAGCTCACCGCCGCGAACGAAAGCCTGACCCAGGCGGAAAAAGGCTACTCCATCGCCGAAACGCGCTACCAGAACGGCGTCGGCACACAGTTGGAGTCGCTCGATGCGCAGTTGCAGCTAAACGTCAGCCGGGTGAATCTGTTGCAGGCCAAGTACGATCTGCTCATCGCCCGCGCGAATTTCGACCGCGCCAGCGGTACCGTCTTTGCAGACACCGACAGTGACAGGGATCAACGATGAAGAAAATTATCGGCATTGCGATCGGAGTGGCGGTTGTCCTCTTCCTGATTCTCGGCATCGCCCGCACTCGCCAGAAAGAGGAAGTGAAAAGCATCTCCAAGATCCAGGGCGAGCAGGGCGTCCCTGTGTTCGCCACTACGGTCGAACCTGGATCGGTCGAAAAGGTCGAGACCTATTACGGCACCGTCCGCTCCAAGGACCAGGCACTGGTCGCTTCCAAGCTGATGGAGCGGATCGTCAAGATCTACGTCCACGAGGGGGAACACGTCGAGAAGGGGGCGAAACTCGTCCGCTTCGACGAGTCCCACAACGCGGCGATGGTCGCCCAGGCGAACCTCCAGTACCAGAATGCGATGCGCGACTACGAGCGGATGAAGAAACTGCTCGCCGACGGCGCGATCAGTCAGCAAACCTTCGATCAGGTCAAGCTCGGCTACCAGGTGGCGAAGGAGAACTATGAGACCGCGCACAGCAGCGTCGAGATTACTGCGCCGCTGTCCGGCATCGTCGCACGCGTCAATTTCGCCGAAGGGGCGATGGCGAATCCCGGCGACATCCTCGTCCAGATCGTCAACGACAACGAGTACGAGGTGGTGTTCGACGCCACCCAGGAAGATCGCGCAATGCTCAAACCGGGCTTGCGCGCGATCGTCCGCACAAAGAGCGGCGAGGGCATCGAAGGACGGTTGACCAAAATATCGTTCGCAACATCGGACGAGAACCGCCTGTTCACCGCCTACGTGGATGTCCCGGGTTCCAATCGGCTCTTCCCCGGCGTGCTCGCTGCCGTGGATGTCGTCGTCGCCGAGCGCAAGGACGTGATCGCCGTCCCGATTGAGGCCTTGCTCAACCGCGGAAAGGGCAATCAGATCGTCGTCGTCGAAAACGGCGTCGCCCGAGTCAGGCCCGTCCGGCTCGGCCTCACCGGCAGCACGAAAGTCGAGATCCTCGACGGCCTGGCGGCGGGGGAAACCGTGGCGACATATGGCCACACTGCCATCGAGGATGGACAGAAGGTGAAGATCGTTCAGGAAGAGAAGACGGCAATCGACGGCTGATGGCCGCTTTGACGAAGGATAAGTGACGATGATTCTCTCCGATCTATCGATTAAGCGTCCTGTGCTGATGACGATGGTGGTTTTTGTCTTCGTCGTCGTCGGCCTCTTCAGCGTGGCCCAGCTTGGCATCGACCTGTTCCCGCGTATTGATTTTCCCTACGTCTCCGTCGTCACCGTCTATCCGGGAGCAGGCCCCGAGGAAATCGAGACCCTGGTCAACAAACCGTTGGAAGAAGAGGTCTCTTCCGTCAGCGGCGTCAAAAACACCTACTCGATCGCTCAGGAGGGCGTCTCCGTCATCCTCATCGAGCTGCAGCTTGGGGAGGATGTGGACATCGCCGCGATCGACGTCAAGGACAAGATCAGCGCGATTCGAATGAACCTCCCGACCGACATCCAGGAACCGGTGATCCAGAAATTCGAGATGGGCGCGCAGGCGATCATCAGTCTCACCGTGTCCGGTGACCGTCCCCTCGAAGACCTCTACCAGCTCGTGGATAAGACGATCAAGCCCGAAATGCTTCGCATCAGCGGCCTCGCCAACGTCGAGGTTATCGGTGCGAAGGAGCGGGAGATTAAGATCATCCTCTCGACGCATCTGATGAAGGCGTATGGCCTCAGCCCGCTACAGGTCGTCGGTGCTCTCGCCGCGGAAAACCTGACGCTTCCCGCTGGACGGATCGAGCGGGGAAGGCGTGAGTACACCCTCCGCCTCGCTGGCGAATACGCTGACGTCAACGCTATTCGGGCCACCAGGATTTCCACTCCCTCCGGACCGATCCGCCTGGACAGGATCGCTCAGGTGAAGGACGATTTCGCCGAGACGCGTGAACTCGCCCGCTTCAATTCCAAGCCGTCCATCGGCATGAACCTTGTCAAACAGACCGATGCGAACACCGTCCAGGTGGCGGATGACGTGTACCGGGCTCTCAACAAAATCCGCCCGCTGCTGCCGCCCGGAGTTTCGGTGGATGTCGCCACGGACCGCAGCCAGTTCATTCGCAATTCCGTGGCGGACGTCCTTGGCAACCTGCTGCTCGGCATCCTCTTTACCGCAATCGTGCTCTACCTGTTCCTGCACAATTGGCGCAGCACCATGATCGCCGCGGTGGCGATGCCGATCTCCATCGTCTCCACCTTCACACTGCTCGTCGCGGCAAATTTCACCCTGAACATGATGTCCTTGATGGGATTGGCGATTTCGGTGGGAATTCTCGTGGTCAACGCCATCGTCGTCCTCGAGAACATCGAACGGCTTGAAAAAGAGGGAATGAGTCAGAAGGAAGCCGCGGCGAAGGGAACGTCGGAAATTGCCGTGGCCGTTGCAGCCGCTACCCTGACGAACATCGTGGTGTTCACTCCGATGGCCTTCATGCGGGGGATCATCGGCCCGATCTTCCGCCAGTTCGGCCTCACCGTCGCCTTTGCCACCATCTTCAGCCTGTTGATCAGCTATACCCTGACCCCGATGATGGCCAGCCGTCCCCTTCGAAGGGGGGTGTATGCCGTGGTCGGAGGCGTAATGATTGCCGCCGTCTGGGCGTTCCTCAGCCTGACTACAACCATCATCACTACCGTCATCGTCGTGTTTACGCTCATTGCCCAGCGGTTCGGATGGACCGGCCGATTCGCCGCCTGGTGGGACAAGTGGTACGGCGAATTCGAGCACGATTACCGGATCGGTCTGCGATGGTCGCTGGAACACAGAAAGATCATTCTCGCTGGAACCACTCTGCTGTTCGTGTTCGGGCTGGTGCTCTTCGGTTTTGTCGGCAGCGAGTTCTTCCCGTCCTACGATGAGCGCTATTTCAATGTTTCGCTGGAAATGCCCGCTGGCTCGCGCATCGAGGAGACGAACCGAGTACTCTATCGCATTGAAAAAGAGGTGGCTACCTACCCCGAAGTGAAAACGGTTTACACCTCCCTCGGCACAGCCAGCTCAGGTGGTCTTGGAGGTGGCCAGGGTGTTCAATACGGCACGGTTTCGGTCGCACTGGAAGACAGGGACCAAGGTGACTTTCCCCCGACGAGCGAAGTGGTCAAGGACATCCGCACGAAACTCGCCGACATTCCTGCTGCCCAGATTGTCGTCGCTGAGGCAACCCAGTTCGGAGGAGGTGGAGGGGGCGCGGATATCCAGATCGAGCTGCAGGGCGAGAACATGGACGAGCTCGCTGCCGCTGCGGACAGCGCGGTGGCGATCATCCGCGGAACGGGAAACGCCGTTGACGTGCGCAGCGACTGGGTGGTTGGCAAGCCGGAGGTTGTCGTGCACCCCGACCGCATCCGAATGTCCGACCGCGGCGTCAACGTGCAAAGCGTTGCGATGACGCTGCGCACCCTGTTTGAGGGAACCGTCGCGACTCAGTACCGCGAAAAGGGCGACGAGTACGACGTACGCGTCCAGCTCCGGGAAGCGGACCGAAATCGCATCGACCGGGTCGGCGACCTGTTGATCGCCACACCCAGCGGTTTCGTGCCGTTAAAAGACGTCGCCGACATCGAGTACGGCACAGGGCCGACACAGGTAACCCGCAAGAACAAACGCCGCATGGTGACGATTTCCGCGAATGTGGTCAACGCGACCATCGGCCAGGTGCAGCAGACAATCACCAGGGCGCTCGAACTCCCGCAAACGCCGCCGTCACAAATCATCAAGGACATTCTCACCGGCAGGAGCAGCGCCGCTCCGAAACCCAGTCCCCGTCTCCCCGAAGGAGTCACCGTTTTCTTCGGCGGACAATCGGAAATGATGTCGGAGTCGTTCTCGAGCCTGCTCCAGGCGCTGGTCCTCGCCATCATCCTCACCTACATGCTGCTCGCGGCGATCCTCGAGAGCTACCGCTTCCCGTTGATCATCATGATGACCCTGCCGCTGGCGCTGATCGGCGTTTCGATGAGCCTCGTGATTACCGGTAAATCGATCTCGATCATCGCGATGATGTCGATTATCATGCTCGTCGGAATCGTCGTCAACAACGGCATCCTGCTGATCGACTACACGCAGCTATTGCGGAAACAGGGCAAGGGTTTGGAGGAAGCCA
>Ga0315554_1001799_pt1 | contig 12605 bp, 10 predicted proteins | sample SalMarSW160370MG_FD_202114 | JGI IMG/M metagenome (GOLD analysis project Ga0315554, IMG submission 202114) | Salt marsh sediment microbial communities from the Plum Island Ecosystem LTER, Massachusetts, United States - Salt Marsh Sediment SW1603-70 ... | reverse complement strand
CGCTGTGCTCGGGTTCCGTGCGGGGGAGGGAGAGCCGGGTTACGCGCAGGTCCTCGGGAATATGCAGCGGTTCTGTTTCCGGATAGGGGAATTCGACGATCACGGGGTTCCCCTGCCTGATGTATCGAGTTCCGACGGATCAACCGGTCGGTTGACGGGATGATCCGGTTTTTGACCGCGTAAAACCTGCGCGACCCCCCGAGCCGTGAGGATCTGAAGATCCAGCAGCGAGGCCACCGAGTAGAAGGCGCAGTGGGGAGTGAGCAGCACGTTGTCCCGGCCGATGAGCGTGCTGTTTTCCGAAAGGGGTTCCTCCTCCAGCACATCCAGGGCGGCTCCGGCGATCGATCCTTCATCCAGGGCGTGTTCAAGAGCGGATTCATCGATCACCGCGCCCCGGCTGGTGTTGACAATATAGGCGGTGCTCTTCATCCGCTGAAAAGCTTTTCGGTCAAACAGATGGTGAGTCTGTTTGGTAAGAGGGGCATGTATGGAGATGATATCCGATTCTTTCAGAAGGGTTTCCATATCCACCAGCTCCACCCCCAGGGCAAGGGCAGTTCGTGCATCGGCGTAGGGATCGGTGGCGATGATGCGGCAGCCGAAAGCACGCAGTTTTTCGGCGACCCGACGGGCGATCTTGCCGAAGGCAATCAGCCCGATTGTGATATCCCTCATGCGAAACACCGGGGCGGCGACCGAGAAGTCCCACCGTCCCTCGGCTATGGAGTTGTGCAGGAGAAGGATCTTACGGGAGGCGGCCAGCATCAGCGCAAGGGTGTGATCCGAAACCTCCTCCACGCAGTAGTGGGGAACGTTCACAACGGGGATACCCCGCTGCGTGGCGGCTTCCAGGTCTATCATGTCCACGCCGATGCCGTAGCGTCCGATCACCCGGCAGTTTGTCAGTGTATCTATGACCCGCCGGGTGATCGGGGCGTATTGAACCAGGATGGCATCCGCCTCCGCGGCCGCTGCGATGACCTCCTCTTCGCTTCTGCAGGAGTACTTGCGCACCTCAGCCACCCCGGCCAGCTCCCGTCGCTCCGGATCGAAGGAGGCGAACTCGCAGTCGGTGATCACTGCCAGGTAGGGTTCATTCATCGCTTCGAGGCTGCCTTTCAGATCTTTCCCCCGGGAAAGCGCTCCAAAACGCCGGGATCGTGGCTGGTGATAATGATATCCGCCGCGGCCTTGATTTTTTTGTAGGCCTCGTGACACTCCCAGAGGTTGTAGAACATCCCGATGGGGTGACCGGAAATTACGTTCTCCTCGAAGAAGGCGACATCCGAGGTGAACACGACCTTACCCCCGGCCGTGTCGGCCTGAACGGCCATGCAGCCCGGGGTGTGCCCGCCGACCCAAAAGCAGCGGATGCCCGGAAGGATCTCCGCCTCCTCATCCACGTACACCAGCTGTTCGGGGCTCAAGGCGGCGATGTGCTGCACCGGTCCCGGGGGGTAGAGGATGTCGTTGTAGAAGTAGGGGCGCTGTTTTTTCATGTATTCGAAGACCCCTCTGCGGGAGACCACCACCCGGGCGTTGGGAAACATGGCCACGTTGGAGGCGTGGTCGTGATGCAGGTGGGAGACGAACACATGATCCACCTTTTCCGGGTTGATGTTCGCCTTTTCCACGATGGCGGAAATCGTCTCTTCTTTGGGCAAGTCGAAGGAGATTTTGCCGCCGAACTCTTCGGCCAGCATCTTGTTTATGCTGTCGATGTCCCCGCAGCCCGTGTCGACCAGCATGGTGTGTTGCTCCGACTTGAGAACGAACACGTAGGTGCACAGGGTGTACTGCTTGTCCCAGTCCCGGAGGTAGAACATCTCCGGCCCCGGCGCCTGGGTCACGCCGTTCCTGTAGATCTCGACCTGATATTTCATGAGTAGCTCTCCTATTCATCCACCACATTGATCATCATGCCATTGTTGATCATGATTCCCCCCTCCACGAAGATCGTGGATCCGGTGATGTAGTCGGCATCCGGGGAAGCCAGAAAAACAGCAGCGGCACCCATGTCCTCCGGGGTTCCCCAGCGGTGAAGCGGCAGGATCTTGTTCAGCCTCTCCACCAGACCGGGGTACAGCTCCACCTGTTCCCTGTTGATGTCCGTGATGACCGGACCGGCGGCTATGGTGTTCACGTTGATCCTGTGCTCGGCCAGCTCCAGGGCCATGGTCTTGGCGAGCATACGGATCCCGCTCTTGGAGATGCTGTACACTCCCTGACCGGCGTTCGGAACCTCCTGGTTGAAGGAGGTCACGAACACGACTTTTCCCGGAATCCGGTTGGCCACGAAATAGCGGGCCACTTCCTGCCCCACGTTGAAGGATCCCAGCAGATTGATGTTCATCTGAAAATCCCACCCCTCCCGGGAGATCTCCAGGAAGGGTTCGAAGCGAACCACCCCGGCGTTTCCGATCAGGATATCCAGCCGGTTTCGTTTGGTGATGCTGCCGACCATGGCCTCCACCTCGGCCCGATTGGACACATCCGCCTTCACGCCGTAAGCCTCTACACCCATCTTCTCCAACCGCTTCACGGTTTCCTCGGCCGCCGCCTTATTGCTCGTGTAGTTCACGGCGATGTTGCAGCCCTCTTCGGCCAGCTTGAGGCAGATCCCGCGGCCGATGCCTCGGCCGCCGCCGGTGACCAGGGCCCATTTACCTTTAAGCTTCACCGTCTTCCTCCTAGTGCAGCAGCTCGCCCTCCTGGTAGTCGAATACCAGGGGCAGCTGCTTCATCGTGCTTCCCAGATCCGGGGCGGCTTTGGACATGGGCAGGGTGATCTTGTTCCAGCGCTTGAGCCCCTCATCCTCCTGAAAGACCTTCATCATGCGATCGTAGTCTTCGACCTCCAGATAGATGAACACGTAATTCTGGAAGACAAAGATCTCCTCCTTGTGCACCCCGGCTTTCCTGTTGACCGCGATGATCTCGGGCCAGACGTTCTCCTTCTTGTGTACCTCTATGTAGTCCTGGACCTTGTCCTCCTTCAGCTCCATGACCCACACGATCTTTTGCATATCTTCCCCCTCGCTGCTGTTTTGTCTCAGTTAGAGAATTTTCCTGTTTTAAAAAAGATGGGAGGTCCCTTTGAGCGGACCTCCCATCGGATTCTCACATCGGTGATTCAGACACAGCCGAAACCGCTTCCAGGCGGCTTACAGCTCGTCTTTGAACTCCCCAACGTTGTTCTTGTCGAATCGGTAGAGGCTGCCCATGTAGACGAGACCGTTGGTCACGCCTTCCTGGGGCTCGATCGTGTAGGAGCCCAGGCGTCCGGCTTCGAATTTCTCGCCAGGCTTGCCGGTGATCTCTCCGGTTACAAGACGATAGGTGACGTAGGCGTTGAGGTAGCCCAGATCCTTCGGGTTCCAGAGCCCGAACACCTTGGAGGCGCCGTTCATCACGTATTCGTACATCTCACTGGGCAGGCCAAGACCGGTGAGCTCGACCTTGTCGATCATGCCCTCGTCGGTGATCGCCCTGCCAGTAGCGGCGATCCCTACCGTGGTCGGCGAGATGATGCCTCTCAAATTGGGGAAGGACTTGAAAAGTCCGAGAGCCTCGTTGTAACTCTTCTCGCGCACGTCATCCCCGTAGACAACCGCTACCAGTTTCATGTCCTTGTACTCGGGCTTCTGCAGCTCTTCCTTCATGTACTTGATCCAGGTGTTCTGGTTGGCCATGGTGGCCGCAGCGCTGAGGATGGCGATCTCTCCCTTGTAGCCGATCTGCTCGGCCAGGATCTTGACCTGATCCGCACCGATCGTCTGGGCGGACACCGGCTCTACCGATATATCGCGGCTGTTGGGAACGATTCCCGACTCCCAGCCGTTCACCTTGATCCCGGCTTTCATGGCTTTCTGGGCAACCCCCGCCAGGGCCTGGGGGTCGTTGCCTACGTAGGTGATTCCGTCCACCCCTTGAGCGATCAGGGATTCCATGATCTCGATCTGCCCCTCGGGAGTGGGCTGCTCGGGACCCCTCCAGACATCATTGACGCCCAGCTCGGCCACGGCCTCGTCCCAGCCTTTTCGAACCACATCGAAAAAGGGATTTCCGATGTTCTTGACGATCATGGCGATCGTGATTTCTTTTTTAGCTGCTCCGCTTCCTCCCGCAAAAGCGGAGAAGGAAATAAGCAGAATAGCTGCCAAGATCAGAAGCAACGTTTTCTTCATTTTTGTCTCCTTTTTGGATTTTTTCTATGTTGCTTTTTTGAGTCAACAACGTTGACTGCATTTCGACGCGATGGAAATGTTCTCCAGCTACCTATCACCTCCTTTCTTCTCCGGCGGTTCGGCGGGGAGTTCTTCTCCCTGCTCCAGAGCGGCCATGGCCCTTAGATACCTCGCCTCCACATAGTTGACGATCAGGTTGTTCATGAGGATGGAGATGATGAGCAGGGATCCGGTGACGATCAGCATGTACTGTCCGGGAATGTTGTGCAGCCCGAGACCGTAGCGGATGGTGCCCACCAGGAATATCGACAGGACCACCCCCCACATCTTGCCGACCCCGCCGGTGATCATCACCCCGCCGAGGATCACGATTGTTATGATCTCCAACTCGAAACCCGTTGCGATGTTGGGGCGGGTGTTTCCGATCCGGGAAGTGATGAACACGGCGGCCAAACCGGCCATGAATCCGGATACTGTGAAAAGCAGGAGCTTGATCCGGTCAACGGGAATGCCGGAGGCGTAGCAAGTGTGTTCGTTCCAGCCGATGGCGTATATGGTGCGGCCGAATTTCGTCCTGTGGAGGATGATCCCGGCTATAACGGCGAGAACGATGAAGAACACCAGGATGAAGGGGATCGGAGAGTTGCCGATGTACCCCCGTCCCAGGTAGAGGAAAGCATCCGGGAAGCCGCCGACCGCCTCGTCCCCGAGGATCACGTAGGCGATTCCCCTGTAGAAGGAGAAGTTGGCCAGGGTGATGATCAGGGCGGGCAGCCTCACCCGGGTGATGATGAAGCCGTTCAGAAAACCACAGAAGGTTCCCACCCCCAGGCCGACCAGGGAGGCGAGCCAGATGTTCATCCCCGCCCGGAACAGCGTTGCCAGCACCACCGAGGACAGGCCCATCATGGAGGCCACGGATATATCGATGTTCCCGGTGATGATGATGAAGGTCATGATCAGGGCTACGAGCGCCTTTTCCGAGAAGATGAAGGTCGTGTCGAACAGATTGGTGACCCTCAGGTAGTTGGAGTGGGTAAAGCTCATGAAGAAGTTGAACAGGACGAAGATCATCAGCAGAATGAATTCCCACTGGACGACAAAAGAGCCGGCTTTCAGCTGCTGATTTTTCCCTTTCATATGCTATATCTTCCTTCTCTCCAGCAGGGTCTTGTTGACACTCTCCTGGATGTACTTGTCCACGATCACCGCCATGAGGATGATGAAGCCGTTGATGGCCAGCTTCCAAAATGGAGAGACCCGTACCAGGTTCAGGGCGTTGTTGATCACCCCGATCAAGATAGAGCCCAACAGGATCCCGATAATGGATCCCGAGCCCCCCGTGACCTTGACCCCGCCGATCACAACGGCGGTGATGACCATAAACTCGAAGCCCTGAGCCGCGTCGGTTTGAGCCGAGGTGTAGCGGGATACCCACAGCACTCCCCCGGTCCCGACCAGCATCCCGGTCAGGAGGTAGGGGAGGAACATGATCTTGCTGACGTTGATGCCGGCAAAACGGGCGCCGTCGGGGTTGCTGCCGACCGCGTAGATCTTCCTGCCCGTGACCGTGTGATTGAGAAAATAGTAGAAGATAATGTAGATGATGATGGTAATCAGGATCAGGTTGGGTACGAGGAAGAAGGTATCCCGGGTAAAGGTCCTGAAGGCCGGGGCGAATCGATCCGCCGCCACCCACTTGCCCTTGTTGATCGTGTAGTTGATGATGAAGGTCACTCCGCGGTAGATGCTCATGGTTCCCAGGGTCGTGATGATAGGGGGGATCCTGGCCTTTACCACCAGAACCCCGTTGATCATGCCCAGCACGCCGCCGACCGCCGTACCCATGAATACGGCCACGAGGGGAGGGATGCCCCAGTGGTTCATGATAATCAGGGCCACGATCATTCCTGATAAACCGATCCCGGAGCCCACGGAGATGTCGATGCCCCCGGTCAGGATGACCATCATCTCCCCCACGGCCACGATGGCCAGGATGGCCGCATCCAGGCCGATATCGTGAATATTATCGAGGGTCAGAAAAACCGGGCTGCGGACGGAGATGATGACCACTACCGCTACAAGGAAAATGAAGATACCCAGTTCGCGAAGCCCGGCAAATCGTGCAAATACACTCCTTCCGGTTCTCTTGGACATGCCGTTTATCCCTTCTCCAGGTTCATGGTCGATCAATCCGCCAGGGCCGTGGCCAGGATCTTCTCCTGGCTGCCTTCCGAGCGCTCGAAATACCCCTTTACGACTCCCTCGTGCATCACCAGGATATTGTCGGACATACCCATGATCTCCGGCAGCTCCGAAGAAATCATCAGGACGGCGTAACCGTCGGCTGCCAGCTCGCTGATGAACTTGTGCACCGATGCCTTGGCACCTACGTCGATTCCCTTGGTCGGCTCGTCGAAGAGGATGATACGGGCTTTGGAGGCCAGCCATTTGGCCAGAGAAACCTTCTGCTTGTTGCCCCCGGAGAGGCTGATCACCTTCTGTCTGACCGAAGATGCCTTTACGTCCAGCTTGGTCGCGTACTGTTCCGCCGTCGCCTCTTCGGCGGCCCTGTCGAGAAGTCCGGATTTAATGAACTCCTTCAAGATCGGCAGGGTGATGTTGGCCGTGATATCCATGTTGAGAATGATCCCCTCCTCATCCTTGTTCTCCGGCACGTAGGCGAGTCCCAGGTCGATCGCCTTCTGCGGATGCTGGATGTTCCGCTGTTCTCCGGCTATGAAGATCTTGCCTGAATCCGCCGGGTCCATGCCGAAGATGGCCTTGGCCACCTCCGTACGCCCCGCCCCTACCAGCCCGTACAGACCGAGGATCTCTCCGGCGCGGAGGGAAAAGGAGACATCCTTGAACTTCCCCTTTTTGGACAGGCCCTCCACGCGCAGCATCTCCTGCCCTATCTTCGTCTCCAACTTCGGGAAGAGATTCTGCACGGTCCGGCCGACCATCATCTGGATCAGATCCTTCAGATCCACCTGGTCGATGGCCTTGGTGCCAACGTGATACCCGTCCCGCAGCGCGGTGACCCGGTCGGCCACCCTGAAGATATCCTCGATTCTGTGGGAGATGAAAATGACCGACGTGCCCTTTGATTTGAGCTCTTCGACGATGGCAAACAGTTCTTCCGATTCGGATATGCTGAGAGCCGAGGTCGGTTCGTCCATGATTACGATCTTGGCGCTGATGGACAGGGCCTTGGCGATCTCCACCAGCTGGCGCTCGGCGATGCTCAGACCCGTGATCTTGTCTTTCGCCTTGATGCTGCTCTTCAGGGTCTCCAGCAGATCGTTGGTGTTCTTGTACAGCTGCCGCCAATTGATGTTGCGGGTGACCGCCCCGTGGGGCTGGTGGCCCATGTAGATGTTTTCCGCCACGTTGAGGTCGGGAAAGATCGCCGGCTCCTGATAGATCGCGGCGATTCCCCTGGCTATGGAGTGCCTGGGGTTTTCCCAGACCACCGGCGATCCCTCGTAGTGGATCTGTCCCTCGGTGGGCTGAAGCACCCCCGTGATGATTTTGGCCAGAGTCGACTTGCCTGCCCCGTTTTCTCCGACCAGGGCGTGAACCTCGCCCCGCCGGAGGTCGAAATCCACGTCCCGCAGGGCGGTGACCCCGGGGAATTGTTTGGTGATCTTCTTCAGCTCAAGGATACATTCGGCCATTGCGGTTTCTCCAAACAAATTCTAACGTTCATTGCCCTGTTTCGTAAAGGCAACGTCCTGCCGCATTGCTTTTGTGCTACCAGATCGGAGCCGGTTCTTTGCCCTGCAGAAGCTCCTCGTTCAACTCGTATCCGAAACCGGGAGCCTCGGAGAGCTCGATGCAGCCGTTTTTCGGCTGGGGCTCGCCGCTGAAAAAGGGAATACCCCCACCGGCAAACATATCTATATACTCCGAACAGGGGCAGTTGGGGGTGGAGATCGCCACGTGATAGGAAGGCGCCCCCGATCCGTGGAGAATGACCGGCATCCCGTAGGTGGAGGCCAGCGTACAGATCTTCTTCACCTCCGACACACCCCCGGCCCGGCCTATGTCGGGCTGCAGCAGATCCACGGCCTGTTTTTCGATGATCTCCCGGAATCCATACCGGGTGAACTCGTGCTCTCCGCCGGTAACGAGGATCCCCATGGGATTGAGCAGTTCCCGCAGGCGCCGATATCCTTCGTAGTGCTGCGGCATGAGTGGTTCCTCGATCCAGCGGATCCGATACCCGTGCAGCCGCCCGGCCATCTCCAGGGTGTACTCTTCGTTCCACCCCATATAGCAGTCCAGCATGATATCTCCATCCGGACCGATTCGCTCCCTGGTCTCTCGTACCAGCTGTTCGTTCTGCTCCATCCCTTCCCGTCCGTCCGCCGGTCCGTGAACCATGGCCAGTTTTACGTCCCGAAAGCCCCGCTTGACATGGGACTCGACGGCGTTTCCCGTGGCATAGACCCGCAGCTTGTCCTTGGTCTTCCCTCCGAGCAGATTGTACACCGGCTGGCCGGTGATCTTGCCCAGCAGGTCCCACAGCGCCGTGTCGATGCCGCTGATCGCCTCTATGGCCACGCCTTTGCGGCCGTAGGGGATCGAGGCACGGTACATCCGCTCCCACAGGACCTCGATATCGAAGGGGTTTTCCCCGATCAGCAGATCTCGAAATACCTCCTCGATGAGGGAAGCCGGAGCGCTCTTGCCTCCCCCCACCCAGCCGAGGCCGTAAAGACCGGAGGCGGTCCGCACCCGAACGATCACCGTGGTCATTTTTCGCATCCATGAGGAACGTTTATCCCGATAGAGGGGATACTCGCTCATCGGATTGGCTATGACCGTGTCTATAAGCCAGGAGGCGGCCATGGGAAAGGAGAGGGCTTCGACGCTGGTTATCTTCTCCACCGTATCTACCTGTTATCCGGTTTTTAGTAGAAGCCGAACTCGTAGGCGGCATCGTGCAGCGCTACTATATTCTCCGGAGGCACTCCGTATTGGATGTTGTGCACATTGTTGAACACATATCCGCCGCCGGGTTTGAACAATTCCAGGTTGATCCGCACCTGGTCGCGGATCTGCTGCGGGGTTCCGAAGGGCAGCGTGGCCTGAGAATCGATGCCGCCTCCCCAAAACACCAGTCTTTCTCCGTATTTTTCTTTGAGTATTCCCGGCTCCATGTTGTCGGCGCTGATCTGGACGGGATTGAGTATATCGATCCCGTTGTCGATGAGATCGGGGATGTACTGGAGGCAGGATCCGCAGGTGTGATACCAGACTTTGGCGCTGGTCAGCGATTTGATGTGCTGCACCAGTTTTTTCTGGCGCGGTTTCACGATTTTTCGGTAAAAATCGGGAGAAAACAACGGGCCGTACTGTCCGGTCAGGTCATCACCGATCATCAATACATCCACCAGGTCGCCGACCTCGGCGAGAAAGGCCGTTTCGAAGTCCAGCCAGTACTGCAGTGTTTTGTCGAGCAGGGCCGCGCAAAACTCGGGATTCTCCATCATATCGATGAACCAGCGTTCCAGACCGCGCATGTACCAGCAAATCTCGTAGACCACCCCGCTGATGGCCGTGCAGACCCCGTACGGCGTGTCCCGGCGGAGAGCTTGAGCCTCTTCCCGGACTCCCGTAAATCGGCTGGGATCGTTGCCGGCGGGGAAGGGGTAGTCAGCCAGATCCGAGATCGTCGCATCCGCCAGAGGATGGTGGCTGATATCCATGAACAGCTGCTGCTCCTCCGGCATCGACCAGACCACACCGAATTCATCCTTCAAATCATACCATACTTGACCACCCCGCACGTTCTTCTCGATCGTGCCGGCGAAACTCTCCGGGGCATGAGCACCGATGTAGCGGGTATCGATATGAAAACGCTGCAGCAGCTGCTCGCTGGGTTTGGCCAGCTGCTGCACGGGATCGAGAATCCGGATCTCATCCTCCATCCCGAGATAGTCCAGAAGAGCGGTGTAGGCTCGTTTGTGAATGCCCGTCTGGAATCCGCCCAAATCCAGGGGCACCCGGTCAGGAACTTCGTGGTTGAGAGCGCGCCGTAAACGATCCCGGGAAGTCATGGTTTCCTTTCCCGACATCCGCGTATCCTCCTGATGTTCTGAAAAATAGCAGAGCGATGTTGAGAAAACAAGCTGCTGATATTCGTAATCGTAGCATACCCCATAAATACCTAGGAATAAACAAAATCTAGTTTATGATGCACATTTTGAAAGCCGCGCTCCGGCATACCGACGGGGATGCGTCAGCCAAAGGCGAGCTGCCCAGAGCGGGAAGCCGCCTTGAAACAATCGATCTCCTCATTTATAACAGTAAGTATATGGAAAAGAAAATCTTCATCACCTCCACCGAACCGCGCAGCGGGAAGAGTCTGGTGACGATCGGGTTGATGCACGCTCTACAGGGGATCATTCCCAAGGTCGGATACATGAAGCCTATCGGCCAGCGGTACGTCGGGGACAGCACCGTCGATCAGGATGCTCTGCTGGTCCGGGATATCTTCGGCTTGAACGACGAGCTTTCGGACATCAACCCCGCCTCGATTCATGATGCCCAGGAGGATAAGGATAAGCTGTTCGAGCGGGTGTTCGAAGCCTGTGCACGCCTGTCAGAGGGCAGAGATGTTGTCGTCTTCGAAGGCACCGACTATACCAGCACCATTTCTGCTCTGGAGTTCGATATCAACGCCGAGCTGGCCCACAATCTCGTGGCGCCCGTCCTCCTGGTGGCCAGCGGTGCGGGCAAGGAATTTTCGCAAATCGTAGACAGCATCATCGAAGCAACCGAATCGTTCCAGGAGATGAACTGCAACCTGCTCGGGGTGGTGGTCAACCGATTCGAGACGGAGACCTTCACCCGGGATACGGAGAAACTGCGGGAGATGCTGGTGAAGCGGAACATAACCCTCTACGGCACGCTCCCGCCGAATCTGCTGCTGTCCCGGCCTCGTCTGCGGGACGTGGCGGAACAACTCGGTGCGGAGATCTTCTATCAGGGGGATGATCTGTCCAAGGTGGTGACGGACGTCAAGATCCTGGCCATGACCCCGGAGAACGCTTTGGGCTACGTCGGAGAGATCGACGGTTATCTGCTGATCGCCCCCGGGGACCGGGTGGACAATATCCTCGCGGTCATGGCGGCTCAGCGCTCGGTGTACTACCCGCGTTTTTCGGGGATGATCCTGACCGGTGATTTGGTGCCCGGTCCCAACGTGCGCAAGCTGTTCAAGGGGCAGGTCGACGCCGGGCTCACCATTCTGAAGGTGCCCGATGACACCTACAGCTGTGCTCTCAAGGTGAACGAGGTGTCCGGGGAGCTGAAGAAGGACGACAAGGAGAAGATCGACCTGGTGAACCAGCTGGTAAACGTGCACATCGACACGGATCAGATCTTCAAGGAGCTCGGAACATTGGTGAGCGATGTCGTCACACCCCGGATGTTCCAGTACCGCATCCTGGAGATGGCCAAACGAGCGCGCAAACGCATCGCCCTGCCCGAGGGTACGGAGCCCCGAATCCTGCAGGCGGCCGCGGAGGTGTTGAATCGGGGGATCTGCGATATCACCCTGCTGGGGGATATCGATACGATAAAGGACCTGGCCCATCGTAACGATCTGGATCTGAGCGGGGCCGATTTGATCGATCCGAAGCAGGCCGATCCCAAGGTGATACAGGACTATGCAGACACCCTGTATGAGCTGCGCAAGCACAAGAGCGTGACCAAAGGGATGGCCCGGGACCTGCTGCTCGATCCGGTGTACTACGCGACCATGATGGTCTACGAGGGAGACGCCGACGGCTTCGTCTCCGGCTCTACCCACTCCACCGCCGATACGCTGGGCCCGGTCCTGCGGGTGATCAAGACCAAACCCGGTGTGTCTCTGGCCTCCAGTATCTTCTTCATGGCCCTTCCCGATAAGGTGCTGGTGTACGGGGACTGCGCCCTGGTGGAGAACCCCACGGCGGAGCAGATGGCGGATATCGCCATCACCAGCGCAGATACTGCCAAGGCCTTCGGTATCGAGCCCAAGGTGGCGCTTTTGTCTTACTCTACCGGCACCTCCGGTAAGGGAAAAGATGTAGACAAGGTTCGGGAAGCAGCCCGCATCGCCAAGGAGAGACGGCCCGATCTGCCCATAGAGGGCCCGATCCAGTACGACGCGGCCACCTCGGCGGAAGTCGCCCAGGTGAAAGCCAAAGATTCCTCGGTGGCGGGTCAGGCCACGGTGTACATCTTTCCCGATCTGGATGCGGGGAATACCGCCTACAAGGCGGTGCAGAGAGCGGCCAATGTTCCGGCAATCGGTCCGGTGATGCAGGGATTGGCCAAGCCGGCCAATGACCTGAGTCGCGGCGCCACGGTGACGGACATTGTTTATACGATCGCCGTGACGGCGATTCAGGCCCAGAG
>Ga0315554_1001798_pt1 | contig 12607 bp, 9 predicted proteins | sample SalMarSW160370MG_FD_202114 | JGI IMG/M metagenome (GOLD analysis project Ga0315554, IMG submission 202114) | Salt marsh sediment microbial communities from the Plum Island Ecosystem LTER, Massachusetts, United States - Salt Marsh Sediment SW1603-70 ... | reverse complement strand
CCTTACCCGATCACCCTTTGGAAGGGTAATAAAGAGTATCAGATCCGGTGATAACCTCCCCCAAGTTTTGGGAAAGGATGTGAGGGCATTTCGCATGAAGGTAATGGCCATAGGTGGCACCTTTGGCGGATTAGCAGGATGTCTCTGGGCTCATTACCATGGTTTTATAAGCCCCGATCAGTTCTTGCCCCTGGAAACATTCATCGTCTGGGCCATGGTGATCGTGGGGGGAAAGGCCAACAATAGAGGGGCGCTCATAGGGGCAGTGATTATCATGGTATTCTACAATTCTACGCGCTTCCTCAAGGATTACATCCCTATCGAAGAGGTCACCTTGGCAAGCCTCAGGATGGTTGCGATAGGGGTTCTTATTGTGGTTGTCATGATTTTCATGAAGGAGGGATTGATCAAGGAGAAGAAGACGATCTACTGATAGCCATCCCGTTGGAAGAAGCGATAAAGGCAGTTGAGAATGATACCGGATAGAACCTTGGAAGACAGCGCCATACTAAAGATAGAAAAGGTATACAAGAGCTTCGGTGGCATCTTGGCCCTCAATGGGGTAAGCTTTACCGTGGGATCCAATTCCATTACAGGGCTTATCGGGCCAAATGGATCGGGAAAGAGCACGCTCTTTAATGTAATATCCGGGTTTTACCGAAAGGATGGCGGTGAGATCTATTTTCAAGGGGAAAAGATCGAGTGCCTTGAGCCATACAGTATAGCGATGCTGGGGATCGGGAGGACGTTTCAGATAAGTGAAATACCCGAAAAAATGACCGTTCTGGAGAACCTTCTCCTGGCCCCTAAGAGACAGTGCGGGGAGGGAATATGTAACGTCTTTCTGAAACCCCGGAGGATAAAAAGAGAGCACGAACGACACCTCAGCAATGCCCTTGATATCCTCGAGCTCGTCCAGCTTACAGATCTAAAAAACGAATATGCGGAAAACCTCTCGGGTGGACAGAAAAAGCTTCTTTCCCTGGGGAGGATACTGATGTCTGAGCCGAAGCTCCTTTTGCTGGACGAGCCAACCGCTGGCGTGAACCCAACGCTGGTGAAGGATCTGATGGTTGCCATCAGGAATCTAAGGGACGAACGGGGGATAACCATCCTCCTTGTAGAGCATAACATGAGGGTGATAAGCGAGATCTGCGATAGAGTCATCGTGTTGGATTTCGGTCAAAAAATCGCTGAGGGAACACCCGAGGAGATACAAAGGAGTAAAGAGGTCCTGGAAGCCTACCTTTCAGGAAGTTCCAAACGAGATCTGTTCCGTGAAGATTTTTGAAGCCAACAATATTGTTGCTGGATATGGAAGATCGGAGATTCTCCATGGTGTCTCCATCTATCTGGGTGAACAGGAGGCAATCACCATCATTGGCCCCAATGGGGCCGGGAAATCCACCTTGCTTAAGGCAATCATGGGCTACATATCCATCTTTGAAGGATCTATCTCCTGGAAAGGCGAGGACATTACCCGTCTCCACCCTCATGAAAAGGTGATCCGAGGATTCGGCTATGTTCCCCAACTTGGCAATGTCTTCCCCTCACTGAACGTGAGGGAAAACCTGGAGATGGGCGGTTTTATTCAGGCCAAGGATAGAATCAAGGAGAGAATGGAAAAATCCTTTCAACTCTTTCCTATACTGGCCAAGAGGCTGAAGCAAAACGCCGGTACCTTGAGTGGCGGTGAGAGGCAAATGCTGGGTATGGCCCGAGCCTTGATGTCAGAACCCGAACTTCTTATGCTGGATGAGCCCTCAGCAGGGCTCTCCCCCAAGATGGCTGAGGAGGTCTTCATGACGATAGCGGATATCCATAAAAAGCTGGGCAGGGCTGTCGTTATTATTGAGCAGGATGCCTACCAATCGTTGAGTATATCAGATCGAGGGTACGTACTGACAATGGGCAGGAACGAATTTGAGGATCGTGCGGACAAGATACTCTCCAATCAGAAGATCCGGGAGGCCTATTTAGGGGGGTGAGGGCTTAGGGCTTCGCCCCCATTGGAGTAATGGAGCAATGGGTGAAGTTGTTCTGATTGACTTTATTCAGGATAAGGTTGAAAAATGAAGGATGAAAAAGCGATTCTTTTCTATGCATAGGGACATTACTCGATTTCTCCGGATTCTAAATCAGCATCCAGGGGGAATCCTATAGAGAGTCCCTCAAGGATTCAGCGGAAAGGGGGTGGGAACAAATAAAAGAAATATTAAACGGCAGGGGGGATGTTATCAATCGTTAACCAACAAGAAGGGGGTTAGAATGAAAAGGGTTACCTGGTTTGTTATGGCAGTATCATTTTTTGCTGCGATCGTAATCGCCGGAGTCTCGTCTCCAGTTTGCGCAGCCGAGCCGATCGTGATCGGCTCTATCAATCCTTTAACCGGAACGAACGCGGTTCAGGGTCTCGATATGAAACGGGGGGAGCAGCTTGCGCTGGAGGAGATCAATGCCGCCGGGGGGATTTGTGGTCACCCTCTGAAGATCATCTGGGAGGATACTGAATCCAGCCCCAAGGGAGGCATGGATGCGGTACACAAGCTTGTGGAGATAAACAAGGTGCCGCTGATCCTGGGGGCTTACTCGAGCGGTATTAGCCTGCCAACAGGACAATGGACGAATTCAAAGAAGGTAATCCAGATCGCCGAGGCCTCTACCAGCCCCAAGCTTCGAGAGATTGGACCTTACTTCTTTAACATCATAGGGCTCGATGAGGTGATGGGCAGCAGGTTGGCTGAATTTGCCCTTGAGAGCGGAGCCGGAACATTTGCCTCGATTACCGTGAATAACCCCTTTGGAATCGGGATTGAGATCTGGACCGAGAAGACCGTGAAAAAGGCCGGTAAAACCTGGCTTGAGGCAGTCAGGTACGATGAGAAGAAGATCGATTACCGGGCTGAAATTGAGCGTTTGTTTGCGAAAAAACCCGAGGTAGTATTCTTTACCGCGTATGGGACAGAGAGCAAGCTGATTCTAAAGCAAGCCTACGAGATGGGGCTAAAGCCCTCTAAGGGCTGGTATGCGGATTACCCGACTATGTGGAGCAATGAGGTCATCCCGGAAACCGCTGAAGGGATATTCGGCCTTGAAGTTGGTTTAACAGGCGGATTGCGCCTAGAGAACTACCAAGCCGCGTACCAGAAAAAATATGGTAAAGAGGCAAAGCAGACTGCTTTCGGCGCCTATGCCTATGATGCCACCTGGGTTGCTGCTTTAGCCCTGAGTATGGCAGGAAGCATGGATACCGATGAGATCGCTAAGGCCTTGCACCTGGTGAGCACGGTTTATAGCGGAGTGACCGGTGACAAGAGCTTCGATCAAGAAGGGATGCAGGTGACCGACTACTACCAGAGAATGGTTTACAGGGGCGGTAAGCTTGCCTCATATAAATAAGGCATCATATCTTGATTAGATAATCGGGGCTATTTTGGCCCCGATTATCTAACTATGGTCCTCTCTGGCCTTCCTCTTCCACTCAAATACTGAACGTCATTCCCGCGGGAAGGACAATTAAAGCCCGGGAATGTCTAATTCCATGCTTTCGTAAGGTCATCCATTAAGGGGCGAGCTCGCCTTCTCCTCCGAGTTGGGGCGAGCCCTCGCGAGCTGGGATTGGCTGAAGCAACGTACTCCCGGATATAGGATTGGGCGAAAAATCAGATGTGCCGCAGTAAAGACGGGCCGGACCAGTTGATACCCTATCTCCTCATCATAGGTGCCGCGATCTTATGGGCATCGGCCGGGACAACCTCGAAATATCTGTTCAACGCGGGCATGAGCCCCTATATCCTTGCCCAGTACAGGGTCAGCTTTTCCTCGCTTCTCATATTCGGCTATTTGCTTCTCTTTAGCCGGCGCACATTGAAAATCAACCTGCGAGATCTCTGGTACCTCATCGTGTTAGGTGCATTGGGTATGGTCGGGGTGCAGGTGACCTATCTGTTTGCGATCTCAAAGATCAAGGTGGCCATTGCCATCTTGCTCCAGTACCTGACGCCGTTTTTCGTGGCTGCCTATAGCTGGCTTTTCTTGCGGGAGAGGATGGATCGATGGAAGGTGCTCTCAATTCTTCTAGCCTTTGCCGGCTGTGCTCTCGTGGTGGAAGTCTATAAGGTTTCCTTTTTCTCCTTGAACATCGAGGGGGTTATTGCCGGCCTGCTCTCAGCTGTTTTCTTCAGCTTTTACAGCCTCCTCGGAGAAAGGGTCATGCGGAGATACAACCCCTGGACGGTTCTCTTCTATGCGCTTGTCTTTGCGGCAGTCCTCTTGAATATCTCTATGCCGATAGAGAATGTCATCCTCTGGAAGGCAGATCTTCGATGGTGCCTATCGGTTGTCTATATCATAGTGTGCGGAACGGTCATCCCGTTCGGTCTCTACAACATGGGCATAGAACATCTCCGGAGCACGAGGGCCTCTATTGTGGCTACGCTTGAGCCCATTTCCGCGGGATTCCTCTCCTACATCTTCCTGGGGGAGCTCTTAACTGGCTGGCAGATATTTGGGGGGCTTCTGGTAATCGCTGCGATTGGCATCATCCAGTCTCGAAGGGAGATCGACCTCGAGGCACCTATCTACAAAAAGAAGGTTCGCCTTGCTCAGGAGTAGCTCCTTGAGTTTATTGGGATAGATTTTTTGTAACTATCCAGCCACCGATCTACGCTGATTACCGCTGATTATTTTCTTTTATTATCATATAAAAACTTCTAAGAATACTACCTGTGATTTCTTTGTATTTAAGCCTATCTGCGCTCATCTGTGTGAATCTGTGGCTGAATAGCGACAATTTTTGAAAACCCTACGAACTCAACAACCTCAAAGAACACAATAAACCCACAGCCTCTTGCCTACCACCCGAGTGTGAGAAAGTTGTGGATGGAGTTGGCCACCTGTCTGCCCGCTCCCATGGCAAGGATTACCGTTGCCTGACCTGTGACGATATCTCCCCCCGCCCATACGCCATGCTTGGTGGTCTTGCCGGTTTCGGGCTCGGCTATGATGTAACTCCGTTTCGTCAACTTGATATCACGAGTGGCCTTGGTCAAGAGGGGATTCGCTCCCGCGCCTATAGCAACCACTGCAGTATCGCACTGGATTTCGAATTCACTGCCTTTGATCGGGACTGGCCGGCGGCGACCTGATTCATCAGGTTCACCCAGCTCCATCCTCTGACACCTGACCCCTATAAGGCGCCCGTCATTGTCCCCTATGAAATTGAGGGGTGCTGCCAGGAGCACAAACTCCACCCCCTCTTGCTCGGCGTGGTGAATCTCCTCGCCCCTCGCAGGCATCTCCTGCCTGGATCGGCGATAGATGACCCGGACCTTGTCCGCACCGAGGCGAAGCGCGGTTCTCGCGGAATCCATGGCCACGTTCCCGGCTCCGAAGACCGTCACATCCTTGCCCCTGATTATAGGAGTGTCATACTCGGGAAACAGGTAGGCCTTCATGAGGTTGCTCCTGGTGAGGTACTCATTGGCGGAATATACGCCTATCAGATTCTCACCCGGTACGTTCATAAAGACAGGGAGTCCGGCTCCCACGCCGACATAGACCGCATCGTAGCCCTGCTCGAAAAGCTCATCAACGCTTACCGTGGCACCCACGACGGTATCGCACTCAAACCTCACGCCGAGCTTTTTCATGTACTCGACTTCGGAGGCAACAATAGCCTTGGGCAGCCTGAACTCCGGTATCCCGTACACCAAGACACCTCCGGGAACCTGAAAGGCCTCGAACACGGTCACATCGTGGCCCTTGAGGATAAGATCACCTGCCACGGTGAGGCCCGATGGCCCAGAACCCACGACCGCGACCTTCTTTCCCGTAGAGGACTCTTTCACCTGTGGCTTTTCCGCAGAAGCGCCTATCTCAGGCACTGCGTCCTTTGGCTGGTTTCGCTCCCAATCAGCCGCGAATCTCTCCAGCCTCCCAATGGCAACCGCCTCTCCTTTTTTAGCGAGTATGCAATTCTTCTCGCATTGGAGCTCTTGGGGGCATACCCTACCGCAGACCGCTGGGAGTAGATTCCTTTCCTTAATCTTTGCTATGCCGCCTTGAAAGTCCCCCTCCCTGATTAGGTTGATAAATGCGGGGATGTCTATCTCCACCGGGCAGCCGGTCCTGCATCCCGGGTTCTTGCACTGGATGCATCTGCTTGCCTCCAGTATGGCAGTCTCCGCGGAGTAACCGAAGGGCACCTCCTTATAGTTCTTTACCCTCACCTTGGGATCCTGCTCGGGCATGGGCTGCCGAGGAATCTTGTCCTTTTTTTCCTTCTCTTCCATCGGGCCTTCCTCCAATCTTACCAAAAAGCCGAAAATGCGCTATCGTGATGATCGCTATGGCATGCTTCCCTTACTCCTTGATGGATGTCGTATGGTTCAAGGTTCAGATTTGATTACATATGTACCCATCAATATATTTGCTGCTTTTTAACAGCCTTTATGGGAATTTCAACCCGGAACCGTGAACGGTAAACTGCTGAACCTAGTTGTAATCATGTGGCTTAGGGCGCAGGGCCCACGGCACACGGCCTTATTCCTTATGCCTTACACCTTGGACCTTTTATCTGATGCCTTAGACCTTTAGCCTGTTCAAATATCATCCTAAATGAATAACTAACGTGACGTAGCTGTTAAGCTCTTGAGCTATGTAAAGTCCTAGCGTGCCCTGTGCCACCTTCGGGTCTCCCACTCCTGGAGGGAAAGGATCTCCTCTTGCTGGTAGCTATTTTGCCGTGACAAAAGCACGTCCCAATCTACCTGATGACCGTCAAATTCAGGACCATCAACGCAGGCGAACTTGGTCTCTCCCCCCACAGACACCCTACAGCACCCGCACATCCCTGTGCCGTCGACCATCACGGAGCTGAGATGGACGATCGTCTTTATGCCCAGCGGCTTCGTCGTCTCCGATGTGAGCTTCATCATGTAGGTACATCCGAATGCGACCACCAGGTCTATGGTGCCCCCGGAGTCAGCTAGCTTGGCTACCTGATCGGGAACCCACCTCTCAGGTGTATGAGAACCATCGCCGATAGTGATGATCACCTGATCGCTCACCCTCTTCAATTCCTCTTCCCAGTAAAGCAGGTACTGGCTTCGAGCCTCAATCACCGAGATTACCGTATTGCCCGCTTCTTTCATGGCTCGAACAATGGGCATCATAGCACCTATCCCATAACAGCCGCCCACGCACACCACGGTCCCGAATTTTTCGATATGGGTTGGAATCCCCAACGGCCCCACAAGGCTGTAAAGGGAATCTCCCTCATTAAAGGTCGCCAGCCGCTGAGTGCTCGTTCCCACCTCCATAAAGACGATGGTGATTGATCCCCCTTCCCGGTCCCAATCAGCTATGGTGAGCGGGATCCTCTCGCCCTTCTCGTCAATGGTCACAATAACGAATTGGCCCGGCTGGGCCTTTTTTGCCACAGCAGGGGCTTCAACCTCGATTACATGTATATTCGGTACCAGTTTTCTCTTCTCTCGTATCTTATACAATGTACACCTCCAGAGATTACCATTTCATGACTACTCACGTAGTCAGTCCCGCCTTCGGCGGGATTTAGCCTGAAGCATTAAAGTAGTCAAAAGAGCACTATAAGCGCACTTTGTTGAAGAAGCAGAAGCTTCTCTCACCAAACATGGCTTCAAAATGCTCTCTCCCCGTTATTTCCTAACAGTCTTCAGCCTATGGTTCGACAAGCCATTCGACAAGCTCATGGTCGTGAGCAAAGTCGAACGACTCACCATCCTGAGCATAGTCGAAGGACAACCTGATTTACCTGAGTAGTTACGCCATTTTTATGTCTTCTCAACCCTGACTGCGCATACCTTGTACTCGGGTATCTTTGCAACCGGATCAAGCGCGGGATTCGTTAGTTGGTTGGTCGGGCTTTCCGCAAAATGGAAGTTCATGGTCACCACCTTAGCTGGTGAGACCTCCGTCACCCTTGCCCTGGCCATAACCTCGCCTCTTCTGGACACAACCTTCACCCTCTCGCCGTCATCGATACCCAAACCGGAGGCATCATCAGGGTTTATCTCCACCATTGCCTCAGCATCCAGGAAATCGAGCCCGCCCACCTTCCGTGTCATGGTACCGGTGTGAAAATGGTACCTGCTTCGCTCAGTGGTGAGAATTAATGGGTAGTCATCATCCGGAAGCTCTGCCGGCGGCCTGTACTCCAGTGGTATAAACATACCCTTTCCCCTGGTGAATTTCTCGGCGTGCAAGATAGGCGTACCCGGGTGATCTATGGTAGGGCACGGCCATGGGATGCCGCCGCTCTCCAGCCTCTCGTAGGTAATGCCCGCATAGCTCGGCGTGAGCGTTCTGAATTCCTCCATGATCTGGGATGGTTCTTCGAAATCGAAACCCTTGGCCTCCATCCTTTGCGCGATCTGGCAGGTGATCAGCCAATCTGGTCTGGCCTGGCCTATGGGCTCTATGGCCTTTCTTACCCTCTGGACTCTCCTGTCGGTATTGGCAAAGGTCCCATCCTTCTCAGCAAAGCTCGTGCTCGGCAGAACCACATCGGCCAACTGTGCGGTTTCGGACATGAATATGTCCTGTACCACAAAGAAATCCAACGCCTCCAACGCCTCCTTGGCATGACTTGCATCAGGATCGCTCAAGAGGGGATTCTCGCCGATAAGATAGAGGGCCTTCATCTCCTTTCTGTACGCAGCATCCAGTATCTCGAGCAAGGTGAGCCCGACCTCTCTCGGCAGGTACGTACCCCAGGCATCCTCGAACTTCTTCCGTATCTCATCGTTTACCACCGCCTGATAGCCGGTATACACGTTCGGCAGGGCTCCCAGGTCGCAGGCGCCCTGGACATTGTTCTGGCCCCTCAAAGGGTTTACGCCTGTCGATGGTTTCCCCACATTACCGGTAAGCATGGCCAGGTTTGCGGTGGCTATGACATTGTCGGTTCCATGGGATGACTGGGTGATTCCCATGGCATAGAGGATTGAGGACGGCTTCTTGGTTGCGTACATCCTTGCCGCCTCGACTATTTTCTCTTTGGGAACACCGGTAAGCTCCTCGGTTCTATCAAGATCAAACTGCCCAAGGGAATCGGCGAACACCTCGAAATTCTCGCAACGCTCTGCAATGAAGGCCTCATCAAGAAGATCCTCATCCACGATAACCCGCATCATCCCCATGAGCAGGGCAACATCGCTTCCGGGATTGTGCCGCAGCCACAGGTCCGCATCCTGCACCAACTCTATCTCTCTCGGATTGGCCACGATCAGCTTGGTGCCGTTTCTCGCTGCCTGTCTTACCCTCATTCCAATCACAGGATGCGCATAGGTGGTATTGGTGCCTATCGCGAGGATGCAGTTGGCGTGACTGATCTCATCTATGCTATTGGTCATTGCGCCGGCCCCGAAGCTCTGAGCCAGGCCGGCCACCGTGGATGCATGACACAACCGTGCGCAGTGATCGACATTGTTCGTACCGAGAACTGCCCGCGCGAATTTCTGGGCTACATAGTTATCCTCGTTGGTGCACTTCGCAGAGGAAATGACCGCTACCTCATCAGGGTTGTAGCCGGCCATCCGCTCGGCAACCATATCAAGCGCCTCGTCCCAGGTTGCCTCCTCGAAGATCCCGTTTCTCCTGATAAGGGGCAGGTGGAGCCGCTCAGGGTGGTGCACATACTCAATGATCCCGAACTTGCCCTTCACACACGCCTGTCCCTCATTTACTGTGCCGTCTCCCTTGGGTGTTACCCCTATAATCCTGTCCTTCTTGATCTGGAGCTCCAACTGGCACCCCACCCCGCAGTAAGGGCAGGTGGTTACTACCGTCCGTTCAGGAACACCCTCCCATTTATCGGCCCACTCGGTTAATGCGCCCGTGGGGCAGACATCAACACAGGCCCCACAGAACTGGCATCCTGACTCCTCAAGGCTAGGCGCCTTGCTTCCAATCAGCACCCTTCCGTTCTGAAAGACAAGCCCGATTGCGCTATTGCCCCTTACATCCTGACATGCCCTCACGCACCGGGTGCACGCGATACAGAGGTTATAGTTGCGCTCAAAGAAGGGATCATGGTTTACCACGGGCAGGTCCTTGAATTCATAGGGAGGTGTGGTGGGATCCACCCCTATGGAAGCGGCTACCTCCTGGAGCTCGCACCTCAGATTGTTGGGGCAGAACTCACAGCCGGTGACTACCTCTGCCTTACGGAAGCTGCCCCTGAAGGGATCGCAGTCATCCTTCCTGTCGCAGGCAAGACATATATTGGGATGTTCTGCTAGGATGACCTTCAGGTTTTCCCTGCGTTTTTCCTGAATCTCCGGGGTATTGGTCTGAACCACCATGCCGTCGGCAACCTCGGTGGTACAGGCAGTAACGAGATCATTGACACCTGCTACCTGAACCAGACAGAGCTGGCAACCCTCAAACTCGGTCAAGGAGCTATCGTTATGCACCGTCTCGTTACCCCGGTATATTACCTCAAAGGGCTTCACCTGCCTCGATGATGGTAGATTGGGATGAGAGCACAATGCCGGGATATAGATGCCGGCGCTCCGTGCAGCCTCAAGGACCGTAACGCCCTTCTCAACGGTAATAGTTGTGCCATCTATAGTAACATTCATTTTTTTCCTCGCCTTCCCCTATAATACCATTCATGATCTCTCCATAGCCCCGTAAAATCGGTTGCGGTGTCTATAATATCCGACAGGTACATTGTCAAGAAAATTGTAGGTACATGCACCTCAAAGCCATTGGGCGATATTCAAAAAAGGATTGGTACTGTTCGAAATTTGTTGTGTATAGGTGAGCTACCTGATCGAGATTATTTCCTTGATTGTAATGGAACACATCCTTATAACGAAACGCAGATCCTTCTGGCAGCGCTCATTTTAGGAGATTGATACTTGTTCGAACCAGCTCGAGAGCGCCTGAGAAGGCGATACGATACGGGATGAGTAATGCAGCATAGAAGTCAAAAGCCGTTCTTTTGAAATCTTGGTCGCTCTATAAGAAAGAATGTTCCATTTTCCGTTTTTGCAACGATACCGCCCTGAACCAGGGATTCCAGGGCCTTGGGCCGATAGTCCCTTAACCCGATCCTGAAATAGTGTGTCTTGGCATAGGGGAGCTCAGCAGCAGAACCAGAGTCAAAGGCTTGCCGGATCTCGAGGTCTTGGACGATGAGCCTTGCGCTACTTCTTATTCGATGGGCAATCCCGATTCGGGTGATGAGAAAGACCATGATAAGAAAAATGATTCCTATGATAATTTGGATAAATTCAGACATGCTACCTTCTTCCTAAAAATAATAGCTTGCCGGTAATCATCCGGATTGCCTTACTCGATACCAGATAGATTATGGGCCGTCAAGGCCTGGCACAAGATTCAGAAAAAATTGTTGCCGCCATTTTTTTCTTGACACCATGGGCTTATCATACTATATTGAATCAGATTTCACAATATGAAATAATCCCTTTATCAAATCAATGAAACTTACATCTCTGGAAAAGAGCCTCAAGCTTATCGATATGCTCAGCAAAAACCCCCGTGGCATGAGTCTCTCTCAGCTCTCCGAGGCGTTAAACTATCCGAAAAGCACGGTTCACCATATCCTTAGCACCTTCTTGCCTTATGGGTATGTCTCAAAAGACCCGGAGACGAAGAAGTACTCACTGGGCTTTAAATTCCTCTCCATCGGAAGGGTCATACTCGATACTATCGATGTCCGCAGGACCGCTCACCGGCACTTGCTGGAGCTTCACGAGCAATGCAAGGAGGCGGTTCACCTGGCCATATTACGGGATGGAAAGGTGATCTATATCGATAAGATCGACACCCAGGGTATGGTTTCGCTGGCTACCTATATAGGCTACAGAACCGATCCCCACGCCGCGGCCGGAGGGAAGGTGCTGCTCTCGGGGTTATCGCGTAAGGAGATCATGGATCTTTACCGGGAAAGGCCTCTTAAGACCTATGGCAAGAATACCATCACCAGCATGCCCCGGTTATTCGAGGAGTTAGAGAAGATCAAAAAGCAGGGGTATGCCATCGATGATGAGGAATACTATGAGGGCATACGTTGCGTTGCCGCTCCTGTCAGGGCCGGATGGAAGGTTGTCGCAGCGGTCAGCATTACAGGCGCCATATTTACCATGACCATGGACAGAATTCGCAATGAGTTGAAGACGCTGGTGATGGAAACGGCAGAGAGGATTTCAAACGAATTACAGTGGTAATTTTTTTAGATAATTTTAAAACTCTATTTCATATAATGAAATTAAATGGAAAGTGCCGGCGTGACAAAATATGCCTCAAAAAAACTGTATGATGAGGTGATTGACAACGGTCTTTGCACCCTGTGTGGAGGATGTACCGGCCTCTGTCCCTACCTTTTCCTTCATGATGGGAGAGTAGTAAGGGTACATCAATGCGACCTGGATGAAGGGCAATGCTATCAATGCTGCCCGCGAACCCACACAGATATGGACGCCATAAGCCGAGCCATCTTCGGCGCACCATACGGCGAAGATGAGATCGGCATTGCAAGGGAAGTCTTTCTCGCCCGCTCCACCGACCAGGAGATCCATCTTAAAGCGCAGGATGG
>Ga0315554_1001795_pt1 | contig 12612 bp, 13 predicted proteins | sample SalMarSW160370MG_FD_202114 | JGI IMG/M metagenome (GOLD analysis project Ga0315554, IMG submission 202114) | Salt marsh sediment microbial communities from the Plum Island Ecosystem LTER, Massachusetts, United States - Salt Marsh Sediment SW1603-70 ... | reverse complement strand
CTCGCATGTATGAAAACGCTGCCGTTTGTCAATGGGGTAGAGTTCTCAAACTATATTCTGCTCCTTTCATTCGTTATTCGTCACTCATCGCTCGAAGCCGTTTCACCGGATGCATGTATTCGCCCATTTCAGGGCATGAGCATCTTCCCGGAGGTGTCGCAATCAATGAACGAGCACAAAGTCTCTCATGCGAGCCTCGCGCATACCTCCTTGGTGACCAAAACTTTTCTCGGTGCCCTAGGTTCATGGTAAGGTTGACTACTCTTCAACACCGCGTAAGCAGCTTCTGCTAGGTGGCGCCGCAAAGCCCCAATAGCTTTAGCATGCCCTTTACTCTGGCGAATTCGCCGATAAAGCGTCACCACATGGTGACCGGTCATGCGATGCTGGCTAAGAACAATGGCATTAGCCGCTTCAGTAAGGGCCCATTTAAGATAATGATTGACATCAGATCTGGTCTTACCGTAGTACGTCTTGCCGCCCGAGGACTTTACTCTGGGTACTGCACCGCAATAGCTGGCCAGGTGTGGACCATCGCCAAAACGTGCTATGTTTCCGATCTCGAGGGCAATGAGGATTGCCAGTATAGCCCCTATGCCGGGTATGGACATAAGCAATTGCATCTCCGGGGTTACCTTTACAATCTGCCGGATACGCTCCTCAACCATGCTAATCTGCCGCTGCAATTGGTCGAGAAGTTTCAACTGCTCTTTAACCGAGTTCCTGGTCTCTGGTGGTAATTCTACCAGACGCTTCTCAATAAGATTCCGTCCTCGTACCCCAAAAAGGTCGCTTACCTCTTCGAAGGTAATGGCATATTTGGCGAATGTAGCATGGATGCGGTTTTTCAAGCCGGTACGAATGTGCACCAGAAAAATCCTCATCCGCACCAGCTCTCGTTGGTCTCGAAGTTCCCTTGGAGGAATCCAGACCGCAGGCACTGTACTGTTGATGGACAAAACGGCCAGCCCCCTGGCGTCAAGCTTATCAGTCTTATTAATATTGCCCATCATAAGTTTAGCCTTGCCAGCGTTGACCAGGGTGGGAATATGTCCGGCCTCTTCCATTTCATCAATCAACCAATACCAGTTCCCTACACTCTCTATCGCAATTTGACTAGCTGGAGGCAAACCCTTCAAAAAAGAGTGATAGCCTTCTCTGTCATGCTCCACCCGCTGTGCCGGTATAATCTCCCCGGCTTCGCTGATACCCGCAAATACCGAGTATTTCTTGTGGGCATCACATCCGATATAATATTTCATGCTGCAGTACCTCCTTCTTTGTTTTTTAGTATCCCTTATTGTAGGTGGTACCGCAGCGTTTTCATATAATCAATGACAGAAAGAATGCAAGACTCGCAATAACACTTGGTAATTGGTAATCAATCTCGTGCAAAAGTAATTGTTGCCCCAATCTGGATTTTTCAATATACTGACGGGGATGATGAAATGAAATCAGACAGGCAAATAACAAATCTCGTAATTACAGGTTTCTCAGGCACCGGCAAATCTCTGGTAGCCAAGGAGATAGGGCGGAGACTAAGCTGGGCTTTCGTGGATACCGATGATGAGATAGTTAAACAAGCTGGCAAACCTATCGCCCAGATTTTTGCCCAAGAAGGGGAGGCAAGGTTCAGGGAACTGGAGCGCGAAACAATCAGAAAAGCCTGCCAGCAAAGGCAGACAGTGATAGCTACTGGGGGCGGTGCCATAGTTGACCCGCGAAACTATGAATTGCTGGCCAAAACGGGGATAATTGTCTGTCTGGAGGCCAAACCCGAGACGATCTACGAGCGCTTATTCCATGAGGCTTCTTGCAGCCCTGGGACTGAGGTGCGCCCCCTTTTGACTGTCGATAATCCTCTGGAACGAATCAGGCAACTCAAAGTCTCCCGGCAGCCTTACTATGCCAGAGCGGATTGGACGATTGATACCGACGGCTTGAGCATCAATGAAGTAGCAGAAGAGGTTATGAGGGCGTGGAGATTGCTTCGTCGCACTCACCCTCACCTTAATCCTCTCCCATCAAGGGAGAGGAAATCAGGCTGGGGGCGAAAGACTGATGATGACGTTGCTTGCTTGGTAGAGACTGCCACTCAGAATTATCCTGTCTTCGTTGGCTATGGCCTATTGGAGAGACTGGGCGAAAAGATGAAGCAAGCTGGCTTATCCGGCGCAGCCATCATAATTAGCGACGAGAACGTCTTCTCTGTTTACGGCAGACGAGTCGAGGGAATCCTCAAAAACGCTGGCTTCGCGGTCAACTCATTCGTAGTGCCGCCGGGCGAAGAAACAAAAAGCATGGACTCCGCTATCAAGATTTATGATTTTCTTGTCGAGCATCGAACGGAGCGAGACGATATCATCGTCGCCTTGGGTGGGGGCGTGGTAGGTGACTTAGCGGGCTTTGTGGCGGCCACCTTTCTACGGGGCATGCCTTGGATACAAGTGCCGACCAGTCTGGTAGCCATGGTTGATGCCAGCATCGGGGGCAAGGTCGGGGTTAATCATCCTGAGGGGAAAAACCTTATCGGCGCCTTCTATCAGCCTAACCTGGTTCTGGCTGACCATCGGACTCTGACCACGCTGCCTCAGCGTGAGCTGACCTCAGGCTGGGCCGAGATTATTAAGCATGGCTTGATTTTGGATAAGGAGTTTTTTGAATTCCTGGAGACCAATGTTAATGGTCTAAAGAAACTGGAGCCAGAACTGCTTACCCGAGCTATTGCCCGTAGTGCCGCTATCAAAGCTCAAGTCGTCAGCCAGGATGAAAAGGAAAGGGAAGGGAAGCGCACTATTTTGAATTATGGACATACCATCGCTCATGGTCTGGAGGCGGCTACTGAGTATAAGCGCTTTCTTCATGGCGAAGCGGTAGCCATTGGCATGGTTGGAGCTGCTAAGCTCAGTCAGCGATTGGGTCTTTTGCCTTCAGCGGCGGTGGAGCGCCAACAAGACTTATTGCAGAAATTTGGCTTGCCCACGTCATTGCGAGCGAAGCGAGGCGATCTCAAGCTGAGCATTGGCGGAGTAACCAGGGCCATGGAACTGGATAAAAAAGTCAGGGCAAAGGCAATTCGCTGGGTACTGCTACAGGATGTTGGCAAAGCAGTAGTTCGTAGTGATGTGCCCCGGCAAGATGTGCTGGCTGTTCTTCGGGAACTAATGGAGCCTTGACTTGGTAGATGGATGCCTCGACAGATCAGATAAATTGAAGTCGCTGCTGATTTGGAACGGGAAGCAAGGGAAAATGATATAATTGGGAGGAAGAATATCAAGGAAGACATTATGAGTAGGGCAAGATTCATATACTGGCAAGATGATGACATGTGGCTCGGTTATCTGGAAGAATATCCAGACTATATGACACAAGGGAAGTCGTTGGAAGAATTAAAAGAAAACCTCAAGGATATCTATGACGATTTAACCAGTGGTGCTATTCCGTATGTTCGCAAAGTTGCCGAACTGGAAATAGCATGAAAAGGGAAGATCTGGCAAGGCAGCTGGAAGGGATGGGTTGTAGGCTTCTCAGGCGCGGCAGAAGACACGACTAGTATCAAAATCCGAAAACAAAAATTGCTCACCCTGGTCCGAGACATAACGAAATCAATGACAATCTTGCGAAGCATATCATGAAAATATTGAAGCACGATGGCCAGTAGCCAGCGTCGATTTTAGGCGACGCGACTAGAATTAGCCTAAACCGCATGAACATCCCGATTTCTTCTCGCAAAGGCTCTGACACACTCAATAGACCGTACATGATAGAAGTCTGGTGGCATTAGCTGCTGCCGCAGTGTCAATTAACCCAATTGAAAGCAAGCCTTTTGTGGGCTATAATGACCAGTCTAAAGCAACCCCAGAAAGTCTTGTAACTTTTTGGAGACCCTGATGATTTGATTCACCAGGTTCCCATGAAAATCGCAAGATTCTCGTGGGATTTAGAATGGGAGATTACCTTTGCTGAAAAGCCACAACTGCGGGGAACTGAATGGAAACCATGCTGGGCAGAAGGTCATTTTAGCTGGCTGGGTGCACCGGCGTCGTGACCATGGCGGGAAGGTATTCATCGACCTGCGTGACCGAGAAGGCATAGTTCAGGTCGTGTTCAATCCCCAGATATCACAGGAAGCATACGAGGTAGCTGGTTCGCTCCGCAGTGAGTATGTAGTTCAGGTCACCGGGGAAGTTGCCATCCGCCCTAAAGGGACGGAGAATCGTAAACTGGCTACCGGAGATATTGAGGTCATAGCCAGAGAGGCTGCCATCCTTAATCCATCAAAAACACCGCCATTTTACATAAGTGAAGATGAAGAAGTTGAAGAATCGCTTTGCCTCAAAAACCGCTACCTGTATCTGAGGAGACCCAGACTAAAGGAGAATCTCATTCTGCGTCACAGGGTCATAAAGTTTATCCGTGATTTTCTTGACGCTAAGGGATTTGTGGAAATTGAAACACCCATTCTGATTAAGAGCACGCCAGAGGGAGCAAGGGACTACCTTGTGCCCAGCCGCATCAATCCTGGGAAGTTCTATGCCTTGCCTCAATCGCCGCAGCAGCTGAAACAACTCCTGATGGTAGCCGGGTTTGACAAGTATTTTCAGATAGCTCGTTGCTTCAGGGATGAGGACCTGCGAGCAGATAGGCAACCCGAGTTCACCCAGCTTGACCTCGAGATGAGCTTTGTTGAGGCACCGGATATATTGCAGCTCATGGAAGAACTGTTTACTTCGCTTGTCAAGACTGTCAAACCTGGTATGCGATTAGTGGAGCCCTTTCCACGCCTTTCGTATAAAGAGGCGACGGAGAGATTCGGCACGGATAAGCCGGACACAAGGTTTGGCTTGGAGATCAGGGACATATCGGACATCTCTGCCAACACCGACTTCCAGATCTTTCGCTCGGCGCTCGCCAACAATGGCAAAGTGAAAGGGATATGTGTCCCCGGTTGTGGCCACTATACTCGCCATCAACTTGATGAATTGATAGGTCTAGCCAAGAGTTGTGGTGCCCAGGGTTTGGTCACGATGGCTTTTGCTGGGGAGGCGGTGACTGTGGATGAAGTGAAATCGGCGGCTGCTAAATATCTGACTCCTGGTCAATTGAAAGAGATAGCCGATAGATTCGAGATAAAGCCTGATGACCTTTTACTTATGGTGGCCGATAAGCCAGTCATAGTCAACAAGACACTGGATGAGCTACGCCGCCAGATGGCACAGCGACTTAGTCTGGCTGATGCTAGCCTCCTGGCTTTTTCCTTCGTAGTCGATTTCCCTTTTTTGGAGTGGAATGAAGCCGAGAATCGTTGGGAACCGATGCACCATCCGTTCACGGCTCCTCGATGGGAAGATGTTGGACTTCTTGATAGCGAACCGGCCAGAGTCCATGGTCAACATTATGATGTTGTGTGTAATGGCTGCGAACTTGGCAGCGGCAGCGTTAGAATCCATAATCGTCAGTTTCAGGAGAAGGTATTTAGCCTCCTCGGTTATAGCAAAGAAGAAGCGGAAAGCCGGTTCGGAGGTTTCTTAGAAGCACTGGAGTATGGAGCACCGCCCCATGGCGGTATTGCCATAGGTCTGGACCGCTTAGTGATGTTACTAGCTGGGGAGCGGAGCATAAGGGAAGTTATCGCCTTTCCCAAGAATCAGAACGCCGTTGATGTGATGCTAGATAGCCCTTCTTATGTTGACAAGCATCAACTTGATGAGCTCAACCTTAGGCCAAAGCGTGAGGTTCTCCGTTCGCAGTGACAAGGAATCAGCCATGAAAGTAAGCGCGGAAAATTTGGAGAATTGCCGGATAGCTCTCAATATAGAGGCTGAAGCCAGTGAGTTAGATAAATCACTGGATGAGGCTTATCATCACGTAGTTAAGGAGGTATCCGTACCCGGTTTCCGCAGAGGCAAGGCCCCTAGAGTCATTCTGGAGCAACACATAGGGAAGAGAGCTCTGTTAGAAGAGGCGTTGGAGCGTCTCGTACCTGAACTTTACAAGCAAGCGATACAATCGAAGGACCTTGAACCCATTGCCGAACCGGAACTGGAGATTACTCAAGGTGACCCTCTGATTTTCAAGGCCATAGTGTCTCTCAAACCGGAAGTGAAGCTTGGCGATTACCATGGCATAAGGCTGGATGCCAGTCCGGAAATAGAAGTCACCGACAAAGAAGTTGCCGCTGCCATGGAGGAGTTCCGGAAAGAGCAAGGGGCATGGGTGCCCGCAGACCGCCCAGCCGAGCTGGGTGATCTAGTTACCATAAATATCCAGGCCAATGTGGATGGGAAACCCTGGTTGGATCACAAAGACATATTGTATGAGATGGACAAGGACTCACGTTCGCCTGTGCCGGGATTCGCTTCCTGCTTGCAGGGCGCTGAAAAGAATAAGGAAAAGACCTTCAATTTGACCATCCCCGATGACTATCCCATTAAGGAAATGCGCGGCAAGGCAGCAACTTTCAGAGTCACTATCAGTGAGATGAAGGAGAAACAGTTGCCAGAGCTTAACGATGAATTGGCTAAAGGTGCCGGCTATGGTGGACTGGAGGATATGAAGGAGAAGGTGGCTGCTCATTTAAGAACCAAGGCTGAGGCTAGAAACCGTTTGGAGTTGAAGCAGAAAGCGCTTGATGCTCTGGTGGGGATGAGCGAGGTGAACTACCCCCCTATTTTGGAGGATGAAGAAATCGATGGGCTGCTCAAAAGCGAGGCACAGCGCTTGGGTTTCAAAGAGGTAGCGGATTTCATGAAGAGGGCTAGTAAAACGGAGGAGGAAATCAGACAAGAGCTGCGTCCTATGGCAAAGAAGCGTCTTGTTCAAGGTCTCGTCTTAGGGAAACTAGCTGAAGAGGAAAAGATTGAAATTAGTGCCTCAGAGGTAGATAATAAGATAGATGAGATTGCCAATGAGGCTGAAGACAAGGAGAAAGCAAGGCAGCTCTTCTCGATGCCTCAGTTTAAGCAGTCAATTGAACAGTCGCTGCGTACTCAGAAGACGATGGACCAGTTATTGCAGATAGCTGTTGGCAATACTAAAGATACGACAAAGGGGGAATGATGGAAACAAAATCTCAAGTGGTAATTCCGACCGTGACCGAAACCAGTGCCCGAGGTGAGCGTATTTTTGACATATATTCCCTGTTGCTCAGAGAGAGAATCGTTTTTTTGGGCACGCCGATCAACGACCAGATAGCCAATCTTATTATTGCTCAGCTCCTCTACCTGGAGAGGGAAGACCCGGAAAAGGATATAAACCTTTATGTCCATTGCCCAGGTGGCATTATCAGTGCTGGGTTAGCCATTTACGATACTATGCAGATTCTTCGCTGCCCTATATCGACTATTTGTGTCGGTTTGGCAGCCAGCATGGGTACCGTGCTTCTTTGCGCCGGAACCAAAGGCAAAAGGTATGCTTTACCTAATTGCACTATACATCTGCACCAGGCCGCTGGCGGTGCTCAAGGGCAGGCAGCGGATATTGAAATTGCGGCCAGAGAAATAATGAGGATACAGGAAACGATACGTAATATCATAGCTAAGCACACGGGTCAGCCGGTAGAGAAGATTGCCCACGACACCGACCGAGACTTCTATCTGAGCGCCGAACAAGCGGTGGAATACGGCATCATAGACGAAATACTGAGCAAGCCAACTAAGAAATAGAATAAGAACACTGCGGCTAGCGACACCGGGAATGTCGGGCAGGTAGACGCGCTTTGGGAGTATTGCCCACAAGAGCTGAGAAGCTCCTTGGTTAATCGATAGGATGATGGTTGGGATGGTAGACTGGACGGAAACGAGTGCTGCAATTTATGCTGCCGGTGAAGCATCAGGCGGACTGGACAGAGGGGGTTTAATCACCATCATCGTCGTCTCCATAATTGCCATTATCACTTTCGTGTGGATCTTCCGTGAGACCAGAAAGCGAGACTAAGCAGGTCACGTCAACCCAGCTGGGCAGCTTCCTCTCTAACCAGGCGGCGGATCCTTTTGTGGATTTCGAAAGCTGGCGTTATATCCTTGATTCCGTCTAGCCAGTGGAACCATTTTGTATCCCCTGTCCCCCCGGCCGCCTCCTTTTCTTTGACCACTTTTTCAACATCCTGCCGGTCACCTTTGTTCCAGGCTTCCAGGACCATCCACAGGTCATCTAACCTAACCGAGGCCAGACTCATAGAGGCGTATTTCAGGGCGTATTCGTTCGCATTAGAAGCGATAGCCAGGCCTCCTGCTTTGTTCACAGCCTGGAGCATCCTGAAATCCGTGATGCTATCTCCTACAACCGTCCAATCTGAAAGCGGTTCTCCCATCCTGGTGCTAAAATTGTCGAGTGCCTCTATCTTGCGTCTTCCCCCTACAGGTTTCACCAGGCCGATAAGTCTTCCGGAACTTGTCTGAGGCAATCTCTGTCCGTAAAAATCGTCCAAGTAGATCCTTATTCTAGTATCATCGGCGAAGGGCTTAAGCTTCACAATTTCCTGTTCGGCTTGCTCCAGCAATACAGATTCGTTACGGCTTAATAGTTGGCGAATCCGCACTAGGGGAAACGAAGTGCAAGCTACATTCTCTCCAGGTATGCCCAGTCTCTGCGTGATAGGGTACGCATATTGCTCGTAACTCGTACTAATACAAAACACATACCACCGTTGAGATTTGAGTTTGGCGAATAATTCAGTTACCCCCGGAGTCAACTTAGCTTTCCGCCCCATGGCAGTAATTTGTTCGTCTGTTATTCCATGGTAAACCAGGAAAGGAATGATGAGAGCAAGTGTATCTCCCGGCTCGTAGAGTGGACGACCCTGTAAAGTCAACAAATCATCATACCGGCTGATGACCTCGAAAATCCTGCCGCCACGAGGGAATAGCTTCGTCAGTTCATAAGCATTGTCCTGGGGAGCTAAAGGGCCCTCGAGGTCAAAACAAATCAGATTCATCTCAGAGTTTTCTTTACCTCTTCATCGACCGGCCTGGTAAGGTCATAGCCGCTGATTGGCCTTCCTTGAGCATCAGTCACTTTCTGTTCCTTTACGCTGACCTCACCCCGACTCAGTGATTGTAATGTGAAGGTGATGAGAGGGAATTCCCTGGCAAGTTCATGCTGGCGGATAAGCCGAAACAGCGTATTTCTGTCCTCCTTCCCCCAATATTCGTCAAAGGGCTCACCCTTAATGGGGAAGAGGCAATAACTAACTACCGGACCCTTGTCCAGTTCAGGGGTGACCACTTGCATCATTGCTCCGGCTGCGTCGGCTTTGCTGTATACCAACGCCCAGATTACCTCTTGCCAACTGCCTGTAGGTCCACCTGGGGGGGGCCGGGTGAAGGTTGATCATGTCGTGTCGTTGGCACAGCTCTTCACTCACGATTAGCATATAGCTAGCCAGGACGCAAACATCGCATGCAAACGATTTGATCTTCTTGTTCACCTCTCTGTCATATTTGATACGCCACTCATTCTTGGAAGTCAAATCTTCTTGTTTAGCAGTCATGAACTTCTTGTGAGATAAACAGACAAGAGGAATGTTATAGCTTTGAACAAGCTCAAAAAACATCTCGCTTTCTTTTGACTCTCCGGGCTCTCGGCTGCTAAACACGAAGCTGATTTCCCCATTGATATCGCCGCTGCGGACACTGTCCTGCACAGTCTGCAAAAGCTGTCGGGCAGCTTCATCTCTTCCTGTGGAAAACCAACCGATGTTCAACAAGAGCCCGTTGTGCCTTCCTCATTCATGTCATTTTGAATCCTTCGTTTTCTGTCGTTGCGAGCAAAGCGAAGCAATCTCCTACCGTTCAGGGCAAACTCTGCGAAGGGTCTCCAAATGTACGTTTCCTTATTCTGGCCCACGTGCTGGCAAAATGAGCTAGGTAGCTGGATTTTTGCCCAAATATTTGTCCTTGAGCCAGGGAATTCAGAAAACCATCAGGGCCATCGAATTCGGGCATTTCCACGTAAGCGCGGCCAATTTCACCTAAGGTATGGGCGTCGCTGCCAGCGCTGGCAGGCTTTCCCTGTTCTTTGGCTAGCATTGCTGCTCTACGGATGCTGCCAGAAAAGGGAGTGCGCGAATTGAAAGCTTCAATAATGTCGACCTGGGATAAGATTTCCATTGAGGCTAGTACGTTAGGGTGCCAGGGCAGCGACCTGCCAAATGGGTGTGGGATTGCGACCAGACCACCCTGGTCTCGGATTCGAGATATTGTTTCCTGGGGAGACAATCCCCGAGCAACGTTTTCACTAAGAAAGAGCCCCATTATTTCACCCACAACTGTTAGGATCTCCTCAGCAACGATTACTCTGAATGGAGCAATTTCTCTTAGCCTTAAGGCGCCAGCAATGGTGTTGTGATCAGCTACAGCAACACAATTTATGCCTCGCTCGAGGCAACGTTCGACTATTTTCTCCAAAGGTGTGAGACAATCTATAGAATAGCAGGTATGGATATGTAGGTCGGCTTTTATCAATTAGCTTCCCCAAGTCTCAGCTAACCTTCTCCGAGTATACTCCCGTGCGTGTGTTGATTTTGACGATGTCGCCCGTGTTAATGAAGAGGGGAACCTGGACAGTCACTCCTGTTTCTAGCTTAGCTGGCTTAGTACCCGCTGTAGCCCTATCTCCCTTGAAGCCAGGATCTGTCTCGGTAACGCGAAGCTCTACCGAAGCGGGTAACTCCACGGCTACTGTATTCCCCTTGCAGGTTAGTATCTCCAGGACCAGTCCCTCTCTTAGAAATCTTGTCTCGTCTCCTATTTGAGCCGGAGCTAACACAAACTGTTCGTAGGTCTCATTATCCATGAAGTAATAGAGATGGCCGTCGTTATAGAGGTACTGTACAGGGCGATGCTCCAAAAACACTGTTGAGACCTTGTCCCCCGATTGGAAGTTTCGCTCAATGAAATTCCCGCTGCGAACACCACGAAGTTTCAACTTAACTACCGGCTGTCGTTGCTGCATCTTAACATGCTGATATTCAAGAATTTGGTATATGTCGCCGTCCAGCTCTACGACGACTCCCTTTCTCAATTCTCCGGCATCAATCATCTAGTACCCTCCGTCTCAACTGTTCAGCCTTGAGGCCTGACACGAGTCTTGTTACTCACCGCTTAGCTCTGTCAATTGAAAGCTATTTTGTCGCCTTGGTGAGCACTCTAGCCTTGCCATTTTCCAAGACTACCATGTCTTCAATTCTAACACCACCCTGTCCTGCAAGGTAAATTCCGGGTTCTATTGTAAAAACCATGCCGTCGACGAGTGAATCAGAGGAACTGAGACCAAGCCTGGGCGATTCGTGTACGGCCAGGCCAACACCATGTCCCAGACCGTGTCCGAAGGCATCTCCATAGCCAGCTTGTTGGATAACACTTCGAGCCAATTGATCTGCCTGCGAAGCAAGCATTTCTGATTTGGTCCCTTCTATAGCAGCGGTTTGTGCTTGGAGAACTATATTATAGATTTCCTGAAAGGTTTCGTTGGCTCTGCCTAAGAACAGAGTGCGGGTAAGGTCGCTGCAGTAGCCATTGATTCTGGCGCCCATATCGATCACTACTGGTTCACCAGGGCAAATTGTTTTGTCTGTAGGTCGAGCATGAGGCAAAGCTGAATTTGGACCTGAAGCCACAATGATTTCAAAAGGTACTCCTTCACTGCCTTTTTGCCGAAGGTTTTTCTCTATCTCCCAGGCCACCTCCTTTTCCGTCATGCCGGGGCCAATTATGGCCTTCGCCTGTTCCAAAACAGCATCAGCTAGCTCTGCAGCTTTGGTGATAAGTATTAGTTCTTCGGGCTCTTTTGCGGAGCGAAGCTGTTCTACTATGCCAGTGGTAGGAACAAGCTCAAGATTGATTTGCTTGGCCCGTATTGCCTCGCCAAGCTTTCGGTAGCCATCATAGGAAATAAGATTCGCCTCGAAGCCTAGTTTGTGCCAGCCCAGATCTAAGACCAGACCAGGAAGCCAGTCTTGTAACTCTTGCTTAATCTGGATAATCTCAAAATCGGATGACTCTTCCTTAGCCTGCTCCAGATAGAGAAAGTCAAGGGCTAGACTAGCATTTCGTCCTGAGATTAATAGCCATCCGGAGCCGGTAAACCCGGAAAGGTAGTGAAGGTTCTCAGGTTGAGAGATCAGGAGGGAGTCCAGTTCTTTTTCGGCGATCAACTTGCGCAGTTTCCGTAATCTGTTCATTTTCGAATTTCTCTCTTTCCCTTCGGCAAGACTTTTTGCTATTTGGAGTCTTCGGTTGGCAATCAGGTTCTGTTTGCTTGCCTCGCCGGGCTGGTCACAATGGCTTCAATGGCAACTTGCCAGGAGAATCCTCTCTTACGTCATGAATAAACAAAACCCCACGCCCACATGGACGTGAGGCATAGATGCCTCAGTCAAACGCCACCGCCAAAGCAAGCCCCGCAGAGCAATTGAGCAAAGGCAACAATCTGTTGTCCCTTGCGGTCAGGATCACAGGACGGGTCTACTAGCATACCCTGCATTCCGTTCCGGAGATGGATTATAGTCTCCCCATGTAGTCATGTCAATCTCAAAATTGTGAGCGTCAACACCATTATGAAATCAGTCCTTCATGTCATTTTAACATTTCTGGGATATGTGGTATAAGATTA
>Ga0315554_1001794_pt1 | contig 12615 bp, 10 predicted proteins | sample SalMarSW160370MG_FD_202114 | JGI IMG/M metagenome (GOLD analysis project Ga0315554, IMG submission 202114) | Salt marsh sediment microbial communities from the Plum Island Ecosystem LTER, Massachusetts, United States - Salt Marsh Sediment SW1603-70 ... | reverse complement strand
CATTCTACTAGAACCGGTCCATCATTTATTGAAAAAGCTTCTTTAAGAATTCCATCAATATCGTTCGGGTTATCTGTAGAAAAAGATTTTAACCCGAGAGCTTCTCCGAGTTTCTTGAAATCCGGATTGCTTTCCGAGAGATCGGTAAAACTAAATTTCTCTGCATGGAACAATTCCTGCCATTGCCTTACCATTCCAAGAAAACTATTATTAAGAATAATGAATTTGATCGGAAGTTTATAATAAACTGCAGTAATTAATTCCTGCATGTTCATCTGGAATCCACCATCACCGCTTATGGAAATAATGGGTCTATCTTTAATACCAAATGCAGCTCCAATGGAAGCCGGAACAGAAAATCCCATTGTTCCCAATCCTCCGCTCGTAAGATGAGACCTTGGATTATTAAATTTATAGTATTGTGTTGTCCACATTTGATGCTGTCCTACATCAGTAATAATAACTGCCTCACCTTTTGTTAAATCTGAAATTCTGGAAATAACATATTCCGATCTTAATTTATTATCATTGGTCTCATAATAAAGAGGACATTCTTCCCGCCAGGTATTTATTTGATTCCACCAGTCACTGGTATCCGGCGGTTCGTTCATCTCTGAAGCTAATTCGGCAATAACATGCTTAACATCACCGACAATAGGAAGATCTACAATAACATTCTTATCAATACATGTCGGATCAATATCAACATGTATCTTATAAGCATTAACCGCAAACTCGTCTATCTTTCCGGTAACCCTGTCATCGAATCTTGCCCCTAAAGAGACTAGTACATCGCAATTATTCACAGCCTGATTTGCCCAATATGTTCCATGCATTCCTAACATTCCAAGAGATTGTGGATCGGTCATTGGAAATGCTCCAAGCCCTTGAAGTGTCATCGTTACAGGGAGATTATTCTCTTTAGCTAATAATCTCAATTCACGGTAACCATCCGACATTATAACACCACCACCGACATACAGCAAAGGTTTTTTAGCTTTCTTAATTATTTCTGCTGCTTTTTTTATCTGATTTTGATGCCCTAAAAAATTTGGTTTATAACCTCTTATTTCAACCTTTTCAGGATATTCTAATTCGCATTCGGCTGCAACTACATCTTTGGGAAGGTCGACTAAAACAGGACCAGGTCTTCCGGTTGAAGCAATATAAAAAGCTTTCCTAATTGTAGATGCTAATTCTTTAACATCCCTGACAAGAAAATTATGCTTAGTAATAGGACGCGTAATCCCGACAATATCTGCTTCTTGAAATGCATCATTGCCAATTAGGTGGCTTGGCACTTGACCGGTAAACACAACAATAGGAACGGAATCCATATAGGCATCAGCAATACCCGTCACAGTATTTGTAGCACCGGGGCCGGAGGTTACTAAAACAACACCGACTTTACCTGTTGCTTTTGCATAACCTTCAGCCATATGAGTTGCTCCTTGCTCATGTCTAACCAGAACATGTTTTAAATAATCTACATCATATAGCTTCTCATAAAGCTTAAGTACTGCTCCGCCAGGATAACCAAAAATCACATCGACTTTTTCACGTTTCAAACATTCAAAAAATATATCTGCGCCTGAGAGCAAGGATTTATGCTTCATTATATTTCCTTTCCTTTTGTTCTAATTTTTTCAATTTATATTTCTAATAATTAAAATTTAAAAATAACATTAACATATAATATGGAATATCAACCGGAGCACTTTTTGGTGAGGGTGATTTTTTATTTCTACTTCTTTTAGAAAAAAATGTTTTCATTAAAAAATAATCAGTTTTCAAAATAACCTCGATAGATACATAATAACCTTCAGAAATAACTTGGGTCTTCAGGCCAACCCGAATCTGATTATTTTTTATTTTAGTATTAAATTAGATTGGGATTGACCTAAATTTATTAACCTAGGATAATAATTCCTAGTACGCTAATAATAATCCCAATAATGATCACATCTAAAGGCAGGATATTCGGAACTAACGCAGCAGCAAGATTGCCGTTAGTTTTGTAGGCTTCATAATAACTTTTGGTTATATGTCTATCTGTGTTAGTCATACATTTTATTATCTTGAATTCAAATATAAAACTTAAGAAAAGTATTGTCAAGTTGATCTTTCTTCCAATTCCAAATTCTTACTTTTTATAACTGATATCGCTTTATTTCTATTTCAACAAAATATTTAATTATTCAGCTGCATAGGTCGAAACTATTTCTTGACAATTTAGTTTCCAGGAATTATTTTTGGAAACTTAAATTACTAAAAAAAGTTTCCTGTTTTAAGTCAAATAATTTATTAAAATTGACTATTTAAAATTTTAGTATATTTAAGAATCAAAATTTCATTGCATTGCTTAAATTTTCTTAATTATTAATGAACTTCGCAATTATTGCTGCAGGTGAAGGCGAAAGATTAAAATCCGAAGGAATTAATCTCCCTAAACCTTTAATTTGTATTAATAATGTGCCGATGCTCGAAAGATTATTGATGGTAATAAACAAGCAAGAGCCGGATTCTATTAACATCATAATTAATGAAGATGCAGAAGAAGTTAACAATTTTATTTCAAATCACTATTTAAGAAATAAAATTAATTTAATAGTGAAATCAACTGAAAGTTCTTTACATAGCTTATATGAATTGAAGTTATTTTTACAGGATAAACCTTTTTGTTTATTTACCGTTGATACTATTTTCTCGAAATTTGAATTTAAAAGCTTCATCAATTTTATTAATACAATGAAACACTTTGACGGAGTCTTGGGCATAACAGAATTTATTGACGATGAAAAACCACTTTATGTAGAACTAGATAAAAATAATTTAATTACTAAATTTAACGACAAAGCAAATAATGGCTCTTTTGTAACGGGCGGCATTTATTATTTTACCACATCAATGTATAAGGAAATAGATTTCGCCGTTAAAAATAATTATAAGCGACTTAGAAATTTTTTGAAACTATTGATTGAAAAAAAATATCATTTATATGGTTATGCTTTTTCAAAAATAATTGATGTTGATCATGCGGATGATATAAAAACTGCTGAAAAGTTTTTAGCTGTTGAGGAAAATTCATTACACTAACTTGGATAAGAGAACTATTGGAAGCTTTTAAATTAAGTTTATCAAAATTACAGGACTACACTTTTCTAGTGTTTGATCTATTTAAAGGATTTATATCCAATTTAAAATATCTTCAGGATTCTTTTAAAGAGATGTACTGGATTGGTGCAAAAGCTTTTAGATTAATCTTTTTAGGCGGTCTATTTGTAGGAATAATTTTAGCAATTGAAACCGGGCATCAATTAGATCTGTTTGGAGCAAAAACGCTTGTTGGCCGAACTGTTGCTTTAGGAATGGTAAGAGAACTCGGACCGGTAATTACAGGTTTATTATTAGCCGCGAGAACAGGTGCAAAAAATGCTTCGGAAATTGGTGCGATGCAGCTAAGCGAACAAATTGACGCGCTTAGAGCGTTTGGTACAAGCCCTATTCAGAAGCTTGTCTTCCCAAGAACTCTCGCAGCTCTTGTAATGTTTTTACCTTTAACTTTAATTGCGGATATGGTGGGAATTATCGGAGGAATGGTTGTAACTAAACTTTCACTCGGAGTAGATACTTCCTTTTTTTGGCACTCGGCTATTAATTCCTTAAGATTAAAGGATATAGTAGTTGGATTTACAAAACCAATATTCTTTGGTTTTTTCATATCGACAATAAGTTGTTATTATGGGTTTTCAACTACCGGCGGAACAACAGGCCTGGGGCGCAATACAATAAATGCCGTAGTAGTTTCATCTATGGTTGTATTAATTATTGATTTCATTTTTACAAAAGTAATTTGGGAATTATTTTAATTGAATATAATCGGATTATCAAATATTTATTTAACATTGCAAGGAAGAGAAATTCTTAAAAACATTTCTTTGGAAATTCCTAAAGGAAATGTATCGGTGATTCTTGGACCTAGCGGTGCCGGTAAAAGTTCTATTTTAAAAATAATTCTCGGTTTATGGAAACCCCAAAGTGGCACTGTTAAAATTGGGAGTATTGATATTACAAAATTATCTGAACTTGAGATGCTCCCTATTAGGAAAAAAATGGGAATAGTTTTCCAGGGGAATGCATTATTCGATTCCCTTACTGTTGAAGAAAACGTTGGGTATTTTCTCTCGGAGCAAAATAAAATTTCTCAATTGGAAATGGAAGATAGAATTGAAACAGCTCTTTCATTTGTCAATTTATCTGGGACTAACGATTTATTTCCTGATCAACTTAGCGGCGGAATGAAGAAAAGAGTTGCAATAGCAAGAGCGATGGTATTTAATCCTGAAATTATTCTTTTTGATGAACCCACAACCGGTCTGGATCCAATTAACGCTAAACATATTTTAGATTTGATCGCACGACTAAGAGAACAAGGGACCACTGCAGTTGTTGTTACTCATATTTTAAATGATGCGGTTTCTATTGGAGATAGGCTTACATTAATTAACGGCGGTACTTTGGTTGAATCCGGAACTGTTAACGAAATGCTAAATTCAAAAAATGAATTTGTAAAAGCATTCTTCTATGAAGTATACCAGGATGCTGAATTACTAAAAAATTGTTAAGAGATAAATTTTATATAAAAATATATGCAAACATCTTCGATTAAATTTTCAAATTTAAAAGTTGGTTTAACTGTTTTTATCGGTTTGGTAATCTTTTTTGTTTTTATATTTTTAGTCGGAACCGAAGGGAATTATTTTTCCAGCACATACGATCTAAAAATATTTGTAGAAAATACCGAAGGTTTATCAGAGGGTTCTCTGGTCACTTTAGGTGGATTAAAAATCGGAAATGTAAGCGATCTGAAATTTACCAGGCGTAACGGGATAAATGGTATTAATATTACTTTAAGCATTAAATCAAATTATAAGACCCAAATAACCAATTCATCAAATGCTACGATCAAAACCATCGGTTTGCTTGGTGACAGATTTGTCGACATTTCCATTGGTCAACCGAATGAAGCGCCTTTACCGGAAGGAAAATTTCTGCATGTAGAACCTACTTTCAGCCTGGACAAATTAAGCACTAAAATTCAACCGGCATTAGATGATTTTTCCAAACTGCTTTCAAATCTTCGCTCAATTACCGATACAATTTCAAGCGGTAAAGGAAGCATAGGCAAATTAATAAACAATACAAATACGGTTGATAAATTTGAGTCGGTATTGAAAGGACTGGACAAATTTTTAACAACAGTAAATAATAAAAAAGGTTCTCTTGGAAAGATGGCTTATGATTCGACTCTTTACAATAATCTGAATTTATTATCCGATAATTTAGTTTCATTAACAGATTCAATAAAAAATGGTAAAGGAAGTCTCGGAAAATTTATTATGAAAGATTCTGTTTACAATACGGTTTCTTCATTATCAAACAGACTTGATAATTTGATTTCAAAAGCGGAAGGTGACAGCACATTAGTCGGCGGATTAATCAATAATAAAAAAATTTATAATGATTTTAACTCACTTTTAAATGAATTAAACCAACTTGTAGACAAAATAAAAACAGAACCGGAGAAATATCTGCATATCTCTGTTTTTTAAGGGAGAAAATAAAATAATTATTCATTGAACAAATGAAAAGAAATTCAATGAGTTTAAAGCTGGCTGGAATAAAACGTCAATCGGAATACTCACCAAATCATATCAAAAATGATTTACTCATCTTATTGAAAACCGCTGAAGAATTGAAATCCATGGGAGCGGAAATTAAAATTCTAAATGAAGAAGCAATTTTAAATAATCATATTGAAGCCGATTTTATTTTTTCTATGGCTCAAGGATCTGCAGCCCAGGAAAAATTATTGCAAATCGAAAATGAAGGAATACGCATAATTAATAGTCCGAAAGGAGTTATTAACTGCTACAGAATTAATATGGTGAAAAAACTGCAGGAAAATAATATTCCCTTCCCTAAAAGCATTATAGTAAAAACAAATGAATTTTGTGAAACCGGTTTAAAAGATTTCGGTTCAAAAAAAATATGGCTGAAAAGGGGTGATGTTCATGCCGTTCACCGTGAAGATGTAACTCTTGTATATTCTGAGGCAGAAAAGAACAATGTAATAAATGAATTTGCAAACAGAAAAATTAATGAAGCTGTTCTTCAGGAACATATAGATGGAGATCTTATCAAATTTTATGCTTTGAGAGATTCTGATTTTTTTTATTGGTATCTAATAAATGGAGCGCAGTCAACCAAATTTAATTTAAATGAATTAAAAGAATTAGCATTCCTTTCTGCAGAAATATTAGGCTTATATGTTTTCGGTGGTGATGCAATAATATCCAATGATGGGAAAATTACAATAATAGACATAAATGATTGGCCAAGTTTTGCTCCGGTAAGAGATAAAGCAAGTAAAAATATTGCAAAATTAATTTTTAATAAAGCTTATCAAATAGCTGGTAAAAGGGAGAATTATGCTGACAATAAATTCTAAAAAATATTCGTCTATTGTTTCGGAAATACCGGGACTTAAATCATTAAAGCTTTTTGAAGAAGAGCAAAATTATATTTCACCCGGGATTCAATCAATTGCAACTTCATCAAAAATAGTTTTAGAAAAAGGTGAAGGTTCGATTATTGAAGATGTTGACGGTAATAAATATATAGATTTTTTTGCTGGGGTAGGCGTTGCAAGTCTGGGTTATAATCACCCTAAGTATTTTTCTGCAATGAGCGAGCAATTAAAACAGATCCATGTTGGAAGTTTTACATCCAAGAATAGAGTCGCTTTAACAAAATTATTGTCCGAAGTTGCAGTCGGTGATTTAACAAGAAGCCAATTTTACAGCAGCGGCGCAGAAGCTGTTGAAGCTTCATTGAGGCTGGCAAAATCATATACAAAAAAAACAGAGTTCCTGGGATTTTGGGGTGGATTCCACGGAAAGACTCTTGGAGTTCTCGGATTACTCGGAGATGATTTTAAAAATAATTTAGGTCCTCTCCCCTTTGGTACATATTCAACACCATATGCAAATTGCAGGCATTGCGCTTTCGATAAAACTCACGCGGACTGCGAATTTGCTTGTGTCGATTTTATAAGAAAAAAAATTAAATATGAAACAACCAATAATATTGCAGCAATTGTAGTTGAACCAATTCAAGGAACTGCAGGAAATGTTGTTCCTCCACAAGGATATTTATTAAAACTCAGAGAAATAGCAGATGAAATAGGAGCAATACTAATTGCCGATGAAATGATAACTGGTTTCGGAAGGACAGGAAAAATGTTCGGAGTTCAGCATGACAATGTTGTTCCAGATATTATAACTATTGGTAAAGGTTTTGGCGGCGGTTTTCCTATGACAGGTCTAATGTCGCGGGATGAAATTATTTTTTCAAAACCATTTGCTAATCCAAGCGGAAGTTCATCAAGTTATGGCGGAAATCCTTTGGCTTCAACTTCAGCCTATATAACTTTAAGGACAATCATCGATGAAGGTCTGGTTGAAAATTCAGCCAAGGTTGGTTCTTTCATGTTAGAAAAATTAAATATACTTAAAGAAAAATTTTCCATAATCGGAGATGTTCGTGGTAAAGGTCTGATGATTGGAGTAGAGCTTGTAAAAGACAAAAGCTCAAAAGAAAAACTTGATAAAAAATATACTAAAATGTTTTTCCATGAATGTTTAAAGAAAGGGCTAATTATCATGGGATATAACCCGGATATAAGAATTAATCCGCCGCTTATAATAACAGAAGAGATTGCCGAAGAAGGAATTTCAATAATGGAAGAAGCATTAACTTATGTGGCTGAACAAATTACAGATTGAATCAACATTCAAATCACATGATACAGAAGAATTTCTCGATATAATTTTTTATCGTCGTCTTGGTTATGTTTTTGCATTAGCGTCCAAACGCTTAGGTATCTCACCAAATGGAGTTACCATAATCAGTATCCTTTTCGGTGTAACTGCAGGGCATCTTTTCTTCTATCAAAATTTGACTGTTAATATAATTGGTATGTGTTTCTTAGTTTTTGCAGAAACTCTCGACAGTACCGATGGGCAATTAGCGAGGATGACGAATTTCAAATCCAGGTTTGGCAGAATACTGGATGGATTAGGCGGTAACTTAATGTTCCTCAGTATTTATATTCATATATGTGCGAGATTTGTTGTAAACGGAGGAACTCCATGGATTTTTTTATTTGCTGTTATAACTGGATTGAGCCACTCTCTGCAATGCGCTATTGCAGACTACAACCGGAACCTGTATCTCTTCATCATCTTTGATAAAAATAAAAGTGAATTGGATAAATTAAATGACTTATTCCCGATTTATAATAAGCTTTCCTGGAAAAATAATTTCGTAAAAAAATTGTTGATGAGAGTTTACATAAATTATACAAAAGAACAGGAGATATTTTCAAAAGAAACAAAAAGTCTGTTTTATTATGTTCAAAATAATTTTATAAATGGAATACCTGAAAATTTAAAAGAAAAATATAAAAATTTAAATAAACCGTTATTGAAATATCATAACATTCTTACTACAAATACACGGATGATGGTCTTATTTATTGCAATTATCATTAATAAACCTGAATACTATTTTTTATTTGAATTAATAATTCTTAACGCACTTTTAGTTTATGTGATTCTTAAACAGGAAAAGAATAACAAAAATTTATTGGAATCCGCAAAAACAATATACCGGGAAAAACTAAATAACTTGGTTAGTGTTTAAATTATTTTAATATAAACATTGAATAATATATACAAAGAAGTTTGTAACTAAAGTTCTTAGTTTAATAAGTAGTGAGAAAACAATGCTGCAGGGTGCAATAATCGGTTTTGGAAAGATAGCTCGAAACAGCCACATACCGGCTTTTCAGAGTATTGAAGCTATGGGGAAAGCTAAAATTATTGCTGCAGTTGAATCGGATGAAATAAACAGGATTAATTGTTCTAAAAATTATCCGGAAATAAAATTCTATGCTTCGGCGGCAGATTTATTTGAAAATGAAAAACTCGATTTTATTGATATATGTACTCCTCCCCTTTTTCATTCTGAAATTATTGAAACTGCAATTCAACAAAATGTAAACATTATTTGTGAAAAACCTTTTACACTTGGTTTAGAGGAAGCAAAAATAATTTCTGATAAGCTAAAGAGAAGTGACATTGTATTTATGCCGTGTCACCAATATAAATATGCTCCACTTTGGATAAATTTTAAAGAATATATAAATCACTTCTCGAAAGAATCCAAATTTATTTTTGAATGTGGAATTTATAGAACCGAAGCAGATTTTGGTTTACCGGTATTCAATAATCCCTGGCGAATAAATAAAGAAATGTCCGGCGGCGGAATTTTAACTGATTCCGGTATTCATTATTTATATCTTATAAGTTGGATGTTCGGTAAGCCTGAAAAACTAACTGCTAAGATTTTTAATTTGAAGCACAATTATAATGTTGAAGATACAGCATATTTACTACTGGAAAACGGAACCGGAATTGCCGAGATAACTTTAACATGGGCAGCCGGTGCAAGAACTAACACTGCCCGGTTAACTTCAAGCTGCGGCAGCTTAATTTATGATGGGAAGAAAGAATTACGGAAATATCAAAACAACTACGAAGAAGTAATTCCGGTACCGGATGTTTCCGATAAAGCAACATATAATTCTCTATACATTTCTTTGTTTGAAGAGTTTATAGAAAATATTATGACAAACAATAATTCTTCAGAATATATAGAGGATGCATTTGATTCTATTTATCTTTTAGAAAAATGTTATAAATCGGCATCAGAACAAAAAACTATTTTTTTAAATGAATAAGAAGTCAAGATTAATATTTTTTCTTATCGGGTTATCGGTTTTTGTTTACCTTGTCATAGAATTCGGTATAAATAATATTGTAATTAATATAGAAAAGATCGGGTGGTGGTTTTTTCCTATAATCGCAGTCTGGGGAATTGTCTATTTATTCAATTCACTTGCATGGTACATCATTTTAAATGGTAAAAAAAATTTAATAAGATTCCGAGATATATTATCTATTTCGATAAGCGGATTCGCAATTAATTATATCACCCCTTTCATCAATTTGGGGGGTGAACCTTACCGCGTTATGGCATTAAAGGAATCTATAGGCATTCACAATTCCGTTTCCTCCGTAATTCTTTATCGAATGATTCACATACTGGGTTCCTTTTTCTTCTGGTTTACCGGGATAATAATTGTTGCCATTCTTCTCCCGCTTTCCACTGAATTTAGAATAATTTTATTTATAATTTCCGCAGCTCTTATAGTTCTTATATGGTTTTTCTTTTCAAGACATAAAAAAGGAATATTTAAATCTATATTGAATTTTATTTCTAAATTTACATTCTTGAAAAAAGTTAATGAAAAATTAGCTAAACGGGAAAACTCTTTACTTCTAATTGATCAACGGATAACTGATCTTTATTTAAACCGTAAACCGGCATTTTATTCCGCTCTTCTTTCGGAATACCTGGGAAGAATAATTGGTTCGTTTGAATTTTATTTTATCCTTGTTGCAATCGGGATTAATTCTACAATAATTCAAGCTTTCTTTATAAATGCAGGTTCTTCAATTATCATGAATGTACTTTTCTTTATTCCGTTTGAACTCGGTACGCGTGAAGGAAGTTTATATTTAGTTCTTGAAAGCCTGGGATTTACTGCTGGTGTCGGGATTTTTATTGCAATAGTAAATAGGATTAGAGAATTTTTTTGGATACTTGTAGGATTATTATTAATACAAATTAAAGGGAAAGTAGTTGCTGAAAAGAAAGATATTCTTGATTACATATAATTGTAGATTGCGAATCTCGTGGATTTAAATCCTCAGCCAAAGGCTGATGAGCCTTAGGCTCAGAAATCCGCAATTCGAAATTCGAAATTACACAAGGTTTATACGAATGATTAAGTCTTTAATATTTGATTTTGGCGGAACTATAGATACAAACGGTATTCACTGGATTGAAATGTTCTGGAGTGAATATAAAAGACATTCGATACAAATCCTGAAAGATGAATTTATAAAGGCTTATATTTTTGCAGAGCGGAGAATGAATGATAAAATAAAACCGGGAGATTCATTTAAGTTCATATTGAAGAATCAATTATCCATGCAGTTTGAATATCTTTTTGATAATAATCTTTTGGATTTTGATGAACATACAATTGACACTGTTGTGGAAGAATGCTATTCATATGTAAAAGAGTGTATATCGTTATTTAATGATATTATAAGTGAGCTCGCAGATAATTTTTCATTGGCAGTTATTTCAAATTTTTATGGAAATTTGGAAACCGTTTTGAGAGAATTTAATATAAGAAATTACTTTAAAGTGATTACAGATTCCGCTTTGTTAAAAATTAGGAAACCTGATCCAAAAATATTTCTTATTACTTTAAGAGAACTTTCAGTCAAACCGGAAGAATCTTTTGTAATTGGAGATTCATATGACAATGATATTCAGCCGGCACAAAAAATAGGATGCAAAACAATCTGGTTAATTAATAAAACTTATAAAGAAAAGGAGGTTACACTTAATCCTGATTATAAAATCTCGTCAGTTAATCAATTAAAATCGATTTTAAAACCAAAAAATATTTTACAAAAATAATTTTTAGTCGAAGTAAAAATTATTAAATAAAGAGAGGAGCGTGTTATGGAAACCTCTGTTCAGGAACCAAAGGGAAAACTTGGAGTTCTAATTGTAGGGTTAAATGGAGCAGTTTCTACTACTTTTTTAGCAGGCACGCTTGCCGTTAGAAAAGGATTGGCAGCACCTATTGGCTCACTTACTCAGTTAGCCACAATAAGAATCGGGAACAGGGCAGAAAATAATTTCCCGCTTATCAAAAACTTTATTTCTATTGCCGATTTAAATGATCTGGTTTTCAGCGGCTGGGATATTAGGGATGAGAACTGTTACGAATCGGCTTCATATGCAAAAGTTCTTAAAGAAAGTGATCTGATAAAAGTAAAAGATGAACTCACGAAAATTCATCCCATGCCGGGTGTTTTCGAACAGCGCTTTGTTGTCAGATTAAAAGGAACTTATGTAAAAAAGGGGACCAATAAATTTGGTTTAATGGAACAGTTGAGATTAGACATACAAAATTTCAAGCAGGAAAATAATCTTGATAGACTTGTAATGATATGGTGCGGAAGCACTGAAATATTTCTGCCGATGAATGAAATCTTTAATGATATTAAATCATTTGAAGAAGGGATGAGAAATAACCATCCTGAAATTTCGCCAAGCATGCTGTATACTTATGCTGCAATTGCCGAAGGTGTCCCTTATATAAATGGTGCACCAAATCTTTCGGCAGAAATTCCTGCACTACTGAAATTTGCCGAAAATCAAAATGTAGCGATTGCAGGCAAAGATTTTAAGACCGGGCAGACTATGATAAAAACTGTTATTGCGCCGATGCTTAAAGCAAGGATGCTTGGATTGAATGGATGGTTCTCTACAAATATTCTTGGAAACCGTGACGGCGAAGTGCTGGATGATCCGAGCTCATTTAGAACAAAAGAAGTCAGCAAG
>Ga0315554_1001792_pt1 | contig 12629 bp, 10 predicted proteins | sample SalMarSW160370MG_FD_202114 | JGI IMG/M metagenome (GOLD analysis project Ga0315554, IMG submission 202114) | Salt marsh sediment microbial communities from the Plum Island Ecosystem LTER, Massachusetts, United States - Salt Marsh Sediment SW1603-70 ... | reverse complement strand
CGTGACCTCCCCATCAAAATCAACCAGTGGTGCAACATCGTCAGGTGGGAAACCAAAGCCACCAAACCCTTCCTCAGAACCCGAGAGTTCCTATGGCAAGAAGGACACACAGCCCACGCAACAAAAGAAGAAGCCGACAAAGAAGTCATGGACATCCTCAACGAATACAAAGACGTTATGGAAAACTACTTGGCAATTCCAGTGCTTGTGGGAGTAAAAACCGAGAGCGAAAAGTTCGCCGGAGCACTTTACACGACCACCTTGGAAGCCATGATGCCCGACGGAAAAGCGCTACAGATGGGCACAAGCCACAACCTCGGCCAAAACTTCGCCAAGGTTTTCGACATAAAATTCATCGGAGAAGACGAGAAGGAGCATCAAGTTTGGCAAACCTCATGGGGCATATCCACACGGCTGATAGGCGCGTTAGTTATGGTTCACGGCGACGACAAAGGATTAGTGATGCCCCCCCAAGTCGCTCCAGTACAAGCGGTCATAGTTCCCATAACCTACAAGGACGCGGACTCCAGCGCCATACTGGCGAAAGCCAAAGAAATCCTGGAAAAACTCAAAGAGAACTGCGTCGCAGCCGTCTTGGACGACAGAACAGAGTACACGCCCGGCTGGAAATTCAACGAGTGGGAACTGAAAGGAGTGCCCGTCCGGATAGAAATAGGTCCTCGAGACCTCAAACAAAACCAGGTAACCCTGGCAAGACGCGACACCTACCAGAAAACCACTGCTAAAATGACCGAAGCGGTGCAAGCCACAATGAAGCTTCTTGAAGAAATTCAAAACAATCTTTACGCCAAAGCCAAAAAAGCCTTAGAAGAAAAAACAACGACAGTGCAGAAATACGATGACTTCAAAAAAACGCTTAAAAACAAAGGTGGATTCATCAGAGCTCCATGGTGTGGCAGCTCAAAATGCGAAGAAAAAATAAAGGAGGAAACCGGAGCTACAATTAGGTTGAGACCTTTCGAAAAGGAAAAACCCATAGCCAACTGCATCTGCTGCGGGGAGAAAGCTGTGGAAATGGTGTACTTCGCCAGGTCGTACTGAGATGCTTATCTCTACTCGGTTAGTTTTACGTATTCGCCAAGTTGCTTAGCTACGTCTGACAACCCGAGCTTTTTCAGCGTTGTCTTCTTAGGTATTCCTCTCGCGTCCCAGCCTCTCTTCTTGTAATACTTCTTCAGCATGTTATTGTATTTCATTGGATCAAGCATAGAGCCTTTCAGTGGCCCTTCGGTTAGAGGCTCCTTAAACCACCTAATGGGCGGAGAATCCATTTCCCTTGTCCAGTTGTTTGCGTACTCGCGTATCCAAAAGGCACGAATCAAGTTTAATATTTTATCAGCGGCATAGATTAAAGTGTTGAAGGGCAGTTCTCTTCCTGTTGCTGCGTGAAGGTACTTCGTGTACCATTCAAGTTCGAAGCCGAGTTCAGCATAAGGGAAACGGCAAACGGTGAGCGATTCGAAAACGCCGCCACGGAGGCGCTGCATCTCTATGACCTTGTTAATTTTCTCTTCAGCGTAGCTCTCGCGTCCAAACTGGACCTCCCAAGAAATCACCCACGCGTCCTTGTGATGGGCACCAATCGAGCTTGTAGCATAAGACAAAGCCATAGCAGGTGCAGCGTGACAATCATAAGCGCTTATCTCCAATCCCTTCACGTGCATAGCCCAATCAGCTGATCCATGACCTATTTTGGCAGCAGCGGCTTGAACTCCTTCAGCGAGAACATCACCAAAACCTTGTCGATAAGCTATATCGTTAATCAACGCTTTGGTTTCTTTAAATTTCCCCCATTGAATTTCTTCAGGAATCCGCCTGTTTTGGGATGTTTCCATGGCGAATCCCAGCACGTTCCCGAGCGAAATGGTGTCCAAACCAAGCTCATCTGCAACACGGTTTAAAGCCGCAACCTGTTTAAGATTGCCTAAGCCGATGTTTGAACCCAACATTACAATGTTTTCATAATCAATCTCAGCTTCCTTTCTGTCAGAGTCTTTAACCACGTTACCACAAGTCATGTTACACTGTGGACAGCCGCGGTTACCGACTTTGATTTTTTCCATGGCAAACCCGCCTATCTTATCGGCTTTGTCGAAAACCCCTTCACGGAAATTAAAAGTGGGAAGCGCACTGTTTTCTTGGCTCCACTCTACCGTAGACATTGTTCCCTGTCGTTTCCAAAAAGCATAATTGGGTTTAGTCATTACTTCCCTGTAGCCTGCGGCGCTCAGCTCTTTCATGTCCTTCGGATAGGCAGCAGGAATCTCGTTGTTACCATCGAAAACCATGGCTTTCAAATTCTTGGAACCCATAACAGCGCCCATTCCAGGTCTTCCGCCAGCGCGACCTTCTTGAGAAACAACAGTGGCAAACTTCACGAGGTTTTCTCCCGCTGGACCAATGGAGACAATGCCTGCAGTGCGCTCATAAATGGCTTTCAGTTGAGCCTCCGTTTCGAACGAGGTCAAGCCCCAGAAATCTTTAGCGTCTATAAACTCGGCGACATCGTTCTTAATATGAAGAACAACAGGCGTCTCTGCTTTGCCTTCAATGATAACCGCATCGTAGCCAGCCTTGCGCATTTGAACCGCCGCCCAAGTCCCAATATTACCGTCGCCGTAGCCGCCAGTCAAAGGACTCTTGGCTGCCACAACTAATTTGCCGCTGTTCGGCAAGCCGAAACCAGTCAATGGACCAGCAGCAAAAATAAGCTTGTTTTCAGGTGAAAACGGATCGAGTCCAGGCATTAGACTATCCCAGAGAATCTTGGCTGCGAAGCCTCTGCCGCCGATAAAATTCAAAGCCATGCTATGATCGTATGATTCTGCAACTGCCTTATTCCTGTTTAAGTCAACGTTCAGAAAAACACCAGTCCAACCAAACACTCACATACACCCAACCTAAACATATATATTATGACATCATGGAAATTAAAGTTTACTGAAGAATTACGACTCAAGATTCCCCCGCGGAACAGAACGCTTAGCTTTTCTCGTTCAAGCATGACAATTCTTCGGAAGCTTTATGTTTTGGAATAGCGCAACAGTGAATTCATACGGGGTCTTAACAGTGGTGAAGGTTAAGGTGGCTGCGAGGGCAAAAGCTATCGAATACGCCATACGCGACGTAATAGTCAACGCAGGTTTACTCACAAAAATGGGAAAAAAAATTTATTACCTAAACATCGGAGACCCCGTAGCATTTGACTTCCCCACACCGCATCATATCACGCAAGCACTGATTGAGGCGGTTCAATCTGGAGAAAACGGCTACGCCCCTTCAGAAGGAGTCCCAGAACTAAGACAGGCTATAACTGAAAAAGAAAAACGAGTCAATGGTGTAAGCATACCCGCAGAAAACGTCCTGATCACTTCAGGCGTTTCCGAAGGAATCAGAATGGGCCTATCAGCTATAATAGAAAGGGGAGACGAAATTCTTGTTCCAGGACCTGCTTATCCACCATACCTCTCCTACTCGAAGGCTTACGATGGAACACCGATTACATATGAAACACTTGAAGAAGAAAACTGGCAACCGAACATTGACGATTTGCGAAGCAAAATCTCGGAAAAAACACGTGCCATAGTGATAATCAACCCAAACAATCCCTCAGGCGCGCTTTACAGAAAAAAAGTTGTCAAACAAATGGTGGACATAGCAGGAGAACACGACCTCCTTGTTTTATCGGACGAAATTTACGACCAAATAAGATACACCGAAGACTACGTCAGCACAGCCCGTTTAGCCAAAGACTTGCCCGTAGTAGGGTTGAACGGGTTCTCAAAAGTGTACCTAATGACTGGATGGAGACTTGGATACGTATACTTCTGCGAACAAAACGGTGAATTGCAGGAGCTGAAGAAAGCCATTGAAAAAGAGTTGCGCATAAGAATTTGCGCCAGCACACCAGCCCAGATGGCGGGAATAGCCGCTCTAAAAGGTCCGCAGGACCACGTGAAAGACATGGTTGAAAAGCTTAAGCTTAGAAGAGACTACGCATGGAAAAGACTGAACGAAATTGAAGGGATAAGCTGTGCATTGCCAGAAGGAGCGTTCTACTTCTTTCCAAAAATCCACGCTGTTGGATCAAAGTGGAAGACGGACATGGAATTTGCTGTTGAGCTCCTAAAAGAGACTGGGGTGCTCTTGGTGCATGGTTCAGGCTTCGACCCGATTTACGGCGCTGGGCACGTCAGAGGCGTGTTCCTTCCTCCGATCGAAACACTGGAAGAAGCATTCAACGAAGTAGAGCGGTTCATGAAAAAGAAATAGTGCGAGGCATCATGGCGCGCTTCGGCTTTAGGAGTAAATGGGCACTCCTTCTGCTGGGTCAGCAGTTGCTTTTTGGAAAGCCGCCATCAACTTCTTCGTGACGGGACCTGGGTTTCCGTTGCCTATTTTTCGCTTGTTCACTTCTCTGATGGGAACGATTTCCGCGGCTGTTCCAGTAAAGAACGCCTCGTCGGCTGTAAACAACTGGAACGGCGTGAGGTTAGTTTCTGTCACATCGTACCCTGAGCTTTTAGCTATCTTGGCGGCAAACTTGGCTGTGATGCCTGCTAACGCGCCAGTGCTGCTTGGCGGAGTAAAGATTTTGCCGTCTTTAACGATGAACAGGTTCTCGCCCACTCCTTCGGCTATAACCCCGTTTTTGTCCAAGCAGATAGCTTCGTCAACGCCGTTCGCGGTGGCTTCCATTTTGGCTAACACGCTGTTAAGGTAGTTGAGCGACTTTATTTCATGTGTTGTCGCGTCCACAGGATTTCTCCGTACCCATGTAATCATGGTGGAAATGCCTTTTTCTTTAGCTTCACTCGACATTATCGAAATAGCGTCAGTTATGATAATTACAGCGGGCTTGGGACATTTTCGTGGGTCCAGTCCAAGGTCGCCTACGCCTCTCGTCACTACCAAGCGGATATAGGCGTCTCGCAGGTTGTTTTTTCGCAGCGTTTCCAGTACTGCTTGCGTCATCTCTTCCTTCGTTAGGGGTATCTGCAGCATTAGTGTGTGTGCTGAGCGATAGAGCCTGGCGATGTGTTCTTTGAGTTTGAAGACAATTCCGTTGTAGGCACGGATTCCCTCGAAAACGCCGTCACCGTAGAGGAGACCGTGATCGTAAACGGACACCTTAGCCTGTGATTTAGGATAGTAAACTCCGTCTATGTAAACCTGAAGTTCTTTTTCCATTGATGACCCTTCCAGTGTTGACGTTTCTTATTAGGCTATGATTTGATATATTTTTTGCAAGTGAACTATAGGATTCGTATATTAGACTATGGATTTGACGTTGGAAGTTGTGTGTTTTGAGGCTGTTTGTTCGTTAGTGCTTTGAACTGTTGTGCTCGGAAAAAGACTATAGCCCCCTTTATATAAAGGCTGAAGCGCTTAGTGAACTGCTGGTTCTTTGTCAAGAAATCTTGACTAACCCTTAAGCCTGTTTAGTCAAGAAACCTTGACAAAAACCCTTTAATCACAGAAACAGTCTATTGTATTAGGGATCAGCGTGAATAGAAGTATCGTGCTGGTGTTTGTGCTAGTTTTCTTTGTGGCATCTTGCACAGTAACGGTGAAGTCTGTTTCTGGAGCTTCTCCGAATTCTTGGGCGTCGAAAGCGCCGATGCATGTGGCAAGAAGTGACTTAGGCGTGGCTGTGATGAACGGCAAAATCTACGCCATAGGCGGAAACACTGAAAGCGGATATATGCCCAATTCTGAAGGGAACGACTATAAAGCTTTAGGATGGATTGTGGCAACAAACGAAGAATATGACCCAGCAACAGATGCTTGGGCTTTCAAGACACCAATGCCTACGCCAAGATACAAGTTTGCCATAGCCACTTATCAAAATAAAGTCTACTGTATAGGCGGAATTACAAACTGGGTTTCTGGAGAAATCAGTTATACTGGCGCAAACGAGGTTTATGACCCAGCAACAGACACTTGGGAAACCAAAACATCTATGCCAACAGCTACAAGCGCACAGGCAAACGTTGTAGGAGGCATGATCTACCTTGTAGGTGGAGGTTCAAACGAAACCCTTAACCAAGCTTATGACCCAGCAACAGATTCATGGACTATGAAAAAACCCGTGCCCTCTGCGCTGGGGCTTCACCCTCCACCTAATGCACTATCGACATTGGTATCAAGTTTTGTTGACAACAAAATCTATGCAATAAGTTATTCTATAGCTTCGTCGCAAAATTGGGTATACAATCCCAGCACTGACGGTTGGAGTCCCGTGGAATCATCGCCCTCTAGCTTCCTCGAAGGCAGTAATTGGTGGTCTCAAGCTGCAGGCGCGACAACGGGAGTTATGGCTGCTAAGCGGATTTACGTTTTCTTTGCAAGATACCCTTATTCCACGCTTCTCCCTACTCTCGCGTATACTCCATCAATCAATGCTTGGGCAGTTGCCGCCGCTGTACCCACATACCGTCAGAATTTTGGTGTCGCAGTTGTAAACGATATCCTTTACGCGATTGGTGGTCGCAGTTACAATTATCCTTTTCCAGATGACAATTATTTCACTGTCACAGAGCAAGCTGTGAACGAGCAGTATACGCCTATCGGCTACGGGACACCTGACCCGTCTTACGACGGTGCAGCGCCAGAAATCTCGGTTGCGTCTCCAGAGAACAGAATCTACTACACAGTCGACGTTACATTGAATTTCACGGTTAACGAGCCAGTTTCCTCGATGCGTTATGAGCTTGACGGCGAAACCGTTGGCGAGGTCTCTGGGAACACAACTCTCACCGGATTATCTTACGGCTTACACAACTTGACAGTTTACGCTATTGATGCGGCGGGCAACACAGGCACCTCAGAAACAATCATTTTCACCGTAGCCAAAGAACCTGAACCTTCCCCGGCAACGCTTGTCGCGGTTGCTTCTGCAGTGTCAGTATCTGTTGTCGGCTTAGGTTTTCTTTTTTACTTCAAAAAGTCCAGAACCAAAAACAATCGTGCAGACAACAAATAAGGTTTCTTAATTGTTTAGCCGTAGAATTGTGGTCTTTTGGAAAGGTTCAGCGGCAAAGGAAGAGGCTTGAAAGGCTTGCCTTCAAGTTTACCTGTAATTTTCGTTATCAACTCATCTAGCTTCATCTTTTGTACCTTGCCGTGTTTTTCTCTATCTCTGACTGAAAGAACCCCTGATTCGAGTTCTCTCTGCCCCACAACGATTACGTAGGGCACCCACTCCATCTCTGCCTCTCTGATTTTCTTTTGCAACGTTGACGTGTGGTCATCAATGTCCACTCGTATGCAGTGCGCGGCTATCTCCTTGGCGATTTCTTCAACTTTTTCTGTGAAATCATCAGAGATGGGTATTAACCGTACTTGGGTGGGCGACAGCCATAGGGGAAGCATGGGTAACTTGCCGTTCTGTTGCTCTTTGTAAGCTTTTTCCAACAAAGCGTACACGCACCTCTCAATAGCGCCGCTTGGAGAACAGTGCAAAATCAGAGGATGCTGTTTTTCGCCCTTCTCGTCAACGTAGGTTATTTCGTATCTTTTTGCGTTTTCAACATCAATTTGGTCCGTGGAAAGCGCCGCTGCTTTATCCTGATTGTCAATGAAGTTGGCGTCCCATTTTAGAATAAAATAGAAGAAACGCTCCTCCCACACTTCAGCCAAAAGAGGCTTACCGTAGATTTTGGCTAAATCCGCAATGAAATCCTTGTTTTCTTCGTAAAACCCCTTTGTAAACCGTATCGCAACCTCGTAATCATCCTTTGATAAACCAATGCTGCCCAAGACGCTTATGCAAAGATTAAATCGCGTTTTGAACTCCTTTTTTGCCTGTTCCAAATCGGCGCAGAAGGCGTGGCAGTCGGGCATGGTGAACGCGCGTAGGCGCCTTAAGCCGCAGACTTCGCCGCTTTTTTCGCGTCTGAAACTGTAGCGTGTTAACTCGTAAACTTTAAGCGGCATCTGCCTGTAAGAGAACTGCGTGTCATGCACCATCAAGAACTGTCCGAAACACGCGGCAAACCGAAGGAAAAGCTCTTTGTCTTCCGTTTTTAACACGTACTGGCGAGCGGGAAAACGATTCAGGTAGTCCGCCAAGCTTGGATGATTAAAATCATACATAACTGGAGTTTCAACTTCCATCGCGCCATAAGCAATCATCTCAGAAGTGACGAACTGCTCAAGCAAAGACTTGATTAAACGACCTTTCGGGTACCAACGAAGATTACCTGGGTCGCTTCCTTGCTCGTAATCGGCTATCTCCAGCCGCTTCATTAAAGGCACATGAGGAGGCATTTGCTGGCTCGCCCGCACCTTCGAAATTTCGTATTTAGAGAATTTCTTAAGGTTTTCATGCCCTTTGAAGTCAAAGTCTTCAATCGGCTTTAGCTCGCTGGTGGGCTGGAGAATGTACCACAGAGATTTCAGTTTCTCCTCGGCTTTTACGGCTTCGGAAACTTTTTCTTCCTTCTCCGCTTCTGCTTCGGCAGGCGCGTAGAATCTGGATTGCTCTGCCAAAGGGTGCCCCTTGATGGCAAGTGTGAACTGCTTGGTCCAGCCGAAAGGAGCACGGTACGTCTCGATGCCCTTTTGTTTTGCGTAGGCTTCCATATCTTTTATAAGCTTCAGCGCTTCGGCAGGCTTTGACAGGTTGCTGCTCAAGTGCGCGAAAGGATAAATCAAAATGCGGTTAACTTTGAGTTTTTGAAGGAACGTATGTACCTCGTTTATGGCTTTCTCTGCCGTAGCTGCGCTGTCGCCCTCCTCAACAGCGGTGAACAAGACCACGACTTCTTCGAAGCGGTTTTCTTCCTTTTCCGCCGCCTCGGCTATGCTGATTTCCTTCTTAACAGGCTTGTAAACAATGTAGTTAGAATGTAACTGCAATATCCGCATGGTGCTCACTCTCTTTTAGGCGCTGTAACGCCACTTATCAATGGTCTTGTCCTTTTTAGTCTTCTTCTTAAATTCCTTGTAGTGTTCCCTGCAAAGGTAAACACGTTTTTGGCCGCTGCCAACGTTTAAGCCGGCAGACTTGGCTTTTTCGGTTGCCAGTGAACGGACAGCGTCCTTGCCGCAACCAGACACGCTGCATTTTACTCCTTTGTCGATTCGTCCCAACTGTGAAACACCTTTGAACGTTTCTACGCAGTACAATACGCGTTAAGGCTTAATTTCTTTTTCATAGACAGAGCGGGCTCTTTCATAAATTTCTTCCTTTTCCCCAAAAAATGTCGGTCCAATGCCCTCGACAACCAGCGACGCCGCGGCGGAGCCCACGCAAGCACACCAGAAAGAGTCTTTTTGGCGGATATACTCGGTTAAAAAGCCGCCTATAAAAGCGTCTCCGGCGCCAGTGGGGTCAACTAATACCCGTGAGTTGCACGCTGGAATCTTGTAAATCGTTTTCTCTACAGAAAGCACAGCGCCTTTAGCGCCCAAGGTGACGATGACGGTTTCTACTCCAAAGTCGTGAACGGCGTTTATTGCAGAATTTAGATCGGAATGTCCAGTGAGAGCGCTAATTTCATCAAACGAAGACTTGTAGATGTTGACAAGGCTGAACACACGCTTGTCAATTTGAGCGCGCGACTTAACCTTCCCAGTTTTAGTAAACCTTCTCAGCAAACCTTGAGGGTCAAGGGATAAAACCTCAGCGCAACCCTTCAATTGTTCGACCACTTCATACGAAATTTCGCCAGCAATAGGAGCCACATGAACAGCATTGGCGCGCAGAGAACACGGCAGATCACTCACATTGATGGGAGAAGCCTTGCTTTTCAGTTTCAAAGTTCTGTTTGACAAGTCTTTGCTGTATCCGAGATCAAAACGCGTAGTCTGCTCGTTCGCAAGCTTTGTAACACCTGAGAGATCAATGCCTTCTTCTCGAAGCAACCACATGTAAGCCTCTGGGAAATCTCCGCCGACCTTGGAAATCACTGAAACCGTGGCATCCAACCGTTTTGTCACAAAAGAAACGTAAGTTACGGAACCGCCTAAAACGACGAAAGGGTTAGAACGGCTCGGTAGGCGAATAGAATCTATAGCGAAATGACCTACCACTGCGACATCAGAATCTTGAGCTGCCATCCTAGCCCCCCTTGGAAACACGTAATATAATAACTGGTATATAGAAATACCTGAACCTGAAAAACCCTTGTTTTGTAGCCGTGCTATAAGAGTACAACGTCTCTTACGTTTGCACGCTAGTATTTTTGGAAAATGCTAGCTGGTCCTTCTTCCTTTTTTCCTTTAAAATCGCATCCTCGCCTTGCCCATGCATTTTTCGCGTCAAAACTGAAGTTAAGATTGGAACGTTCGCGTCTCTCTGACACGCGTTTCGAGAAACATGTGCTGCAGTAAACAGGCTTGCCGGCTTTAGGCTTGAAAGGTACTGTGGCGTTTTTGCCGCAGTCATCGCATTTAATTTCAAACATCTCTTTTTGGGGCGTGTAAAATCACCTCGGTTAGCTTTGACTGAAATTGAAAATAGAAATTTTCAATTATTGCTGGTGGTATAACTGACCACCTGATTTAAAGGTTTGCACGCTAAATAGCGAAAACGCGTAAAGAAAGGAACAAAACAAGAGGGGTTGGGGACTGCTAAGTTTATCCATTCAGCCGTTTACTTTGGGATGATTTTCGAATTACCTTAAGCACTTTTTTACCTGTTGCTTATAGAAGGATATATTAACTATTATGAGAATACATATAGAGTTATTGGATGAAAATTTTGGACATTATTAGGCGAATAATTGGATTTTGATAAGATTAGTCGTCTATTAAATTAAAGAAAAAAGGAGGGTTTAAAATAAGTATTCAAGATGAAGCCGAATTATTCATGGCTATGCGGAACTACAGTTGTGAGGAGAGGGAAAAAGGGGAGGAAGGAATAGATATAATCGCCTTGGATACGGCATCAAAAGAAAAAGTTCTGTTACGAATAGTAGAATCAAAGTCGAAATCTGGATTTGTTGGAATAGACGCTGTTAGAAAGATGTTGGAAACTATGGAACGTGAAGATTATGATAAAGGTTTTCTTTTCGGCAAAAGGTTCACAGACGCTGCAAAGCACGAAATGATGGAAAATGATATCCAGAGAATCTCCGAAGGCTATATGCCAAGGTTCAAGCCAGAAAGGCTGTACCTGCGGATAAACCAATATGTTAACGATTTATGCAAAATGAAGTGCGGGAAAATTCCCGAAAAAGAGTCTGATTGTAAAGGCGACTGCAGAATCAGAATAATCAGCGATAACGCTTCCTTCCATTTTGAACAAGGTTGGATAAATCTGATGAAAAAAGACTTCAAACAACTCTTATCACTGAACAATTCCAAAAACCCAATCACCTAACCCGATATTTTGGGGGAACAACCAAAATTTCACTCTGCGCTTCAAGCTATATATAAGGGGGCTATAGTCTTTGCCGAGCGCAACAGTAATTCAGAAACCAATCATGATTGAAGCAGCAGTATAGCCTTCGCCAAGTCACCTTCACATTCTTCCAATGCTTTTCTTGCTTCTTCTACGCTTTTGCCTGTTTGGTCAGCCACGAGCTGCACGTCTGCCTCAGACACGGCAAGTTTAGAAGCGCTGGGAGTGGTACGTTCAGGAGCTTTCTCTGTGATTTTTCCGCCGATAACCTGAAAGATTTTTTGCCCTTGCATTTCAAGAATAGCCACTTCAGGTTGTTCTATTGTTATTTCCTTACGGCTGGTTTTTATTACGACTTCTTCAACATCAGGGACAGCGTCCATGTTCATGCCCATGCGCTGCATCATGCGCCTTGTTTCTCGGGGATTCACGCGTCTATGCATAACTAATCGCTTCCACCAAGTATTCTGCAGTAGACCCTCATATACTTAACTTTCCTTTGCACATCCGTGCCTAACTTTAACGGCGACACCAGTCTTGAAAGCCTTCATCTCAGCGCTTGACAACAAGGCGCGTCCAACCGCCAAAACCTGTTTATAATCATCGACAACGATGACTTCGTCTTTGGCGCGGATTGCGTCGTCAGCCGTGACAACGTGCGTTGCAAACGCGTCGCCACCGTCAGCAATAAACGTTGAAACGTCTTTTTGTACGGTAACAAAGCATCTTGCAAACTCGGCTTTTTCAGCAATCAGCTTGGCAGCGGTGATGCTTAGGGACAACAAGCCGTCAGTGGGACGAAGTGTCGCAAGCCGTTTCCCATTAAAATGCACGTAGCGTATTCTGCCAGTCGCTTTAGAGTAAGCGATTTCAACGTTTTCTGGAAAAAGCTTGGCGCCTACGCCTTTTCCGAATTGGTAGTCAGCGATGCTTCTGATGCGGCTTAACGCGCTTTCCACCTATTTTCACCAGCATAATTCGACAACTATAAACACTACCGCATAATAAAGACAATTAGGTGAAATTAGTGCGCTGCGAAGTCTGCGGACGCAAAATCCACGGCAACCCAATCAGAGCCGAAATCGAAGGTGCCAAGCTAACAGTGTGCATTGAATGCTCAAAGCATGGAAGAATAATCAGAGAAGAAGAGATAGAGTTCAGGCAAAGAACTCTAAAGAAACCGTTGACGCCTATTCCTTTTATTCAGAAAAAGAAGCCTGCGCAAGCCAGAGTAGAAATCACTCAAGAAGTAGTGGAA
>Ga0315554_1001788_pt1 | contig 12638 bp, 6 predicted proteins | sample SalMarSW160370MG_FD_202114 | JGI IMG/M metagenome (GOLD analysis project Ga0315554, IMG submission 202114) | Salt marsh sediment microbial communities from the Plum Island Ecosystem LTER, Massachusetts, United States - Salt Marsh Sediment SW1603-70 ... | reverse complement strand
CCGATGCTTGCCGAATATTCTCATGAAGCCCGTATGTATACATGGGGAGCTTTTGCAGTTACAGGAGTTTTTCTTTATGCCGTACTATTCATATCATCAAACAAGCGGCGTGATTTATTATTTCTTATGCTCTTTTCAATATTGGCATCTTATACACACTATTACTCTTTATTGGCTGCATTTTGGGCTAATGTATTCGTATTCATATACCTGCTAATCAAAAAAAATAAAAACCTGAAGATTCATTTAGTATACTCACTTATTACATTCATACTTTATGTGCCGTGGTTATTAGTTATGTTAAGCCAGACAAAAAAAGTTTCCGAATCATTTTGGGTACCCGCTTTAAATTGGCAGATACTTATATCGTGTTTTCTTGCCCCGTTTGCTCCCAAAATTTATCTGTCTCCGTTTTTACCACTGGCTTTTATTATCTACGGCTTAGTATTGTGGGTTATTTATAGAAATTATATTTCCCGCAAGGAGAAGCAGGGAATTGCTCTCGGGTTAGCATTATGTATGTTCGGGTGTACAATATTATCCGCAGTTGTAATTTCAATGCTGATGCAGCCCATTTTATATATGCGTTATATTGCCAATATTATTGTAATGATCCTAATTCCTCCGGCATTATTTTTTATAGCAACTAAAAACGGATGGATTAAGGGGAGTGTTTTAATTATGATCATGGTTTTTGGAATTACTGTCTCAATTGAAGGCTCTTTCTTTTCATTCGGCCCTTATGAGCAGTCGCTGGATTATTTACACGAAAAACATCCGGAAATAATAAAAGTGTTTCATGTTCTTGAAACAACTGCCGGACCGTTTGCTGAATATGCCAACGATGATATACAAAACTACTGGTATAATCCGGAATCAACAATTGTTTATACTAATATGAATGTATTCAGTAATCTTATTCCTACCGTTTCACTTGATAAAGTACTTAAAAAAGATGAACCTTTTTGTGTAGCTAATTTTCCATATATGCCGTTTAATGAAAATAACCTGAAACGGATATTATCCGAATCCCTGCTTGTGCAAGTTGATACTGTAGTTGACAACAAAGTGGAATTTGGGGGCAGTATATTATTATACATATTAAAATATTGACGTATTGAAAAACAGAGTTCATGATTTTAAATGATAGAAAGAAATACCTAGATGATTAAAAAAAATAGCTTTGAAATTGATGAAATTCATAAATCAGGTCTTTCTGAAATTATTATTAAAAACAATTCTACAAACGAATTTGTGTCCGTCATTCCCGACTATGGCGGCAGGTTAAAAGAACTCTGGTTAAATAACGGAATGGAAAATATTTCAATACTCAAAAAAATCAACCGGGTTGATTCGGAAGATCGGGATGACATCTTTGCTAATGCCAAGCTCTCACCTTTTGCCGGCCGTATTAAAGACGGGACATATGTTTTTAATAATGCAAAATATAATTTACTTATTAATTATCCTGAAGAGAAGAACGCATGTCACGGTTATGTTTATCCCAAGAGATTTAGAGTTACAGAAAAAAACACAAATGCGGATAGTGCTTTATGCAGACTCGAATATAGTTATGATAATGAAAATGAAGGTTATCCGTTTAAGTATTCAATTGAGTTAACCTATAAATTGTCTGCATCTGAAGGATTAATATGTACAATAAAAATTATTAACCAATCTGAAAACGCAATCCCTTTAAGTGACGGATGGCATCATTATTTTGATCTGGGCATCCGGATAGATGATTTGCAGTTGAAACTGGAGGTGTCGGAAATAGTTGAGCTCGATTCAAGAAATATTCCCACTGGAAGTAAAGAAGAATACAATGACTTCAGCATTCCTGCAAAGATTGGTAATATACAATTTGACTCTTGCTTTAAGGTTAAGAGTAATAATGAACGAACTGTAACAAAATTGCTTTCACCCGATCATAACATTGAATTAGATATATGGCAGGAAACCGGGAATAACAAATACGAATATATTGTAATCTATACTCCTCCGGGAAGAAAAGAAATTGCAGTTGAGCCGATTACGTCCAATATAAATTCTTTTAATAACAGGGAAGGTTTAGTTGTATTAGATGCAAATGAAAAATTTACCGCAAGTTTCGGAGTTTCTTTAAAAAAGATTCGAATTTAAAAATTTTATAAGGTTAAAATTAATCATGATTCATTTTTTAAAATCAGCTGCTTGTTTATTTGTCATTTTTATTCTCTTCATTTTCATTTCGAATGTAAATGCCGGAGATATTAGTTCTAATTCAAGGAAGTCTTCATTCAATTTCAACTGGCATTTTCACCTTGGGGGTGTAACCGGTGCAGAAAATCCGGAATTTAATGATTCCGACTGGAGATTATTGAATGTACCGCATGACTGGAGCATTGAAGGAAAATTCAGCCCTCAGAATGCCAGCGGCACAGGATATCTTCCAGGCGGTATTGGCTGGTATAGAAAAGAATTCAGGTTGCCGGATACAGATAAAAACAAACATGTTGAAATTCAATTTGATGCAGTTTATGAGAATGGTGAAGTATGGATAAACGGTCACTACCTTGGAAAACGTCCTTTTGGTTTTATAAGTTTTTATTACAACTTGACGCCGTATCTTAAATTTGATGATGCAAAGAACGTAATAGCTGTGCGGGTAGATCATTCCCATATCGCCGATTCACGCTGGTATACGGGAAGCGGGATAATTAGAAATGTTTGGCTGTATGTAACGGACAAAATACATATTGCTCATTGGGGGACATATATTACAACTCCGATAGTAAATAAAGTTTCCGCTGAAGTTAGAATTATTACAAAAGTAGACAACGGTTCTTCCGGTAATCAGTTAATTACATTAAAAAGTATTATTAAAGATCCTGATGGAAATATAGTTGGGCATACATCTGCCGATTTACTATTTCAGCCAGGTTTAAAATATGAATTTGATCAGAAGATAAATGTTAAAAAACCTTCATTGTGGTCATTGGACAATCCAGTAATGTACTCCCTTATTAGTGAAGTTTACATTGAGCAAAAATTATTTGATACGGATTCTACTGCATTTGGTATTCGTACATTTAAATTCGATGCAGACAAAGGTTTCTTTTTAAATGGGGAATCTACTATTATTAAAGGTGTTTGCCTCCATAATGATGCCGGTGCTTTAGGCTCAGCTGTTCCAAAAAAAGAATGGGAAAGAAGGCTCATTCTCATGAAAGAGATGGGTGCTAATGCTATACGGACTAGCCATAATCCGCCGGCATCTGAATTTTTAGATTTGTGCGATCAGCTGGGGTTTCTTGTTATGGATGAAGCTTTTGATGAATGGGAATTAGGAAAGAAAAAGTGGATCAAAGGGAGAAATGTTGGAATGGATGAAGGTGCTGCCGGGCTGGAAACGTATTATTCACAGCACGGGTATAGCGATTTTTTCCATGAATGGGCGAAGCAAGATATCCAGGATATGGTCAGAAGAGATCGTAACCATCCGTCAATAATACTTTGGAGTATCGGTAATGAAATAGACTATCCGAATGATCCTTATACAGATCCTTCTCGTTCTAATTTTGAACCCTGGGGACCTCCCGCATACCACTTGCCTGAAATAGCACGTCGTCTGTATGATGATGTTAAAGAGATAGATACTACACGTCCTGTTACTGCGGCGCTGGCAAATATTCCATTGTCAAATAAAATTGGTTACGCTGGTGTACTTGATGTTGTGGGTTATAATTATCAGGAAAAATATTATGAACAAGATCATAAAAAATTTCCTGATAGGAAAATGATCGGTAGTGAGAACGGAGATTCATATCAGGCATGGTTGGCTGTAAAGAATAATAAATTTATTCCCGGTCAGTTTTTGTGGACAGGTATTGATTATATCGGTGAAGCAGTAGAATTTCCAAACCGAAGTAACTTAGCGGGACTTGTAGATTTAAGTGATTTCAAAAAACCTGAATTCTATTATCGTCAAAGTTTATGGACTAATAAACCAATGGTTCATATTTCCTGCATTTCACCCGGTGAAAAAGGAAGACGTTTTAACATTGTAGATAACTGGAACTGGGAAAAGTATGAAGGAAAAGATATTTCAGTTATTGCTTTTTCAAATTGCGACAGCGTAAGTTTGTTTTTGAATAACACATTACTTGGTACCAGAGTATTTACTGATTCAAGTAATGCAGTATTAAAATGGAGTGTACCTTATAAGCCGGGAATATTAAAAGCGGTTGCATACAGAAATGGAAAGATATCTGCTGAGGACATTTTGAAAACTACAGGCAAATCCAAAAAAATAATTCTGGAAAGTGACAGAACATCAATTCATCCTGATAGTAAAGATATTGCCAGCGTAAACATTTTAGTTACTGATGATAATGGAAATATTGTTCTGTATGCAGATGATGAAATAACAATTCACGTTACCGGTGTTGGTATCAATGCAGGAATAGGCAACGGCGACAGCAGGAATATTGAATTATATAAATCCAACTATCACCATGTATATCAGGGTAAAGCGCGGATTTATATTCAATCTAATGGCGAAAAAGGAACTATCCAGATTGAAGCAACATCAAAAGGATTGAGAATTGGAAAATTATCAATAAACGCTCAGTGAAAATGAGTAAAAAATACTAATAATTATTAATCAGAAAATAAGCATGGAAAAAATGATGAGTAAAATTTTTTTTCTATTTTTTTTATTTATTTCTGCCTCACTTCTAATTACCCAGAATTTAACAAATGTAGAACTAAATAAAGCCACCGGTAATAATTCTGAAAGTTATCAATCCTTTACTTTCGATGGCGCATGGTGCTGGTTTACAGATCCACGCGCAGTTTATTATGAAGGTAAACATAAACGAACTTATGCTGCATGGGATGATAGTCACGGTGATATTTTTATTGGCTATTATGATCATGAGAGTAAAGAAATACACACACATGTACTTGAAGATAATTTTCAGGAAGATGATCACACCAATCCCGGTTTGCTTTTTAGACCTGACGGAAAACTGATGGTGTTTTTTACAATGCACAGTACTGAAAATCCAATACTTCAATTTACAATGAAAAATCCGGAAGATATTTCTTTATGGGATAAAAAAGATCTGGTGCTTAGCGATCAGAAAAAATACGAAGGTTATCAAAGTACATATACTTACTCCAGTCCCATAATGTTATCAAAAGAAAATAACAGGATCTATCTTTTCTGGAGAGGGATGGATTACAAACCCAACTATTCTTATTCGGATGATTTGGGAAAAACCTGGAGCGAGGGAAGAATATTTATTCTCCCCGAACGTATCTATAAATTACGCAGACCTTATCTTAAAGTTTCTTCCAACGGAAAAGATAAAATACAATTTGCTTTTACCGACGGACACCCGCGTAAGGAACCTGAGAACAGTATCTATTATATGTATTATAAAAATGGTGCTTTATACAATGTTGAAGGGAAAAAAATTGGTGTACTTGGAAAAGAACCGGTAGCGCCCAGACAAGCATCAGTTGTTTATGATGCTAAAATAACAAAACAAAAAGCATGGATATGGGATGTAGCTTTTGATAAGAATGAAAATCCCGTACTCGTTTATGCAAAGTTCCCGGATGACTCAAATCATATTTATTGTTATTCAAAATGGGATGGAAAAAAATGGGTAACAAGTGACCTGGTGAATTCAGGAAGATGGTTCCCGCAAACCAAACCTGGTACCGAAGAAAGAGAACCAAACTATTCAGGCGGAATAAGTATAGATCATGAAGTCACAAATATTGTATATTTATCTGCAAAAAGAGATTCTGTCTTTGAAATTGAAAAATGGACAAACACTGGAGGAACAAACTGGAAGGCCGAAGCAGTAACGGAAGGTTCGAGTAAAGATAATGTGAGACCGTTTGCAGTAAGGAACGCAAAAGAAGGAGATCCTCTTCAGGTTCTCTGGATGCAGAATACAAAGTATATCCATTATACAAATTTCTTCTCTTCTATAAAGATGAATCTTCTTTCGCCAAAAATTACCAATCCTCTTAAAGTTGAAGACATTAAAAATGTAATGCGTCAAGCAGCGGATTGGCAATTGGCAAATCCCAAAACAGATATATCACGTATCGACTGGCATTACGGTGCTTTCTATGTTGGTTTGGAAGCTTTATATGAAACCGTAAAAGAAGACCGCTATTTAAATGAAATGATAAATATCGGTCAGGAGTTCAATTGGAAAATTTTGGATGAAATCTTTCACGCTGATAAACTTACAATTGCGGATGTTTACGAATGGCTTTATGAAATAAAGAAAGAACCCAAAATGATTGATATAGCAAAATGGGTGATGGATATTCATAAAGCACGCCAGGTAAAACCTGATGTTACTTATGAAAATAATGATTACAGATTTGAATGGTGGACTTGGTGCGATGCTCTGTTTATGGCGCCGCCTTCGTTTGCCAGAATGTACCAGGCAACAGGCGATTCTACTTATTTAAAATATGCAATTAACCACTGGTGGCTGACTTCGGATTATCTCTATTCAAAAGAAGACAGTCTCTTTTTCAGGGATGACAGATTCTTTGATAAGAAATCTGAAAACGGTAAAAAAATATTCTGGTGCCGCGGTAACGGATGGGTTGCAGCAGGATTAGCGAGAATGCTGAATATCATTCCAAAAAAAGATCCTTCACGTGCAAAATTTGAGGAACAGTTTAAAGAAATGGCATATAAATTACTTGAACTGCAGAGAGAAGGAGGACTGTGGACTGCAAGTTTATATGATCCGGAACTATTACCAATGGGTGAATCAAGCGGCAGTGCCTTTTTTACTTTTGCTTTTGCATGGGGAATTAATAACGGGATGTTGGACAAAGCTGAATTTGAACCAGCAGTAAAGAAAGCATGGACTGCTCTTTGCGCAAATGTAAATGAATGGGGAAGATTGGGCTATGTTCAGCAGGTAGCCGGAGATCCTTATCCTTTTTATAAAAATCAATGGCAGGTTTATGCAACGGGTGCTTTTCTGTTAACCGGGAGGGAAATGATAACTCTGTTAAATAATGATTGATATGTTTTTGTAATGACCGGTATAATGTCAATTAAGCAATAAATGATAAATTATTTTCGAAGAGATAAAAAAAATAAAATGAAAATTAAGCCTATTGCATATATAGTCATAATGATTGCATTGTTTGCAATAAGTAAAATAATTTATGGTCAGGAAGGAGTATCTCCTCCTTTACTTTTAAGTCCTTCAAATAACGATACACTTGGTGTAAATGATACTGCACTTGTTTGGCAGTCAGTGCCTGGTGCCAGTTCTTACCGGGTATTGGTTGCAATTGACAGCATTTATTTTACAATTATATTTGTAGATACAACCGTTGTTGGCGATACATCTCTTTCACTTCGAAATCTTATTGGTACGAAAATAAGAATCGGCTGGAAATATTTCTGGAAAGTAAGTGCTTTAGACAGCAGCGGTAAAAGTCCTTATTCTTCAGTATGGTCTTTTACCGCTTTTCAAGCACTAAGATTTTTTCCGGGAACTTCATGGTACGATACAGATAATAAAATTATCAATGCCCATGGAGGCGGTTTCCTTTACGATGATTCTTCAGAAACATATTACTTGTACGGAGAAGCCAGACCACCCTCAGGCTTTTACTCAATAGGTGTTTCCTGTTATTCTTCAAAGAACCTTTATAACTGGAAGTTTGAAGGAATTGTACTTTCAGATTCATCTACAAATTCCTCCGGAAACACACCTATACTTGAACGTCCCAAGGTTATACACAATGACAGTACAAAAAAATATGTAATGTGGATGCATATTGATTATGCCGATTATTCTTATGCCGAGGCAGGAGTAGCAGTCAGCGATAGTCCTATAGGTCCTTTTCAATCTCTTGGCAGCGATAGACCGAACAACGCAATGAGCCGGGATATGACTCTATTCAAAGACGATGATGGGAAGGCTTATCTGTTTTCTTCATCCGAAAATAACGCAACTATGTATATCTCCCTGCTGACCGGTGATTATTTACACCAAAGCGGTACTTATAGAAGGAACCTGGTAAATAACAGCAGGGAAGCACCTGCCGTTTTTAAATATAATAACAAGTATTTTCTAATTACTTCCGGAACTAGCGGATTGGCACCGAATGAAGCAAGGAATGCAATTGCCAGTTCTCCGCTCGGACCATGGTCATTAAAAGGAAATCCATGTGAAGGTCCAAATGCCAGCATAACCTTTGGCGGTCAGAGTACATATGTACTTCCGGTAGAAGGGAAACCGGGGGAGTTCATATTTATGGCTGATAAGTGGAATCCAAACAATTTGATCAGCTCAACTTATATTTGGCTCCCGCTTAAGGTTAATAATGATATACCGACAATTCAATGGTATGATTCATGGGATCTTTCAGATTTAAACTTAACTGTTGGAGTTAATGAAACTAAACAAGTTGAACCAATTGGATTCTCATTAGGCCAGAACTATCCAAATCCGTTTAATCCCACGACAAATTTCGAATTTCGGATTGCGTATTTCGGATTAGTAACATTAAAGGTTTATGACATATTAGGGAGAGAAGTTGCAACCATAGTAAATAAAGTTCTCCCGGCAGGTAATTATAAATATCAATGGAATGCTGCTGGTTTGTCAAGCGGGGTTTATATGTATAGGATTCAATCGGGTAATTATTCATTATCAAAGAAAATGATTTTGCTGAAATGAGCGCCAAGCAAAGCTTGGACTATTCTAGTTGGGTGAGACAGGGAGTTGCGAACCTGCCAAGTCCCAACCGTGGTAAAACTCTAAAGCCACGTAGCGAGAAACCGGATAGTATCTGGAAACGGATACTGTCTAAGCGGCTTGACAAAGTAATCACCCCCGAGAAATCGGGGAGAAAGGATGCGACGCAAAAGACCGGGTTGTAAGTAAAGTGAACACAAAGGTAGCCTCGTAAAGATCAAAAGTAGAGATGGACGAGACGGTATTTCATGAGCGAAGTCAGTATCATTAAACCCTAGAAGATTAGAGCCGGGTTTAATGACATCTCCGGGGTGTTAGTGATGACACGGTCAGACAGAGAGTCCAGGAACTTGGGAGACCCTCGCCGTCATAAAGGACTTATCCAATAAGGTAACGAAGTGGATAAGAGATGGCAGGGAGTCGGATGAGACCATAGTACCGATGATGATAGTGCAAGATAACGCTATAGTAGGGAAGGGTTTCAACTGAGTAATATCTTATGAAGAGAAGATGAAATATGTATTGCGAAAGCTACCAAACATATAACTTCAGGAAACTTGGAGTAAGCAATCCTATAGTTGGGATAAGTGCTCAGGAAAGCCGTATGAGGGAAAACCTCACGTACGGTTTGATGAGGGGTCAAGGGAAACATGTTGGTAATAACAATGCGCCCTTGTCCTACTCTACAGTAACAATTGACAATGAAAAAAGGAGTAATCGTAAACGAAATATTTAAAATAGTCTTAACGATATTTCAAAGAATTTTTAAGAAGTCGATATTCATAGGAATAGCCATATTTTCAGTTCTATTCATTATAGGATCGGACGTAGATGCTCAAACAACTTCTATCAATATTGATATGAATCAGAAATATCAAACCATAGATAATTTTTCTGCATCCGACTGCTGGTGGGCTCATATAATTGGAGATAAATGGAGTACCGCTAATAAAGATTCAATTGCGGATCTTTTATTTTCAACGACCAAAGGAATTGGTTTATCCGCCTGGAGATTCAATTTAGGTGCGGGTATAGATGAAACAATTCCCGATTCGTGGAGAAGAGCGGAAACATTTGAAGTATCGCCTGGTAATTATGATTGGACATGCGATACAGGAGGGCAATGGTTTCTCAAAGCCGCTAAAGAAAGAGGGGTAAATCAATTTATTGCTTTTGTAAACAGCCCGCCCAAAAGCATGACGCGAAACAGTCACACATACTGCACAGATAGTCTCGGTTCAACCAATTTGAAAGACGGTTGCTATAATAGATTTTCAAAATATCTTGTTGACATTTTAAAACATTTCCGTGACAGCGCAGGAATAAACTTCAACTACATCAGCCCTGTTAATGAACCCCAATGGGAATGGAGCGACATTAAACAGGAAGGAAACAGGGCAAGTAATCACGATATAAAAAGAATAGTTGATTCACTTTATGCCGAATTGAATAATCAGGATGTTGCAACTGAAATCATAATTCCTGAAAGCGGAAGTTTACCGGACTGGTACTCGACCGAGATGTCAATCAGCGATAAGTATGGCGGAACTTATGGGAATTTTTTAAACAACCTCTTTAATGATACTAGCATTAGTAAAAAAGCTTCTAAAATATTTGCCGGTCATTCATACTGGTCGGATTTGGTGAGTTCGGAATTAATACAAGCGAGACAATCGCTCTATAGTAATATGTTAAAGTATTTCCTTCTGGGTTATAAGTACTGGGTTACTGAGTATTGTATTTTAGAAGGTTCATATGGACAAGGCGGGAATGGCCGCGATCTTACAATGACAACTGCTTTAGATATCGCCCGGATAATTCATTTTGATTTGACCAGAGCTTATGCCAGCGCCTGGCAATGGTGGCTTGCAGTTTCAAAATATGATTTCAAAGATGGATTAATATATACTCAGTATTCTGTTTTCGGAAATATTCAAAACATTATACAATCTAAGACTTTATGGGCATTGGGTAATTACAGCCGGTATATTCGTCCCGGCTCTCAGAGAATTGGCTGCACCGGAGCAGATGATAGAAATGAATTAATGGCTTCCGCTTATGTAGATTCATCCGATACTAAAATAATAATGGTATTTGTAAATGTTAGTAACAGGAATAAACAAATTAACTTTAATTTTTCAGGCCTGGATTCATTACAAACAATCAAATATCTGACCCCTTATATTACAAGTGATAATCCGGATGACAATCTGATAGCTTATCAGACAGTTGCAGTCGGCGATGGTTATATCATACCTGCAAAATCTGTCGTTACTATGGTAGGTATGCTGGATGGTAGTGTCATTAAAGAATTAAAGTTTAAAAAACAAATCCCTCAAAGATTCTGGCTTTATCAGAATTATCCGAATCCGTTTAATCCTGCAACAAAGATAAAGTACTCAATCCCAAAAAGTAGTTTTGTGAACCTTAAAGTGTTCAATATGCTGGGACAGGAAGTAGCAACATTAGTAAATGAAGAACAGAGTGCAGGTGAATATGCTGCAGATTTTAATGCATCGAACCGGGCAAGCGGAATATATTTGTATAGATTACTGGCTGGTGATTTTTCATTAACAAAGAAGATGATTCTTATCAGATAGAAACAATTAAAATGAATAAGGGAGTATTTGTGAGCAAAATATCTAAAATCAATAGTCTAATGTTTCAGAGAATTACAAAACAGACATTCATTATAATAACTGTACTTTCTTTCCAATTTTTTGTTGGAACGAATATCCATGCTCAAACAACTTCCATCAATGTTAATTTGGATCAGAAATATCAAACCATAGATAATTTTTCTGCATCCGACTGCTGGTGGGCTCATATAATTGGAGATAAATGGAGTACCGCTAATAAAGATTCTGTAGCCGATCTCTTATTTTCAACAACAAAGGGAATAGGTTTATCGGCATGGAGATTCAATTTAGGCGGGGGTCTTGATGCCACTATTTCAGATACATGGAGATCTATTGAAACATTTGAAGTCTCGCCCGGCAAATATGACTGGACAATCAATGAAGGGGGACAATGGTTTCTAAAAGCAACCAAGGAAAGAGGGGTTAATCAATTTATTGCTTTTGTGAACAGCCCACCCAAAAGAATAACGCGCAACAGCCATACTTATTGTACGGATGGTAATGGTTCAACAAATATAAAAGATGGATATTATAATCAATTTTCAAAATACCTGGTTGATATTTTAAAACATTTCCGTGATAGTGTGGGAATAAGCTTTAACTATATCAGCCCAGTTAATGAACCTCAATGGGAATGGAATGGCACCAGTCAGGAGGGAAATAGAGCTAGTAACGATGATATTAAAAAGATTGTTGATTCACTTTATGCCGAGTTAAACAATCAAAATGTTTCTTCAAAAATCATTGTTCCCGAAAGCGGGAGTTTACCCGATTGGTATACAACGGAATCTTCAATATCTAGTAAATACGGGAAAATTTACGGCAACTATTTATACTCTTTTTTTAATGATGCAAATGTTACTGCAAAAGCCGCTAAAATATTTGCTGGACATTCTTATTGGTCGGATTTGCTAAGCTCAGAAATAGTCCAAGCGAGACAATCGCTCTATAGTCGTATGAGCCAGTACTTCCTCTTAGGTTATAAATATTGGGTAACAGAGTACTGCATTTTAGAAGGCACAAACGGTCAAGGCGGGAACGGACGTGATCTTTCAATGACGACTGCTTTAGATGTTGCACGTATAATTAATTTCGATTTAACTATTGCAAATGCAAGTGCATGGCAATGGTGGCTTGCGGTTTCAAAATATGATTACAAAGATGGGCTAATATACACCAACTACGGAGTTAATGGTACGTATCAAAGCATTATTCAATCAAAAACTTTATGGGCACTCGGAAATTACAGCCGGTA
>Ga0315554_1001787_pt1 | contig 12639 bp, 10 predicted proteins | sample SalMarSW160370MG_FD_202114 | JGI IMG/M metagenome (GOLD analysis project Ga0315554, IMG submission 202114) | Salt marsh sediment microbial communities from the Plum Island Ecosystem LTER, Massachusetts, United States - Salt Marsh Sediment SW1603-70 ... | reverse complement strand
TGAAAAAAGAATATCGTTATTTTTATGTTGGCAAAGGGGAAGGGCAATATCTCTACGATTCGACTTTTGCGGATTATGTTTTGCATCCCCAGGGTGATTATATTCTGCGGATTTTACCTTCCCAGATTAAGGAGCCGGTCACGAGCATTCAGAATGGCTTGCGCTTACAGCTGAATGGCAGACAACTAAAGGGTAAAATTCCCTGGGAATTTCCGACTCGACTTTCGACTTTGACCGATATCCGCTTTCAGCAGCAGATAAAAAATGAGGCCAAACCGCTGCAAAATATTTCCTTTTCCGGCGATCGAATTGATGACCGCTGGGCTTATTTCAACCGCACTTTGCAGCAGGATGTTAACTACCGAGCTGAGCGTAGCCGGGCGGATATTCGTCTGCGGTATGTCAGCAATTTTCAAATTAGCCAGTTAGATGTTCGTGGACGGGAAAAATCTTTGGGAGATGAAACCTCACTACGCTATAAGGGACCTTTTTTTCGTGGAGTTATCCTGGATTACGAACTTGCACGGAAGATGCTTTATCGGAAATCCGCTTTTAATTACTTGCGCGACCGGGATATTAGATCTTACCGAACCAAAGGAACCTTCTCTTATTTATTGAATGCAATTCATTTATTTGAAACGGAAATTACATCCGCTTACGAACAGGAGGAGACTTTTAAGATGATCGAAACACTCCTCCTTGGGATGCGCAATAGTTATGAAAGGAAATTGAAAAATAAGGGACGCTGGCGTGGTTTTATTGAACTTGATCGAGTCAACGTAACTCCGGCTGATTCGCCAATTCCCTGGGAAATGTGCAATGGCAAAAAAGAGGGCATGACTGTTGGCTGGGGCTTATCAATCGAATATCGGCTGGGTAAAAATCTTAGTTTGCGGTGCAATTACGAAGGTTGGAATGAACCCGATCGGGACATTTATCATCTGGGTAGTGCGGAAGTAAGGGCGTTGTTTTGAGAAACACTATAATTATATTAAAATCAAGAGTGAAAGCGGCATTTGTATCTGCTTTGATTATAATTGCCGGTTGGATACCTGGAATTGCCGAATTGGAGGTACCCCGAGATTCGCTGTTATTTGGAGAGGTTAAAGTCCATTCGGAGCGTGATTTATCAGGGGCGCTGGTTACTATTCAGCGCGCATATGCCCGACAGCCGGTGAACGCCGAAAATTATGAGAATTTGGTCAATCGAATCCTGCGGATTCCACAAAGACAGGGTTTTTATTTTCCGGTTCTGCAGCTGATCGATATAGCTCCAGATCCATCAACTTTGAATCCTGTATTTCAACTCGATTGGGGCGATCCGATTGCAATTGATACGATTTTATTTTGGGGCATAAAAAAGACCAAGCCCTCTGTTTTATATCGGATGACTCATGAATATTACGGTCAGCAATTGACTCCTTCTCTGAGTAATCAAATCTATCGCTCGCTCAATCGCTTTCCCTTTATTTCAGTGGAACGGCACAACGAGATTGTAACTACTCGCACCGGTAAGTCGGGATTGCTATATGAAGTGCGCGAATTTAACGATAATGAATTCGACGGCGTTGCCGGTTATGTCCCGGAAACGATCAGTCAGAAAGGTTATTTTACCGGTGAAATCAATTTGAAATTTAATAATCTTTCCGGCACCGGCCGCCAGCTTTCGGTCTACTGGTCGAAGATGAATCGTTATTCTCAACAAATTCGATTGAATTATTTGGAGCCCTGGATCTGGAAATCGAATTTATTTGGTGAAGTCGGATTTGAGCAAATATTAAGGGATACCCTAGTCGTTATTCGTAATTTTGAACTGGGTACCGGATTTTACTCCTGGCGCTGGGGCAGGATCCAATTAACCGGAAATCATGAAGCAACGATTCCGACTCCCGGCGGCAGAGAAATATTGGGATTAGTAAATACAACTACAAATGCTATCGGAGTTAAGTATGGAATTGATCGGCTGGATAACATTTATAATCCTGCCCGCGGATTTTCAATCCAATCAAAGGCGAATTTTGGTCTTCAAAAAAGCAGTGGTTCGACAGCTGTCCAGCGGACTGAGATGATCCTAGACGCTGATTTCTATTACCCATTGATTAGGCAACTGGTTGCTGCCAATACAATTCATTTTAAAGGTAAGTGGTTCAAGAATGGAAAACCATCTTATGCGGATCAATACTGGTTTGGAGGTGCCGCCAGTTTGCGTGGTTATCCCAATGATTTTTTCTGTGGCAGTAAGATCGCCTGGACTTCGCTGGAGCTTCGACGGATTATTGGCGAACTGAGTAGTTTTTATATTTTTTATGATCAAGGGTATTACTCTGAATCATTCTCAGGCAAATCCAACGACCAATTTCCTCATAGTTATGGAATTGGCGTTCGGTTGGCGTCGCGTATGGGGATTATCGGATTAGAGTACGGTTTTGGGAAAGGTGATACCTTCTCAACCGCCAAAATTCATATCCGCTTGATTAACCGGTTTTAAGATGAGTAAAAAATCGATTAGAATAGAACAGGAAATAATTGCTTTTCTGAAAAAGCAAAAAGGTAATCCTTTTAAACAGCGGCGGCTTGCCAAAGCCCTAGGAATAAGTGAGGCACAGTATCCTGGTTTTAGGGAGAATTTGCGCCGTCTGGCTAAGGAGGGTCAAATCGAGAGAATTCAGAAAAATTGTTACCGAATTCCGGATACCAGCCGCCAGCTCGTCGGGACGATCTCTTTTTCTGGTCATGATTTTGCATTTGTGACTACAGCCGATGGTGAAGAACTGTTTGTCGGTAGTTACGACACCGGAACAGCTTTTCAGGGCGATAAGGTACTCGTCGAAAAATACCAAAAGCAAAGTGGCAAACGCATGGAAGGAAAGGTCATTCGAGTAATCGAACGTTCTTCCACGCCGATTTTTGGAGTGTTGAGGAAAAAGCAGCAGGAATGGGTGGTGACGCCCGAATCCCCAGCCCCGCCGGTCACAATTCTTGTCAGAAATTTCCCACAGGGAATTCAATCCGGACAGATGGTTGAACTTGGTAATCTTGAATGGAATCGGGTCAATTATTTACCTCGAGCCGACATCAAGCAAGTGTTAGGAGTACCTGGTAATCCACAGGATGACATTCCGATAATCCTCAAGATGTTTCGGATTAAATCCGATTTTCCTGCTGCAGTGACTGCCGAAGTAGAGAACTTGTCAGATATAATTAGCGCTGATGATATTCGGCAAAGGCGGGATTTAAGAGATCAGGTGATTTTTACCATTGATCCGGAAACTGCCATGGATTTCGACGATGCGGTTTCATTGGAGGAACTTGATTCTAACCATTGGCGTCTGGGAGTGCATATTGCTGATGTCAGTCATTATGTGCAAGCCGGTACTGAACTTGATCGGGAGGCCTTTAAAAGAGGAACTAGTATTTATTTGGGCAATACTGTGGTGCCAATGCTGCCTACTAAAATTTCCAATGAGCTATGTTCCTTGCGCCCAGGTGAGGACCGATTAACTCTTTCCGTGATTCTGGATTTAACTCAAAATGGTAATCTCAGTCAGTATGAAATCGTTCCCAGTATTATTCGTTCGGCTTACCGTCTCAGTTATCGTGAGGTTCAAAATATTATCGATCGGGGTACAGGACCGTATGCCGAGGTCTTGTTGAAAATGAGGGATCTCAGTCAGCTCTTATATCATAAACGGTTGGAAGATGGTAGTATTGATTTCGACGTTCCGGAGCCAATTTTTAGTATTGGCGAGGATGGTATACCGGAAGAGATTAAACCCTCCGAGCGACTTCAGAGTCACCGCTTGATCGAAGAATTTATGCTCCTGGCAAATCGCTGTATTGCCGAGTGGGTGAGAGTGCGGCGCAAGTTGGAAAAGCTGCCCTTTGTGTATCGAATTCACGCTACTCCGCCGCCAGATGCTATCGCAGAATTATATAGTATCTTATTTAGCCTTGGACTGAATTATCAAAAACCGGCAAGAGTTAAACCACAGGATATTCGCCAGATATTGCTGGATGTTGAGAATTTACCATTTAAAAATTTCATCGAACGATTGGCTATTCGTTCAATGGCGAAAGCAGTCTATTCTGCCCGTCCTCTAAGTCATTTCGGGCTGGCTTTTCGCCACTATACCCATTTTACCGCACCAATTCGACGCTACCCGGATTTGATCGTTCACCGCCTGGTCAAGTACTATCTGAATTCCGTTACCGATGAGGATAAAATTTTCTTTCGCCGTCTGCTTCCGAAAGTCGCCGATCATTCCTCCGAAACCGAACAGAATGCGATGGAAATCGAACGCGAGTTTATCAAAATCAAACAGATCCGCTTTTTGGCAGACAAGGTTGGCAATTGGTACAAGGGAATTATTACCGGAGTAATGGAATTTGGTTTTTTTGTGGAAATCTCTGATTATCTGGTAGAGGGATTGGTCCATGTGCGAACTCTTTTGGATGATTATTATATTTATGATCGGGCTAATCACACCTTAAAAGGCCGGCGCGATGGACGGACTTTCCGGTTGGGAGATCGGGTTTCGGTAAAAATAGCCAGCGTATCAGTTAAAGAAAGGCGGATTGATCTTGAATGGGGTGAATAATTATGATAACGATATTTGTGTCAATCTATATAGGGAGGAGTAAGTCAGAAAGGAATTGGTTTTTTAGTGAAAACCCTCTAATTTTCGGGGGTTTTCAAGTTGAGCTGCAGCGAAGTGAGACGTAATGACAAGACTTTCAACTATTAGTTTATTGTTTTTATTAGCGGCAGGAAGTTGCGCAATTCGTCATGACGCCAAGGGTCCGTCGGATGTTATCTATGTTCTTGCCGCAGATGAGGTTAAGAGCAAAGTTCAGGTAGCAATAGATACAACTTTTTCTTATGGTATCCGCACGCCGGAATTCGAACGCTACTTCTGTACTGATTGGCGCCCGCTGAACTTATTATCTGAATATATCAAATTTCCGAATGTGATTATCGTTGCAGATTTGAATCGTCAAGATGCGGCAACCAGTTTTATCCAGTCCTTACTAACCGATGAACGCCAAAATTTAATCAAACAAGACACTGTTGCTTTGTTTGCCCTGGAGGATTATTGGCGAAATAAGCAAATGCTGGTTCTGATTACTGGCTATGATCTGGATCGGTTATCTTCTTATATTCTGGAGCGGAAAGCCTGGATTTACAGTAAATTCAATAAAAAGTATAACGAGCGTCAATTCCAGTATCTTTATAGCCGTCTGGAACAAAAGAAGATCTCTGAAAAATTATGGAAGACTTACCACTGGACCATGCGAATTCCCAGTGATTATCTTATTATTCGTGAAGATCCTGCCCATAATTTTGTCTGGCTGGGGCGGGGACAGCCCTACTGCTGGATTTCGGTATCCTGGGGTGATGGCATCCAAACCGAGTGGTTGACACCTAACGGCTTATATAAAAAGCGGGAAGTTATTGGGACACTTTATCGGCAAATTAAAACGGAAAAGCGATTTCTGGGATACAAATACGAGAAGTTGGCTGAATGGGATGCTTTGCGAATGTACGGATTATGGTATCATGAAGAGCAGGCTCAGGGCGGACCGTTTGTTACTTATGCTTTTTATGATAAAGTCAGCGATCGGTCTTTTGTGATTGACATGATGGTTTTTTATCCGGGTCGGAAGAATACTGATTATATCCGCTTCCTGGAAATTATGGCGCACACTTTTCGTACAACCGAAACTGAGAATCCGTCCAATTCTGCAGGGGTTGAGGAGTGAATATTCAATTGCCTATTGAGATGAGAGCGTTTAAATTAATTCGGGGTAAGTGAGGATATGTCAAAAGTAGCAATTATTGTTGGTAGCGATACGGATTTAAATGTTGTGGAATCAGCCCGTCCCTATTTAGATTTTTTTGGGATTGAGGCAGAGCTACGGGTTATTTCGGCTCATCGCCAACATGCCGAACTCGTAAGCTATCTTGAATCTATTGCAAATAGCGAGATTAAAGTAATCATTGCCTGTGCCGGAATGGCTGCTCATCTGCCGGGAGTGGTAGCGGCATTGAGTCATTTGCCCGTTATTGGAGTACCTCTGGAGGCATCTTCGCTGAAAGGGATGGATGCTTTATTGTCAATGGTTCAAATGCCCAAGGGAATTCCAGTTGCGACGATGGCAATTGGGAAAGCTGGAATCATCAATGCCATCGTATTTGCGGTCAGGATTCTGGCAATCAGCGATAAGGCTATGCAAAAAAAACTCGAGGCATTTCGCGAAAAAGGATCCAAGTTATAATCAGATGAAAATATTAATAACCGGTGCAAATGGCATGCTTGGCGAAGAGTGCACTAATCTATTGTCAGGTTTGCATCAGGTGATTGCTTGCGATCTTCAAGATCGGCTTCTTTGCTCCAGTCCGGTGGTATATGAGCCCCTTGATGTAACCAATCCCATGATGGTAAAAGAGGTTATCGATCGGTACAAGCCGGATGTATTAATAAATTGCGCAGCTTATACCGATGTTGATGGAGCCGAAAAAAACCAGAAAGATGCCTGGAATGTTAATGTCAAAGGTGTCCAGCATTTGGTTGAATCTCTGTGCCCGATTCAGGGAGCAATAATTCAGATTTCGACCGATTATGTATTTGATGGAACGGTTGGTCCTTATGATGAAGAGCAGATTCCGCAACCAGTAAATTTTTATGGCAAAACTAAACTCGCATCAGAAAAGATCCTGCAGGATTCTGCGATACCCTGGATAATTCTGCGGACTAATGTTCTTTTTGGTAATACTGCTACTCAGCAAGCCAGTTTTGTGCGCTGGGTTATTGAAAAACTGCGTAGCTTTGAAACTATCACGGTGGTAAACGATCAATATGGTAATCCAACCTGGTCCTATGCTCTGGCAAATGCTATCGCCCGGGTAATCGAGACCGGCAAGCATGGTCTATATCACTATGCCGGAGCGGACTATTTGGATCGCTTTCAATTTGCTCTCAAAATTGCTGGCATCTACGAGCTGGATCCGACATTAATCCGGCCAATAACAACCAGAAAATTACGGCAGCTGGCACCGCGTCCTTTCAAAGCCGGTCTGTCCTGTGAAAAGATTGCACGGGAATTACAGGTAAAATTTTATACGATCACGGAAGCATTAACCCGAATGAAGGGATTGAAATAGTGGAGTCGTTAGTTATTATTCCCACTTATAACGAGAAAAAAAATATCCCGCTGCTTCTCCAAAAGCTCGATCCGCTGAATGTCGATCTGGACATCCTGTTTATTGACGATAACAGTCCGGATGGTACGGTTAATCTAATTAAAGAGTTACAGAAGGTAAATTCACGCATCTTTCTGATTGAACGACCGGAGAAGTTAGGTTTGGGGAGTGCATATGTTCGGGGCTTTCTTTGGGCACTTGAACGAGGGTATACCTATATACTTGAAATGGATGCCGATTTGTCCCATAATCCTGATGACATTCCCCGACTGATTAATTGCTGTAAGGACGGAGCTGATTTGGCTATCGGTTCGCGCTATTCGGCTGGGGTTAATGTGATCAACTGGCCAATGAAACGCTTGCTCCTCAGCTATGGTGCCAATAAGTATACCCGGATCATCACCCGTCTGCCGGTTACCGATGCGACTTCCGGTTTTAAGTGTTTTCGGAGTGATGTCCTAAGAATAATTGACTTGAACAAGATAAAATCATCCGGTTATTCCTTCCAGATTGAGATGAATTTCCGGACCTGGAAGAAGGGATTTAAACTAACTGAGGTACCGATTATTTTTACCGAGCGGAATGAGGGGCACTCGAAAATGTCCAAGAGTATCGTCTACGAAGCTGTATTCATGGTCTGGAAATTGAAATTTTCAAGTTTATCCGGTCGGTTGAACTGATGAAAGTATCTGTTATTATAGTCAGCTATAATGTTAAAGAATTCCTGCAACAGTGTATTCTGTCGGTTAAAAACGCGGTTAACAATCTGGAGCATGAGATCATCGTCATTGATAATAATTCCGTAGACGGCACCACCGAGATTATTCGTTATAAATTCCCGGAAATAATTTTGATTGAGAATAATACGAACCGTGGATTTGCAGCGGCCTGTAATCAGGGATTGAGTATCTCAAAAGGTGATTTTATTCTTCTGCTCAATCCCGACACGATGATCCAGGAAGATACGATTCAAACGATGATTAATTTCTTTGAATCGGTTCCTGATGCTGGCGCTGCAGGCTGTAAAATTTTAAATGCCGATGGCACTCTGCAACTTGCCTGTCGGCGGAGTTTTCCGACTCCAATGGTGGCGCTGCCCAAGATTCTTGGGTTTAGCCGTCTGTTTCCCCGGGTGAAGATTTTTGGAAAATATAATCTGACCTATGAGGATCCAAATAAAGTAATTGAAGTTGATGCAGTTAGTGGTTCGTTCCTATTTTTACGTCGGGAAGTATATTCCAGAATCCAGGGGTTGGATGAGTCTTTCTTTATGTATGGCGAGGACCTGGATTACTGCTATCGGATAAAACAGGATGGTTGGAAAATTTATTATGTACCGCATACGAAGATAATTCATTATAAGGGTGAGAGCGCTAAACTGGCGAGTTTCGATAATTTTATCATTTTTTATCGGGCAATGGATATTTTTGTCAAGAAACATTTCAGTTTTAGTTACTCCATATTACTGGACATTGTATTACGATTGGGTATTTTTGCGCGCGGTGTAATTTCATTGGTGGGGCGGCTGTTCCGCAAGCATGTTATCATGCTGGTGGATGGAGTGGCGATAAGCGCTTCGATTTTGATTGCCCATTATCTCCAATCACGACCGATGACCGATTATTCCGGGCTGGTGTCCATGCTGGTTTTTTATCTCTTACTCTGGTTAGGTACTGGCTATGCGATTGGACTGTATGATCGGCGGGAATTATCTTATTCACGAGCGGCAATTGCCTCGATTGTTAGCTTTGTAAACTCTTTAATTTTTAATCTGCTATTCAAGAAGTTTATCTATTCACCTCATCTGATTATCCTAAGCTTTATTATTGTGATGCTTTTTTTACCAGGCTGGCGGGTTTTTCTCTTGTTTTTGCAAAGACGACGGATAATTTCGCCAAAATCACCTTTGTCCCGGGCATTATTATCGCGTCGAACGATCATTGCTGGTACAGGTCGGGAAGGTGAACGGATTGCGAAGAAACTCCAATCCCATATCGAACACGGCTTTGAAATTCTCGGTTTTGTTGATAAGAGTTTTTATGTCAAACGAGATATTGGATTTCCCTTTCTGGGAACTGTCACCGATCTGGCTGAAATTATTCGGATTCATAAAGCCACCGAGATTATTTTTACGACCGATGAATTTAGTAATGATGATATTCTGAATATCCTCGATCGAATTAAAAAAATCCGGATCAATATTAAAATTGTACCCAGGAACCTGGATTACATCATTGGTAAATCCAGTGTCGAGAAGATTGAGGATATTCCCCTAATAAATCTCGAATACAATCTCTATCGGATGGGTAATCGTTTCTCCAAGCGGATTTTTGATTTTGTATTTGCCACCTTAAGTTTGATTATCCTCGCGCCAATTGTTGTCCCTTGGGCAATAATATTAGGTTACCGTCTGCAACGCCAGACATTTTTAGCGAAGGAAGATTTGACTTTCAATGGTTTTGTTTTTGTCAAGCGGAATGGTAACCATCTACGGCCGTTCATCGAACGTTTCCCGTTATTGTTCTCGATTTTTATTGGTGATATGAGTTTTGTGGGTAGCGAACTGCTGACAGCTAATCCGCATATTCGCAGATTGCGCTGTAAGCCGGGATTAACCGGACTTTTCCAGCTGCAAGAGACTCACAGACCGAATGAAATTGACAAACAGAATTACGAATATTATTACATGCAGAATCATTCCTTATTTCTGGATGTTGAAATCCTTTTAAAAGCGCTTTTAAATATTTGAATGGATTGTCATGGCAAAATTAACACTCGATTTTGAAAAACCAATTATTGAGCTAGAGCAGAAAATCAAAGAGATGCGTGAGCTCTCTTCTAACAACGAGGTTGATCTTGAAGAGGAGATTCAAAAGCTCGAAGATAAGCTGCAAAAATTAGTCAATAAAACTTACTCTAATCTCAATCGCTGGCAGCGGGTGCAACTGGCCCGACATCCTGATCGTCCGTATACCCTGGACTATCTTGATCGGATCTGCGAGGATTTCATCGAAATCCATGGTGATCGCTATTTTGCCGACGATAAAGCCATTGTAGCTGGATTTGGTAAAATTGATGGCTATCAAGTTGTGATCATTGGTCATCAAAAAGGTAAAAATACTAAAGAAAACCTGTATCGGAACTTCGGTTGTGCCAATCCGGAAGGGTACCGTAAAGCACTAAGGGCAATGAAACTGGCGGAAAAATTCCACAAACCAGTTGTTTCTTTGATTGATACCCCAGGTGCTTATCCGGGAGTCGGTGCGGAAGAGCGTGGTCAAGCCGAGGCAATCGCTAAAAATTTATTTGAAATGAGTCGGTTGAAAACCCCCATTTTGGTCATTGTAATTGGTGAGGGTGCCAGTGGAGGAGCTCTGGGTATTGGCGTTGGTGATCGAATTGTTGTTTTGGAGAATACCTGGTATTCGGTAATTAGTCCCGAAGGATGTGCTTCAATTTTATATCGTGATGCTGGTAGAGCCGATGCCGCTGCCGAAGCCATGCGGGTCACCGCGCGGGATCTGGAAGAGCTTGGAATTGCCGATGAAATTATCCCCGAACCCGACGGTGGCGCTCATCGCAATCCGGATAAAATGGCTGAACTTTTAAAAGCAAGCATTATCCGCAATTTGGATATTATCTGCAAAATACCAATCGCGGAACTAATTCAGCAGCGAATCCAGAAATACGCCCAAATGGGTTCCTGGGAAGAAATCCGATAAGACTGCATTTTCTTCGATCTTATCGGTTACTGCTTGTAATATATTTTTGAGCAGAAAATGATGAATGAAATTCTGTTTTTTATTAAGTGTGTAGTAGTTCTGAGTGCTACTCTTTTAGCCTTCCGGATGGGTAAAATCTGGTTGTTTGCCCATATTGCTATCTGTATCATTCTGGCAAATATTTACGTCACCAAGCAGTTGATTTTATTTGGCTTGAGTGCCACCGGTGGTAACATAACTTATGGCGCGATATTTTTAAGTACCGACCTGTTATGCGAACATTATAGCAAAAAGGAGGGACGTAAAGCGGTTTTTATCGGATTTTATGCAGCTATAATGTATTTGGTAACATCGCAGTTGATTTTGCTTTTTCAACCGGCTGATTATGATATCGTTAATCCTGGAATGAAGGCGATTTTTTCCTTTGCACCCCGGATTATTTTAGCCTCTCTGACCGCATATCTGATCAGCCAGTTTCATGACATCTGGGCATTTCACTTTATCCGGATGAAAACCAGTGGCAGAATGCTCTGGCTGAGAAATAATGCTTCGACCTGGGTCAGTCAATTGATTGATTCAATTACCTTTTCCAGTATTGCCTTTCTCGGATTATTTCCACTGAAAATTGTATTTCAGATTATTCTCTCAACCTATTTATTAAAAGTAATCATAGCTGCTCTGGACACCCCTTTTATTTATCTGAGTTACCATTTTCTGCCAGAGGATTTAAGGAAAAAATGAGTAACTTTCAAGCAGTAAAAGTATCAATTATATTGTAAGTTGGTTTGAAGGAAATGAATCGCGGACTACTCATTACTTTTGAAGGTTTAGACGGATCTGGGAAAACAACCCAGATAGAAGCTTTCATTCAGCGTCTTGAAAACTCGGGAATTTCATACCAATTATTTCGGGAACCCGGCGGGACAATTATCGGTGAAAAAATTCGCCAGGTTCTATTGGATAAAGATCATACCGCCATGCTGCCGATTACCGAATTACTACTATATTCAGCAAGTCGTTATCAATTAACCATGAATTCGATTATCCCGGCCCTGGAGAAGGGTCAAGTAGTCATCTGTGACCGATTCTATGATTCGACCACTGCTTATCAAGGTTATGGGCGAGGAATTGATTTAAATTTGATTAAGCAATTGAATCGAGCTGCTACCGCCTCGTTGGTTCCTGATTTGACTTTTATCCTCGATATTGAACTGGATGTCCGAAAGAAGCGTCTGGGGGAAAAAGTACTCGATCGTCTGGAACAGGAGACCATCGAATTTCATAAAAGAGTGCGTGAAGGTTTTATTCAAATGGCACATTCAGAACCCAAAAGAATTGTACTTATTGACGGTAACCGCTCTGCCAACGCTATATCTGATGAAATCTGGAATCATTTTAATTTGTTAATAAAGAAATGAGTGTCAATATGAAAAAAGTAAAATTTATTAATCATAAACTTTTGGTAATTGGATTTATTCTGATTGCTATTGTTGCGGCTTTTGCCGGTTCCAACGTTTATAAAGACATCTCGAACTCAATGCGAATATATAACGAGGTATTTCGACAGCTTTTTACCAATTATGTTGATCCTATTAAAATTGATGAATTTACCGAATCAACCGTTCATCAAATGATGCAAGAATTGGATCCCTATACGGTTTTCATGAATGAAGAAGAGCAGCAGCCACTCGAAACTTTGACAAAAGGCAGCTATGG
>Ga0315554_1001785_pt1 | contig 12645 bp, 13 predicted proteins | sample SalMarSW160370MG_FD_202114 | JGI IMG/M metagenome (GOLD analysis project Ga0315554, IMG submission 202114) | Salt marsh sediment microbial communities from the Plum Island Ecosystem LTER, Massachusetts, United States - Salt Marsh Sediment SW1603-70 ... | reverse complement strand
CGCAATGGACGCGCCATGCAGCTTTTTCATTCGCAGTTCCTCCCAATGGAGACTGGAGTCTAGAGCAACAGGAACCCCATCCACGCCAGCCAGGTGGGTACCCAGGAGCGAGACTTGGCCTGGAGCAGGCCATACAGCAGCGATTGCAGCATCCCCGCCAGCCCAACGTAGAGTGAGCCCTTGCTCAGGATGTGCGGCAGGCCCCAGGTCGGGCCCAGCAGCAGCCCCCCGCCCAGCCCAGCCAGCCACGCCGGCCAAACGGGCCGCCAGGCAGCCGCCGCCTCGCTCCCCTTGGCCACGATGTAGACCATCAGCACGCCCTGTGCCCCATAGTAGAGGAGCTGCATCCACAGCATACACAGCCCCAGCGGCAGCGAACCGCCCACCATGCGCATCATGGCCCGGAACTCGCGCAGGATGCCGGGGAAGGAGCGGGCCTCGAGCAGGCGGTAGCCGAGCGTCAGGACGAGGATACCAGCAGCCGCGTACAGCCAGGTCGAGAAGGAGAGCGATCCCAGGCAGCTGCGCCACGACTCGCGGTCTCGGCGCATCAGAACCGGCACCACCGCCTTGGTCAGGATGCCCGCCGTCCACAGTGCCACGAGGAGCCAGGGCGCAGGGTCATTCCCCTGCAAGAACGGCATCAGGGCGATGGCCAGCGCAAACTCGCCGCCGATGCCTACCGCAAAGGCGATCAGCGCACGGCCTAGCGGGCGTACCGGTGAAAGCGCTCTACGAGGTTGATCCCGCTCATGGGGAAGATCGGTCGCCAGCATACGGTGCAAAGCCATGTCACACTCCGATCGCGTTACTGAGCCGTCTGGTCCTCACGCTCTCAGTAAACCACGACATGGCTTCCAATACCACTCCATTAGGTGCCAGAAAGTGCCGTCTTGGGTAGGCTCACATCCTCCTGGCCCAAACCGGCCATGGCTCAACCGGCTCAATTCCACAAGATTCAGTGACTATTTCGGCCACCTCGGGATGGCAAAGCAAGTGGGCCTCGCCGTACCCGGCGTGCCGCGCCCAGGCAAGCAATACCGAGATCATCTCCTCCGTGACTCGCTCCGCCCAGCAGTAGACCTGGGCCCGCGCCGGGTTCCCCCACCCGGGAACGAGGAACCCGGTGAACCCCTTCACGGCGGAAGTCATACCTACCGCCACAGGCCGCCCTGCGTCCCGCGGTAGGATCGCGCCTCGCCGCTCGATCTGGTCCAGGATCTCCCGCCACTTTTGCGTCGGGCTGAGGAACCGCCCGATCCACAGCGCCCCTTCCGGCTGTGCCTCAAAAGCCCGCGGCACGTACGGTTCGCAGTCAGGAAAGGCATTCGTCGTAGCAACGTCGCACCGGATGACCTGCAGGTCCAGCGCGTGCCCAAAACCAAACCGACGGTAGAATCCCTGGCTCTCGGTGCCGGTATTCACCGTGATCTGGTCGCACCCGGTCCCTCTCGCCCGGTCGATCATTGCCTCCATCAGCAAGCTTCCCGCGCCGCGTCGTTGCCATTCGGTATGCACATACAGCACCGAGATGTCCAAAGTACGGCCCAGAGGTGGCACGTCCGGCCCGATATAGAACTCGGTCTCGGCAATGACCCTGCTCCCTTCCTGCACGACCAACGGTGTATGGCCCCAGGCAAGCATGCTGTTGAGATGGATGGCACATGTCTCGACGCTCATCCACGGCCCGCCATAGCTGTAACGCTCGGCGATGGAGAGGCGCTCCACTGGCTGGTCAAACGGTCGATCGGGGTTGGTCAGGTAGACAGATACGATGTCCTGCACGTCGTCCAGCATCGCCTCGCGCACGATCATGTGGTTTCTCCAGTAATGAACGCCATGACCTCCGCCCACCATGCTTCGCCGGCTGCCGTGGGCCACGTATTGTGCCTCGCCCGGTTTAAGACCCACAATTGCTTCCTGCCGGGCAGCGCCTGGTAGAAGCGCATGGTGTTCTCGTTGGGGATCACCTCGTCTTCTCCAGCCATCAACACCGCCACCGGCCCGTCGAACGCATGCAGGTTTCCTACATTGTCGTACCGGTCACGCACGATCCAGCGGGCGGGGAGGTACCAGTAGATGCGCTGCGCCAGGTCGGGCAGCGTGTCCCACGGCGTGAGCATGACCGCGCCCTGGACCTCGAGCTCGGGATCGGCCGCTACCGCGGAAGCGATGCCGCACCCCAACGACTCGCCCCACACGTACAGCGGTCCGCCGAACGCTTCCTTTGCCCGGCGCGTCGCCTCCTTTGCGTCGGCTACGAATGATGCCTCGCCTACCTCGCCCGGACGGGAGCCATAGCCCGGGTATTCGAGCAGAACGACGCGATACCCCAGCCGGTCGAGCGCACGCACGTAATGGATGCGGTGCGCCGCCGAACCGCCGTTGCCGTGCCAGACCAGGACCGTGCCCTTGAGTGACGCAGGCGGCGTCGCACTCACCAGTCCATAGTAATCCTCCGCGTCGGGCCACAGCGTGAGCCCCAGCCACGACGCGACCTCGACTGTCTGCTGCCGCGGCTCCACGTCGGGAAAGTACAGCATCCGATCTTGCAGCAGGTAGGCGGCGAGGACCAGCAGCAGGTAGCTGGCGACGATAGCGATCAGGAAGACGATCCATCTACCTAACATGTGACGTGAAACAACCCGATCACCCTTCCCTTGGCCTCGTTCCAGGCCCGGGCCGCCTTGGACGTCCGCAGCAGCGTCACCGCGCACCCCTTACGCCGGAAATAATCCGCTGCCTCGTCAGAGAGCTTGACCAGCCCCACGTGCCCCGTCCCGACGATGAGCCGCTCTGCGCCCTTTTCGTATACGTGCTTGGCTTCGGCGAGGGAGAGCAGGTGCGAGGTGCCATAGGTCTCCTTGGACAGCTTTTTCTTGCGCTTTTTAACCGCCCCATCGAGCCGGATCAGCACGTCGTGCCCGATCCGCTCTCCCCCAATCGTGATCGAGCCAAACTTAACTCCCTTGATCTTGGGTTTCATCTTTCCACACCTCCTACGATGCCCCCCTTCTCTCCCCCTGTGGCCCCCGGGAGTCAGGGCGGGGGCCAGGAGCACCGATTTTGCGTTATTGTAGGTCACGCGAACGAGGCGTTCGTCATCCTACGTGACGCTGGGTAGGAGCACCGGCGCCAAGACGGGCCGGACGTGACACACGTCCGCTACAAGCCTCCGGGTTCTTTGGCTAAAATCGGTTCTCCTGTGAGGGCGTGCCCCTCGCTTGACACCGTCGCCTGCTGCCACTAAAATAGCTGCGTACTGTCGATTCACCACGCGTTCACACGATAACGAAAGGAGCCATCTCATGGCCTTTACACTGCAACTGGGCGAAAAGCCGCCCGCGTTCTCTCTGCCCGCCACCGACGGCAAGACCTATTCGCTCTCGGATTTCGATGACAAGTACCTGGTCGTCTTTTTCACCTGCAACCACTGCCCCTACGTGCTGGGCTCGGACGAGGTGACGCGCCAGACGGCGGAAAAGTATGCTTCCGCGGGCGTCCGCTTTGTCGCCATCAACTCGAACAGCAAGAAGACCCACCCCGAGGACGATTTCACGCACATGGTGGCGCGCATGAAAGAGCAGCAGTTCCCGTGGCTATACCTGTACGACGAGCCACAGGACGTGGCGCGCGCCTATGGCGCACTGCGCACGCCTCACTTTTACGTCTTTAACGAGGCCCGGGAGCTGGTCTACACCGGGCGCGGCGTCGACAATCCGCGCGACACAAGCAAAATGACGGTCAACGACCTCGACAACGCGCTGGGCGAGCTGGTCGCCGGCAAACCGATCTCTACCCCACTCACCAACCCGATCGGCTGCAACGTCAAGTGGGAGGGCAAGGACGCCCACTGGATGCCTGCCGACGCGTGCGACCTGGTCTAGCGACCGGGCAAAAAGCCGTGCAAGAGGCAATCTTGCACGGCCTTCTTTTTTACTCGACTGTCTTTAGCACGCGGCGCAGCATCGCCTGCTCGTCTGGTTCGAGGAAGGCGAGCACGTCCTCCTTGCCCTGCAGCACCGCCTGCCCGATGCCCGAATCGCGAAAGGCTTTCAGATCCTCCTCGTAGGGGTTCTGCACGGCGTGTTCGCGCACGATCCGCCCGTCGTGCATGACCAGCACGCGATAGGTCCGCCGCGCCACCGCCAGGTCGTGGGTCACGATCACAAAGGTCGTGTCGAGCTCCTCGTTCAGGCGATGCATGAGGGCCACGATCTCGTCCCCGCTCTGCGAGTCGAGGTTGCCGGTCGGCTCGTCGGCCAGCACCAACGCCGGTTCGTTGGCCAGCGAGCGCGCGATGGCCACGCGCTGCCGCTGCCCGCCCGAGAGCTGGCTGGGCAGGTGGTCCATGCGCTCCGTCAGACCAACCCGTTCGAGTAGTTCCCCGCTGCGCCGCCGCCGCTCGCGGCGCCCGATCGGCTGTCCCATCATCGGCACCTCGACGTTCTCGTGCGCGTTCAGGGTGGGGATCAGGTTATGGAGCTGAAAGACGAAACCCACTGTTCGCGCCCGAAAGGTATCCAGGTCGCGCACCGTGGCCAGATCCTGCCCATTGACCAGCACCTGGCCCTCGGTCGGCCGGTCGAGCGCGCCGAGCATGTTGAGGAGGGTCGATTTGCCCGAGCCGGAGGGGCCCATCACGGCCACGAACTCGCCCCGCGCGATCCGCATGTCGACCCCGTCCAGCGCGCGCACGCCCGCCCCGTCACCGTATACCTTGACCAGGTTCCGCGTCTCGATGATGGGTTCGCTCATCTGCTCATCCTCGTTCGCCCGAACAGGCGCCTCACTCATAGCGCAGGGCCTCGACCGGCTGCAGCCGCGCGGCACGCCAAGCCGGGTAGGCGCCGCCGACCACGCCCAGGACCAGCGCCGTGCCCAGCGCCTGCGCTAGCAGGCCGGGGGTGAAGGTAAGATGGATAAAGCCGCGCAGGAAGGGTAACGCGTTCAGCGCCAACCCCAGCCCGATCCCGAGCGCGATTCCCGCCGCGCTGCCTAACAGGCTCAACGCGATCGACTCGCGCACGATCATCCACACCACACGCCACTGCCGCCAGCCTAATGCGCGCAGCACGCCGATCTCGCGCGTCCGCTCGGTCACGCTCATGACCATGGTGTTGGTCATGCCCAACCCGCCCACGATCAGCGCCATGGCGGCGATGGCCCACGTGCTGGAGCGCATCATCTGCATATCAGTCAGGTCTTCGGCAAAGGCACTGGCCTTGGAGAGCGAAACCTCGGGGAAACGCGCCTCGACCTGCCTTGCCACTCGCCCTGCCTGCTCGGCGTCCTCGAGCCACACCCCCATAAAGCTCACCCGATGCGGCTGCCCAAACAGTGCCTGTGCATCGCGCAGGGTCACCACGCTGCCGCCATCCTGAAAGGGCTGCCCGGTCTCGTAGATGCCCACCACCTTGAACGAACGCTCAAAGATGCGCACCGTCTGTCCCACCCGCTTGTCGAGGTTCTCTGCCGCCACCCGGCCGAGCAGGATCTGGCGGTTGGTGGTCAGCGGTTCGCCCTCGACGATGCGGAACTCGCGTATGGCCAGGCCACGCGGCGGGTAGCCAAAGACGATGAAAAAGGGCAGGTCGCCGAGGGCCACGTATCCGGTCAGAAAGCCCTCTGCGGCGCGTACCTCGGGCAGGGCAGCGATGCGCCGCACCGTGCCCTCGTCGATCTTGCTCAGGTCCACCGAGGCATCGGCCTCGATCCCGATCAACTGCGCGCCCATACCGCCCGCCATGCCCGACATAGCCTCTAGCATACCTTCGCCCATCGCCCCCAGCAGGACGATAGCCAGCATGGCGATCCCGATCCCGATCACGGTCAGTAATGTGCGCACCGGCTGCCGCAGCACCTCGCGCAGCGCCGCCGAACTCACGTGCCGCGTAGTATGGACGGCAGCCCCGCTCTCGGCGCGCATGGCCTCTGCGGGCAGGAGCCGCGCGGCCCGCCACGCCGGGAACGCGCCGCCGGCCACGCCCAACGCCAGGGCGACGATCCCGGCCTGCATAAAGAGGGCCGGCGAAAACGACGACGGCAGGATGCTGCTCACCGCCGGTGCCTGCTCCACCGCGCGCACCGCCCCCACGCCCAGGGCCATGCCCACGCCCCCGCCGAGCACACTCAAGGCCAGCGATTCGCCCAACACCATGCGCAGCACCTGCGGGGATCGCCATCCCACCGCGCGCAAGACGCCGATCTCGCGCGTCCGTTCAAAGACGCTCATCAGCATGGTGTTCATCACTCCTACCCCGCCGATCACCACGGCGACGAGCGAGACGACCCAGGTAAAGGCATACACGTACTGCATCCATTCTTGCTCTTGCTCGAACCCGGACGAGGTCGTCGCCGTGACGTCGGTAAAGCGCTCCTCGATCCGCTGCCGCAGCCGCTCCACGTCGGTGCCGTCGCGCACCTGGATCAGGAAGGCGTTCACCTGGCGCGGTTTGCCGCTGATCGTTTGCGCGTCCTCCAGCGGGACCACGGCGGCCCCGTCCTCGAACGGCTCGCCTGTCTCATAGATCCCGGCGATGCGGTACACAGTTTCGTACAGGCGAAAGGTATCGCCTACTTCCTTGTCCAGATCCTCGGCCGCCGCCTTGCCCAGCAGCAGCGGGCGGCCACCGTGACGAGCGCCCGGGTTCCGGCTATTGCTCGCCGCGGCCAACGTCTCGCCGCGCACGACCTTGAAGTGGTCGATCGCAAACCCCGCCGGGTCGTACCCATAGACGATGAAATAGGGTGCGCCATCGGTGGCAGCAAAGGTATAGACCATCTCCGATATGCGCTCCACGCCCGACAGCCCGGCGAGCGTGTTCCCCAGCCCCTGGTCGACCGCGCTAAAGACAATGTCCAGCGCATCGTCCTGCATGACCAGCAGGTCAGCCCCGCTCCCGCTCGAGAGCGCACTATAGCCCTGCATGAAACCATTAGCCAGGGCCCCCAGGGCGACCACCGCCGCCACGCCGACGGCAATGCCAAAGGCGGTCAGCAGGGTACGCGCCTTGCGGCGAAATAGGCTACTAAAGACCATCAGCGATCACGCCTACCGGGCAACGCGGCCCTTCCCACGGACACCTATTCCCCCGCCTCGATGTCGACAAAGGCCGTCATCCCCCAGCGCAGTGCCGGATCCATCTCTTCCAGCGCGATCACGGTCGTATAGTGCACGCCGCCGGTGCCCGATTCGGCCATCGGCGAGATGCGCGTCACCTGCCCCTGAAAGACGCGATCCGGCAGCGCGTCAAAGGTCACCGCGACTTGCTGCCCGGCAGCAACGCGGACCACGTCGATCTCATCCAGGTCGGTCGTCTCGACGCGCAGGGTGTCCAGATCGCCGATCATCACCAGCGGCTGCCCGGGCGAGGCCATCTCTCCCACGCGCGCGTGCACGGCACCCACCGTTCCGGCAAAGGGGGCGACGAGCGTGGCCTCGCGGAGCTGCTGCTCGATCTCGCCCACCTGCACCTGGGCCTGGGCCAGCGCCGCTTCGGCCTGGGCCACCTCTTCCTGGCGCGCCGGGTCGCGGTAGGGGTTCTCCCAGCCCTGCAAATAGTCCAACTGCTCCTGGGCCGCCTCGATCTCGGTGCCCAGCACGTCGAGCGCGGCCTGGTGCGCCGCCTGGGCAGCCTGGGCCTGGGCCAGCATAGCTTGCACCTCTTCCAATTGTGCCTCGAACACGGTCATCCCACGGTCGTGAGCTAACTGCGCGGCCTGGGCCTGGTCGAGCTGCGCCTGCGCTGCACGCCGGTCCAGCTTGGCCTGCACCAGCCGGTCGGCCCACGTATCGCGGATCGCTTGGTCCTCCCATGGGCGGTCGAGGGCCTTGTCGTATTCGTCCTGCGTATCGTCGAGCGCGATCTGGGCTCGCTCCAATCCTACCTGGGCCAGCTTGACTTGGGGCACCGGATCCTGCGCGCGCGTCTGTACGATCTGGCGCTCGACCTGTGTCACACGCGCCTCTGCCGCGGCGACCTCTGCCGCCGGGTCCGTCGCCTGCGCCTGCGCCAACTGCTCCCGCTTGGCCTGGAGCGCGCTCTCGGCCTGGGCCACCTGGTGCGCGTGATCGCGGTCCGCGCGCGCGATCGTGCGCTCGGTCGCCCCCGCGCGGAGCATGGCCAACGCAGCCTGCTGGGCCACAACCTGCTCCTGTACGCGCTGCAGGGCCAGCTCGAGCTCGGAGGTGTCGAGCAGCACCAGCGGCGCGCCCACGGCAACGCTGTCGCCCGGCTCGACCAGGACTTCTACAACCTTGCCGCCCGCCTCGTGGCTGAGCGTCGCTCGTCGGGCTGGGATCAACTCGCCGGTCACCGAAACGACCGGCACGTAATCCGCGGTCAGGGATGGCGTCGGCGTCGGCTGTGCGCCCCCCTGGCAGCCTGCGAGCACCAACGCGACCAGGAGCACGATCCCGAACGCTCTTTTCATTGCACCTCTCTCCTTACTCAGCTCACCGCCCCCCTCTAGCTCCCACCCTTCGGGTATCTACGACCCCAGCAGGGGGAGGACCTAGACCGCCTCCCGCGCCAGCCACGGCGCGCGAAAGAGGGGGCCTCTTAGTCGAACGCGATCCCCTCGCTCTTCCCAAAGTTGAGCGTATAGACCCAGAAATTACCATAGTAGCGCTCCCGGCTGAAACCCATCGCCTCGACCAGTTGCACGGTCTCGAACGGAAAGGCATAGTCGGGATCCGTAAACTCTTCCGTGATTGACAGCAGACCGCCCGACTTGAGCACGCGACGCAGTTCATCCAGCGCCCCGTGTTGGTGTGGCACCTCGGGCAAGACGGCAACCAGAAAGACGCGGTCCACGCTCTCGTCCGGCACCGGCAGATCGTCTGCGCTCGCCGCGTGTATCTCTACATTGTCTAGGCCCGCCTCGTACACCTGCCGCTCGACGTCGGCCGCCATCCGCGGCTCCTCTTGCACCACGATCAACTTGCCGCGCGGTCCCACGCGTCGCGCCGCCTCGATCGTGAGCGGGATCGGCCCTGGCCCCAACTCGAGCACGGTCTCGCCCGGCCGGACGCCCACCCGATCGAGCACGGGGTGAACGTACCGCCGCCGGATCGGGTTGTCCATCAACCACGACACCCTGGATGGTCCGGGCACATCCACGCCGAGTCGCTCAAGGAGCCGGTAGATGATCTTGATCAGCACCAACCAAAAGAGCAACAGCCCGCTGATGCTGATCAGGACGATCTCCAGTGCCAACAAAAAGCGCTGCTTGCGGTCCATAGTACGTCCTTTCTAGAGTGTGAGTGAGATGGATTAGCACGTATTTCGTATCGCGTCCCTTTGTCTCCACATTCGCTGCGCTCAGTGCATGGCTCAAGGGCAAGATTCCGTTCCGTGGTGCGTGATGCGTGGTGCATGGGCATCGGCACCCACAGACCCGCCTCTGCGTATTTTGGCTGGCTTGCGGTCAGGCGAGCGCATAGTTGAGCGCAGCCTCGGCGTGGATCGTGGTCGTGTCAAAGAGCGGCACGTCGACGTCGCGCTCGCGGACCAGCAGCGGGATCTCGGTGCAGCCCAGGATCACGCCCTGTGCCCCGCGTGCCGCCAGTGCCCCGATGATCTCGATGAAGCGGCGCCGCGAGGCCTCGCGGACCTGCCCCACAACCAGCTCTTGGTAGATCACGTCGTCCACGAACCTGCGCTCGTCTGCCTCGGGGATCAGGACGCGGATCCCCTTTTCTGCCAACGCATCGGCGTAAAAGCGCCCCTCCATCGTAAAGCGCGTGCCCAACAAGCCGGCTGCCTGTAGGCCCTGCGCCCGGATCGCGTCGCCCACGGCGTCGAGCAGGCTCAACACCGGCACCGACACCGCCGCCTGCACCTCGTCCACCACGATGTGCATCGTGTTGGTGGCGATGACGATGAAATCGGCGCCTGCTGCCTCGAGGCGCCGCGCCGCGTCCGACAGCCCCTCGGCCACCCGATCCCAACGCCCGGCGTCGGGCCAATCGACGTAGGGCTGAAAGCTGACGCTGTAGATCAGGACCTCGGGATAGCCGTAATCGCCATAGCGCTCGGTGTAGGTGCGCGTGATGTACTGGTAGTACTCGACCGTCGATTCGGGGCTCATGCCACCGAGAATACCGATCCGCTTGTGCATAAGGACCCTCCTCTGGACCCTACAGGTTTTGGAGAACCCAGGGTCTGTGCTTCCACCCGACCAGCACCGCATAGCCCAGGTAGTCAAAGGTACGCCTCGGCAGACGCCCCTGTTGGCGCATGTAGGCCCGGAAAGCACTGTTCTTGAGATACAGGCCCAGCGTGCGCGTCATCATCCGCCAGAAATCGCTGAGGTGGTAGCGCTTGACCTGGCTGGCCTCGCGGCGCGGATCAACGCGGTAGGTCCGCACGAACAGATCCTCACCCGTGCGTCCTTCCAGGCCCACCCTCGCCATCAGCGCAACCCATTGTTCCACGGTCAGGATCGAGCCCTCGATCCCCCAGTACTGCTGCGTGAAGCCCACTACCTCCTCTGGCGGCGTTTTCAACCACGCCTCCTCGTTCAGGCCGACGCAGCCCCCTTCTCGCACCACGCGCGTCAGCTCGCCGACCAACTGCTCCTTCTCGACCACAAAGGTCGCCACCGACTCGCAGAGCGCGACGTCGAAAGACGCATCGTCAAAGGGCAGCCGCCGCGCATCGGCAACGCGAAAGCTCACTCGCTCGCCCACTCTCTCGCGCTCCGCCCGCGCCCGGGCCAGGTCGACCATCTCTTCCATCGCATCGATCCCGACCACGCGGCAGCCATAGGTCGCAGCAAGGTAGCTCGCCGTCGCCCCTGCGCCGCAGCCGACATCGAGCACATACGTACCCTCGTCGATGCCGCAGCGCGCGATCAGCTCGTGCGTGCTCTCCAGCCCGCCCATGTGCTTGGTCGTGCCCACGTAGGCCTGGAGCTGGAAATAAGAGAGTTCAGTTGGTTCCCCGGCCATACGACCTCCTCTCGCCCTACGGGGTTAGCAGGCCAGGCGGCTCTCGAAAGCGCAGGCAAAGAGCTCGCGATCCTCTTCCTGGATCAGGCTCAGCGCCTGCTCGCCGAGCAACGAGAGCACGCGCGGCAGGTACAGGTCGGTGCGCAGGTGATGCTCGGCGATAAAGACAAAGAGCGGGCTGCCGGTCCACGAGGCGCGTGCCCGGTTTTCCGCCAATAGCTCGCCGACCAGCACCTCTTGCGCGTCGACGACCAGCACCAGCCACAGTCCCTCCACCCGCTCGTGCACCGCGCCGGGAACGGGGTTGGCGATCACACGCCCGCCGGGCAGCTCAAGCTCACCCGTGCTATAGACCACGACCTGCACCCCACGCCCGATTGCACGCTGCAGCGCGTCCTGCAGCGCCGCGTACGTCGCCGGCAGCAGGGAGAGATAGATCCGCGCATGGGCCTGGTCGATCATCCCGCGCGCCTTGGCCATGACGTTCTCGTGCCCCTCGATATTCCATACGTAATCCAGGTCGGAAACGGCGTCGAGGCCGGCGAGCTCTTGCTCCAGCGCGCCGATCAGCGCATCCTGCTCGTGCTGTAGTTGCGCCAGGAACTCATCTGCCGGGATCGGCGCGTACTGGGTGCTCCCCTCCTTGCGCAGCGTCATCGCCGCGCCGCGCGCGGTGAGCTTGCCCAGCACTTCGTAGATCATCGATCGCGGCACGCCGGAGGTCTTGGCCAACTGGTAGCCCGTCACCGGGCTCTCGCGCAGCAGGGCCACGTAGGCCTTGGCCTCGTACTCTGAAAAGCCGATCTGGACCAGCTTGTCGATTGGGCCTTCTTCCCCGGGGATGTCGACGCTCATGGTGTTTCCTTCCTTTCCAGGGCCGAGCGTCCTCCGCGCAATTCGCATGATGATCCAGGCTAGATAGGCGTTAGGGCTCTAACCTAGTGGTTTTCAAACTAACTACTAACAGTATAAACTCCTTTCAAAATCCTGTCAAGGAGCCAAACCCAGAAACCAGCATTTGCCAAAGGCTCGCCTTCGTGGTATTATTTAGACGTCTAATATTAGCTGTCTAAATAAAGGAGTATGAGATGTCCGAACAGCAGGAGATCGAGTCCACCGGCGTACTGCTCTCCCAGATCTGCAGGCTCGAGCACGCCAGGGCACACGAGCTGCTGGACGAACTCGGCCTCTATCGCGGGCAGCACCGGATCCTGCGTGCCCTCTGGGCACAGGACGGGCTCACGCATACCGAGTTAGCTGGGTGTTCCCACGTTCGACCAGCAACGATCTCCAAGACCATCCAGCGGATGGAGAAAGCAGGTCTCGTCGAGCGCAAGCACGATGCGGAAGACCAGCGCCTCTCACGCGTCTATCTCACCCCAGCCGGACGCGCCGCGCAAGGGGGTGTGGAGCAGATGTGGCACAGGCTCGAAGAGGAGATATTCGCCGGCCTAGCACCGGAAGAGCGCGCCCTGCTCCAGCAGACCTTTCTCCAGATCCGCGGCAACCTGATGCGCGTGACGGGGAGGAAACAGCCCGCTGCGACTGGCGCGAGACGCCCGGTCCAGGAAGTGGAAGGGAGACAGATCGAGCATGCATAGAGCTGGATGGGGATCGTACCTGCGATATGACGAGGAGCAAGACCGGCCCGAGGTAAGCCTGGCGCTGCTGAAACGCGTCGCCGCCTA
>Ga0315554_1001783_pt1 | contig 12655 bp, 10 predicted proteins | sample SalMarSW160370MG_FD_202114 | JGI IMG/M metagenome (GOLD analysis project Ga0315554, IMG submission 202114) | Salt marsh sediment microbial communities from the Plum Island Ecosystem LTER, Massachusetts, United States - Salt Marsh Sediment SW1603-70 ... | reverse complement strand
CTGGCTGTCGCTACTGCGTTGAATGCGGATATCAACCTTGGCCACTGCCGACGCGGCGTCAGACGCCGTGCCGGTAATCACCGAAAGAGCCTTGAACCAGCCGCTCGTACCTACGGAGGAGTCTGGTGCGGTCGTGTCCACCTGAACAATGTACGAAGGACTGGTCTCCGTCATGGCCGCGCCATCGCGAATCCGAAACATGATGCGGTTCAGCGACGCCGAGTCGGGGAGAAAGAGGTTGGTCACCGTCATTCGCTTGGTCGTGGTCAGTGACCCGGCAATGATGAGGTTGGTCTGCCCCCACGCGAACCAGGTGGACCCGCCATCGGTAGAATATCGGTACTGCGCGGTGGCTTCCTGCAGTCCGTCGGAGTCGGTGATGGAAGCAGCGGCCGTAACCAGGCTGCTGGTCACCCAGCCGGTGGGCGTGAATTCGTCCCACGTGGCCACCGCTGCTGCCTCCAGGTCTGTCACAGGGGAATTTGATGCCGCCGACACGTCTGCGTCGGGGAGTCTCGCCTGCGCCGGGACTCGCATCAGCATGAACAGGCAGGCCAGCATCACACCTGCGACGGCAAGAGCCGCGCCGACCTGCGTGAGAAGATGCAGTAAACGCTCGCGTTTCACCATGTTTCGCTCCGCAGCACACAGTAGGGCTGGCTGTGCCAGCCGCTACCCTTCGAATTTGTACCCGATGCCTCGCACCGTGATGAGGTGCTCTGGCTTCGATGGGTCTTTTTCAATCTTGTTGCGCAGCCGACGGATGTATACGGCCACCTGATTGCTGTACCCCTCGTATTCGTAGCCCCACACAGCCTCTACGAGGAAATCATGCGGCATCACACGGCCCGCATTCCTCGCCAGGCAGTGCAGCAGCCGGAATTCTATGGGCGTCAGGACTATCGTTGTGTCGCGCACAACGGCCTTATGTCCCACCGGCTCCAGCACAAGGTCGCCCGCCACAAGCCGCGACTGGGCATCCCCGACGGCGTAGGCTTCTGTGCGCCGAAGCACGGCTCGCACCCTCGCCAGCAGTTCCGTCGGCTCAAAGGGTTTCGCCAAGTAGTCATCTGCGCCCAGTTCCAGCCCGTGAACGCGATCCGTCGTCTCTCCTTTTGCCGACAGAAAGATAATGGGCACCTGCAACCTGCTCCGAATGCGACGACACACCTCATGGCCATCCATGTGGGGCATCATCACATCCAGAATGACCAGGTCCGGATTGTCCTTCTCCACGAGTTCCAAAGCGGTCACACCGTTGTCCGCCGTGCTGACGGTGTACCCGGCGTCGCGAAGGAGAAAGGCTATCATCTTAACGCTGGGAGCGTCGTCGTCCACTACCAAGACGTGCATATCATCACCTCCAAGGCCGCAGATGGACCTGCCTCCTGCATTTCGCGCCATACAGCAGGTGAGGAGTACGGCCTAGCAACTTCCCTGTTGGCTGATTATACCACGTCAGACATAACGACGCAACCGCCTGAGCATTCCTTGCACAGCCGCTGAGAGCCCCAAAGACTACGTGCAAGAGCAGGGCCAGCGTTCACACGCAGAAGGGCGAAACGCTTGCCAGCAAGGGTTCCTGCTCTACCGGAATCCGCGGGCAAACCGTTCGCCCCCACTTGCCCCGCCAACACGCCCATGCTACAATTGCCCAGGTAAGAATCCGCTCACTTAGTCAACGAGCCAGCCAAACTGGAGATACGGGAGTGGAGCCGCGATGCGTGTGAAGGTCAAACTGGACCCTCTATTCCGTTCCAGGGTCGGCGCAGACCCCACGCTCCTCATGGAACTGATCGATGGCGCGACGGTCGTCGATGCCCTCGCGGCCCTGACCGCCCGCTGGCCCCGACTCGAACCGCTCCTGGAAGCGCCCCATGTCACCCACACCATGTTCGTCAACAGCCGCATCGTGCCGCGCGGCAGGGCAGAGGCGTTCGCGCTGAAAGACGGCGACACCCTGTACCTTCTGGAGCCTGTCGCAGGCGGAATCTGAAAGGATACGAGATGGACAGAGCCATTCCCTCACCCGGCAACGAAGAAATCGAGCTGTACATCCGCACGTACTACTCGCTGCTCCGCAGCAGCGGAGAAATCTACATCCGCTCGCTGGAAGAAACGCACATCGGCATGGACTCTTCGCTCCACCTTCATGCCAGCGAGCCAGTGATAGACCTGGGCGCGTTCATCTACGCATACCTGCGCCTGCCCCCCGTCATGGACAGGGTGCGGCTGGTGGTGCTGGGCCAGTCCCCTGAAGTCTTCATGCGCCGAGGATACCCCAACATTCGCGAGTGGACACCTGTCGCGTCGCCCGGCAGGCGGCGCAGGGCCTTTTTCGATGGCACAAACACCCTGGCCGCGCAGATTGCCAGCGTCTCAGACATCGACGACCTGGTTCCGATGCTGGTGGCCCTGCAGATAGAATGGAACAAGATGCACCAGAATCTGAACAAGACGCCTGCCCAGGACATCCTGCGCAAGGCCGTTGCCGACGCCACTGCTCCGTCCGACGCAGACGCCTATGCCGTGCGCCAGACGCTGGGGCTCTCTGCCTCCGACTTCGCGCGCCTGTTCGCGCTGTGGGGCGACGGCTGGCCGCGCCACCTCCTCACCATCGCCGAGAACCGCAAGGCGATGTCCATCCTCCTGCTGGCAGGCTCGTTCGTGGATTATCGCAAGGCCACGGAAGAATGGTGGCGGGACATCGAGCGGGCGACAGAAGGGATGCACTTGAGCGACCGTCCCATCTACTTCGTGTCCAGCAACACTCACAGCATGGCGAATCTTCTGTCCGGATTCGCGCTGACACTGCGTTCGGAACTGGCCGACTACCTCCGGGAAGAGAACCCGGAGGGTTTGTGGGAGGAGTATCAAAGGCTCGCCGAAGATGACCTCCCCGGCCTGGAAAACCTGTTGTATTATGTCTACCGACTCTATGTTTCGCACACGAACGCCTCCCACCTGCGCCAAGCATCCCGTGCCTGGGAGCAGGAGAGCGGCATCACGCGCATCGCAGCGCCACTGGCTCTGGACGTGGGCGCGCAGGTTATCGAGGTGCGCAAACTGCGCCCCGACCGCTTCGACAGGCGCATCCAGATGCCGTGGCTGGAGCGCCTGAAAGACAGCCCTGCCCTGATCCTCAACATAAACTATCCCCTGGGCATGGCTGGATACCTGCTGCTGACCCAGGCAACGGCCAACCTGGGAGAACTGCGCGGCGTCTACTTCATGGGCAAAGCGGCAACCCTGAACGGACGGGTGGGCGACGTGATGATTCCTAACGTGGTCTACGACGAGCACTCCCAGAACACGTTCCTGTTCAAGAACTGCTTCACTGCGGCTGACCTGGCCCCCTACCTGCGGCAGGGAACGGTCTTCGACAACCAGAAGGCGGTGACCGTTCGCGGCACCTTCCTGCAGAACCGCGACTTCATGCACGTCTTCTATCGCGAGGGGTACACCGACATCGAGATGGAAGCGGGGCCGTACCTGAGCGCCGTGTACGAGAACATCTACCCCAAGCGCTATCCTGCCAATGAGATTGTCAACCTGTTCATCAACGCGTGGTTCGACATCGGCGTGCTGCACTACGCATCGGACACGCCCTACAGCCGCCGCCAGGAACTCCTGTCCAAGAGCCTGTCCTACTTCGGCGTAGACTCCACCTACGCCACATCCGTCGCCATTCTGCGGCGGATTCTGGCGAAGGAAGCGGCTTAGGCCAACCCGCTCCTGTGTCGTTCTGAGCGGCCGCAGGGAGCGAAGAATCTCGTTGTTGCATTGCGAGAGCGAGATTCTTCGTCGCTGCCCCGCCGGCAGAATTGACAAGACCTGTCACACTGCCTATTATTCGCATCGCCAAACAATCCCTTCGCGAGGTCTTCATGGTCAAGCGTCGCCAGATGCTCATTCTGTTCTTCGGCCTGTTCCTCGTCATGGTCGGCTTTGGCATCATCATTCCCATCCTGCCTTACTTCGCCGAATCCATGGGCGCGACATCGCTCCACCTGGGGCTGCTCATGTCCAGTTACTCTCTGATGCAGTTCATCTTTGCGCCCATTTGGGGGCGGTATTCCGACCGCATGGGCAGACGGCCCGTCATGCTCCTCGGCCTGCTGGGATTCGGCTTCACCTTCCTGATGTTCGCTCTGTCCAACAGGCTCTGGATGCTCTTCGCCGCGCGCATCCTCGGTGGGCTTCTGACCTCGGCGACGCTGCCGACGGCGATGGCCTACATCGGCGACTCGACCTCAGAGAAGGAACGCGGCGGAGGCATGGGGCTGATGGGCGCGGCCATGGGCGTGGGCATGATTTTCGGGCCTGCCATCGGCGGCTACCTGGGCGCAATCAATTTCCGCGCTCCATTCTTCATGGCATCGGCCCTGGGGTTTCTGACGGCTTTCCTGGCCCTGGTCCTTCTGCCAGAATCGCTGCCGCCGGAAAGGCGCGAACGACAGGCGCAGGGCCTGAAGCGCCCATCGCTGATAGACGCTCTGCGCAGCAATCTGGGCTACGTCTTCTTTCTGGCGTTCCTCATTGCCTTTGCCATCGGCAACCTGGAATCCATGTTCGCCCTGTTTGTGGAGGCCAAACTCGGCTTTGGGAGCGCGGAGGTGGGGGCCGTCTTCACGGCAGTGGGAGTCCTGGCCGTCGTGCTCCAGGGCGTCATAGTCGGGAGGGCCATCAACCGGTTTGGGGAAATCGCACTCAGCCGGGCGGCGCTCGTAGTGGCGGCCATCGGCTACCTGCTGGTCACCCGCGCCACCAGCCTGGTGACGCTGATTCTGTTTGTCGGCGTGCAGAACCTGGGCAGTGCCTTTCTGTCCCCGTCCCTATCTTCGTACATCTCCAAGCAGACACAGGATGGACAGGGCACAGCCATGGGCATCCAGCAGTCGTTCATGAGCCTGGGGCGGGTGGCGGGGCCGCTGTGGGGCGGCATGGTGTTCAACATCGGCTACACCATGCCGTACTACACAGGCGCGGTCATCATGCTGGCCGCCTTCGTCGGCTCGCTGTTCGCGCTGAACGGCAAACGCCTGACGCAGATGCAGAAACCTGTCCCTGTCAGCGAACCGGCGCAGGACGGCTAGCCGCTAGCCAACGGAACTTCTCACTCCCCCATCACTTGAATCACCAGCCTGCGGGAGCGGGGGCGATTGTCGAAGTCCAGGAAGACGATTTGCTGCCAAGTTCCCAGCACCAGCCTGCCGTTGACCACGGGCACCGTGAGGGACGGGCCTACCAGCGAAGCGCGGATGTGGGCGTAGCCGTTTCCGTCGCCCCACCGGCGGTCGTGCTGGTACAGAGCATCTTCGGGAGCCCAGCGTTCCACAGCCGCCCGCAGGTCAGCCTGAAGCCCCGATTCATTCTCTATCGTAGTCACCGCGCCCGTGGAGCCGGGCACGAACACGAGCGCCTGCCCATTCGCAATCTCGGAACGGTCCACGGCGGCCTGCACGCGGTCGGTCACATCCAAGATGTCGGTATGGCCTCGCGTCTCCAGTTCCTCTTCTTTCGCTGCAATCTTCACCGTCCACCCCCTTCAGCAAGAGCAGCCAGGTTGTGTCCTGGCCGCCGAGCCGTCCGCAACCGCAGACAGAACTATTCGACATCCACATCCATAGTCAAGGGCACCAGGTCAATCCAGGTGTTGCCCGGCTTCAGCGGGAACCACTCGCCATCAGGGCCGTACAGCATGAGCGGGTCCGGGCGGCTGGGGCGGCGCCAGGTGACGTCCCATGCCTTCCCATCCCTGAACACAGTCGCATTGCCCTCGCCCCACAACTGAATCTGGATAGACTTGTTGCCCAGCGAATCCTCCACAATCAGAGTCACCACGTGGTTGACCCACACCACGACCACGTTGCTCGCCCCAATCTGCTCGTCCGTCAGGGCATCGATGTGCGGCTCGCCCAGGATGGAGTGCAGATAGGCCCCGCGTTCTGCGTCGTAAGTCCACGTCACGTCCGAGTAGTAGGAACTGTAGGGGATGAAGACGGTCGTGGCAGAGCGCCCCCCAGCAGGTACGGCATAGTCGAACCGCAGGCCGGATGAACCCAGTTCGTTGTGCCACTCCTTCTCCTCGGCAATCTCCCACAACAGGTCGGTGTCGGTGAACAGCGTGTGTTCGTATGCCTTGCCGGGGATTGGGATGCGGTAGAAGCCGGGGTCGCCGAACCAGTCGGAAAGCGTGCGGTCCGCGAAATCCGACTCCTCGATGAGCCGTGTGACCTCCGGGCTGGCCCCGGAATAGACCAATGGGCACTTGTACATGGCCGGAATCTCCAGGTCAATGAAGCGCGCGCTTCGCAGCGAGCCGACGCGCTCCGCGCCATGGCTGTGGAAGATGGCCGTGTATCGTGTGACACCAGCCTCGGCCAGGTGCTCGAACACCAGGTCAGCCTCTTGCAGGCCGGACTGCGGCCTGGCCTGAGGCGAGTTGGAGATTTTGACCGCGAGGAGAGAGTGCTCCAACAGAGACGGGTCTTCGGCGGGCAGCCCCGTGAGGGGCCAGACGTCTGCGCCAACTGTCGGAAACGCCGTCGGCTCCACCGGCTCCGGGGTTGGCGTTGCCACTTCTATCGAGGGCGGCGGCGTGACCGTCGGCGGGACTGGCGTCGCTGTGGCCGGGGGGCGCGAAGTTTTCGTGGGGGTCGGCGTTGCAGCCGGCCCGCCGCACCCCGACAGCGGCATCGCCAAAACGGTCAGCGCCGACACAATGACCATACACCAGTGTATGTTGCGTTTCATACCGTTTCATCCTCCCAACCGTGATGCGGCCCCAGGGCACACTAGTGCTCGATGAGCCGCTCTACCAGTTGCATCATGTCCGTCAGCCGTGGGTACTCCGAATCCTCAAGGCTGTCATTCCGGTCCATCAGGTAGACGTGGAATCCCTTCTTCTCCGCCGTCTCCAGGTTCGCAGGCCGGTCATCCACAAACACCGATTTGCGAGCCTCCACATCGAGAGACTCGAGAGCCTTCTGGTATATCCTTGGGTCAGGCTTCGCGACTCGCGCAGACGAAGAAATCACCATGCTGCTGAAGAAGCGCGCCAGGTCCAGCGCGTCCATGACATCCCCTACGGACGGGAATGCGTTAGAAATCAGCCCCAAACGATACCGCCCGCTCAGCGCCACCAGGGCGCGGCGCACATCCGGATAGGGGCGCATGAAGCCGACGTATTTCACCTCCGCGTCCAAGCGGTCTGCCAGTTCTCCGTCGGGGTCATCGAGTCCGAGGAGAACAAGAACGCGGGGCCAGTACTCATCCCAGAACGCCGTCTCCTCTTCGGGCGTCTCAACCCAGCGGTCCTCGTCTGTCAATATCTCCCGCACGGCCCGTTCGGCGGCGCGACTTGCCTCTCCCAAACCTACTGCGCACCCTTGGCAGGTCAGAAATTGCCGGAGCCGCTCGGCTCGATGCACAGGCGTATGAACCAGCGTGTTGCCCGCGTCCAGGAAGATGGCTTCAATCTCAGAACTTGCTCCCACCTCAATCTCACCCCGAAAGGATGTCGGATTATAGCACAGCGGCGGAGCCGCGACAAACGCTCCTCACCCGGCTGCCTGATACAGCCGCCAGGGGTGCGTGTACACGACAAAGCGATTGGGCCGCAGGTAGCCCACCAGGGTCTGATTCAAGACGTCGGCCAACTGCACGGACAGCGAAGTGGGTGAGGACAGAGACGCGCATATTCTGACCCCCAGGCGGGCCGATTTGGTCACGAACTCGTAACTGGCGCGCCCCGTTCCAAGGATGAACTTGTCCTCCAAGGAAATGCCCCGAAGGATGCAGTAGCCCAACACTTTGTCCACAGCGTTGTGCCGCCCGATATCCTCGCAGACAACCACAGGCGTCCCATCCGCGGAGAACGCCCCCGCCGCGTGAATGCCGCCCGCTACCTTGTAGACGCCCTGAGCACCCGCAAGGGACTTCACCGATTCCCGCAGCACCTTGTCGGAAACCCGCGTTCCGTCGCCCACCGGCGGGAGGTCGCACCCCCAACTGCCGGGCATGTTGGCCGCGCAGCCGGACCGCACAAAGCGGGGCTGTCCCAGCGACTGGGGGTCCACGGCGGCAGACGGGTGCAGGGCAATCGCGGCGCAGCAGGTTGTCCCCCCTTCGCCCTGGAGTTCCACCGATTCAATCGCGCCTGCATCCGAGAGGATGCCCTCGCCGAGACAGTATCCGACGGCCAGTTCCCTCTCGAAGCCGGGCGTGCGCATGAGCACGGCCACCAGGTGCTCGTCCACCCGAATCTCCAGGGGTTCCTCCACGACCACGAACCCCTCTTCTGGCCCTGGCGTGCCCCATCGCATCCCGGTCCATGGGAACAGCCCCGGAACATCGGCTTCGGACGGGGGTTTTCTTCCGGTCTTCACACGATTGCCTCCTGGCCTACACCTGCGGCACGCCGACTGGCTGGCCGTCCCTATTGGGCGGTTCCCGCCGTCGGCGTCGGGGTCGGCGTAATCTGCGTTGGCTCCGGTGTGGCCGATGACTCGGCTGTCGGCGTCGTGGTCGGGCTTGCGGGCGATGTGGGCGTTGCCGTCGGAGTCGGAGTTGCTGTCGGCGTCGCTGTCGGTGTCGTTGTCGTCGTCGAAGTCGGCGTAACCGTCGCCGTCGGGGTCGGCGTCGGTGTCTGCGTAGGCGTGGGTGTTGGGTTCGTCACCTGCACGAGCGCGCGGGCTTCCACGTTGTTTCCGTGATGGTCGTAAACCGCCACCCGCAGGGTGTAGACGCCGTTTTCCAGCGTCCGCGTATCCCACAGCGTGAGCAGGCCGCGCTCCACCTGATTCCCGATGGGCGCGCTGATGGGCGCCCACCCCGTCGGACTGCTTCCGACTCCATACTCAACGACGTAGTACGACAGGTCGGCCATCTTGGCCGTACCGACTACCTGGACGACGCCGCGCAGGTCTGCGCCCGACTGAGGCAGTTCAATCACCACCACAGGCGCATACGTGTGGATAGTGCAGGGCTCAGTCGGCGGCTGAGGTATCTGGTTCTTCTCCACCCAGGCCTGGAACTCGGGAGGCCAGACTTCGAAGTAGCGTTCCTCCACCACATCGGCCGGGCAGAATTCCGTGGCAAGCTGGCCGCTCACCGTGCAGATTCTAACCAACTGGTGGATGTCCTTGCTGGGGTCTGTGGGTTCGGTGCCCGCCACAAAGATTTCCTCCCCTCGCGTGGGGCATACTTCGCTGGGCGCAGAACCCGAAAGGGTGCAAATCGGCGCGGTGACAATCCCTGCCGGGCGCACAAAATCCTGCGGCGGCGTGCCCTCCAGCGCCTCCTCCATGAAACGATGCCACACAGGGCCCGCGGCGCGCACCCCGGGCAGGCGCTGCATGGGCGAGTTGTCGCTGTTGCCCACCCAAACGCCCGTCACCAGGTCAGGCGTGTAGCCAATGGTCCAACCATCGCGGTAGTCGTCGGTGGTGCCCGTCTTGGCCGCAGCGGGGCGCGAGAGTTCCAGCAGGTTCCCGGGGCCATATGCAGGCAGGCGCGCCTCCTTGTCCGACAGAATGTTGGTGATGAGATACGCATGCTGCGGCGTCATCACCTGCTCGCCGCTTGCCAGGTCCAGAGACTCAATCACGTGCCCCTCGCTGTCCAGAATGCGGCGAATCGGCGTGGGCGGCATGCGCACGCCGCCATTGGCGAAGGTCTGATAGGCTCCCACCATCTCCAGTAGGGTGACGTCGCCGCCGCCCAGCGTCAGCGAAAGACCGTAGTCGGGGCGGTTCAGCGAGGAAATCCCCAAGCGGTGAGCGGTGGACAGCATGTTCTCAATACCCACAAACTGCAGGGCCTTCACGGCGGGAATGTTGTACGAATTCGCCAGTGCAGTTCGCACCGACACAGGGCCGTGCTCCTTGTCGTCGTAGTTGTGGGGCTTGTACGGCGGGTTCGCGCCGTCGGGGAACTCCGTCTCCATGTCCAGAATCATCGTGGCGGGCGTCCAGCCCATCTCAAAGGCGGTCAGGTAGGTAATCGGCTTGATGGAAGACCCGGGCTGGCGCAGGCGCAGGGCGACGTTGACCTGGCCGTCGATGGATGCGTCGTTGAAATCGGCGCTTCCCACCATCGCCAGAATCTCTCCCGTGTGGGCATCCAGCGCCACAAGCGCGCCGTTGGTAGCGTGGCGCTCGTCCCGCACCTCGGCGATGTGCTCACTGACGGCCGTCTCGGCAATTTCCTGCAGTTTGGGGTCCAGTGTGGTGTACACCTGGAAGCCGCCTCGGTACAGCACCTCAGCGCCGTACTTCTGTTCCAGCCACTCGCGCACGTAGGCCACAAAGTGGGGGGCCTCCTGTCCGAAACTCAGCGGAACCAGGTGGAGTTCCTGGCTGGCGGCGGCCTCGGCCTGGGCGGGCGTGATGTAGCCCTGCTCGGCCATCAGTTGGAGCACCACCTGCTGACGTTTCTTGGCGGCGTCGAAGTGCGCATACGGGTCATACAGCGCAGGAGCCTGCGGCAATCCCGACAAGAAGGCGCTCTCGGCCAGGTCCAGTTCCACAGCAGGCTTTCCAAAATAGGTCTCAGCCGCCGCCTCGATTCCATACGACAGGTTGCCGTAGTATATCTCATTGAGATAGATTTCCAGCACTTCATCCTTGGTGTACCGGCGGGTGACCTCGGCGGCCAGCACCGCTTCAGTAATCTTGCGCTTCAGGGTGACATCAGGCGTGAGGAACAGGGTTTTCACCAACTGCTGCGTGATGGTGCTGGCCCCCGACACGATGCGTCCCTCGGTGACATCGTACCAGAGCGCGCGGGCCACAGAGATGGGGTCGAAGCCAGGATGGCGGTAGAAGTTGGCATCTTCCGTGGCGATGGTCGCGTCGCGCACGTACTCGGAAATCTGAGACAGCGGGACGCGGGTGCGCCTGCCGCCCTGCGGGTCAATCACTTCATAGAGCAAGTCGCCGTTGCGGTCGTAGATTTTGGTGCTGAGGAACGTGGCCGAACGCGCCCGCAACTCCTCGGGCGCGGGGAGATTGCGCGCAATCTGCGCATACCCCAACAGCCCAACTGCGGCCGCGACGAAAAACAGCACAACGATGGCAACCGAAGCCACCGCAAAAACCCGCGCTGCCTTGTACCATCGTCCGGCGGCAGGCGCGTTTCTGGGCGCGCTCAAAGGAGCGCGGGTGAAGCCAGTGCGCATGGTTCAACCTTTCTCAACTGTGATACAGATACGAGACGCCCGAACGGGCACGAGGGTTCCCCCGGCGAGTCGGGCCTTGTCATTATAGACTCAGAAGATAGATGGGGCAAATCGCTCACGCCAACCCGCCCGGCGCGGTTCCTGCCCGCCGCCGCGCTCCGTGTAGAACAGATTGGCATTCTGTCCAAAAGCGCAGGGCGGGCACGGACGGGTTGCCAACCCATCCTACGGGAGCGGGCGCGGGTTCGCCTCGCGTGTGCCCAAGAAGGCTCACCCACACAGATGAAACCGAGGAAGCACAGAAGCCGCTGACGCACCGCTACAACGGAAGGAAGTAGAACGCTAGGCTCGTGATGATGTACACGGCGAGAAGTTGCGCGCCTTCGAGCCAGTTGCTTTCCCCGTCCAGGGACACCAGCGCAGCAATCAGCACCGCCGCTGCCAGTGCAATCAACTCGAACACGTTGAACACCAACGTCAGCGGGTTCCCCAGGGCAAGGCTCACAAAGACCAGCAGGGGCGCGACGAAGAGCGCAATTTGCTGACTCGAACCGATGGCCACGGCCATGCTCAGTTCCATGTAGTTCTTCCAGGCTGCCTGGACGGCCACCAGATGTTCCGCGACGTTGCCCACCAGTGGGATAATCACGATGCCCAGGAAGAACTCGCTGATGCCCCACATCTCCACCACCGGCTCAACCACTCCGACCAAAACCTCGCTGAGCCACGCCACCAGCAATGTGGAAAACACAAGCCACAGCACCGCCTGCTTCACGCTCCACTGCGGGGCTTTCGCCTTGTGCTCTTGCGCAGTCCGGTCGCTCTTTCTGAACGAGTACACCAGCCCCAGGCCGTAGATGACCATCATCGCCACAGCCACGCCGATGCTCAGGTATTCCACGCCAGCATGGTTCACCTGGTCGATGGTGTGACTGAACACAGACGGCACGATGAGGGCTATCACCGCAAGAAGCATGGTCGTGGCGTTCATGCTCGCATGCTCGCGGTGGAACGACTGCGCTCCATTGCGCAAGCCCCCAATCACCATGCTGAGGCCCATCACCAAAAGGATGTTCCCCAATATCGAGCCGGTAATGGAGGCCTTGACCAAGTCCAGCAGGCCTTCTCGGATGGCGAAGATGGTGATAATCAGTTCCGCGGCGTTACCCAGCGTGGCGTTCAGCAGCCCCCCAAGCCTGGGGCCTGTGTGGGCCGCAAGTTCCTCGGTCGCCCGACCCAGAACGGCGGCGAGGGGCACCAGAGCAAGCGCGGAGAGCACGAAAATCAAAACGGGATTCCACCCGAGGTAACCCCCGACAATGGCGACCGGGGCCAGAACAGTCAGTCCGTAGATGGCTCGCACGAGTTCACCTCACTGGGTAATGAAAAGCCGCTCCGGGGGGTTCAGGGGGAGCAGTACTCGGAGCGCCCGTGGGGCGACGCCGAACTCCATAGGCGTATGGCCCATCGGGT
>Ga0315554_1001782_pt1 | contig 12656 bp, 12 predicted proteins | sample SalMarSW160370MG_FD_202114 | JGI IMG/M metagenome (GOLD analysis project Ga0315554, IMG submission 202114) | Salt marsh sediment microbial communities from the Plum Island Ecosystem LTER, Massachusetts, United States - Salt Marsh Sediment SW1603-70 ... | reverse complement strand
CGGAATCCAACATGGTGACCGTTATGGTCTTGTTATCGCGGTCGATGGCGGTGACTTCGGCTTCGGGGATGACGTCGAATCCCTTGGTTCGTCGGAATAATTCGGTCGTGCGCGGGATGCCATAACCGGTTTTGGTCAGCTCCTCGAAGCTGTCTATGTCGCCGGACGCATAATACGGCAGGCCGCAGGTGCCGTAGGATATATTCTTTTCCTTCTGGAAGACCGTGATGGTTAGATCGGGACGGCGCCGCGCCAGGGTCGCGGCGGTTTTGGGGCCGCAGGCGACCCCGCCGATAACGACTACATCTGAAAATCTTTTAATCGTCATAATGAAGCAGGGGTTGTTTTTGAACAACCCCTCCTCATGGACCACCTTTCAATCAACGGGTCGAATGCATCTATGCTTCGACTTGTTCCAAATCGGTTCCCACGCTCCTTTTCCATGCCTCCGGGTGCTGCGTCTTCTTTACCGATAGGGCGACCTTGTATAGTCCGGTTACGATCAGAATGCCCATGGCGTAAACGCCGAGCGTAATGAGAATTTCGATGAAGGTCGGCGTGTATTCCATCACCTGTCCCAGCGGGTTGGGGATAAAACCGGTGACGACCATGCCCATGCCCTTGTCGATCCAGATGGATGCGAAAACGGCGACGCAGGCGACAGCCAGCGTATTGGTACGTCTTCGCGTCTTGGGATTCAGCAGTAAGATTAACGTCAGGGCCGCCAGAATCTCCGATGCCCACATCCAGGGAACGAGAGCATTTTTTCCGTTAAGCCCGAAGAAGAGATATTCGAAATGGGACGTATGCTCGGGCATGCTGCTGTACACGGCGGTGAACACTTCCATCAGGACAAAAAAGACGTTGATGGACATGGCGTAGGTGACGATCACGGCCAGCTTGTTAATGGCCTTTTCGCCGGCATCGAATCCGGTTAAGCGCCGGATTAAAAGGCAAACCAGAATCAACAGCGCCGGGCCGGACGCGAAAGCCGACGCCAGAAAGCGCGGTGCCAAAATGGCCGTCATCCAGAACGGGCGCGCGGCCAAACCGGCGTACAGAAAGGCCGTGACAGTGTGAATGCTGATGGCCCACGGGATCGAGAGGATGATAAACGGCTTGATCCATCCCGGAGGGGCGATCGATTTGCGTTCGGCGTCGAGTGTAACGCGACTGATGAGAATATTGAGGACAAGGTAGCCGCCCAACGCGATGGTGTCCCAGAACATCATGGAATGGGGCGTGGCGTAAATAAAGACATTGACGATCCGGAACGGTTGGCCCATATCCACAAAAATGAAGGTCATGCACATGATGACCGAGGCGATGGCCAAAAATTCGCCGAGGATGGTGATGCGGCCGAACTCCTTAAAGTTGTGCAGGTAATACGGCAGAACTACCATCACGGCGGAAGCGGCGACGCCGACCATGAACGTGAACTGGGCGATATAGAGGCCCCACGTGACGTCGCGGCTCATACCGGTGACCCCCAAGCCTTCATTGAACTGTTTCAGGTAGGCGAGGACGCCGACGCCCATGACGAGGATGAGAAAGGTCACCCATGTCCAATATCGTTTATCTCCATGAAGCGCTTTTTCTATCATGATTCCCTCACACCAGATAATAGATTTCCGGTTGGGTGCCCAGGACCGGTTTTCTCCGGATCGAAAAACGTTCCTGCAATAATTTGCGGACGTCCGATTCGGGATCTTCGAGATCGCCGAAAATCATCGCTTTTTCTTTGCAGGCGACGACGCAGGCCGGCAAAAGCCCCTCAGATAGCCGTTTTTGACAGAAAGTGCATTTTTCGACGACGCCCCGCATGCGAGTCGGGAAATCCGGATTGATTTTTTCGATGAACGGCCGTGGATTGCGCCAGTTGAAACTTCGCGACCCATAAGGGCACGCGGCCATACAATAGCGGCATCCGATACACCGGTGCCAATCCATCATGACGATTCCGTCTTCCTCTCGTTTCCAGGTTGCCTGGGTCGGGCATACCCGGACGCACGGCGGATTGTCACAATGGTTGCAGAAGAGGGGAAGATTGCTGTGTTTGACCGTTTCCTCGACGAAATCGTTTTCCTGATCGACGAAAGCGGACTCGAAATGCTCCTTCCATATCCATTTGACTTCGTCCTTCCTGTTGCCGAATTGCGGGATGTTGTGCGTCTTGTTGCAGGCCACGACGCAGTCGTTGCAGCCTTCGTCCTTGAGGCATTTTCGCAAATCGATCGCCATGGCCCAGCGTTTGGCCGTCAGGGGATGCTCTTCGCGACCGATCAGAGATGTATCCGCCGGAAGGCTGTCCTCCTGACCCAAGAGCCGAATCGGCTGGGCGGCGACGCCGAGCGCGGTCAGACCGGCCAATTGAAGGAATTTTCTTCTATCGACACACATCACTTGTACTCCTTTGGATCAATATGGCATTCCCAACAATAGGGATTGACGTCCATATATGCATGGCACCGATCGCAGAATTTCGTTTTGTCGGCGTGGCAGTCGAGGCAGGTTCCGGACAGGCTCATATTGTATTTTGTTCCATCGGCGGCGACATAAATGCGTTTATCCTGCCGGACGACCATGTCGCGCCACTGGTTGAGCAGGTCCATATGTTTGGCTTTCATGTAGGTCGTGTCGGCCACACAATGATCGCCTCTGACCGCCTTCTCCAATTCGGGCACGTAGGTCGCCTTGCCGGTGGCCACGTTGTACCAGGTGGGAAAGGTGATCAGGACGAGGAAGACAATCAGCCCGATGATGACTTTTCCGGCATCATACATGTTCGACGGCCTCCTTTCCTGCCAGGGGGGTGTTCCGCAGATCGGTCGTGCGATCCTTTTCTCCGGTCATGATCAAGGCGTTGCCGACCAGTTCATGAATACCGGCGACCTCGACGCCGGGAACCCAATATTCGAGAAGCGGCGGCAACGTGGCCTTATCGATGGCGCAGATACACGTCAGCAAATTCACGTCGTACTTGTCCTTGACATATTGCACCGCGTTGGCCCGTGGGAAACCGCCGCGAAGGCGCATTTCCAGATTTTCGTCGGTGCCGATGCCGGAGCCGCTGCCGCAGCAGAAGGTCTGCTCGCGAATCGTGTTTTCCGGCATTTCATGGTAATAATTGCAGACATTGTGGAGGACATAGCGCGGTTCCTCGAAAAGCCCCATACCCCGGGCCGGGTTGCAGGAATCGTGGAATGTCACCCGCCAGTGATCGTTGCGGCTGGGATCGAGCTTGATTTTGCCATGCTTGATCAGGTCGGCGGTGAATTCGCAGATATGCACCATCTTGGTCGATTTGGCGTTTTCGAATTTGGTTCCGGTGATGGGGGAAACTGGTTCTTCGAGGAAATCGGCCGGCCCGTTCATGGTGTCCATATACTGATTCAGCACCCGCCACATGTGGCCGCATTCGCCGCCGAGAATCCATTTGACGCCGAGGCGCTTGGCTTCGGCGTAGATCTTGGCGTTAAGGCGTTTCATCATTTCATTGGAATGGAACAGGCCAAAATTGCCGCCTTCCGAGGCATAGGCGCTGAAAGTATAATCGAGGCCGATTTCGTGAAACAGGGCCAGATAGCCCATGAATCCGAAATAATGCGGATCGCCGAAATAGTCGGCCGACGGGACAACGAAAAGGATTTCGGCGCCTTTTTTATTGACCGGGGCCTCCACTCGTACGCCGGTGTTGTCGGCGAGGTCATCGACGGCGAAATCGACGCTGTCCTGAAAGCCGTGCGGCTGGATGCCCAGATGGTTGCCGGTGCGGAAACAGTTGGCGGCCGGAGTAGTGATCCAGTCGATGTCCAGTCCCAGGAGGTTGAGTAGTTCGCGGCCCATCATGGTGATTTCGGCGGTGTCGATGCCGTAGGGGCAGAAGACCGAACAGCGACGGCATTCCGTGCACTGGTAGAAGTACAGGAACCATTCCTTGATGACATCCTTGGTGAGCTTGCGGCCCCCGGCGATGCGCCCGAGGATTTTCCCCATGGTGGTGAAGTCGTTGCGATAGATCGACCGCATCAGTTCGGCCCGCACCACCGGCATATTTTTGGGATCGCCCGATCCGATATAGAAATGGCATTTGTCGGCGCAGGCGCCGCAGCGAACGCAGATGTCCATGAATATTTTGAGGGAGCGGAATCGTTTGAGCCGGTCGCGAAAACCCTCGGTGATGATCTCTTTCCAGTTGTCCGGCAAGTGCCAGTCATCATCGAGCGGCGACCATTTGTGGACATTCGGAAGGTCCAGGTATGCGGAGCTTTTCGGATTGGCCGGATAATTATAGACGCCCCGTCGGATTTTGACCTGGGGGTCGAACCAATCCTCTTTGGCCGGAGTGTACTCGATTCGGGACATTTCGTCCGGTTTTTTCATTTTTTCAGCCATGGCTATTCTTTCACCTCCTCGACCGGTTCCTTCTCCAGCGGCATTCCGGCGTCTTTCATGACGTGGCGGAATTCATCCTCCCATTCCTCGTAGGTATGCACTTTCACCTTGGGGTTCCAGGGATTGATGTGGCGTTTCATGCGGTTGTTGTTGGCCAGGTTGCGGGTCGGGCTCATAAAGACGCCGGCCAGGTGCACCAGTTTACTGAAGGGGAAGTACGCGATCAGGGTGCTGACGAAAAAGAGGTGGATATAGAACAATAATCCGATCCCAGTCGGAGCAACCGGATGGAAACTGAGAAGTCCTATGCCGAGTTCCTTGACGGCGAAGATATTGACTTTATCGAAATAGCGCATGAGTATGCCGGTTGTCGCGATCGTCCCGATGAGCAGCAACGGGAAATAATCGCCGGGCATCGACAAATACCGCATCTGGGGGACAACCAATCGGCGGAAGAACAGGTAGCCGAGAGCCAGGACGATGGCGATATCGGTGAGATATAGCATCGGCAGGCCGACCTGGAAGAAGCTGTCGAAATTCTGCGTGACGGTGACGAAATACGGGACCGGTTCGGCGAAGAATTTGAAATGCCGGATGAAGATGACCAGGAAGGAATAATGGAACACCAGCGCCCCCGCCCAGAGCCATTTGTTGGCGCCGTAGACGATCTTGGGGCCACCCTTGAGTTCCATTTTAGTATTGCGAAACAATGATCGGAAGAAGAACACTTCCGCCGCCATGCGCCCCACGACGCCCACGAGATTGCTCGGGTTGTCAGCTTTGGCCGGTCTGATCCACGGCAGGGATTTCTGCTGTCCGCAAGTGGTCGGGATGCGGAACGGCACGGGCGCGCCGGCCCATCGCAGAACCCGGAGGATCATACCGATCAAGAAAACGGCGATGGCGAAATAGGGGATGATGACCCCGAACAAATAGTGGAGCTTACCGGCGCCGACCCCGATGATTACAATCAGAAGCAGGATAATGACGGCTAGAAGAGCGGACATGACTTTCATCAGCCGGGCCCTCCTTTCCGGTCATTGCCAGATGATGGTGCCACCATGTTGATTCCCTTCTTCTCAAAGTCTATCGTATGCGACCTTATTCGACTCGTCGGTGCATCATGTTTTGCCGCCTGATGCTGTCGCAGCGGATTTGAAAAAGCTTTTCCCGGCATTGCATGTAACCGTCGAAGGCCAGCAGGGCCATATCGTCGATCTTCGACTCCAGCGCAAACAGCTCCGCCGTCATCTGACCATCGGCCAGTTCGCGCGTCAGGACTTTTCTCACGGCGGATTTGAGGAAGAACACAAAGGCCACCGCCTCGGATGCGGAGAAATCCTGGACCGCCCGGATTTTGTCGATTCGTTCCAGGGCCGATGTCGCGGCCGCGACGTCGGCGTCTCCGAGCAGATGATCGAAGATGACGCCGGTTTCGTGGGCGAACGTATGCCCCACGGGATTGGCGAAACGGTTGGGTTGACGCTTCATGAAGGAGGCGCTATCGGCCGGATAGGTTTCCAGAATCAGCGATAGCCAAGCGTCGAGAATTTCCTTGCGCTTATGTGCTAATAACGTTGTCAGGCTCATGCTAACAGTCCTGCGATTTACAGGCGGTGAATCTGCCGGATAAAAATCGGGGGACCGACCGATGCTGACTCGGACGTCCCCCGAATTCGGCAAATCCGATTATACGCAACCGGTCGGTTTGGCCAAGCCGGCGACCTTGCAGGCGCCTTTGGCCGGTCCCGACGGGAACAGCTCGTAGATCTTCTTCAATGGGAAGCCGGTCTCTTTGCAGAGCTTCCGAATCATGGGAGCGATGCCATATTTGGCATAGTAATCCCGAAGATAATGGACGACTTTCCAGTGTTCCTCGGTCAGGTCGTCAACGCCTTCGGTGCTCGCCAGCGCGAGCGCGACGCTTTCGTTCCACTGATCTGGTTCCTGCATGAATCCGTCTTCATCGACTTCGACCTTGACGTCTTTCCACTCAAACATCGGCATGATAAATACCTCCGTAGTGCCAGAAGTTATGATTGTTCACGTTTTTCTCTATTCGAACTTTCCTAAGACATCTCTATGTAACCGCACGGGCAATTTTCGGCGCATTTCTTGCAGCCGTTGCAGAATTCCAATTTGAACTTGTACGGCTCGCCCTTGGTCAAGGGTTTGATGACGGCGTTGTCTTGGCAATAGCTCCAGCAGTTACCGCAATCGAAGCATTCGCCGCAACTCATGCATCGTTTGGCCTCGGCCACGGCTTCGGCGAGCGACCAGGTGGTGACAACTTCCGTATCCATCGCGGCCAGACGTTCGGCCACGGGAACGACGGTTATCGGCTGCCGGTCTTTCTGCTCGTAATAGGCCAGCATCATCTTTTCATAATTGATGACCGGCTTGGTTGCCTTGACCGGCGTTTCACCGGTGATCATGGCGTGGATGGCCTCGGCCGCTTCCTTGCCGTGCGCGACGGCGGTGATCGCGATGTCGAGATTTACGTTGTCGCCGCCCGAATAGACATTGTCGAGCTTAGTCTTGCGCGATTCATCGATCTTGATCCAATCGCGACCGTCGATCAATTCATCGAATCCGGTGAAGTCCGGTTCCTGGCTGATGGCCGGGATCAGGGTCGAGAATTCCAGGTCAAACGTGTCGCCGTCGATCGGCACCGGGCGCCGTCGCCCGGACGCGTCGGGTTCGCCCAATTCCATCCGCTGACATTTCATACCGGACGCTTTGCCGTTGTCGCGGAAAATCTGAATCGGGGCGGCCAGGAATTCGATGTTGATTCCTTCCTCGATGGCGCCCTCGATTTCATCCTCGTAGGCGGGCATTTCAGCCTTTGTGCGGCGATAGAGGATTGTGACATTGGCGCCGAGCCGCCGCGAGACGCGGGCGGCATCGATGGCGGTGTCGCCGCCGCCGATAACCACGACGCTGTTGCCGATTTCGACTTTCTCGCCGACATTAACCCGGTGGAGAAAATCGACACCGGTGATGACGTTATCGGCGTCCTCGCCTTCGACCCGCAGATTAAGACCCTTATGCGCACCCAGGCCGACGAAGACGGCTTTGTAATCACGACGGATATCGTCGAGCGGAACGTCCTTGCCGACCATGGTATTGACTTTCAACTCCACGCCCATGTCGAGAATACGCTGGATTTCGGCGTCGAGGACATTCTGCGGCAAACGGTAATCGGGAATGCCGTAGCGGAGCATGCCGCCCGCCTTGGGGAAGGCCTCGAACACTGTCACCGGGTAACCCCGCCGGGCCAGATGATAGGCGCACGACATGCCGGCCGGGCCGGAGCCGACGATGGCGATCTTATCCGACCGCGATTCTTCGGTAAGTTTTTTTGGCTTCAGGTTCTTCTCGAGTGCATAATCGCCGAGGAATCGTTCAAAGGAATTGATTCCGACACCACCCTCGAGTTGTTTCCGGTTGCATTCGGTTTCGCACGGATGGGGGCAGACGCGTCCGCAGACGGCCGGGAAGGGGGTGGTTTCGAGAAAGATATAGGCGGCTTCCTCGAACGCCTGTTCGGGCGTCTTGCCGTATTCCTCGGCCTTCGAAACCGTCATCAGCGCTTTGCGGATCTGATTATGGTTGGGGCACCGATCTCCGCAGGGTGGCATTTTGGGCACAAATTTCGGTCGCAATGGGGACGTTTCGACGCCCGATCCGCCCGATGAGAAAGATCGTATTGATCGTATTTTTTTCTTCTTCTTTGCCATGATGCAACTCTTTCGTTGAAAATTACATGACAACCTTTCGTACCGGCAGTGCGGGGCCGCCGCGCTGTCGTCGGGTCATCGACGATTTTCTATCATACACTCGTGTCGTCCGTCAGCCTCCGTATCTTCGTTGCCGTGGTGACTTTCCCTGCCGCGTCGCAAATCGTTCCGCGTTGGCGATCATGGCCGGAGCCCATTCCTTGACGCCATCGGCATGGATGTGCGTGTAGCAGGCCATAGTCGCCTTGCTCACCAGGCCGTCGCGCTTATCGTGAAGGCCGACGCCAGTCAGCAGTTTCATGCACCCGGATGATTCGCCGGGGGCGGCGGTGACACCGGAGTAATGAAATTCGTGCCCCTTGATCACCGTTCCCACGGAGAAATAAGGATTGTCCGTGTCGATCTCGGCCAACGTATACCCGTGTCCGACCGGTTTGGTATGCATGGACAGATCGACGGGAAAGACGCCGGCCATGGGATAAGTCGAGTCTTTCCATGCCAGCGAGCGGCTCAGGTAGATCAGTCCGCCGCATTCAGCATAAATCGGCAGGCCGCGTTCCGAGGCGTCCTTGACCGATGCCATCAGCGACCGATTGTCCGCCAGACGCTGAGCGTGTGTTTCCGGGAAACCGCCGCCGATATAGAGGGCGTAGATTTCCGGAAGGGCGGAATCGGCCAGTGATGAAACCGGGACAAGTTTGGCCCCAAAGCGCTGCAGGGCCTCCAGATTTTCCGGGTAGTAGAACGTAAACACGGAATCGGCAAAATACCCGATGGTGACCCGCTCTTGGGTCGGCTCAATCGGCTGGATCGCCGCGTTCCCAAGAGACGGCGCAGATGAGGCCAGTTCCATGATGCGTTCCAGATCGAGATAGCGCGTGGCGAGGTCATGCAGTTTGTCGAGTACCTGCTCGCGCCCGGAGAATTCGGCCGGGGGGATAAGTCCCAAATGACGTCCCGGCAATAATTCGGCATCAGCGCCCAGTTTGGGGATCGATCCCAATACCGGCACTCGACAAAAGCGGGAGATCGATTCGCTGACGATTTTTTCGTGCCGGGGTCCGGCGACTCTATTCAGGATCACGCCGGCCAGATGAAGATCGGGGTCGAAAACCTGACAACCCATGACCAAAGCGGCTAGGGTCCGGGTCGCTTTGGTGGCGTCCAGCACCAGCACCAGGGGGGCCCGCAGGAGTTTTGCGAGCCCCGCCGTGCTGTGCGATCCTGACAGGTCTTTGCCGTCGAAAAGGCCGCGATTGCCTTCGATAATCGCAATATCGGCGTGGGCGGCATGAGATACGAACGAGCCCAGGACATCATCAGAAGCCACCAGGTAGGTATCTAGGTTCCGGCACGGCGTGCCGGCCAGGAATCCCAGCCAGGCGGGATCGATATAGTCCGGGCCTTTCTTGAACGGCGCCACGGTCAGTCCCTGCCGCCGCAGAGCGGCGACCAGGCCGAGACTGACGATGGTCTTGCCGGAATCTCCGGAAAGGCCGGCGATGATCAGGCGCGGTGTCTTCGCATTCATGTTACCCACATCCCGGTTGACGATGGTTAGTTGGCAGCGCCTTCCTTATGCGGCAATTCAATAAAGCTGCCTCCGAAATAGGTGTAGACGCACCGTCCGGAGTCGATCAGCTGCTTGATGGCCTTCTTGCAGAGTTGTTTATCAGCTTCATCGCCATACATCTGCCTCATGGCCTTGATCAGATCCATGGGTTTGAGCTTCTTGATGCCCTGGGCCTCAGAGACCAATTTGAACATGGCGTCAGCGATTTCATCTACGGTTTTGGCCACGATATCACCCCTTAGAAAGTTAAGTGGGTTGAGGTTTTAAAGGTCAGGCCGGCATGCTTGAAGTCATCGATATGCTCGCTCTGGAAATCGACGCCGGCCATCTCAAAGAATTTCGGCCAACCGATACGCTCGATGAACTCACCCATCCGTTCGTACTTCTTGGCGTTCTTGGCCCAGATCTCGACGATATTGCGGATCGCCGTGGTCACTTCGGGCCAGCGGGGCGGATTATTCGGGATATAGGGGATGAACAGTTTCGAGAACATCGGTTCGTGCCGGGCGTTAGAGACCTTGCCACCGACCCAGATGGAAACACCGTCGTTGACCGGGTCGTTGAGCGGCATGGCTGGGCACACCGTGTAACAGTTGGCGCAGAACATGCAGCGATCCTCGAGCACTTCGACCGACGGGTGGCCGTCGACCGTGGCCGGCCGGATGGCGGCCGTCGGGCAGGAGGCGCTGACATTCGGGATTTCGCACATCTTGTTGAGGCTGTTGTGGTCGATCCGCGGCGGTTTGCGATGGACTCCGAGAATGGCGATGTCCGAACAGTGAACGGCGCCGCACATATTCAGACAGCACGCCAGTGCGATACGGAGCTTGCCGGGGAGCTTCATGTTTTCGAAATACTCTATGAGCTCGTCCATGACAACCTTGACCACGCCCGAGGCGTCGGTCGCGGCCGAATGGCAGTGAACCCACCCTTGCGTGTGGACGATGGCGGTGATGGAGTTACCGATACCACCGATCGGATGTCCCATCGCCTTAAGATCTTTGATAAGCGGTTCGATATTGGCGTCTTTGGTAAAAAGGAATTCCACATTGTGACGGCTGGTAAACCTGAGATAACCGTCGCAGTATTTGTCGGCCAGGTCACAGAACATGCGGATTTTATCGACGCTGATCAACCGGCCGGAGGCGGCCCGCACGGTATACAGCTTGTCGCCGGTTTCGGATACGTGGACCATGACACCCGGTTTGAGGATTTCATGGTATTTCCACTTGCCGTAGTTTTCCTTGACGACCGGCGGCAAGAACTTCTCATAATGAGGCGGGCCATAGTCTGTCCGTCTTTCCTGTTTTGCTTCAGCCATGTCTTACCTCTATGTGTAATGTTTTGTTTTTCACAATTGACGATGGACTATTTATCTTCTTCCTCGTCGTCGTCGCCGTCTTCCTCATATTCCTCGTAAAAGACGTAGGGGTTTTCACGGGGATGTTTCACCATTTGCGGAATCGGATCGACTTCGATTAAGTCGAGGAAGGTGCTCATACCGATGCGCTGGATGAACTCGCCGACGCGTTCCCGGTTTTTGCCTTCTTCGGCCCACAAATCCCAGATCTTGTCGACCAAGTCGTAGAGTTCCTGGTACGGCGGTTCCAGCTTTATGAAAGGCACGAGTACTGACGATAGCAGGGCGCCCTCGATGATCGGAGCCTTGGCGCCGATCAGGAGCGTGGCGCCTTGGTCTTTGCCGGGACGCAGAGCCTTGGGCATGACGTTTATGCAATGCATGCAGTGGCGACAGAAGCTGTTCTCGATGGTCAGTTTCTTGCCGTCCCATTCCATGCATTTGCCGGGGCAGTTGGCGATGACGTCACGATTGATATCCAGGCCCTTTGCGGCATACTCCCCAACGGCGTCCTGATCGATTCGAATGTCGTCACGCCATGTACCGATGATGGACATGTCGGAGCGGGCGATCGAGGCAACACAATCGTTGGGACAGCCGGACATTTTGAACTTGAACTTGTAGGGAAACGCCGGCCGGTGCAGCTCGTCCTGGAAATGCATAGTGATGTCGTAGGTCAGCGCCATGGTGTCGTAGCAGGCCCACTCGCATCGCGCCTTGCCGCAGCAGCAGGAGGGCGTTCTCAAATCGGATCCGGAGCCGCCGATATCGAAATCGATCTTCTGCAAATCATCGAAAACCGGTTCCAACTGGTCAGTCTTGGTGCCCAGGAGGATGATGTCGCCGGTCGAGCCATGCATATTGGTTAGACTGGACCCGCGCTTTTCCCAGATATCACAGATTTTGCGGAGGGCGTCGGTGGTGTAAAACCATCCCGCCGGCTGATTGATTCGCATTGTATGGAAGTGGGAGACGTTGGGCCATTTGTCGGGCAGGTCGGAATACCGGCCGATGACCCCTCCGCCGTATCCCATAACGCCGACGATGCCACCGTGTTTCCAGTGGCCGATTTTCTCGTCGTAGGACTGCTCCAGCTGGCCGAGAAGGTCAGCTGCCATGGGGCTTTTCTTGGCGGCCATTTTTATTTCTTTTACAAAACTTGGCCACCCGCCCTTCTCCAGCTCGTCCAGTTTTGGGGTCTTTGGAAGATCCGCCATTGTAACTCCTTCTCTACGGGTGAAATAGAATTTATTACATCGTTATAAACTTCCGCTTTGTCTCACGATTCACCACTCTGGGAGAAGACAGTCGACGGCCACGGGGCTATCGATACGAAACTGAAGCTTCTTCCCTCATATCCGTCTAATATTTTACATATATTGTGGGCAAGTGTCAAGAAATTTTGTGAAAAATTTCATTAACTTGGATTTTCGCCTGCGCTGAGCCCAACGGTCGTAAGCAAAATAGTTGACTATTTAACCATATGTCGTGCAATATTTTACATGATGCATGGCGGTTCCGATCGGTCTTTTTATCACAGCCGGCCCGTTAGGGGATTTTCAAATAATCACTATTAAAATGTGAATTA
>Ga0315554_1001776_pt1 | contig 12672 bp, 12 predicted proteins | sample SalMarSW160370MG_FD_202114 | JGI IMG/M metagenome (GOLD analysis project Ga0315554, IMG submission 202114) | Salt marsh sediment microbial communities from the Plum Island Ecosystem LTER, Massachusetts, United States - Salt Marsh Sediment SW1603-70 ... | reverse complement strand
CGTTATCAGAATTAAAGCATCTATAACATCATCTATGTAATTAAAGTCCCGTTTATTCTCGCCGTTGCCGAAAACCTGTATTTTTTTATTGTCCATTGCAAGTCTTATGAACCAGTTAAGGAAGCCCTGCCTGCTGTGCTTCATTTGATGCCTTGGGCCATATGTATTTGTCAGCCTTAGGCAAACAGATTTTATGCCATAGAGTTTATAATAAAGCAGAATGTAGCTCTCGGCAGTTAGCTTATTGATACCGTTTATATCCTTTGGGTTGCATGGATGGTTTTCATCAACTGGAAGATACTGTGGTGTGCCGTATTGCGACCTTGTTCCTGTGTATACAAGAACTGCTTTGCTGTTTTTCCTGCATGCCTCCAGCAGATTTAGTGTGCCTTTGACATTGATATCCATGTCGCTTATTGGGTTCTCCATGCTTCCTGAGTGGCTTATTAATGCAGCTAGATGAAATATGTAATCCTTGCCTTTTACCAGATCCTCCATAACATCGCTTCTGATATCTCCTTGGACAAATTTTATTTTGTTTTTTATGGCCTCTATGTTATGAGCATTTGCTCCTGTGTTAGGTATCATTGCATCTATTATTGTTACGTCAGCACCAAGCTCCAATAAACGGTACGCTAGATTGGAGCCTATGAAGCCAGCCCCTCCTGTTATCAGAACCCTTTTTCCTTTCATCATATAAGAGGCCTCCACCAGTTTTCATTATTCTTGTACCAATCAACTGTTTCCTTTAAGCCATTATCAATGGCTGTCTCTGTGCTCCATCCTAGTTTTCTTATCTTTTCTGTATCTATTGAATATCTGAAGTCGTGGCCTTTTCTGTCTTGGACAAATTCTATGTCATTTTCATCCTTTCCAAGCATTTTCAGTAGCTTTTTCGTAAGCTCCAGGTTTGTCAATTCCTGACCAGATGCTATGTTATATATCTCGCCTGTTTTACCCTTGGTTATAATAAGCTCAATTGCTCTGCAGTTGTCCATAACATACAACCAGTCCCTGACATTTAGGCCATCTCCATACAAAGGAACCTTTTTTCCAAGCAACAGGTTTGTTATAAAAAGTGGGATTATTTTTTCAGGATACTGAAAAGGCCCGTAGTTATTGGAGCTTCTTGTAATAACTATAGGTAATTTATGAGTAACCTGATACGCCCTTACCAGAAGGTCTGCACCTGCCTTGCTTGCAGAATAAGGTGAGTTCGGCTCTAGCTTGTCGTTTTCTTCAAACGATCCCTTTTTTCTTGATCCATAGACCTCGTCTGTTGAGATATGAACAAATTTTTCAATGCCGAACTTCCTGCAGGCCTCCAGTAAGGTGTATGTTCCAAATACATCTGTCAGTACAAAAGAGCCTGCATCTATTATGCTCCTGTCAACATGTGTCTCAGCAGCCCCGTTTACAACAATATCAGACTTTTTTACCAATTCCTCAACAACAGTTTTATCACAGATGTTACCCTTTACGAATTGGTAATTCTTATTGTCCTTGAAATCCTCTGTATTCTCCATCCTTCCTGCATAGGTAAGTGCATCAAGGTTTATTATTTTATAATCCTTTTTCAGTAAAAGCCGTATCAAATTGGACATTATAAATCCGCATCCGCCGGTAACGAGAATAGTTTTCATAATTAAAACCTATATCCTTATTTCAGAATCCTCGCCTACAATAAATCTATGGCCGGCCTGTGGCGTGTTGTGCGGCAATATGGATGTTCTTTTTCCTATCAGGCTGTCTACGATTTTTTTACCGCCCATATCTATTTCCGAGTCTCCAAGAATTATAGAAGATTCTATCTCGCCGTTGTTCATTTTCGTGTTATCAGCAATTGAGGTATAAGGCCCTATGTAAACATTTTCTATTTTACAGTTTTTCCCTATTTTTATAGGACCTCTCAATATGCTGTTCCCTTTTATAGTGGTTCCTTTTCCTATTTCGACTTCTCCTATTATTTTTACGTCTTTTTCAACAACCCCCATTATATTGCTCTTCAAGTTGCCAAGAATCACCTGGTTTGCATGAAGTATATCTTCAGTTGTTCCTGCATCATCCCACCAGTCATCTATTATCTCTGCTGTTACAACATGTCCGTCAGCGTTTATAATGCCCTGTATTGCATGGGTAATTTCTAATTCGTTTCTTTCTGAAGGCTTTAGATCTTTTATGAAATTAAATATCTTCGAGTTGAAAAAGTAAATTCCAGTTATAATAAGATTGCTTTTTGGATTTTTAGGCTTCTCCTCGACTTCTATTATTCTTTTGTTTTCATCCAAAGTCGCGACACCAAATTTTTCCGGATTCTCTGATCTTGAAAGCAACAGGCTTGCATCAGCACTGTTGCTTATGAAATTATCAACATATTTCTTTATTCCATTGCTTATTATATTGTCTCCGAGGTATACTACAAATTTATTATCACCTATGAAATCCTTAGCTATCCCAACAGCATGAGCAAGTCCCCTGGGAGCATCCTGTTCTATGTATGTTATTTTGGCTCCCCATGCATCTCCATTGCCCAAAGAGTCTTTTATTGCGTTTATCCTTTCTTCGGTATATCCAACTATAACGCCTATATCAGTTATTCCAGAATTAACAAGATCTTCGACAATATGATGGAGTACAGGCTTGTTTGCTATTGGTATTAACTGTTTCGGACCGTCGTGTGTCAGAGGCCTTAGCCTTTTTCCTAAGCCTCCTGCTAGTATCAATCCTTTCATTCATACCACATTTTTTAGAATATCAACATCTTTCTTTGTATGTACGTTGACAAAGGTTGTAGAAAGCAGTGCTCCGCCAAGTTTTCCCTTCTTTGCCAGTTTCGGAAAGACATCTATATGAAGCGATGCTTTCTTATTTTCTATATAATCAAATATTTCAGGTTCTGCAAAACCTATCATTGTCGATGTGAGAAGAGTCTTGTCCTGCTTTGGTGTATCCCAATAGTTTATTACCTCGTTGCCATCCAGCTCTACTATAGCGCTTTTGTTATTATCGTATTTTATTCCGCCGTATATTGCAAGCGTGGCTACAAAGTTATTCAGCCTGTGTATCTGCTCCAATTTCTTAAGGTCAAAATCAAAATAATGGTCTGAAGGAAGGAACAAGAATGTGTTCTTTATCTGGTCTTTTGCAAGACTTAGTGAATTGGCTGTGTCCCCATGATGCCTCTCTTCTATGTATTTTATATTGCAGTTTATTCTTTCTCCGTTGCCCAGGACCTCAAAGATCTTGGTATTGATATCTTTTGAGCCAATAATTATGAAATTGTTATAGTTGAAGCCTTTTACCTTTGTTATTATATCTTCTATCAAAGTTCTGTTTTTCAGAGCAATTAACGGCCTGTACGTCTTTAGTTCATCCATCCACAGATATTTCGGATCTCCGCCTGCAAGTATTACGCAGTTCTTACTCTCCAGATACTTTTCAATTATCTGCTCTACTGCATCAGATCTCGACTTAACAGTAACATTGTCTATATGCCTGTCTACTTTGTCTATGAGGTTCTTTCGCAATGACAGCGAAACCCTTATTTTCTCCATTTTTATTACCTTAGTATTACTAATTAATACAATAGTAAGAGATTTAAAGGTTTAGGGGAGGGTTTTTATTTTATTACCTCTTCGTAGAGTTTTAAAATACGTTTTGAGACATTTTCCCATGAATTTTTTTCAGCTGTTTTTCTTGCATTTTTTGACATACGCTTTGTAAAGGCCTTTTTTTCTATCAGAATATTAAGAAGGGAGGCTATTTCTTCGCTGCTTGTATAATTCTCGAGAATAAAACCATTCTTACCGTTTTCGATGAGCTCTGAAGCACCTGTGTTTTTTGATACTATTACCGGTATTCCTGATGCCATTGCTTCTGTTACAACTAATGCAAATGCATCATGCATTGATGGTAGAACAAAGGCATCCGCTATGTTGTAATAGTCAGAAATATGCTCCGGGCCTATATGACCTACAAAAAATACGTTTTTTTGTATACCAAGCTTTTTTGCAAGTAGTTTCATGTTACATTCTGGGTCATCAATACCTTTGCCCACAACAAAAATTTTTATGTTATTTCTTTTCATAAGTTGAATTGCACGTAAGATGTATTCAAGACCCTTTCTTTTAAACTCCCAACCAACAAAAAGTACAACAAAGGTATCTGTAAGGTTTAATTTATTTTTTAAGAGGATTTTTCTTTTTTCGTTTGGTTTATATTTGACTGTATTAACTCCGCTGTATATAACTTCTATATCATCTTCAGATACATTATAATAATTTATTATAGAGTTTTTTAAAAAATTGGATATTGCTATTATTTTTTTGTACTTCCTTTTATTATAATTGTGTTTATCTAGATAAAGCACAAAACTATCATTTGGGTTGAGGATGTGTCTTCTTTTATTTTCTTTCTTTATTTGTTCTAGCCAAGCTTTATGGCACGATTGGGCTGTTATGATATCTTGGTCAAGACATTCTCCTTGGGAATGGACTATATCGAATTTTATTTTTTTCATCATTCTTGTAGAAAAAAATGCATAGGTTGCTAAGTTAAGAAACGTGCGGTTTAGGGTTGGGACTCTATGAAGACTTATATTTTTTAGATTTGTTTCAAATGATGATGAAAATATATGAACATCGTGTTTCTGACAAAATATTTCTGCAAGTTCTGACACATATTTCGATGCACCACCATATTTATTAAACATTCTTATCGGGAGGCATATTTTCATACATAGTCGCCTGTTTATCATTTTTTCATATTATTTTTTCCTTGAAAGAATCGCCAGGTGAAATGTCAACTGCCTTGGAAACAATTCTGTCAATTTCATGAAAATCCTATACAATGCTTTAGATCTCCATGGCAGCCTAGATGTCACTGGCCTTATTCTTATTATTATGAAACTTTTTTCAACAAATCGTATGAACTCGTCATAGCCAAAGTATTTTGGTATTGTAACAGCAGCTGATATTAGAAGAATCCCATCCTCCTTAAGAGCATTGTATATATTTCTAAGTGCGTTTATTCTTTTCCTTCTGCTCATATAGTAGATTGTTTCACTGCACACAATCAGATCGTACTTATTCTTTTCTTTTAGATCTAGGATATCTTCTTGCCTGAATTTTATATTTTTGTATTTCTTCTTGCAGTAATTCACAGATATCTTGGATATATCTGTTCCTGTTACGCTGTCTGATATTCTTTTTAATCTTTTTGTAAAAAGGCCGTAGGCACACCCTATATCAAGTGCGTTTCTGAAGCGCATATTTTTTATCATGTCAAATAACATATCGTATCTTACGTGATGAACAAAATCAGTCAGTATGCCCCAGGCATTGCCTTTTTCATACATATCATCGAAAGTTCTGGCATTCATTTATTCACCAGTGATTTATAAACATCTATTGTTTTGTTTACCATGTTCTCAAGACTGAAATGACCAACGACTTTTTTCCTTGCATTCTTGCCTAGTTTTCTAGCTAATTGCTGGTTATTTAGAATCCTTATCACAGCATTGGATAATTCTTTTATATTGCTTGGCTTGACAAGAATGCCCTCTTTACTGCTGACAGCAGTTGGCACACTTCCAATCTTAGAAACAATAACAGGCTTCTTGCATGACATAGCCTCTAGAATAGTAAGATCATAACCATTCTGTCTAATAGTTGGGTTAACAAATACATCGCATTCGTTAAAGAAGTTAGGCAGCTCGTTTAGTGGCACTGATCCTGTAAATATAACATACTTCTGCATATCAAGCTTGCTAACCATCCTTTTCAGTTCACCGCTATAGCTTCCATCACCAACTACAATAAGTTTTGCATCTGATTTCTTAATTATATTCGGCAGTGCTTTGATAATGTTCTGTACGCCTTTTTCCTTTTCAAGTTTAGAAACGGACAAGATGATTTTTTCTTTTTTTATCTTGTATTTCTTTCTTATTCTGTTGCTTGATTTAGGCGCAAATGTCTTTGTGTTGATACCATTGAAAACAGTACGGATATCTTTGTTATCAAAAAAGTAATTATTCTTTATTACAACCCTCTGCTCATTGCTTGTAGCTATGATTATGTCTGCTGATTTAATCGTACTCCTTTCTGAAAAATATCTATATTTATAAAAAAGTAACAGGATAATGCCTTTCACTGTGCTGATAGGATGTTTCCAGGAAAAATATGTATTTTTTATTGTCTTGATCTCATCAATATGCGTTCCGTGCATGGAAATTACAACCGGAATGCCATATTTTTTGTTCATTTTCTTTTTTAAGAAACATAGCGCCCCTGTGCTCTGGCTGTGTACTATATCAAATCTTTCTTTTTTGTTAAGCTCTTCAAACTTCTTTACGCTTTCTTCCCACCAGGAAGCAGAATATTTACCCGGTAAGGTGTTTTTCAGGTAATATATCTCAATTCCGCCTGCTTTTTCATATAGCTTATTTTTGGGGTGTTTTGTTGTAATTACGGTTATCTTGTTTCCTTTTTTGGCTACCCCCTTAGCCAGCATAAGCACATGATCTTCTAGTCCACCTACACCATGTGCAGGCATGGAGCGTGTGAAAAAACATATCTTCATTTTATTGCTCACTTGATCACTCTAAACTTGAACTCTATCTCCTGGAATCCACCTACCCAATAGCACCACAACCTCTCAGTAAGCCTTGGACTTATGTTAGCAAGAGCATCTATAAATCGGCAAAGGCAGTTGTTATTAAACATCCATCTTAATCTTGTACTCTCGAGCTTTATTTTTCCTTTGGCTTCCGATTCCTTGTATTTCTTCTGTCCTGTCCAGTCTTCCAGCATGCTTACATTAAATACATGCTTATGGGTAACTGCATAAGCATTCGAGCAACTGAAGTGGGGAACTTTTATCGTTACTTTTGATCTGTTTTTAGCTATCCTTATTATCTCATTTATAGCTTTTATCGGATCATCTAGATGCTCTATAAGATGAGAGCAAAGAATTTCATCATATTCATTGCTCTTCTTGAATGAAGAATATTGACCCTTCTTATTGAATTTATTCAGGTCGACTTTTTTATTTATTTTGTCTCCAAAATAATCTACATTTACCCAGCCCTTTTTATAATCATTTCCACATCCCAAGTTCAATCTTTTATTTCCCATGATTTACACCAAATCTAAAGCCTGTATTTGATAAGACTCAAATATCTAAATCCCATCTTGAATAACTTGAACTTTGTTTGTCCTACTCTCCTGTTTGAATAGGAAGTAGGAACTTCACCAAGTTTGTATTTCTTCAGTTGTGATTTTATTGCAAACTCCGGGGAGATTGCATAATCTCCTGAATCTAGCCTTATGCTATTGAAAACTGTTTTTTTAAAGCCTCTGAATGCATTGGTGATGTCATGAACAGGAATACCAAATATCAACCTTGTTATAATGGTATAAACTGAGCCGAAAAGTGCCTTGTCCATGCTCAAATCACCTCTTGATCCGCTTTTCATATAGCGTGAACCAAAAACCATGTCATAACCGCTTGCAATCTTTTCTATAATCTTAGGCACTGTATCAAGGTTGTCTGACCTGTCTCCCATTATCCATACAATAATATTACCGCTTGACTTTTTTGTTCCTTCTACAAGTGTAAAACCCATGCCTCGTTTCCCGTTTCTTCTATGAAGAGCCAGTATTTTTCTGTATTTTTTTGAATAGAAATCAGCTATTCTGCCTGTTTTATCTGTGCTGTGGTCATCCACCGCGACGATCTCACAATCCCATTTGTTTCTTTTTCTAAGCTTTATTAGGCTGTTCATTAGAAACCTTAGGTTACCTTCTTCATTATGACATGGTATTACAATAGATATTCGCATTTGAAGCACTTAATTAATCAAAAAGGTTTTTGTTCTCTGAAACCCAATCAAATGTTTTCTTTATCCCTTCCCTAAAGCCTACTTTTGGTGACCATCCAAGTTCTTTATTTACCTTTCTTATGTCAGAGTAGTAGACTTTCTGGTCAGCAGGTCTCCAGTCTGAGAATTTGTAAGAGATCTTTCTGCCTGTAAGCTCTTCTAGAATGGATATTAATTCTAACAGGGATATGACATTCTTTGTCCCGCCTCCAACATTGTAGGCTTCGCCAGACAGTCTCTTGATTTCCGTTGATTCCTTTTCAAATAATTCCACCAAATCTCTTACAAAGAGTATGTCCCTTACCTGTTTCCCGTCTCCGTAGATTGTCAATGGCTGATTCATGATTGCTGATTTTATAAAATGTACAACCCAGCCCTGGTCTGTTGTTCCGAATTGCCTGGTTCCGTATATACAGGACATTCTATTTACAACAGTAGGGATCCCGTAAATTACAGAATAATCCCTGACATACTGGTCAGCTGCCAGTTTTGACGAGCCGTAAGGCGTGTGTTCTCTTGCATCAAGTGGAAAATCCTCTCTAACACCGTCTTTGTTTTCAGCAAATTCGTATCTTAGTTCCTTTTCTAACAAAGGAATCCTGTTTACGTTATCGCCGTAGACCTTGTTTGTAGAACAGAATATTACAGAACAGTTGTTTTTCCTTGCTGCCTCTAAGGCATTAAAAGTACCTACAGCGTTGGTTTCAAAATCTTTTACAGGATCTTGGACAGAGGTTGTGACAGCAACCTGTGCAGCTGTATGAAAGATCAGCTCGCAATCCTTAGCTGTTTTAATGAGTAAGTCGCGATTTTTAACGTCACCTTTTATGAATTCGAATTTATGCCTGGATCTGAGCCATTCCAGGTTTTTGTCAACACCTTTTCTGGAAAGGTCGTCAAAGACTATTACCTCCTCGCCTTTCTCCAGTAAGTAGTCAGCAAGGTTTGATCCTACAAATCCAGCTCCTCCGGTTATAAGCTTCATTAATTCACCTTAAACCATTCTATTGTTTTTTTAAGACCATCTCTAAGAGCAGTCTTTGGCTCCCAGTTCAAAAGCTTCTTTGCCTTTGATATGTCCGGTTTCCTTCTAACAGGGTCGTCTTCTGGAAGCGGCTTGAACGTTATCTCTGAAGAACTGCCTGTAATACTCTTTATTTCATCAGCAAGTTCTAATATTGTAATCTCGTTAGGGTTTCCTATATTAAAAACCTGGCCTGGGTGCTTTGAGCAGGCAGCTTTCTCGAGCCCATTAACCATATCTTCTATATAGCAAAATGATCTTGTCTGCCGTCCATCGCCGTGTATTGTTATAGGCCTGTTGCCAAGGGCCTGTACAATAAAATTAGGTGTCACACGCCCGTCGTCCTTTCTCATCCTTGGTCCATAGGTATTGAATATCCTTGCTATTTTTACATCCGTTCCATTGGCTCTGTGAAAAGCCATGCACAGGGCCTCGCCGAATCTTTTTGATTCATCGTAGCAGCTTCTCGGCCCGATAGGATTTACATTGCCCCAATATTCTTCTGTTTGCGGATGCTCCTGCGGCTGGCCATATGCCTCGGATGTTGATGCAAAGAGCAGACATGCGTCTTTCTCTTTAGCCAGCTCTAGTGTATTTAACGTGCCTATGGAGTTTGAAACCATTATCTCTATTGGTATTTTATCAAAGTCTTTTGGCGAAGCAGGCGAAGCCAGATGAAATATTGTGTCTACATCACCTTTAATGTCTAATTTCTCGCTGACGTCTTTCTCAATAAAAGTGAAGTTACTGTTAGACAGCATGTGATTTATGTTGTTTCTATTGCCGGTAATCAGATTATCTAGGCATGTCACTTTGTTTTCTTTTTTAAGAAGGTGCTCACATAACCAAGATCCAATGAAACCTGCCCCGCCTGTTACCAGAACGCTTTTCCCTCTAAGTTCCTCATTTACCCCCATTCTTATTCTCCTCAGGTGGTGCTAGTATTAGATTATCATGTGCCATTTGGTTTGCAAGGTTATATGCCTCCAGTGTACTTATGTCAATCCAGAACGGCAGTTTTGTCACAAAACCAGCAAGCTTTTCCCCTGCTGCCAGGTGCGGAAACAGAGAATGCTCTACCTTGGCTTTTGTTATCGGAAGCTTGTCAAATATGTGCTCTACCTCAAGTATATAATATCCGCTGTTTGCAAACCTTGAAGGTGCCTGTCTTAGCTCTGGTTTTTCAATAAAGTAGTCTACAAGATCAAGGCCTGCTTTTTTCTTAAGTTTGGCTATACCAAAACGGTGCAATTCTTTTTCAGGTGCCTCGAATAAAAGAACTGTCGCGTGCGTTCCTAATTCATCTCTGCATTTTTTATGATACGCCAGCAGTTCATCCATGTCAAAGGATGTAAGGTTATCACCGTAAACCACAATTACAGTACCTTTTCGGATATTTTCTTCCTCAAGTATGAATCTTAGGTCGCCTCCAGTCTCCCGCATAGGCGTAGGAATAGTCTTTATCTTGATACCTCTTTCAGTATTTTTAAGGTAAGAATCAACAGCAATTCCCTGTATATGGGACATAACTCTCTCCATCTGATCGTTGCCTACTGTACCTGGCACAGCAACTATTATCTCATCAACATCCTTGTGCATTACGCTATCTATAACCCAATCCAGCATTGGTTTTCCCTTCACCGGCAAAAGGGCCTTGGGTATTCCGTAGGTCAGAGGCCTCATCCTTGTTCCTTTACCAGCTGCCAATATAATAACCTTCATATCCATTACCAGCAAATACCTTCAAAGTCTGTTACCATATCAGGGTTAAGTACCTTACGCCCTTCTATTACTATTTTTTCCCTCATTGCATCAAAGTCTTTGTCCGAAAGGTTCTTAAATTCCTGCCATTCTGTCAGAATTAAACAGGCATCAGAATCTTTTAAAGCCTTTCCAGCATCTTCGCAGTAGTTAATATCAGGGAATATTTTCCTCATGTTTTCCTCTGCCTTTGGATCATATGCATTGATAACAGCCCCTTTTTCCAACAGCGCTCTTATTATGTCTATGGCTGGCGTATCCCTTATGTCGTCTGTTTCAGGCTTGAAAGCAAGTCCCAAAACAGCTATATTCTTGTTTTTCAGGTCTTTGAGCCTTTTTTCCAAGAGTTCTATTATTTTCATGGGCTGTAGACTATTTGTCTCTATAGCAGAGTTCAGTATTCTTGCCTCATAGTTGAGTTCTACTGCCTTTGATATCAATGCCATTAAATCCTTCTTGAAGCAGGATCCTCCAAAACCGCAGCCTGCTTGTAGGAACAAAGGAGATATTCTTTTATCATAAGCCATGCCCTTTGCTACATCATAAACATCTATTCCAAGCCTTTTGCATATATTACCTATCTCATTTATGAAAGACACTTTTGTGGCAAGAAATGAGTTTGAGGCGTATTTTATCATTTCTGCTGTTTTCAGGTCTGATCTTAAAATAGGTGCTTTAAAATCCTTGTAAAGCTTTTCCAATACATCTCCTGATTCTTTATCATACTCGCCTATAACTATTCTATCGGGATGCAGGAAATCCTCAAGAGCCATGCCCTCTCTCAGAAACTCCGGATTCATGCAAACTCCAAAATCACTGCCTGCTCTCTTTGCTGAGTTCTTTTCCAGTAACGGTATAACTACGCTGCCTGTGGTTTCCGGCAGTACAGTAGACTTTACGACGATTATATGGCCGTTCTTTTTCTTAATTGCCTTACCAATATCAGCTGAAACCTGCTTTATGTAGTTTAGATCAATGCTTCCGTCCTTCTCAGAAGGTGTGCCAACTGCTATAAAGCTGACCTGGGAATTAAGCACAGCATAACCAAGATCTGTTGTTGCTTTTATGGTCTTATTTTTAATGCACTGCTTTAGCATCTCTTCCAGGCCTTTTTCATATATTGGTGGCTTTCCTGAGTTTATCATATCAACCTTTTCCTGGCTGATATCAACGCATATAACCTCATGACCAAGTGAGGCAAAGCCTGCTCCTGTGCATAAGCCGACGTATCCAGTTCCTATAATTGAAATTTTCATAGAGTTTAGATTGAATTAAAAACTTAAAAACATATACTAATTATAATATTTGAATAATATGAATTGGCGTAAGCTTCTCCCAGAAACCAAATGGTTAATAGTAATATTGTTTATCTCTTCTTTGAATCCCTTATATTATGTTATACTTGGCTATTTTTCCCCAGAAGGCTATATATTTAACGGAAGCGGTGAAGATGGGACCAGATTGTCTTTGATGAAATCCGTAGAGTGGGAGTTTCAAAGCCCTTGGATGACAGAAAATGAAGGGACCGTATTTCACAATCCAAGTAGCTCACCTTTTGTATTTGTCTTCTTAGGTTTAATTTCATACTTTCTTAATATAAATTACTTCATAATATTCGTTTTAGCAAAGTTCATTTTCACGTTTACATACCTGATTGTAACATTCTACATAATAAGAGAACTTACAGATAAAAGGACCCGATCTATAGCATATTTCATCTTCGTTTTCACCAGCGGTATGGGTGGGATATTGTATTTGACGTTATTAAATTTCTCAAACCCGGTTCTGTCATCATCTGCTTATGCGCTGTTTTATGATATAATAGGAAGTGGGATAAATATATGGACTCTGGCTAACATAACCTATTACACACTTCCGCTTACAATTGGGTATCTGGCGGTTTTGTTCTTTATAAAGAGTAAATCAAACAAAAGTTATCTAATCCCTGGGATACTTTTTGGAGTTAGTTATATATTTTATCCGATACATGCGGTCGGTTTTGCACTAA
>Ga0315554_1001773_pt1 | contig 12694 bp, 11 predicted proteins | sample SalMarSW160370MG_FD_202114 | JGI IMG/M metagenome (GOLD analysis project Ga0315554, IMG submission 202114) | Salt marsh sediment microbial communities from the Plum Island Ecosystem LTER, Massachusetts, United States - Salt Marsh Sediment SW1603-70 ... | reverse complement strand
ATGAAGAACCCGGACCATCACAGGCGGTCAGTCCCCATGTTAATGAATCATATCCTTTCCATCCATTTGGATCTTGTATTGCATACAGTCGTTGAGTTAATGTTGCCCTTCGCGAATTTTCAAAATAGTCTATCCCTTTTTTCTTCATATACTTATCATAAATCCCTCTAAAATCAACAAACATGTGTGAATATTGGTGACCAAATAACGGGGGAAAAATTACATGCGCTAATCCCGTGTATGGTTCATGCCATTTATAAGTTTCCAGCCATTTATTGTATGATTCCTTATAATTTGAATAACCGCTGCCGGCAGCAATTATTTGTAAAATTAGACCCTCATTATAACCAAACCATCCATAATCCAGCAGACCTTTTTCAGGTCTCCACGCCAAATTGTTGATCAAAATCATAACCATAATAAAAGAAAAGCCGGCTTAATATTTTGCCAGCTTTTCACCCTCCGAAAATCTATTTTACTAATCAAATAAATTGTATTAATCCAACTGTAGTGCCATATTTTTCGGAATAATTTTAAATATTTATCACCTTAAAATTTAGAGTAATGTTTTGAAATATTCATATTGTATTAATATACTACATAAATAATTCTTGCAAACTCATCCAAGAAGCTATAATTTAAACGGCATATTATTTGCGAATTTTGGTAAAATATCAATATTTCCTATATACAAGTAGAAATCCAAATGGGAAAAATAATTGCCGTTGCCACACCTAAAGGCGGAGTAGGAAAAACTACAACAGCTTTTAACTTATCTTATGCATTTGCATTAAACGGCAAAAAGACTTTACTTATTGACATGGATCCTTCAGGTTCATGTTCATCCATATTTGCTGATATGAGTTTTACCGGCGGGATTTTTGACATATTTACTTATTCTAGATTATTGAAACAGGTAATTCATCCGACAAAACAAAAGAATCTTTCTTTTATTCCGTTCAACAATATTTCATATCATGATGAATCTAGGTTAACTAAACTTACAAATAATCAATCGCTTTTTAGAAATCAACTAAAACCGGAAGCTTACTATTATGATTATGTGATAATAGACTGTCCTCCCTACCTAATTGGGATGACAACCAATTCCTTAATTGCTTCAGACTCAGTAATAATTCCTATTCAACCAAGTCCATTCTCGTTAAAATCAATTGGGAAGATGATTGACCATATCGATTTTATTAAAAAGAATTATAACCAGCATCTTTCAATAGAAGGGATATTGCTTACTTTTAATGAAAAAAATTCGACAGCCTCTTTTAAAGCAAAAAAAAATCTTATTTTAAAATATCCTAATCATATAATGAGAACAATTATTCCAAAAAATACTGATATAACCAATGCTTTTTTTACAAATCAATCGGTTATATCTTATAACGTAACTGCAAAATCATCAATTGCATATATGCGCCTTGCTCAAGAGCTCTTGGAAAAAAATCAAGTTAGTTTAAAAAGTATAAATAAACATTTAAGCGAAATAAATCATAAATAAAGTTATGAAAAATGCAGAATATTATATTATTTCAGGTAACAATAAAATGCTGTTAGGCAATTATCTTGGAGCAGTGTTTGATTTTACAAAAGCTTCAATGTTAAACCCGGATCTGCCGCAGCCATATACAAGCAGAGCCGCAGCTAAAATAGAATTGCATGATTATGAAGGTGCGATAGAAGATTGTACACAGGCTATCAAACTTCATTTTAGGATGGATATGGAAAATGAAAATCAACCTAAACTATATGATGGGAACTTAAATAGGAAGACTAATCCAATTTATGCAAAACTATATTCCATGATTGGTACTGCAAAGCTTATTCTTGGTAATGTAGATGCTGCTATGGTTGATTTAAACTCAGCTAGACTTTTGGGGAATAAAGATGCTATCGATATAATAAAAACATACAGCAGATAAATAAAACCTGCCAATATAATTATATAAAATAATCTGAGTAACTATTCAAATTAGATCATAATATTAATACAATTAATAATCATTGCCATAATATTTGGAATTATATTTAATTAATTACAGCAATCTTTTGTGTCTAAAAAAATATTTTTTAAGAAACCAGGTTTTTTCATAATAGCAAAATTTGGGATAATCTCCCATGCTATCTCCACAATTCTTGAATTTATTAGAATTTTTTCCCTTTTATAAATAAAATTTTATTAAAATATTAAATAATAAAATTTATCTTTATTTTAAATTTATATTTTAATGTTTTTTAAGATATATTTTTGAATAAAGATTCATCTCTTTTCTTTATATATTGAAATAAGTTTTCCCGGTATAAAATGGATTTAGCATCTATTAAATCACTTCCTAAAACAGCTGCAAAATATAGTCATACTGTTGCATGGATTATGGTAATACTTTCTTTTTTAATGACAATCATGTTTTGGCGTATGGTAAGGGAAGAAAGTTATCAGAATGCTTCGGTAAGATTTGACTTCCGTGTACATGAAATAGTAACTTCAATTAAAAAACGTTTACTTGCGTATGAGCAGGTTCTTTTAGGCGGCAGCGGTTTTTTTGCAGCTTCAAATTATGTTGACAGAAATGAATGGAAATCTTATGTGGAAAAACTGAACATAGAACAAAATTATCCCGGTATTCTTGGAATTGGATTTTCTAGGGTTTTATTACCCTGGGAAAAAGAAAAATTTATCAAATCTGTCAGGAAGGAAGGATTCTCAAATTTTTGGATTTGGCCGGAAGGTAATAGAGAAATATATACAACCATTGTCTATCTTGAACCATTTAAAGGGAGGAATTTAAGAGCTTTCGGGTACGATATGTTTACAAACCCGGTGAGAAAAAAGGCTATGGAACTGGCTAGGGATAAAGGCATAACCTCCATTTCAGGAAAGGTCACATTAGTTCAGGAAACAGATAAAGATATTCAATCAGGATTTTTAATGTATGTCCCTTTATATAAACGAAATATGCCTGTAACTACCGTAGAACAACGACGCAAAGCTTTATTCGGGTATGTTTATAGTCCCTTTAGAATGAATGACCTTGTTGAAGGTATTTTAGGTGAACAATTCAAAATATTAAATCTTGCTATTTATGATGGAGATAAGGAATCGGAAAATAGTATTATGTATAGCAGTTCACCTGCAGATTCCTTTATAACAAAAAACAATACAAGTTTTATTTTGAATGAACAAATAAATTTTGACGGACACTTGTGGACCATTAAGTTTATCTCACTTCCAGAATTTAATAAAACGATCGATTCTGAAAAATCATGGATAGCTTTAATTGCCGGAGGAGCTATTACTTTGTTATTTTTTACGGTTGCCATATCATTAACTACATCCAGAAAATTATACAAAAAGACCGAGCAAATATTGGAATCGACCGGTGAAGGAATATTTGGAATAGATTTAAAAGGTTATTGTACTTTTGTAAACAAATCCTCAATTGAAATGCTTGGCTTTGACCCGCTTCAAAGCAATAAAAAGATTCATGAATTAATACATCATTCTTATCCAAACGGAGAAACTTACCCGGCTAGAGATTGCCCGATTTACAAAGCACTTTTTACTAAAAATATATGCATCAAAGATGATGAAGTTTTTTGGAGAGCAGATGGAACTCCTTTCCCTGTAGAATATTCATCCAGTCCTATTATTGAAAAAGGCGAAGTAAGGGGAGGGGTTGTAACATTTACTGATATCACAGAACGTAAAAAATCGGAAAAGATGATTGACGATTCGTTAAAAGAAAAAGATGTTTTACTTAGAGAAATTCACCATAGGGTGAAAAACAATATGCAGATAATTTCAAGCCTACTGAATCTTCAATCATCATATTTGCAGGATAATTCAGCAACAAATGTTTTTAAGGAAAGTCAAAATAGGATCAGATCAATGGCTTTAATTCATGAAAAATTATACCAATCAGGTAATTTAGCTGCTGTTAAATTAAGAGATTATGTACAGGATCTTGCAGCACACCTCATGAGTTCTTATAGCCTTGATTCAGCAAAAATAAATCTTGTTACAGATATTGATGATGTTTCGCTCGGAATTGATGTAGCTATTTCATTAGGATTAATTATAAATGAATTGCTATCCAATTCATTTAAATATGCATTCCCCAATGGGGTCTTTGGCGAAATAAAAATATTATATAAACCGGAAGATATTAATAATTCTACTTTAATTATTAAAGATAATGGTATAGGATTTCCGAAAGATATAAATTTTAGACAAACAGAGTCTTTAGGTTTGCAGTTAGTTAATACTCTTGTTGATCAGTTGGAAGGAACAATTGAACTTGAAATAAACGGCGGAACTGAGTTTATAATAATACTTCCCAATATAAAATAACCTTAGTTTATGCTAGTTTAAATAAAAATTTTTTCTCCTTAAGAAAAAGAAAGAGAAAAAATAGTTCCTATATTTTTGGACACATGTGAACTTCGATAAGTGATAATTGTTTTTTGTTGAATTAAATTTGTATTTGAATATATTAAAAAAAATAATTTAAATTATTTAAAAGCAATTTAACAGCCAAAGGAAACAAATGGAAAAGAAAGCAAAAGTATTAATTGTTGAAGATGAAACAATTACTGCTCTAGGTATTAAGAAAGACCTTGAAATACATGGGAATATCTCTACCAATATTGTCAGCAATGCTGTAGATGCTGTGATTGCCGCCGAAAAAGAAAAACCGGATTTAATCTTGATGGATATAATGTTGAAAGGAAAATTAAGCGGTATAGATGCTGCTCAAATAATTACCGGGAGGTACAATATTCCTATAATATACATTACAGCATACCAGGATGATGAAACTTACCTTAATGCTTACCAAACAAATCCCTTAAAAATTATTGGTAAACCGTACAGCAAATCGGAACTATTGGATGTGGTTAATGAAGCTCTTGTTAATTATTAAAAAACTTTAATAATTTCTTATTTTAACTTTATTTTTATTCTAACCGTCCTATTACTTCAAATAATTTTGTAATAAAACAAACCTATTGTTGTTAACCTGCGGAAAATGTATTATCGAATTTAAAAAAGAGATGTATGATTTCCGTCAAAAATAAAAAATTTATGAATATTTGATCCAGAAATAAATTTAAGTATAATATTTTCTTATAAAAATTTTAATAATCTGATTTTAAAAATATCAGAAGTTTTTACAGTTTAACATTTTATTGTGATTTGCATTACAGTAATTAAACTGTAATTCTTTTAGTTTTGCTGCCAATAAGTTTATAACCAATAATAATTATTAACGAATTTAATTTCATAAGTATGCTTTAGTAAAATTTTATTAAAAGTTAATTTCTTATGAATATATTACTTAAGGGGAATTTTATTATTGGCAAAAGGATTTGCTTGGTTAATTCAATATTCATATAGTTCATCGATATAAGCAGAAAATTATTGCTAACCACAATTATTCATAATTACATTTTACTAAAACAACAATTAAAAATTTTTATGAATCTTGTAATAATTAAAATGTTCAGTAAATAGAAATTGGAAAGGGAAAATAAATCTGGAAAATCTGTACAAAGAGTAATCCCGAAATCCAAGCTGCCTAAAGAAAAAAGTGCAACATGGTTTGAAAAAATTGATAAAATTTTTTCTTCTATTACTAAAGGGAATGAGGAATTAGAAAATAGTTTTATAGAAAATAAAGCTTATTTTCAGTTAGCTTTAAGAAATTCTAATATTTCTATTTTTCACCAGGATAATAATTTACGGTTTACCTGGATTTATAATCCTGGTGTATATACCTCAGCAAGCCTTATAATCGGCAAAACAGATTATGACATTCATTCTAAGCAAGACGCAGATTACTTAACAAATCTAAAGTATAAGGTAATAAAATCAGGTGAAAGACATAAAAGTTTAATAGAAATAAAGTATCATCATTTTTCAAAAATATTTGATTATAATATTGTACCCCTGCATAATAAAAAGGGAAACATAATTGGTATTGGTTGTTCCGCAACGGATATCACACCTTCAATTATTTCTGAGAGAGAGAAACTAAATACATTACAGGAAAGAACTGAAAAACGCATATCTGAATTAGAATCTTTTTATTATTCTGTTTCGCATGATCTTCGGGCACCGCTTCGTTGTATTAGCCGGTATTCGACCGAATTATTAAAATATTATGGTGAAATACTAGATGAAACAGGGATAAAATATTTGAATTCCATATACTGCAGTACATGCCAGATGGGCGATTTAATAAATAATCTTTTATCTTTTTCATTATTGGGATACAAGGGATTAAATAAGACATTCTTAAATATCGATATGATTATTGATGATATTATAGATGAACAGCAAAAATTTATAGCGAACGATCTGAATTTTATTCAAAAGAAAACTTTATTTCCTGCTCAAGGAGATATCGAGCTTATTAGATTAGTATTTTCAAACTTAATTTCAAATGCAATAAAATTTTCTAAACATAGAACTAATCCCGAAATCATTATCGGGAGTTATTTTATAAAAAACGAAGTAATATTCTTTATAAGAGACAATGGAGTAGGTTTTGAAATGAAGTATATTAACAAATTATTTAAAGTCTTTGAAAGGTTGCATAATTCTGAACAATACGAAGGAACAGGTGTAGGATTAGCAATTACTAAAAAGATAATAAATATGCATGGCGGAAAAATATGGGCTGAAAGTAATAGAAATGATGGGACAACCTTTTATGTCTCTTTACCAGCTAATAATTACTGAAAATTAATTTAGTTTTTACCACAATGGAATCAACGACGAACAATTTATTTCTTCATATAAGTTATAAAGTAATATGAAATCTCCGATAAAAATTATACTCCTTGAAGATTATGCTTTTGATGCAGAATTAGTTGAACTGGAACTCCGTGATGCAGGCCTGGAGTTTGAAATTAAAAGGGCGGATAAAAAAAATGAATTTAAAGAAATACTTGAAGATTATATTCCTCATATCATTTTGGCAGATTATAAATTACCCGGATGGAATGCATTAGACGCTTTAAAGTTTTTAAAAGAAAAGAATTGTGATATCCCTTTAATTTTAGTTACCGGAACCCAGACAGAACAAGTAGCTGTTGAAAGCATGAAACTTGGCGCTGTTGATTATATAATTAAGGACAGTCTTAAAAGATTACCGAATGCAATCATAAATGCTCTTAAGAATAAAGAATTTGAGAAAGCAAGATTTGAGGCTGAAGAAGCATTAAAAGCAGAATTCATTTTTAGAAAAACAATTGAAGACTCAATGCTTGCAGGTGTTACAATTTATGATACCGGTTTTACACAAACTTATGTTAATACAGCCTTTTGTAAAATGGTGGGATGGTCAAAAGAAGATTTGATTGGAAAGAAACCACCGTTTATTTATTGGACTAAAGAAAACAAGGAAAAAATGTTGGAGAATATATATTCATCTTCGCAAAAGAATAAAGCTACAATTCAATATGAAACAAAGTTTCAAAAGAAAAACGGAGAGCTTTTCGATGTACAAGTATTGTCCTCGGCAATGAAAGGCTGTGGTGGTAATATTACAGGCTGGGTTGAGGTTGTTCATGATATTGCAGAACAAAAACAGAAAGAAGAATTAATTAAAGCTTCGCTTAAAGAGAAAGAAGTATTATTAAAAGAAATTCATCACCGGGTAAAAAACAATATGCAGATAGTTTCAAGCCTGCTAAGTCTTCAAGCAGGTTATTTAAATGATGAGAAAATCCAGGAAGTATTCAATGAAAGTAGAAATCGTATAAAGGCATTGGCTTTAATACACGAGAATCTTTATAAATCAAAAGAATTAACACAAATAAATTTTACAAATTATATTAAAGATTTAATTAATAACTTATTCTTAACATACAATCTTAATTCGAATAAATTCAAGTTTATTCAGGAATTTGACGATATTTACTTCGATATGGATATTTCAATTAACCTTGGTATTATAATTAATGAGTTAGTATCCAATTCTATAAAACGCGCTTTCCAAGCAACAGAAAGTTCCAAAAACATAATAAGGATCGAATTAAAGGACAATGATGGAAAAATAAATCTAACTATTTCGGATAACTGGAGTGGAATTAAAAACAACGCAGACTTTATAAATTCCGAATCTCTAAGTTTACAATTGGTAAAAACTTTAGTAGATCAGCTTGAGGGGACTTTGAATGTTAATAACAACAACGGATCCGGAATATTAATTCAATTTAATTATGTTTTAGATTATAAACGTATTCAAAATGAGTATTCAATTTAATTTCTTATTACCAAAATTTAAGTTCATACCTTCATTTTTATCAAAAATATTTGTTCAAGATTGACAATTATTAAAAGTAATCTGCTAAAATGAATTTGTAGATATTGATTTTTTTATCTCACCATCCGGCGAATTTTTTTGAATAATCTCATTTGCTAATTGCAGGTATGCTATTGAACCTTTTGCTTTTACATTAAATAGAACTGCAGGTTTGCTAAAAAATTCAGACTCGGTAATAGCTATGTTCTTGGGAATAACTGTTTTAAGTATATAACTTCCATAATTTTCATTCAACTTTTCTTTTGTTAGTGTCCAGGCTTTTGTATTTGATTCATACATAGTCAGTAATATTCCCTCAACTTCCAGTTTAGGATTAAAACTGCTTTTAATAAATTCAATATATTTAAAAATTTTTTTTAATGCAGAAATTGAAAATTGTCCGGCTTTGATCGGAATCAATAACGAATTTGACGCTGCAAGAGCAATGGTTGTTATACCTTTTAAATAAGGCGGACAATCGATAATGATGTAATCATAAACCATAAGTTCGATTGAGGTTAGAATATTTCTAAATATATTTGTATTGCTTGTTAACCGGTTCAGCCTCTCCTCCCGTTCAAGATTAGAAAAGTCTGCAGGCACTATATCGAGATTATTTAATTCTGTTTGATGTATTACTTTTGAAATATGAGTCGTAAAGCTTAGTACATCAAAAATATCTCCTTTAAAATTATCGGGATCAAAACCTAAGTAAGTTGAGCAGGCACCGGAAGGATCAAAATCAATTAGTAAAGTTTTTTTTTCTGCCACTGCAAAGCTTGCAGCCAGATTAACTGCCGTAGCTGTTTTTCCTACACCACCTTTTGGAACGGCAACAGCAATTATTTTACCCATTAAAAATAACCTGATATTTATAGTTATTTAATTTACTCTAAATTTAATAATCATAAAAATTCAATTCAACTTAAATGTACTCTGTGTAATTAATCATATTTATGGCATTACATCAATATAAATGGTTTATTTTTTTAGAATATTAATGTATGTTGAATTTAATAATCTTTTCACTTCTCTTGTAAGTTTTAATAAATAGCTAATAAGTCTTTTATTTGAATGGTAAATGAAAAAAACAAAGGTAATACCCCAAAAGATATAACGGGTAATAATTCGCCTAAAAATACGAATTTATCCGGTAAAGAACGCGGGAGATATTTTTTAACTTCTTCAAAGGAAGAAGAGTTATTTAATGATTTAAAATTAAAACAAATTCAAATTGATGTTCAGAAACAAGAAATCCGACAACTAGAAAACCATCTGAAAAATTCAAAAGAGAAATATACTAGAATTTATGATTTTTCACCGAGTGGATATTTAACGCTGGACGATAATGGATTAATAATTGAAGCCAATTTAACAGCTTCTAGAATATTTGGAATTGAAAAAAGCTCTCTTATAAAAATGCCCTTCTATAATTTTTTAATTTTAAAAGAAACAAAACGGTTCACAGATTTTTTAAGAAACTGCAGGAAACATGATTGCCACCAGGTTGGTGATTTTTCAATTACTGCATTACCTGTGATAATTTATCCAGTACATACAGCACTGGACCAACCAATATAAATTTCAATTTGGAGTTTGAAAATATATCATTAGACCTGGGAACATCTATCAATCTCGAGTTAAATATAAATGAATTAATTTCCAATTCATTTAAATACGCTTTTGAAGGAAAAGATAATGGAGAAATCTCTGTATCATTAAAACTTAACGGTAACGGGAAAAAATTAGTGCTGAAAGTATCTGATAATGGAATTGGTTTACCCGAAGACTTTAATATAAATAAATTAAAATCTTTAGGGCTTGAATTGGTTATCTCCCTGGTGGAACAACTTAATAGTGAATTAGAAATCACAAATAACGGTAAAACCGAATTCCAGGTAATTATACCCATGGATGTTTAACAATAACATGTTTTGTCATAATATTTGAGCCCTTCCTCCCTTTTACTAAAGGGGAGTTCCAGTTGGATTCCACCACTTCTTAGCCAAGTAATTATATAGATCTTTGATCCTTCATTTCTTTTTCAATTAAGCTTAAAGCTGGTAAACTAATTAATAATGAGATTATACGTATTTCTATAATGCTTGATGTTTCGGATAAGCATTTCACATCAATTCATATCGGAGAATACTTTTCAAAATTCAACTACAGTAGTAATTACTAAAAAATGCTGCATTCGGTCAAACTTGCTTTTAGTTAATAATAAAAATATTTTCGATGCCTATTATTTTTATTAATTTAATTATATTTCAATAAGAATAATCGGTTTTATATTTAACTTTTTATTATAACCAAGCCGGCAACATTTTAATATATGGCTAAAGAAGATGATTATAAAAATATTACTGTAAACCGTAAAGCCAGGCATGAATATTCTATTTTACAGATTTTTGAAGCCGGGATCGTTTTACAGGGTACCGAAGTAAAATCTTTAAGACAGGGCAAAGCAAATCTTGTTGATAGTTATGCATCTTTAATGAATGGTGAAGTATGGTTAATCGGAGCGCATATTAGTGAATATACGCAGGGTAATATTAACAATCATATTCCTACGAGGGATAGAAAGCTTCTTCTGAATAAAAGTGAGATTAGAAGGTTAATCGGAAAAGTTAAAGAGAAAGGCCTTACTTTAATCCCCCTCAGGCTTTACTTTAAAAATGGAAAAGTTAAGGTTGAGCTTGCACTAGCTAAAGGGAAAAAAGTCTATGATAAAAGAGAATCGATTGCTAAAAGAGATCTCCAGAGAGAACAGGAGCGGAGAGTAAAATTTTAAATAAAAAATAAATACACTATTTTTAGTTATTCAAAAAACAAATATTATGGTTTTTATTGCTGATGCCTAAATTGAAATTTCCACCAATTAACGAACAAATTGATTTAATCAAAAGGGGAACCTTTGAAATAATACCCGAAGAAGATCTGGTAAAAAAATTAGAGAGATCAATCTCTGAAAGAAAACCTTTAAACGTAAAGCTTGGCTGCGATCCCAGCAGACCGGATTTACATATTGGACATTCTGTTGTATTAAGAAAACTTGCACAATTTCAGTCATTAGGACACCAGGCAATTTTAATAATTGGTGATTTTACCGGGATGATTGGCGATCCATCCGGGAGAAATGTCACACGTCCTGCCCTCTCACTAAAAGAAACAAGGGAGAACGGACAATCATACCTTGAGCAAGCATCGAAAATTTTAAATAAAGAAAAAACTAAAATAGTATATAATTCCGAATGGTTAGGCAAGATGACTTTTGAAGATGTAATTAAATTATCTTCAAAATACACTGTCGCAAGAATGATTGAAAGAGATGATTTTACCAAAAGGTTCAAAGCAGGTGAACCAATAAGCATACATGAATTTTTATACCCGCTTGCACAAGCTATGGACTCTGTTGCGATTAGAAGTGATGTCGAACTGGGCGGAACCGATCAGAAATTTAATTTACTCGTTGGAAGAGATATTCAAAGAGAGTATGGATTAGAACCACAGGTTATTATTACAACACCATTAATTGCAGGCACCGACGGTATTGAAAAAATGAGCAAGTCTTATAATAATTATATTGGAATATCCGAAAGCCCGCAAAATATTTTTGGTAAAACTCTATCAATTCCCGATAATTTAATTTATAATTATTTTGAACTCGCAACAGACATTCCAAATAATGAACTAAAAAAAATAAAAATTCAGCTTGAAGATTCTTCTGTAAATCCCCGGGACCTAAAAAGACAATTAGCTAAAAAACTTGTAGAAATGTATCATGATAAAAATTCTGCGGAGGAAGCAGAAAAAGAATTCGATAAGATCTTTATTAAAAAAGAAATACCTGATGATATACCTGTATTTAAATTTGAAAATAATACAACAGAGATTAATATTTTAGATCTAATTACTAAAGTAAACTTTGCCGGTTCAAAAGGTGAAGCAAGAAGACTCGTTTCACAGGGAGGAGTTTCAATTGACGGTGAAAAAATAACCAATATTTCTACTGATATAAAAATAACCGGCAGTCAAATACTTAAAGTAGGAAAAAGGAAATTCATTAAATTATTAAATTAGAAAAATAAGAAAGGAGATGAAAATTTGTATGTTCCTTCAAGAATATTTTTTACCAAAGGGGTAGGCAGACATAAAGAATATTTAAGTTCTTTCGAACTTGCATTAAGAAATGCAGGCATAGAAATCTGTAATTTGGTTTCCGTCAGCAGTATTTTTCCTGCTAACTGCAAAAGGATTACCAAAGAAGAAGGTCTTAAAGAATTACTTGCAGGACAAATTACCTTTACGGTTCTTGCCCGCAATTCTACAAATGAACCGAACCGTTTAATAGCAGCTTCAATAGGGGTTGC
>Ga0315554_1001769_pt1 | contig 12702 bp, 9 predicted proteins | sample SalMarSW160370MG_FD_202114 | JGI IMG/M metagenome (GOLD analysis project Ga0315554, IMG submission 202114) | Salt marsh sediment microbial communities from the Plum Island Ecosystem LTER, Massachusetts, United States - Salt Marsh Sediment SW1603-70 ... | reverse complement strand
GTTGTTCAGGAGGTCTTTGCGAAAGTAAAAGCTTTGACCGACGGCGATCTCCGCAGGCCCGATCGGCGTATCGAGCGCCAGCCCGACGCCGATGCCGTGGCGGAGATCCTGAAGATGGATTTCAGCGGCATTGGACCAGATCGATCCCAGATCGTACCGAGCGGTGAAATAAGTGTCGAAGAAGATTTTGAATGGAGGTTGGTAGCGATACTCAAGGCTTGCGACGACCAGCTGGCGACCGCGACTGTTGTCCTCCCGCAATCCGTAGAAGCTCTCCTGACCCCCCAGGCTGAATTGTTCCGTAATCGGCAGCGTCTGGTCCGCGAAGCCAAACAGGATCCTGGCGTGCAGAGTGTTCCGTTTGTCGTATGTCTGATACGAATCATACGTCAACGACATCTTCGTAAAGCCCGTGCCGCCCGTCGCCGGCAGGAGGGCGGATTCATAGGAAAAATCCATCGCCACGCCGGTGCGTGGAAACGGGTATCGGTCCCGGCTGTCTACTTTGGTGCCGAATTTGATCGAACCGATCCTGTAACTCTGCGTTTCCACCGGCTGCCCGGAGATGCTCCATACTCGATGACTCTCCAGCCTCCCTTCGACGGTTACCGTCCCCAGCCGCTCCAGCTGGGTCCCAAACGTGACGGTTGCTCCCTGACGAAGTTCGCGATATTCGCCGACCAAGACACGATCCCATCGCTTGGGATTGACGATCGGTTCATCACCGTACACATTCACGTCACGGAATCCGTAGGTTCCCCGAAGGCCGAACGTCAGGTAGGTGTTGAAAATCCGTGTCGCCCTGAATTCGCCGACGACGCTCCGGTTTCTTGACCCCCCGAATGCATGGACCCCCAGCTCCGCCCCGATCCCGAAGAGGTTTTCGTCCCGGACGTCGATCGAGGGCTGCACGCTCCGCTCGTTATCGATGCGCAGGCCGAAGCGGATCAACTCGGTGCTCCGCTCCCGGACATTGATGACGACAACCTGGTGTTCATCGCGCGATCCCTCCTGATGCACGCTGATCGATACCTGTTCGAAGAGGTTGGTGGCGTAGAGTCTCGAGATGCCCTCAGCCACCATCGCGGCCTGGAAGACATCCCCATCCTTCCACGGAAGCTCTCGCCAAATGACGTAGTCTTTCGTCTTCGTCGTACCGCGGATATCCATATGGTAGACGATCCCTTCATCGATCACCACGGTCGCTCTGCCCGTCAGCCGGTTCAGCCGGGCTTCCCGGATGCGCGCCAGGGAGTATCCACGATCACGATAGATTCCGAGCACGGCCTCCACCGCATCGCGGCTCTGATGAAAATTGAGCCGCCGTCCGATGAGCGGCTGAAACACGGCCTCCAGCGTATCGAGGCCCACGTATCTGCTTCCGATGATCTCCACAGAGCTGAGAATCGGATTCGGCGGACATTCGAGACGCAGGTGCGCGCCGGCGGAATCCTCTCGGACCTTCACGTCCACGTGCTCGTAGTCCCCGCTTTCATACAGCGCGTTCACAAGCCTCTGCACTTCAAGCTCTGAGATCTGTCTCTCGCGGGCAAGCGCCATTACCCTCATCAACCATCCCTGATCGAGTTGGAGGGCATCAAAATCAAAATTAGCGTTAGAAAACACCGAAGGCCCTGCGGAGCGAGCGGTGAGCTCCATCTCCTTCTCCCGGATCATTGCTTCCAGTCGACCGACGACCATGCCTGCAGCTTCGTTTCCCTTCTGAATCAGAGAGTCGAGATTCGAGAAGTCATCGGAGAGATGGTTCCCAAGTTCGGGACGAATAGCGATGTCTGCCTTCGCCAACTCGGCCTGATTGGCAGATTGCATGGTGATGCCGAGGATCTGGTCGGCGATTTCCCATGGGGCGTGCAGTTTCGAGGCGGGACGGAGCGGACTCGTGACATCGATTGCGATCACGATATCTGCGCCCCACCGCCGCGCGACACCGACCGGTATGTTCGAGACCAGCCCGCCGTCGAGGAGCTGTGTCGTATCTTGGATCACCGGACTGAAAAGAAGCGGCACGGAGACACTCGCGCGCATCGCCTCGGTCAAATCGCCCCGATCAAGCACGACCTGTTTCCCGGAAACCAGATCGGTCGTGACCGCGCGGAACGGTATCCGCAGGTCGTCGAAGCTGGGGCCCGGGTGATAGATACCTTGAAGCACGAGCAGGTTGAGGTAGTTCGTCAGGCGTTGACCTGTTGACAGTGCCTCGGGCAGGATCGGTTTCATCCCCTTGAACCGCACGGTCAGGATGCTTCTGTCCGCGGCGATTTTCTGATCGAGAAACAGATCCGATCGGCGCGCCTCATCGCTGAGGCTGAGGACGTCCTCCCAGTTCGTGGTATCCGCCATCCGCCGGAGCTGATCCGTCGTATATCCCGAAGCATACAATCCTCCCAAGATGCTCCCCATGCTGGTGCCGACGATTAGATCGATCGGGATCTTGGCCTGCTCGAGCACCTCGAGCACTCCGATAGCTGCAACGCCGCGAGCGCCGCCGCCGCTCAACACCACCGCGACCTTCGGACGCTTGACAGACTTGTAGGGGAGAAAATTGGGGATGAGCTGCCGGGACTCGCTGAACAGGGGCTGAATGATTCTCGTCGCCGGCCTCTGCTCGTCGCGCGCTTGTAAAGCAACAGCGGGAAGGTAAGAGACGCACAAGAGTGTGGCCAGGAAAAACCGGCGTGCGATCGGCATAGAATTCGTCATTGCGGAAAGTGAATGCAAAAGTACCGAAATCTGCACCGAATAGCAACGCAGGGAATCGAGGAAGTCAACTCGGATCCATCGGCTCGCACGACGAAGTGAGTGCTCGTGCGCTCGCTTGATTTTCGGCCTTCTTCACGTTATGTTGCAAAGAAGGCTCTGCCGTCGCGTGGACGTCCGGGCGATCTCAAGTGCGCATGTTTGTCTGATGTGTTTGGTCGATGACGTTCCTTAATCCTCTCCTCCTGTTCGGGCTCGCCGCTGCTGCCATTCCCATCTTTCTGCACCTGTTCAACCTGCGCAAGCTCCGCACCGTTGAGTTCAGCACGCTGACGTTCATCAAGGAGCTCCAGAAGACAAGAATTCGACGACTCAAACTTCGGCAGATTCTGTTGCTCATCCTGCGGACGCTTCTCGTCATTCTGCTGGTGCTCGCCTTTGCACGGCCCACCCTGAAGGGATCCCTGGCAGGAACGCTTGGTACCCACGCCAAGGCAACCGCGGTCCTCTTCATCGACGACTCGTTCACGATGACCGTCAGCGACGAACAGGGTGAGTTGCTCAAGCAGGCAAAACGGGGGGCGGAAACGATCGTCGATCTCCTGAATCAAGGCGACGAGGTGTTTCTCGTCAGGCTCTCTCAGGTTCACCGTGGATCGCCCGATGACGCGCAGACGGCCACGAGAGACTTCGCCTTTCTGAGAAAGGAGATCGAAGAAATCAGACCGTCTGCCGTGCATACTTCGATCGAGGACGCGTTGCGATACGCAGCAAAACTCCTGTCGAAATCGTCGAATTTCAACAAAGAGGTCTATCTCTTCTCCAACTTCAAGAGCGGATCGTTCGATCTTCCGACGGCTTCGGCCTCACAAGAGAAGCTCTTTCCTCGCGAGGTTCGCTTCTTCTTTGTCCCGTTCGGGAGGAGGCCGGTGCAGAACCTCGGCATTGAATCCGTCGGCGTCGCATCGTCAATTCTTGAACAAAACAGGCCGTTGACAGTGACGGCTCGCATCGGCAACCATTCCACCGCGCCGGTTCAGGATCACGTCGTCAGCGTGTTTCTGAATGGAACGCGGGTCAGCCAGCGCGGTGTGGACGTTCAGAGCGGAGAGTCAGCCGATGTCGAATTCTCCATCGTTCCGAACGCCGCCGGCTACATCTCGGGTTTCGTCGAGCTCGAAGATGATGATTTCGAATACGACAATCATCGGTACTTCGTCATCTATGTCCCTGAACACGTCCGCGTATTGATCGTCGGAAGGCCGGCAGAGGCACGGTTTGTATCGCTTGCGCTTGCGACTCGGCAGTCATCATCCGGTTCGAGCTTCGATCTGCAGGAAGTAAGTCCGAACCAGTTGAGCTCGGTTCAGATCGACGCAGCGGATGTGGTTGTCCTGACAAACGGCCAGGATCTCTCCGCACCCCAGGCAAATGAGCTTTCTTCGTTTCTCGCCAATGGCGGGGGCATGGTCATCTTTCCTGAACCCCAGGTGCAACCCGCCGTCTTCAACAAAGTCGTCGCGGCCCCTTTGAAGCTCCCGACGATCACCGGTATCGATGGAAGCGTCTCGCAAAGCGGTTCCTTCGTCGAGTTCGAGAAGATTGATCTTCGCCATCCTGTGTTCCAGGGAATGTTCGAAGAGCAGGGGGCGAGCCCGCAGGGACAACGTGCAACAGCACCCACCCAACGATCCGTTGAATCGCCTCGGGTGAACATGTCCGTTCGCTATGCGCTGACGGCACGCTCCAATCCGATTATCACGCTCTCCAACGGGGCACCGTTCCTGCTGGAGCAGCAAGTGGGGTCAGGCAGAGCTTTCCTGTACGCCGTCGCAGCAGATCTCCGGTGGTCGGACTTTCCGCTCAAGGGGCTCTTCGTCCCGCTGCTCCATCGCTCGATCTCGTATCTCGACCAGGAGGGCGAACAGCCGGGCGAGACACTCGCAGGAGACGAGATTCTAATCAAGAGTCGAGTCCGCACGAGAGTTCCTTGGACGGTTCAAGATCCTGACAAAGGCGAAGTCGTCGTCACACCCGCATCTTCCGGATCGCGGCAGTTGGCGCGGTTCACCGGGACGGATCGTGTGGGTATTTATTCGGTGGCGGCTGGGAGAGAGACAATCGAGATGTTCGCAGTCAACCTGGATCCGCGGGAATCGAACACGACAAAAGCTCCGGCCGCGGTCATCGAAGGGATGCTTCACAGGCTCGGCATCGATCCGGCCTCCGTAAAGGAAGTTCAGGAACCTCAAGACCTGGAGCGGACGATCCTGCAATCCCGTTTCGGGGTTGAGCTATGGAAGTATCTGCTGCTTGCGGCCCTGCTCATCGCGGTGGCTGAACTGATCGTTGCGCGCACATCGAAACAGGAGACACTGGCTCCCTGATCCTATGATCGAACTCGCTCCGTCAGGCAAAGAACGATGCATCATCATCGGCGTGTCGACGCGCTCGATCGGCCGTGATCAGACCGATGAGTATCTGGACGAGCTGGCGCTCCTTGCCGAGACCGCAGGGGCCGAGGTCGTGAAGCGAGTGACCCAGGACCGGGACCGCATTGAACCGTCGACCTTCATCGGCAAAGGAAAGGCGGAGGAAATCCGTTCGCTCGTCCAGACGCTGTCCGTCCCTCTGGTGATTTTCGACGATGATCTCTCGCCGGTTCAGGTAAGGAATCTGGAGCGTGCATTCGAGTGCAAGATCCTCGATCGGAGCGCCCTCATTCTGGACATTTTTGCCTCTCGGGCGAAAACAAACGAGGCGAAGACCCAGGTCGAGCTTGCGCAGCTGGAGTACCTCCTGCCGCGCTTGACCCGGCAGTGGACTCACCTTTCAAAACAGTACGGCGGCATCGGCACCAGAGGTCCCGGCGAGACACAGATCGAGACGGATCGGCGGATGATCCGGGCGAGGATCAGCCATCTGAAGGAGAAACTGAAGCGCGTGGCCCAGCAGCGTCTCACGCAGCGCAAGGGTCGCAGCCTGCATACGCGAGCTGCCCTTGTCGGCTACACAAACGCCGGCAAGTCGACGTTGCTGAATCTGCTTTCAGGCTCCGATGTTTTCGTGGAGAACCGCCTCTTTGCCACGCTTGACCCGACGACGCGGATCGTCCCTCTCAGCCCTTCGAACCAGATCCTTATGACGGATACGGTGGGATTCATTCGGAAGCTTCCTCACCATCTCGTGGCATCGTTCAAAAGCACACTCGAGGAGATCACCGAAGCGGACCTCTTGCTGCACATCGTCGATGTTTCGAATAAGGCGTTCGAAGAGCAGGTCACGATCGCAAATGACACGCTCGCAGAGCTGGGGGCGGAGGAAAGACCGACCCTGATGGTCTTCAATAAAATCGATCGGCTTCCGGATCGGACCATTTTGCAGTCGCTCGCCGAGAAACATCACCACCGGGTGTTTATCTCCGCGACCCGCGGCATCAACATTCTCGGCCTGAAGGAGGCGGTATCGGAGCTCTTGAAAAAGGAGTTTGTGGAGGAAACCTTCAAGATCTCACAGCGGAATCAAAAACTCATCTCCCACCTCCATGAGACGGGAGAGGTCCTCGAGCGAATCTACGAGGACAACCAGGTGATCATGCGAATAAGGATCAAGCGGAAGGATAAGGAACGGCTGGCGAACCTTGTTCAGGGCAGCTGAGCCTGCCTCACGATCTCTTGAATTCTCTCTACAGGCCTCGCCAGGATCGCTTTTTTGCCTTTCTCAGCAATCGGACGCTGGACCAGATCCGGGCATTGCGTCAGAAGATCCGAAATCTCACTTTCCGAAGACTTTCTCTCACCAAGCTTTAGCCTCCTGTAGATCTTCTCATTCGTCCAGTGCAGTCCCCCGGCCGGGATGCCCATCTCCTTGAGAAGCGCTTTCCGTCTGGATCTGGGAATGGGCCGCAGGTGGACGATGATCTTTGCCGCGATCAGGAGGAGAGTCTGGGGTTGGTGGGAACAAGCGTCACAAGGATGGGCGCAAGGACCTCCTGGCCGAGCAGCAGCCCTCTCATCTCCAGCGTAACGCGCTCCCCCGCAATCTTGTGCCACGGCTCATCCATGTCGCCCGTATCGGCTCCCTCAAGCTTGAGCGTATAGTCCGTTCCGGGCGGAACCAGAACGTACGGCATCGGCTGGAACCTCCCGTTGAACTGATAGCGCACGTTTTCAGAGGTCCCTTTCAGGTACGCTTGCCGCAGGCTCAAGGTGTCGCGACTCTGGTTGCGAAAGGAAATCGTAATCGAAGAGAACACACGATCTTTCACATGGTATGTTCCCGAGACTTCGACCTCGAGCTTGTGCTCCGGGTCCCGGTGGACGTAGCGCTCGCAGTTACAGTTGTCCGTCAGTACAAGATAGGGATAGCTGCTGGTACACGAGATGAGGACGAGCGGCACCACCAGCAAGAATGGCCACGCCTTCACTTCTACCGTTCCGGCGATTTGATCACCGTCTCGCCGGTAAAGACTCTCTTCACCTCTTCCGCCTCGTCACGCGAGCCGACGATGTCACCCCAGTGCATCGGGATCAGGGTGTGAGGCTTGAAAGCATTTGCGGCTTCCCCTGCCTCCTTCGCCGTCATCGTGTAGGTCCCGCCGCATGGCAACAAGGCAAAATCGGTCACGACGGCCTTCATCTCGGGCGTGAAATCGGAATCACCGGAGTGGTAGATCTTCTGCCCGGTCGAGAGCGTGATGACGTACCCCACCCAATTGTTCCCTTTCGGATGGAACTTCTTGTCGATGTTGTACGCTGGAATGGTTTTAACCTTCAGCTCGCCAACGTTATAGAGCTCGCCGGGAACGACAGCGATGACGGTGCCTTTGATCTGGTACGCCGCGTCCTTCGGCGCGAAGAAGGCTGTCCCTTCCTTCTTAATCTTGGCGATATCCTCTATCGAGAAGTGATCGTAGTGCGCGTGGGTGATGAAAATGACATCGGCTTTCGGCAGGTTTGCAGGAAGCTTCCACGGATCGATGTAGATTTGCGTCGCGCCGTCTTCGATACGGAAAGACGCGTGCCCCAGCCAGTGGATGTGTTGATGGTTCATAGGTCCTCCTTTTTACCTGAGCGGTCGAGCGAAGTCCTTCGTGCGACCAGCACGACACCCACGATGGCCGGCCCGTGCCGGCTTGATTTCCTTACGGCGCAACACTCCTCGTGCGGCCGTTCGCCGTCTCCAGTCGTTCCCTCGCGTCGGCAAATCCCGGCTTGATGACATCGTAGATGAAAGCGATACGATTCTTGTACGGCTGGAACGTACTCTTCATCGCGTTGATCGTAAGCTTCTCGAGGTCGTCGAGCTTGAGATCGAACACCTCGGCCGCTGTCTGAAACTCGTCGGTGAGCGTGATTCTGCTCATCAGCCGGTCGTCGGTATTGAGGGTCACCCGGAACCTATAGCGGAAGTAGATCCCGAAGGGATGTTCCTTGAGACTCTTGACCGCTCCCGTGTCCACGTTGCTCGTGAGGCAGATCTCGAGCGGCAGCCGTTTGTCCAACACATACTGCGCGAGCGTGCCCATGCTCACCACGTCGCCGTCTTTGACTTTCATGTCTTCGATGAGCCGCGTTGCGTGACCGATGCGGTGCGCTCCGCACCACTGAATCGCCTGCCAGATCGACTCCTTCCCGAACGCTTCCCCGGCGTGGATCGTGATATTGAAGTTCTCACGCTGAATATAGTGAAACGCGTCGATATGTTTCTTGGGAGGATACCCGCCTTCCTCCCCCGCGAGGTCGAACGCCACCACGCCGTGATCGCGAAAATCGATCGCAAGCTGAGCGATTTCCTCCGAGATATCGGGCTTCATGTTCCGCAGCGCGCAGAGGATCACGCCGTACTCCACCCCGAAATCCCCTTTTCCCCGCTCCAGTCCCCGAAGCACCGACCGCACCACGGTTTCCATGTGGAGGCCCTTCTTCAGGTGCTCAATCGGAGCGAAGCGGGTCTCGACGTACATCACGCCGTCACGTTTCATGTCCTCCATCATCTCATAGGCGACGCGCTCGAGCGCTTCCTCCGTCTGCAGCACGCCGCACGTGTGCTCGAAGCCCTCGAGGAAGAGCGGCAGGCTCCCCCGGGTCGCCCCGCGGTGGAACCATTCAGCCAGCTCCCCGGGATCGGTCGTCGGCAATTTGCGATAGCCGTTCTCCTTTGCCAGCTCGATCACCGTCTGAGGGCGGAGGCCGCCATCGAGATGATCGTGCAGAAGGACTTTCGGGAGGCTTCGTAAGAAATCTTTGGTAAATGTCATAGAGTGCCCGCTTTTGATATCAATTCAGCTTGCCGATCTCCCGTTTGCCGTTCCGGGCCCTCGAAGCTCTTCCTCCGACGGAATCCATCCCGTGCGCAAACGACAGCGATAAGTCACCGTTCACGTGCCGCCGGGCAGCAGCGCGGACATCTTCGATCCAACAATGTCATCCACGCAAGCGCTCCCCGCCCACAGAGGATGATCAACGTCAGGGCCTGCAACGGCCTCCAAAACAATTTAGTTCAGCCTTTCCTGAAATTCAACCGCTCATGCCCTCTGTGAGCTAGCCGATTGACTTTTCATGCGAATCTGTTTATAATGGCCAGGAAGTTGGACGGGCTCATTCACAGATTGAGGCCGTCGCACCTTCGCAGCTTCTTTTGGCCAACCGTACGATGGTTCATACCATCACCTGCCCTCGCGTTCGAACGAGGCATCGCGGGACGTCGCGTGACATTCGAATCAGCACACTAACCCTATGGACCAGCAGAAGATCAATGTTCTCGTGGCAGACGATGAGGACGGCCTGAGGGCGACGATTTCGGCCTGGCTGGGGGACGAGGGCTTCAATGTCAAGGAAGCCTCCAACGGACTGGATGCAATCAAATTGATCCAATCGGATGATTTCGATCTGGCCCTCCTGGATATCAAAATGCCCGGCGCAAACGGTCTGGAAGTCCTCCGGTACATCAAGAAGAACTCCTCGGCGACCGAGGTCGTGATGATGACCGGCATGAGCGACGTCAACATGGCTGTCGAAGCGATGAAGCTCGGAGCAAAAGAGTATCTGACCAAACCGATCGATATGGATCAGCTCGTGCCGCAGCTGCGTGTGCTTCTTCATGCCCGCGACGCCGAAGAACGCATCCGCCAGCTTCAGGCCGAACACACGGCGAGGCTTCTCTACGACCTTCATAACCCGATATCGGGTCTCCGTCAGAGCATCGGCTATCTGGTCAAGGGGATGGCGGGAACGGTGAGCGATCATCAGAAGGAGCTGCTGGGCTACATGACCACCTCGATCGACCGGGTCATCGGGCTCCTGAACAACATGATGGACCTGACGAAGCTTGAGGCGGGGCGCGTCCGGCTCAACAGCGGCATCAGCAACCTCGGTGACCTAGTTCAGGAAGTTGGGCAGGAATTCCGAGTTCCCTTCCAGTCGAACAAGGTCAGCCTGGAAGTCCACGCGGAGCCCGAACTTCCCACGATCGAATTTGATCGCCAGAAGATCGATCAGGTCGTCAAGAATTTCCTCAGCAACGCCGTGAAATACACGCCACCCGACGGCGCCGTCGTCATCCACGTGCGCAAGGTCGCAATGGTGCTGGAGGAAGGACAACAGCCGTCGGACTTCGTGATGGTTTCGGTCTTCAACAGCGGTCCGGGCATCCCCAAGGACGAAATCCCCTTGATCTTCGACCGCTACCGGAATGTCACGGCGGCCAAGGACGAGAGCAAGATGACAAGCCTCGGTCTGATCATTTGTCAACGCATCATCGAGGCCCACAACGGGAAGATCTGGGTGGAGTCAGAACCGAACAAGGGAGCAACGTTTTCGTTCGCTCTGCCGATTCGATAACCTATCAACGCGGTTTGCTCATGCCCACAGCTCCGATATCCATTCTCGCAGTCGATGATGAAGAGTCCTTCCTGAACGTCTTGAAGATCATTCTCGACGAGGAGGGATACGAGGTCCGGGGGGCGGAAGATGGAGTCGCTGCCATCAACGCGCTGCAGACCTTCCCTTTCGATCTCATCTTGCTGGACGTAAAGATGCCGCGGGTGGACGGCATCGAGGTCCTGAAGTTCATCAAAGAGCACCACATCGACGCGCAGGTGATCATGCTCACCGGTGTGAGCGAGATTCGTATCGCCGTTGAATGCATGCGGCTCGGCGCGTATGATTACATCTCAAAGCCGTACGACACGGACGAATTGCTGGCACTCATCGATCGCGCGTTGGAGCGCAAGCGGTTGCTCATCCAGAACAAAGCGTTGAAGACCGAGCTGGCGCGCCGCGTCCTCTCTCCCTCGATCATCGGTCGATCAAAGGGCTTTCTTGAAGTTCTTGACCTCGCCTCGCGCGTCGCGCCGACGGATACGACCGTTCTTGTCCAGGGGGCGAGCGGCACCGGAAAGGAGCTCGTCGCCACCTTCCTCCACAACAACAGCCCCCGCAAGGATCATCCCTTCCTGGCGCTGAACTGCTCCTCCATTCCGGAAACGTTGATCGAGAGCGAGCTGTTCGGACATGAAAAAGGAGCCTTCACGGATGCGAGCGTCACCAAGCAGGGCCTTGTCGAGATCGCCAACGGCGGGACTCTGTTCCTCGACGAGGTGGCCGAAATCTCGGCTATGGTACAACCGAAACTCCTTCGCTTCCTTCAGACGGGGGAATATCGGCGGGTGGGTGCAAACAAGAATTTGAAATCCGACGTGCGCATTATCTCCGCCACGAACAAAGATTTGCGACAGGAGGTAGCGGCCGGTAAATTCCGTGAGGACCTTCTGTATCGCTTGAACGTGATCACGCTTCAGATCCCCCCGCTGCGCGAGCGCAAAGAGGACATCCCCCAACTCGTCGAGCACTTCCTCCGGAGCCGCGTGCGGGCAAAGGAGCTGAAGCAGATTGACGAAAAGGCGCTCGAGATCCTGATGAAGTACGACTGGCCGGGCAACGTGCGCGAGCTCGAGAACGTCATCGAGCGGGCAGCGATCCTCTCCCCGGAGAATGTCATCCGAGTCGATGATCTCGCCCTCCCCATTGGTACGAGGTCTCTGCTGGAGACGGCGGGGGAGACGCCCGGCACAGGCGCCCGTCTGGGAGGCGCGTTCTCAATGGTAGAGATCGAAAAAGCTCACATCGACGGCATTCTGAAATCCGTCAACTGGAACAAGAACATAGCTGCAAAGATTCTCGGGATCAGCCTGAAGACGTTGTACACGAAGATCCAGCAGTACAACCTCACCAAAGATTAGTCGATTTGCCGCTCCTCAGAGGTGACGGTCACAAACCTCATCGTTCACTGAAGGATGACCATCTGTTTTCTGCGACACGGGGATGCCGTCGAAAGCCCTTCGCTTCATGACAGCGAGCGTCCACTCAGCGAATTGGGCCAGCAAAAAGGCTCAACGGCCGGGAGGTTTCTTCGAGCGACAAGAACGGACATCGGACGCATCCTAGCGAGCCCGCTCCTGCGAGTACAGCAGATGGCGGCAGCCGTCCAACGAGAACTGGAGTCTCCCCCCATTGCCGCCTCCGAGTTCCTGGCGTCGTCAAGTGCGCCGCGGCAGATTCTGGAGCAGTTGAAGAGTCTGGGGGGGTCGAGCATCCTCCTCGTGGGACACGAGCCGCATCTCAGCAAGACAATTTCGTTCTTGATCAGCGGGGAAGAAGAGCAGAAGGTAGAGATGAAGAAGGGAAGCCTTGCGTGCGTCGAAGTCCCTCTCCCACTGGAGCCGGGCCATGGAATCCTGAAATGGCTCGTTACCTTCGAACAAATGCGTTCGGCACGTCAGCCCTGAAGAGAGCTCTCGGTGAGCTACCGCAGCGCGCGGAAAAAGGGGATGTGGTGATCCCGACAATCAGTTGATTCCATGCGGGAAAGCTCGTAAGATGAAACGGAGTCCCCATCATGCAGAACAAGTTCACCAGAGCTGCAAGAAACACAAGAAAGGAACGCTGATATGGAGTTGAAGACCGTCAAGATCGAGAAGCCGGA
>Ga0315554_1001767_pt1 | contig 12714 bp, 4 predicted proteins | sample SalMarSW160370MG_FD_202114 | JGI IMG/M metagenome (GOLD analysis project Ga0315554, IMG submission 202114) | Salt marsh sediment microbial communities from the Plum Island Ecosystem LTER, Massachusetts, United States - Salt Marsh Sediment SW1603-70 ... | reverse complement strand
CCATTTGGGCGTAGGCGCATCGAATCATCTTGGTTTCGGCATCGTAGGCGGACACGATGAGACCGTCACAGTCCATGATGGCGGACACGGCTTGATGCAGGCTGTCGTGTATCTCTTCCAAGCCGAGCGTGCGGCTCAGCCGGCGGCTTGCCTCATACAGCAGTTCCATCTGCTGAGTGCGCTGCCGGACTTCCTCCTCTGCCCGCTTGCGCTCGATGGTTGAGGCGATGTTTCCCGCCACGAAGGCCAGCAGGTCCATGTCTTGCTCGGTGTAGCACTCCGGGTCGGTGTAAGTCTGCACGGCGACCACGCCTATGATGCCGCGCTCGGTCCGGAGGGGCGCGCCCATCCAGATGCGCGTTGGCGTGCCGACCGGTACCACTTCGCCCTCCTCTTCGAGCCGTGCCTGCTCCTGCTCATCGGCCATGAGCGGCTTGCCCGTCCTGCGCACGTAGTCGGTCAGACTCTTTTGCAGGCTCTGGGGAGTGAAGTCCTCATCCCTGTCGTACGCGTCCACGGCGTACGGGAAGGCGTAGGTCTCGCTGTCAGGCTCGTAAAGGGCGACATAGAAGTTGGTGGCATCAATGAGGGTACCCAGTTCGCGGTGCACGGCCTCCAGCAGTTCTGGCAGGTCTCCAACCTCGGCTGCTGTCTGGGAGATGCGGAGCAAGACGGCCTGAATCTGCTCGGCCCGCTTGCGCCGGGTGATGTCGGTATACGCAGCCACAATGCCCAGTACCCGGTCGCCAACCTGAATCGGCGCGCCTGCGGCGATGGCGTGGACGGGGGTTCCATCCTTCCGGTAGCGAACTATCTCGACGGTTGGCACAGGCTGTCCATCCAGCAGTTGGTCTGTGAGGCCGACGGCCTCCTCCATGGTTTCGGCGTCGAACCGGGCGATGAGTTCGTCAATGTTCTGGCCGACGGCCTCGCCGTGCGTGTAGCCGAACAGGGCTTCGGCCCCCTTGTTCCAGTTCACGACCCGCCCCTCCGTATCCAGGGCGACCAGGGCGTCGGGCGCGGTGGAAAGGACGCCCTCCAGATACGACTGACGCTCCTTGAGTTCTTCGGCCCGCTTCCGCTCGGCCTCGTACAGGCGGGCGTTCTCGATGGCGATGGCCGCACGGTCGGCCAGAAGCCCCAGCACCCGCAACTCGGCTTCGGTGAAGGTGTGAGGGTGGAGGAAGGCGATGGTGAAGACCCCCAGCACGCGCTCGCCGCGTTTGAGGGGCAGGCCGGCGATGGCCTTCACACCCCACGCTCGCGACTCAGGGTCGGCATAGAGGGGGTGGCTGGCAGCGTCGTCGATGACAAGGGCCTGGCCCTTTCGAGCCACGGCTGCGGTCAGGCCCGCGGGGCGCGGCTCCGAGACCGCCGCCTCCACCCGCCCATTTTCCCAGAGGGCTGTGCCGAAAGTGAAGGTCTCTGCCGTCTCGTCGTACAGATAGATGTGGCAGTCGGAGGCTTTCACCAGCGACAGAGCGCTGTGGGCAACGCTTTGGAGCACGTCAGGCAGGTCCAGGGAGGAGGAGAGTTGGAGGCTGGTGCGCTGCAGGGCTTCCAACTCTGCCACGCGCTGCCGTGCCTCCTCGTAGAGGCGCGCGCTCTCCAGAGCCGTGGCCACCTGACCGGCGAAGACGGACAGAGCAGGCACGTCTTCTTCGCGCACCTCGTTGCCCCAGATGGAGAGCACCCCCGTCAGCCGCTCCTCGATGGTGAGAGGGAGGTAAGCGGCCTTCACACCGGCGGTGACACCAGCGGCCCGCACGACCATGTCCAAGACTTTCCTGGGGACGGGTTTCAGCATGGCTTCTGCCACTGCGACCGGGTCGGAAACGAAGACGGGTTCTCGCTGGCTTACCACCTCGTTCAAAGGCCAGACGCTCAGCGGCACGCGGAATTTGGCGATTGTGAAGCCCGTGAGTTTCTCAGCCTTTGCGAAGGCGGCGGGCTGCATGGAGACATAGGGGAAGGTCAATGCCTCGCCGTCCGGTTCCAGCCTTCCGAACACGCATTCGACGCCCAGCGTTTTGAGGCCGGTCCCCAGGGCCGCCATGACCTGGTCGGGGGCACGGGCTACCTCAAGGGTGGCCGCCACCTGGCTCAGGGCGGTGATGAAGGCGTTGGAGCGTGCCAGCGCCGTCTGGGTCTGCTTGCGTTCGGTGACGTCGCGCACAATGGCCTGAACCAGCCACTCGCCGCCCAGTTCAAAGCGGTTCAGGCTCACCTCTGTGTCGAAGGGCGTGCCATCGAGGCGGATGTGTCGCCACTCGAAGAACTGCGGCTGCCCATCCAGGGCCGCGCCGATTTTCTCCAACGCCTTTTCGCGGGAATCGCGCCCGTCGGGCTGCAGTGGGGGCGAGAACTTGTACGGCGGTTGCCCGATGATTGGGTCCCTTGTGCAGTCGAACATCGCCAGCGTCTGGGCGTTGCAGTCGATGAAGGTATCTTCGCGCATGAGGAAGATGGCGTCCTTGGCCGACTCGAACAGTGTTCTGAATTTCTCCTCGCTCTCTGTCAGAGCCTCGTCTGTCTGCTTGTGCCCGATAGTATCTGTCACCTCGCCCGCGATGACCTCAAGGCGGCGCACGTGCGCTTCGGTCAGGGGCTGACCGTGGGAAACGTCCAGCAGACCGACAGGCTCGCCCTTCAGCAGGAGGGGAATGTTGATGACAGAGCGAACCCCCAGCAGTCCGTATACCTTGGGAATCAGTTTCCGCCACGCTCGGTTCTCGGTGTACTCGGTCATCAAGCGCTGGATTGTCTCTGGGTCGTTAATCAGTTGGGGCTTGCCTTCCTTCAGCGCCTCCGCGTAAAGGCTGCCGGGTTTCAGGGCAATCCGGATGGTCGGAATCTTCGTGCCAATGAGTTTCTCGACCTTGCGCACCACCTCTTGAGAAAGCCGAAGGTTCTGCATTTCTAAGAACTGTTTGTCGTCGCTCACCAGATACAGCGTAGCGCCGTTGCAGGGCAGGGTTTTTTCCACCTCTGCCGAGAGAAGTTTGACGATTTCCTGAAGGTCGGCTCCACGGTTGGCGGCATCGTTCAAGGTGTTTATCAGAGCCAGGTCTGCCGTCCGCTCCCGAATTTCCTCCTCGGCCTGCTTCCGGTCGGTAATGTCTGCAAAAGCCGCCTGCACAGCGGGTTCTCCCAGGTAATCGATCAGGGTCGATGATATTTCAAGCCAGATTGTTCTGTTGTCCTTTGTGATTGCGCGGAACTCGTAACGGGCGGGGGTCTGCTTTCCAGCAATGCGCTCTGCGAATCTCCCGAAAAACATCTCCCGGTCATCCGGATGGACCAATTCGGCGGTTTCCTGGGGAGACATCGTCACCAATTCGTTGACAGTGTAGCTAAGCATTCTGGCCATGGATGAATTAGCGAAAACCAATTTCGGAGGCGGACCTACAGCAATTACAATCCCTTCCAGCGATTGCTCAATCAGGGTCCGGTGCTTCTCCTCCCTCTCTCTCAGCGCCTCCTCGGCTCGCTTCCGCTCGGTGACATCCTCAAGGCTCCCTTCATAGTAGAGAAGCGTTCCGTCGGCGTCTTGCACGGCGCGGACGGTATCGCGCACCCAGATGATTTCGCCGTCGCGGCGGCGCAACTGCATCTCGAAGCCGCGGACGATGCCCTCGCGCCGCAGGATTTCCTGTTGGCGCTGGCGCTCTTCGGGGTTCAGCCACAGGTCTTCCGCCTTTACGGCCATCAACGAATTCCGATTCGGATATCCCAGCATCGTCACCACGGCCGGGTTGGCGTCCATGATGTCGCCGTCGGGCGTGGTGCGGTAGATGCCGATGACTGCGTTTTCGAACAGGGTTCTGTACTGCTGCTCGCTGGCGGCCAGCGCGGCATCGCCGCGGCGCTTCTCGTCCCGCAGAGTCTTCTGGGAGAGGGCGTGCCTTGTGGCCGGGCCAAGCCGCGCCAGACGGTCTTTTAGCAAGTAGTCGGCCGCGCCCTGCTTCATGCACTCTACGGCCACATCCTCGCTGATGGTGCCGGTGACGACGATGAAGGGGGTGTCGAGGCGGCTCTCCTGGAGCAGTTCCAGGGCGCGGGGCGCATCGAACTGGGGCAGGTGATAGTCGCACAGAACCAAATCGAGGTCGGGGCTGAGATGAGCCAGAAAGTCAGCCTCGGTCTCCACCCGCTGCCAGTCGGGTTCGAAACCGGCCTTGCGCAGTTCGCGCACGATGAGCGCGGCGTCGTCTGCGAGGTCCTCCACTATCAGCACTTTCAGGTTGTCAGGCATAGGTGCCCCTCCACTCCTGCAACTCGCTGGTGAGCCGCTCAACCTCTTTCTTCAGCGCAGCGTATGTGTCTTCGACGCCCTCCAACTGGCCCTCTTCGGCCATCATCTCCATTTTCTGTGCTGCGTTGGCCGCATCCTCGGCGCCGAAGTTCCTGACCAGCCCTTTCATCGTGTGGGCGGCACGTTGGAGTGTGGCGGCGTCTCTGGCAGCGATGCCGGCCTCGATTTCCGCCAGCAGACCCCGCGATTCGTCGAAGAACAGGTCCACGATTTCCCGCAGAAGGGCCTCGTTCCCGCCCATGCGCTTCATGGCGGCATCCTTGTCGAAGGCTGCGAGGCTCGCCGGCAGCAGCGGAACCCACTCCCGCTCGTCTGGGGTTGGCGTCAGACTTTCGACCACGGCAAAGAGTTCCCGCGCGTCCAGGGGCTTGGCGACGTAGCCATCCATGCCCGCTGCAACGCACCGCTCGCGGTCTCCCTCCAAAGCGTGGGCGGTCATGGCAACGATGGGGATGTGAGTCTGCGCCTCCGCTTCGCGCTCTCGGATTTTGGCAGTGGCCTGGAAGCCGTCCATTTTTGGCATCTGCACGTCCATCAGGACCAGGTCGAAAGGCTTCCGCGCGAGGGCATCCAGGGCCTCCTCTCCATTGCCCACCACGGTGACGAAGTGCCCGCGCTTCTCCAGCAGGCGGCTTGCCAACCGCTGGTTGACCAGGTTGTCCTCCGCCACGAGAATGCGAAGGCGCTTTCGCTCCTCGCGCAGGGAGTGGCGCGTGATCAGGTCAGTTTCGGCGCGCTGGCGTTCCGATTCGCCGAAAATGGTCAGCACGGCGTCCATCAGTTCCGACTGCTTGGCGGGCTTCATCATGTAGGCTTCGATGCCCAGTTCGCGGCAGCGGGCGGCGTCGCCCGGCTTCCCGGATGAGGAGAGGAGCATGATGGCGATATTCCCTAGTCTGGGGTTGTTTTTCGCCAGTTCCGCCAGCATGAATCCGTCCATGTGGGGCATGTGCATATCCACGATGGCCAGGGCAAACGGCGTGCCGTCCTCCTGGGCCTGCATCAGCGTGTGCAGGGCCGACGCTCCATCTTCGGCCAGGGTCGGCCTCATCTTCCAACTGGCGAGCATTTCCTTCAGAATGAAGCGGTTGGTCTCGTTGTCGTCCACCACGAGCACTGGCAACCCTTTCAGGTCTTCCAGGCTGGCCAGGGTCTTGGGTTTCAGGCCCTTCTGGATGCCGAAGCGGGCCGTGAAATGGAAGGTGCTTCCCTGGCCCACCTGGCTCTCCACCCAGATTCTGCCACTCATCAGTTCCACCAGCCGCGACGAGATGGTGAGGCCCAGGCCCGTGCCGCCGTACTGGCGGGTGGTGGACGTGTCCACCTGGGTGAACGCGGAAAAGATGGATTGCTGTTTTTCCGGCGGGACTCCAATCCCCGTGTCGGTCACGGCGAAGTGGAGAACGGTCTCATCTTCGGATTCCGACTCGGCCCCGACGTGGAGAACCACCTCGCCCCGCTCGGTGAACTTGATGGCGTTGCCCACCAGGTTCACGACAATCTGGCGCAGGCGGCCGGGATCGCCCACCAGGGCATCGGGGATGGAGGGCGGGACGCGGTAGGCCAGTTCAAGACCCTTCTGGTGCGCCCTGAGCGCCAGCGATTTCATGGTGTCGCCCAGACTGTCGCGCAGGCTGAAGTTCACCGACTCCAATTCGAGTTTCTGGGCCTCAATCTTGGAGAAGTCCAGGATGTCGTTCAATATCCGGAGCAGGGAGTCGGCGGAAGATTTCACCATGGTTAGGTACTCGCGCTGCTCCGAGGTGAGGTCGGTGTCCAGCGCCAGTTCGGTCATGCCGATGATGCCGTTCATGGGGGTGCGGATTTCATGGCTCATGTTGGCCAGGAACTCGCCCTTGGCGCGGTCGGCGGCTTCGGCGGCGTCCTTGGCCCTCTGCAGTTCGCGCTCGGCCTGCTTGCGGTCGGTGATGTCGGTGTAGACGGCGACAGCCCCGGCGAGTTCGCCGCCCACCAGGACGGGGGCGCTCGCCAGGATGACGTGCACCGGCGAGCCGTCTTTGTGGTAGCGGACGGTCTCCACGGGGCCGAGAGCATTTCCGCCCATGACCTCGCGCGTATAGCCTGTCGCCTCTCCCAGGGCTTGGGAGTTGGTAATCAGCGGGTCGAGGTCCTGGGCGAGGACCTCCTCCTTGGAGTAGCCGAACAGTTGCTCTGCTCCCCGATTCCATTCGACAATTCGGTGCTGGGCGTCCAAGGTTACGATGGCGTCCGGGGCGGAAGCCAGCACGCTCTCCAGATAGCGTTGGCGCTCCTGTATTTGGCGTTCGGCCCGTTTGCGGTCGGTAATGTCGGTGTAGATGGCGACGGCTCCGGCGAATTTGCCGTCCACGAGGATGGGCGCCCCCGCCACGATGACATCCACGGATGTCCCGTCTTTCCGGCAGCGGACCGTTTCCACCGGACCGAGAAGGTTTCCCTCCATGACGTTGTGCGTGTAGTCTGTTGCCTCTCCCAGGGCGTGGGAGTTGGTAATCAACGGGTCAAGGTCATCGCCCAGGATTTCCTCTTTGGAGTAGCCAAACAGTTGCTCGGCTCCACGGTTCCATTCGGCAATCCGGTGTTGGGCGTCCAGGGTCACGATGGCGTCGGGCACGGCGGCCAGCACGCTCTCCAGGTACCGCTGGCGCTCCTCCGTCTCGGACTCGGCTCGTTTCTGCTCGGTGATGTCCTCCAGACTCGCCTCGTAGCGGAGCACCCGGTCGCCGGCGTCCCGTACGGCACGAACGGTGTCCCTCGCCGAGATGATCGTTCCGTCTCGGCGGCGCAACTGCAGTTCGAAGCCGCGGACGATACCCTCGCGTGCCAACTCCTCGCGCTCGCGCTGGCGGTTCTGGGGGCTCACGTACAGGTCTTCCGCCTTCGCGGCCATCAGCGAATCCTGGTTCGGGTAGCCCAGCATGTTCACCAGGGCCGGGTTGGCGGCTGTAATTCTGCCGTCGGGTGTGGTGCTATAGAGCCCTATCGGCACGGTTTGAACCAGTTCGCGATATCGGGTCTCGGCTTCGCGCAGGGCCTGCTTCTCCCGTGCGCGCTCCAGAGCGGCCCTGACGGCTTCCGGAAGGCGAGCGATATGCTTCGCCGATTTGACCACGTAGTCGTCCAGCCCCGCCTTCATGGCCTCCACGGCTATCTCCTCGCTGCCCGTGCCTGTGAGCATCATCACTGGGATGTCCGGCCACTGGGCTTTCACCCTGCGGAAGATGTCCAGGCCGTCGGACCACCCAAGATGATAGTCTGTGACTACCAAATCTGGCCTTTCGGCCTTCAGGGCCTGCTCAAACTCTGCCTGGTCGCCGGCTTCCGCGGCTTCGACGTCGGGGAACGTCCGCCGCAGCGCTCTCAGTGCCAGGGCGCGGTTGCTCGACTCGTCATCCACCAGCAGAACGCGTATGGGGGTAGTGTGCGTGTCCATATACTTCATGCTCCTCTGATATGCTGCCGTTCTATCCTTCCTTGCGCAACTCAATCCAGAATCGGCTGCCCTTGCCGACTTCCGATTCGACGCCAACGCGCCCGCCCATGCGCTCCACACCCTTGCGGACGATGGCCAGGCCGATGCCCGTGCCGGGATATGCCTCCACGCCGTGCAGGCGCTCGAAGACGCGGAAGATCCGCTGCCGGTGCTGAGGCGCGATGCCTATGCCGTTGTCTTGCACCCACAGCCGTACGGCGGCGCCGCGCTCTTCGGCCCACACGCGCACCTGAGGCGTGACATCCGGCGCGGTGAATTTCAGTGCGTTGGAGATGAGGTTGCCGATGACCTGGGCAAGGGTAGTGCCGTGGGCCAGGACCTGAGGCAGCGGGCGCTCGACGGCAATCTGCGCTCCCCTCTCCTCTGCCTCGGCTTGCAGCGCCGAGAGGGCTTGAGCAACCGCTGTTTCCAGCGACGTGGGGCGAAGTTCGATTTCGGTGTGTGCCACGCGGCCGTAGGCCAGCAAGTCCATAATGATGACGTCCATGCGCTGGCCCGCGCTGACGATGCGCCGCGCGTATTCCAGGCTGGTTTCGTCCAGTTGGTCGGCGGCGTCCTCCAATAGGGCGCGGGCGAAGCCCTGCATCGCCCGCAGGGGGGCGCGCAGGTCGTGGGATACGGAGTAGCCGAAGGCTTCCAGTTCTTCGTTGACCTCTTTCAGTTTTTCCGTTGCCTCGGTCAGGCTGGCGTTCGATGCCTGGATGTCCTCCAGCAGGTTCGCCAGAGCGCGGTTCGTCTGCTCGACCTCGGCGGCGCGCTCCCTCAGTTGGGTCGTGCGCTCGGCGACGCGCTGTTCCAGTTCGGCGGCGTGGCGCTGAATCTCCTCATACAGACGGGCGTTCTCGATGGCGATGGCGGCCTGGTCTGCAAACAGGCTTGCCAGACGCACCTCTTCCTCGCTGTACGGCCCCGTGCGCTCTGTGTCGGTGAGGTCGAGCACTCCAATGACGTGGTCACCGACGATGAGCGGCACGGCCAGCACGCGGCGAAACGGGCTGTCAGCATAGACCTGCGCCTGCCCTTCCCACTTGCGGTGATCTTCCACCATCAGAACTTCCCTTATCTGGGCAGCGCGCCCCGACACCCCCTCGCCCAGGCGAAGCGTCGTGCCTGCCCATTGGCCCGGCAGGTTGCAATCTACCACCAGTTCCAGCGATTGGCCGTCTGGCTGCATCAGGTAGATACTGCCCATGGGCGCACCCAGCAGGTCGGCGGCTCTCTGCGCGTTGATTTCCAACGAGGTTTGGTACAGAGCCTCCAGTTCGCGGGTGCTCCGCTGCAAAGTCTCTTCCGCCCGCCTCCGCTCGGTGATGTCCTCACCGATACTCATTGTGCCGGCGGGCCTGCCATCTGGCCCCCACAGCACGGTGTTGTTCCAGGCAATCAGCCGCTCTTTGCCCTCCTTGGTCAGAATCGGGTTCTCGTGGTGAGGAGCAAGCCCTGATTCTAGAACTGCGCTGAACACAGTACCGATCGCCGGACGATCCCTTTCCGGAATGAAATTCTCGAACCAGTCCTCCCCCAGCACCTCGTCCTGGGTGAAGCCCGTGAGTTCGAGAAAATAGGGGTTGGCATAAGCGACGTTCCCGTCTCCATCCAGCCCCACGGCAATTAGCCTCACATTGTCCAGCAAGGTCCGAAAGCGGCGTTGGGCCTCTTGCAGCGCCTCCTCCGCCTGCACCCGTTCGGCGACCCCCTGCTGAATCTGGTTGTGCATGTCCTCGGCAACTCGAAAGCCGAATACGATGAGCAGCGCTGCGCCTGCCAGCCCCAGCGCTCCAACCAGAAGGCTCCCGACAGGCGACAATCCGTTCAGATAACTAAAGGCGGTCAGCCCCGCGACGAGGAGAATGGCCACGCTGAGCCAGATTCTTCTGTATTGCCGCAAGCGGCGAAGATAGGGCTCGTTTTCGCTCATTCTTTCTTCCTTGCTCATTACCGTTTACTCGTCACTCTCTTCCCGTCGCAGCGGGTCATCTGCGACGGGTCTCATCCGCGCGTCTTGGAGTTGCGCCCGCAGTTGGCGAATGGCCTCTTTGAGTTCGGCCATGCGGACTTCGCGGCCGGCCATGAGGTTCAGGAGCCGCCGCTGCTCCTCTTCGAGGCGCTTGCGCTCGGTGATGTCTATCAGCGCCCCGATGTATCCGGCGAAGTTGCCTTCCTCGTCGAAGAAGCCGGCGGGCGCCACCAGGGCCGTGAACCGCGTCCCGTCCTTCCGCACAATCTCGGCCTCCACTGTGTCGAGGGGCAGTTCGCCCGCAAGCCGCTTCTGCATGCGGTCGGCCAGCCATCGGCGCTGCCCCGGCCCGACAACGTCCATCAAGGTCATGGCGGGCGCTTCCTCCTGGGAGTAGCCGGTCATCTCCGCCAGCCGCTTGTTCACGAAGGTGAAGCGCCCTTCCGTGTCGGTCTGGTAGATGCCCACCAGCGGGCTTTCCACGAACTGGCGGTAGCGCGATTCGGAGAAGGCGAGTTTGCGGGTGCGCTCGGTCACCAGTTGCTCAAGTCGCTGGCGGTGCTTATGGAGTTCCTCCTCCGCCTGCTTGCGCGCGGTGATGTCCTGCTGGACGGACACAGAATGAAGGATATCCCCGGCGCTGTCCGTCACGGCATCGGCGCTGAGCAGGATGCTGCGCCGCTCCCCCGTTTTGGTGACGATGACAGCCTCTTCGTTCCGGAGCGAACCGGTCTCGCTCCACTTGGTGAACAGTTGCTCCATGGTCGGATGCCATTCGGGCGCATACAGGGCGGCCAGGGGCTTGCCCACGAGTTCGTCTTTCTGGTAGCCCAGCGCAGCGAGGGCGGCTTGGTTTACGTCCAGAATCGTGCCTTCTGGAGAAACAATGTAGCAGTATGTAGGTTCGTGTTCAAAGAATTTCCTGAATCTGGCCTCGCTCTCTCGCAGCGCCTCCTGTGCCCGCCTGCGGGACTCGTCGGCATTCAGCAGCAAGCCGAGCAGAACCTCCCCTATCGGATAGATGGTGAGGACGGGCAGGGCGACGGCTTGCAGTGTCTCCCAGCGGATGTCGGCCGGCAGCGCCAACGTCCACAGCAACATGGCGACGTGGACGACGTAGGCAAGAATCAGCAAGTCGGATACCTTGATGGCTCGAACATGCCGACGGCGCAGCCAGTAGTGATAGCAGGCGCCCACTGCCGCCGAGGTGACGGTCACACCCAGGCCCATGGTGGCTCCCGTACCGCCCAGCGCCAGCCGGTAGGCAGCGGCCAGGAGCGCGGCGATGGCCGCCGGGACGGCGCCGCCAAAGAGGCCGGCGACGCTGAGCACAATGGAACGACCGTCAAAGATGAGGCCCGGCCGCAGGGTCACCGGCGTCATCATGCCGATGATGGCTGCCCCGCCAAAGGCCAGTCCGGCCAGCACCTGCCCCTGCCACGTGTCTCTCTCCCAACGTTGGGCAATGACGCTGTACACCAGGGCCAGGGCAAGGAGCACGGCGATGTTTTTGGACAAGTCGGCGATGATGGTCACAGGGATACCCTCCCTCTCCTCATTCAGGGATGGCGGGGATTTGGTGACCTTGAGACCTCAACTTCTCTGGCAAGTCCCCGTGGCCTTCCGCTCCATGTTTCATGATGCCGCCAGTACCACGAAGGCCCACACGCCGTTGGCCACAGCCTGGCCGTCCTGTTCCGGGCCAGGGAGAAGGCGACAGATGGGCAACGACGAGGGTGCCAGCGGGGACGGCGGCAAGCCGAAGCCGCGCGCCGACGGGCGCAGACTGACAGCGCGGCGGCGGGTCGTATGGGACGCTATGTGCACGGGGTGGGAACATAGTTCGCTCTCACGGGTCTGGCGACACCGCTCCCGCCAGGCCGAGATGAATTGTCCATTCAATTATAGCAGAATTGGTGCGAAGAGGCCAATAGGACATTTGGGGCATACATGGCGCGTTTCGTGGATTTGCGACGCTCAGCACGCGCAACAGGTTGCATTCGGTTCCGCGCGGGCACGTACCGGCGCGGAACCGATGCCGTTCTCTGTCGGGGACGGACTGCCGCCCGCCCCGCACGTTTGGATTGATGGGGCTACTTGAAGGCGAAACTGCTCTGCATCGCCTCGAAGATCTTCAAGTTCGTGTCCAGGTCTGCTTCAGGCGTGACTCCCATCAGAATGACCACGGAGCCATCGTCCCGTTTGGCTATAGCCACGTGAATGCCGGCCTTGCCCACGTCAGGGATGTCCCCCTTGGCGATGAGGAGTTTCCCTTTGGCTCCGCCGATTGTGGTGTCGCCCTGCTTGACGATGTCCACGTCCTCCTCCTCTTCGGCGGGGACAATCTCCTCCATCGCCTGGTCCAGGTCATCCATGCCCATATCTGCGGTCATGTCACTGGGCACGACCATCAGGATAGCCATGGGGTCTGTGGTGACCATGCTCTCAAAGTCGAGACTTCCCAGGTCTTCCATGCCCAGTTGCCTGGTGGAAAAGATGGCCATGGTCAGGCCGAACATGTCTAGGGAGTTGTTCTCCCACGCCTTGGGGTAGTCGATGCTGAAGGTGCTGCCCTCGTACTTCTCCATGGGGACTGGCGGCGCGCCTCCGCCGCCTCCGCATGCTGTCAGCAGCGCGGCGGCGACAAGGACGAGCGTCACCGTGATGCTATACCACTTGCGCATGTGTGTCTCCTCTCTGTGTGTACATCTCTCGATACAGCGGCGGACGTGCAACCTGGGACTATTATAGCATAGGAGGCGGCAAGTAGCAAGGGGAAATTGAGGCAATCAATGGAGCCTGGCACCTTGTGGGCGTTGGGGCGGCACAAGGCCCTAGGCTACAGAATTCGGACGGGCACAAGGGTTTCTGTAGGTTTTTGCACATTAACAACAGAGATAGGTAGAGTCGAGTCGGAGTTTGTCATCACTCCAACGTGCGAATGTTATG
>Ga0315554_1001766_pt1 | contig 12716 bp, 8 predicted proteins | sample SalMarSW160370MG_FD_202114 | JGI IMG/M metagenome (GOLD analysis project Ga0315554, IMG submission 202114) | Salt marsh sediment microbial communities from the Plum Island Ecosystem LTER, Massachusetts, United States - Salt Marsh Sediment SW1603-70 ... | reverse complement strand
GCCGCGGATGATGTGATAGCGCACGCCCGGCAAGTCCTTTACACGGCCGCCGCGAATCAGCACAATCGAGTGTTCCTGCAGATTGTGCCCCTCGCCCGGGATGTACGCCGTCACCTCGATTCCATTTGAGAGGCGCACACGCGCCACCTTGCGAAGCGCCGAGTTCGGCTTCTTCGGAGTTGTGGTGTACACACGCGTGCAGACGCCACGCCGTTGCGGGCAATTCTGCAACGCCGGAGCACTCGTTTTCTTGACCTGCTTCGCACGGCCCTTGCGGACCAGCTGGTTTACCGTCGGCATTACGTCTCCATCAGCTACGACGTCGGGCGATGCAGCCTCGCCGCAAGCACCCCACCTTTTGCTCGATCGAACCGCGTCAAGAACGCTCCGCGGTGGATCCTCAACAGCCGAATCCGGAATTGGAACCCGGCCGTTTCAAACCGCTCCATTCCATGATTTGGCCCCCTTTCAAAGCGCCCCTAAACCAATGTTTCCGTGGGGTCTACCTGCCTTTGAAAGGAGGCAAACAGCAACGAGCGGCACTCCCCGCACCGCTCGCTACGGTCATCCCCAAACTCTTCTGTTCCTGCATCCGAGTTCGCGAATCATCTGCCGGGCAGGGATTGGGGACCGACAGCGTTCACACCCCGGAATTTTAGTTCAGCAGGATGTCTTTGAAGCCCGGGAAGTATAGGATAAAACTCCCCCGGAGTCAACACTTTCAGGACTCCTCAGAGTCCGCGGAGCCTTCGCTTTCAGCGTCTCCGGATACCTCCTCTTCGACATAATGGCTCGTCTCTTCGAGGGCGAATTCCTCGGCCTCTTTCCGGGCACGTTCAGCCTCCTCGGTGAGCCATGCCTGGTCTTCCGCCTCAATCCGCTTCCGCTCCTCTTCCTCGCGGTTGATAACGTCAAGTTCGAAGTAGCGTTTCAGGCCGGTTCCCGCGGGAATCATGTGACCCATGATCATGTTTTCCTTGAGCCCGCGCAGCTCATCGGTCTTGCGCTCGATGGCAGCTTCCGGCAACACACGGGTGGTTTCCTGGAAGGAAGCGGCGGACAGCCACGATTCCGTAGAGAGTGACGCCTGTGTGATCCCGAGCAGCAACGGCTGGTACAATGCCGGTTTCGCGGGGCGGCTTGTCGGGGCCTGCAGGTCGTTCTTCTGGAGACGCCGAACCTCACGGTTAAACTCAGCACGATCAGCGAGTTGCTCCTCATAGAAGCGGCTGTCGCCAACAGATTCGACCACCACCTTGCCCTGGATGTCGCGGTTGGCGCGATTCAGCGTGAAAATGCTGACCTGATCACCCTCGAGGAACCGCGTGTCGCCGGGTTCCTCGACCTTGACGCGCTGCATCATCTGGCGCACAATCACTTCGATGTGCTTGTCGTTGATGCGCACGCCCTGAAGCCGGTAAACCTTCTGGATCTCGTTGACAAGGTATTCCTGCACCTGCGCCGGACCGAGCACCGCGAGGATGTCCTGGGGCGAAACGGCGCCTTCGCAGAGCGGTTCACCAGCCTTGATGAACTCGTTTTCGTGGACGAGAATGTGCTTTCCGTAAGGAATCTGGTACTCAAACTCCTTTTCGTCCGGGGTGATGATCTTGATCTCGCGATACCCGCGTTTCAGCTTGCCAAGTCGAACAGTTCCATCGACTTCCGAGACGACTGCGGGGTCTTTGGGGCGGCGCGCCTCGAAAAGCTCGGCGACACGGGGAAGACCACCGGTGATGTCTTTGGTTTTCAAAGCCTCACGTGGGATTTTCGCCAACGGATCGCCCGCCTGGACCTCATCACCCTCCTCGACGACGAGGTGGCAGCCGGTGGGCAGGATGAACGTGCCCTTCTTTCCGTCGCCCCCCTCGATGATAATCGACGGGTTCAACTTGCGCTGACCGGGGACCTCGATAATCACCCGCTGCTTCATGCCGGTGATGTCGTCCACTTGCTCGCGGACGGTCGTTCCGGTCTTGATATCGTGGAACTTAACCTTACCGGACTCAGTCGCCAGAATCGAGCTGGAGTGAGCGTCCCACTCGAACAGCACGTCCCCTTGCTTGACCTCCTGCTCGTCGCGACACATCAGCACGGCACCGTACGGAACGCTGTACTTGGCGACGATTCGGTTGTTTTCATCAACCAGCTTGACCAGGCCATTACGGCGGATGGTGATCAGGCGGTTTCCGTTGACTTCTCCGGGCTCACCTTTTTTCACCTTCTGGCTGAGAGTGTGGATGTTTTCGAACACCACCGTGCCGTCGCTCTTGGCCTTGACCTGTGACTCAGAGGCAATCAGCGAGGCTGTGCCGCCGATGTGGAAGGTTCTGAGGGTCAATTGAGTGCCCGGTTCGCCGATGGACTGGGCGGCGATCACCCCGACCGCCTCGCCCGCGTCCACTTCCATGCCGTTTGTCAAATTGATGCCGTAGCAGCGCGCGCAGACACCGTTTTCCGTTTCGCACGTCAGCACGGAGCGGATCAACACCTTGTCGATGCCGGACTCGGCGATCAGCTGCGCCTCCGCGTTCCCGATCAACACGTTGCGGTCGAGCACCTTTTCGCCGTTGACCTCGTTGTACACCTCTTCGGCGGTGACACGGCCGAGGATGCGCTCGTACAACTGCTCGGTTACATCTTCGCCCTCTTTCTGGGCCTCCACCGTAATGCCCCGGACCGTATGGCAATCGTACTCGGTGACAATCACATCCTGCGCGACATCCACCAGCCTCCGGGTAAGGTAGCCGGCGTCGGCCGTTTTCAACGCGGTGTCGGCCAGGCCCTTGCGTGCGCCGTGCGTGGAGATGAAGTACTCGAGCACGCTAAGGCCTTCCTTGAAGTTCGCGGTGATCGGCGATTCGATAATCTCGCCCTTGCCGCCGGTCATCGTTTTCTGGGGTTTCGCCATCAAGCCACGCATCCCGGCGAGCTGACGGATTTGGTCCTTCGAGCCACGAGCGCCGGAGTCGGCCATCATGAAGATCGGGTTGAAGCCGTTTCGATCGCTCTTCATGTCGCGGAACATCATCTCCGCGATTTCGCTGGTCGTGTGCGTCCAGACATCGATTACCTGATTGTAGCGTTCGCCGTCGGTGATGATGCCCATCTCGTACTGCTCCTGGATCTCATCCACCCTCTTCTGCGAACGCTCGATGACGCCTTTCTTGTCCTCGGGGATGTGAACGTCGCCGAGTCCCACCGAAAGGCCACCGCGCGTCGAATAACCGAACCCGAGGTTCTTCAGGTTGTCAAGGAAGGCCGCCGTCTCGGCGTTGCCGACTCGTCGATGGCAATCCGCGATGATTTCCTCGAGCCGCTTTTTGGTCAGCAGCTCGTTGTAGAACGTCTCCTTGCGTACGTCCTCGGGCACGATCTGGTTGAACAGCACCCGCCCCGCCGTAGTGCCCACGTAATGGTCGTCGATGCGCACATGGACCCGTGCGTGCAGACCCACCTTGCCGTGGTTGTGCGCGACGATCACCTCGTCCCGGCTGGCGAAAAACATTCCCTCACCCTGTGCTCCGGGCTGGATTTTTGTCATGTAGTAGCATCCGAGCACCATGTCCTGCGAGGGGACTGTGATCGGGCGGCCACTGGCGGGGTGCAGGATGTTCTGCGCCGCAAGCATCAGCAGGCGGGCCTCAAGCTGCGCCTCGTAGCTGAGCGGCACGTGCACAGCCATCTGGTCGCCGTCAAAGTCTGCGTTGAACGCCGCGCAGACCAGGGGGTGCAGTCGGATCGCCTTGCCTTCAATCAGCAGCGGCTGGAACGCCTGGATGCCAAGCCGGTGCAATGTCGGAGCGCGGTTGAGCAGCACGGGGTGGTTCTCTATGATTTCCTCGAGGATGCCCCACACGACTTCGTCTCGGCGCTCGACCATGCGCTTTGCGGACTTGACCGTTTTTGCGTACTCCTGCTCGATCAGCTTGCGGATGACAAACGGCTTGAACAGCTCGATCGCCATATCCTTCGGCAGCCCGCATTCGTGCAGTTTCAGCTCGGGACCGACCACAATCACGCTGCGGCCGGAATAATCGACACGCTTGCCGAGCAGGTTCTGGCGGAAACGGCCCTGCTTGCCTTTAAGGTTGTCCGAGAGCGATTTCAGCGGGCGGTTGCCATCGCTGCGCACCGCGACGCTCTTGCGGCCATTGTCGTAGAGGCTGTCGACCGCCTCCTGCAGCATCCGCTTTTCGTTGCGCAGAATGACTTCCGGCGCCTTGATCTCGATCAGGCGCTTGAGGCGATTGTTGCGGATGATGACGCGGCGGTAGAGGTCGTTGAGATCGCTGGTCGCGAAACGGCCACCCTCGAGCGGCACCAGCGGGCGGAGGTCCGGCGGGATCACCGGCACGACAGAGAGCACCATCCACTCGGGACGAATCATGTCCTTACTGGTCGATTCACGGAACGCCTCGACCACGCGCAAGCGCTTGATCGCATCCTGGCGGCGCTGCACACTGGTCTCGGTGCGGACTTTCCTGCGAAGCTCCGCCGCAAGTTTCTCGATTTCGATGCTTTTGAGCAGATCGCGGACCGCCTCACCGCCGGTTTTGGCGATAAAACGCTCCTCGCTGTCCTCCTCGAGCTGAACATTGGCCGAACCGAATTCACGCAGCAGTTCGAGATACTCGGCCTCGGTGATCAGTTCGAGCTCCTTCCGGCCGGAGTTTCCCGGCTGCAGGATCACGTAATTCTCGTAATAGATCACCCGCTCGAGCTCGCGCACCGTCAGACCGAGCAGGTAGCCGATCTTGGACGGCAGCGACTTGAAGAACCAGATGTGCACGACGGGCACGGCCAGTTTGATGTGGCCCATACGCTTGCGGCGGACATCCTTGCGAGTTACCTCAACGCCGCAACGGTCGCAGATGATGCCCTTGTACCGGATGCCCCGGTACTTTCCGCAGTGGCATTCCCAGTCCTTGGTCGGCCCGAAGATCTTTTCGGAGAAGAGGCCCTCATTCTCAGGCTTGTAACTCCGGTAGTTGATCGTCTCGGGCTTGGTCACCTCGCCATAACTGCGGGCGAGAATCATTTCCGGACTTGCCACATTGATCGTGATCTTCGAGATCGACTTCGGATCTTGTTCCGGAGTGCGGTTGGGTGCGAACACGGCAACCCTCCTTGAATGCTATCCAGGGCGGCCCGGCCGGTTGGCCGGCGCCGCGATCCCTGCCTTTATCCGTGCGGAGTGAACCGCACCTGGGACGCCATCAGTCCAGCTTGACGTCCAGCGACAGACCCATCAACTCGTTAATCAGAACGTTGAAGGATTCCGGCACTCCCGGGGGCGGCAGGTTCTCCCCCTTGACAATAGCTTCGTAGGTGCGTGCGCGACCGGCCACGTCATCCGACTTCACCGTGAGCATTTCCTGCAGCAGGTGAGCCGCACCGTACGCCTCCAGCGCCCAGACTTCCATCTCGCCGAAACGCTGGCCTCCGAACTGCGCCTTCCCGCCCAGCGGCTGCTGAGTGATTAAACTGTAGGGGCCGATGGAACGGGCGTGAATCTTGTCATCGACGAGGTGTGACAGTTTGAGCATGTAGATCTGCCCTACCGTCGTCATCTGGTCGAACGGTTCTCCGCTGCGGCCGTCGAACAGCTGCACCTGGCCATCTTCGGGCAGGCTGGCCTCTTTCAACTCGGCCTGCACATCTTCAAAACTTGCGCCGTCGAACACCGGAGTCGCGTAATGCTTGCCCAGCTTCTCGCCCGCCCACCCAAGCACGGTTTCGAAAATCTGGCCGATGTTCATACGCGACGGCACGCCGAGCGGATTGAGAATGATATCCACCGGGGTGCCATCATCGAGGAACGGCATGTCCTCCATCGGGACGATCTTGCCGACGACGCCCTTGTTGCCATGACGTCCGGCCATCTTGTCCCCGACGGAAAGCTTGCGGCGCTGCGCGATGTAGACCTTGGCGAGCTGAAGGATGCCGCTGGGCAACTCATCGCCCACCTGGATCTTGTGCAGTTCGCTGGATTTCTTCGTCTCGGCCTCGTCCGCCGCCTGACGGTACTCGCTGATCGCGTAGTTCGCCAGCAGGTTCGTTTCCTCGTCCCGGGTCCACGCCGCGTCGTCCGGGAGTTGATCCAGGTCCAGCTTGTCGAGCAGATCATCCGAGTAGGACTTGCCCTTGGGGACCAACACCGAATCGTCTTCGACGGAGTGAATTTCCTTGGTGGCGCGACCGAGCAGAACGTTCTTGAGATTGAGGATGGCGTTCTTACGAAGCTGGCGAATCTCCCGCTCGCCGTCCTCCTCAAGCTGGGTGAGGCGTTCCTTGTCGCGCTTACGCGTTTCCGCGTCCTTGGTCTTGCGGCTGAAGAGTTTTGTATCAATCACGATGCCGTACATCCCCGGGTGCGCCTTCAGGGACGCGTCCTTGACATCGCCGGCCTTATCTCCGAAAATCGCCTTCAGCAGCTTGTCCTCAGGCGTGAGGTCCGTTTCACCTTTCGGCGTCACCTTGCCGACGAGGATGTCGCCCGGGTTGATGATGGCGCCGATGCGAACGATGCCGTTTTCATCGAGATCCTTCGTCGCCTCTTCCGAGACGTTCGGGATTTCACGGGTCAGCTCTTCCTTACCGCGCTTCGTCTCGCGAACCTGAAGTTCAAACTCCTCGATGCGGATCGAGGTGAAGACATCATCCCGAACGATGCGTTCGGAAATGATCACCGCGTCCTCGAAGTTGAATCCGTGCCAGGGCATGAACGCCACGAGGACATTGCGGCCAAGGGCGAGTTCACCGAGATCGGTGGACGGTCCGTCCGCAATCACCTGCCCGGCGCGAATAAACTGGCCCTCCTGGACCAGCGGGCGCTGGTTGATGCAGGTGTCCTGATTGGTACGGACGAACTTTTTCATCTTGTACGTCATGTGGCTTGCCGGCAAATCCTCCTGCCGGTCCTTCGAGATGCCCCTGCGACGGTTCTTAACGACAATCTTTTCCGCGTCGACGTAGACGACATCCCCGTCTTCCTCCGCGACGACAACGGCGCGGCTGTCGCGGGCGGCGCGCTCCTCCATCCCGGTTCCGACAATCGGGACTTCCGGCACAAGCAACGGGACGGCCTGGCGCTGCATGTTCGAACCCATCAGCGCACGGTTGGCGTCGTCGTGCTCGAGGAACGGAATCAGGGAGGCGGCAAGCGAGACGATCTGCGTCGGCGCAACATCCATGTAATCGATCTTGTCCGGCGTCATCACCGGGTACTCTGCCCGGTACCGGCACTTGACGCGTTCATTCTTGAAACTGCCGTCCTCATCGAGCGGAGCATTCGCCTGCGCGATCACGTACTTGTCCTCCTCGTCGGCGGACAGGTAACGGATCTGCTTCGTCACCTTGCCGTTCTTGACGACGCGGTACGGCGTTTCGATGAAGCCCAGATCGTTGAATCGGGCGTAAGTCGTCAGCGAACTGATGAGGCCGATGTTCGGCCCTTCCGGGGTTTCAATCGGGCAGAGGCGGCCGTAGTGCGTGTAGTGCACGTCCCGCACCTCGAAGCCGGCGCGCTCCCGGGTCAGGCCGCCGGGTCCGAGCGCGCTCAGACGGCGCTTGTGGGTCAGCTCGGTCAGCGGGTTGACCTGATCCATGAACTGCGAAAGCTGGTTGGTTCCAAAGAAAGTGTTGATCACGCTGCTAATCGTCCGGACGTTGACCAGGTCCTGCGGCTGAAGCTTTTCGCTGTCGCGGACATTCATGCGCTCCTTGATGGTGCGCGCCATGCGGCTGAACGCCACACTGAACTGGTTCGCAAGCTGCTCGCCCACCGTCCGGACGCGGCGGTTGCCGAGGTGATCGATGTCGTCCGTGGCGCGCCTGCCGTTTTTCAGGTCGAGCACGTATTTGACGATGGCGACCACATCATCGCTGGTCAAAACGGTCGTTTCATCCGGAATCTGCAAGTCGAGTTTCACGTCGATACGGTAGCGGCCGACGGCGCCGAGGTCGTAGCGCTTCTCGTCGAAAAACATCCGTTGCAACAGCTTGCGGGCCGTTTCCACATCCGGCGGCTCGCCGTTGCGCATCTCGTGATAGATGTGTGTCAGCGCCTCTTCCTCGCTGGACGTTTTGTCCTTCTCGAGGGTGTTCTGCAGGATTTCGAGACTGTTTTCGGCGTCACGCCCGCGGAGTTGCTTGATCAGGTGAATGCGCTTCACCTTTGCGCGCCGCAAGCGCTTTAGCACTTCCTCGTCAAAATCCGCGCCTTTTTCGCCGACGATTTCGCCGGTTTCCTCGTCCACGTAGTCGTTGAGCAGAGGACGTCCGTAATAGGACTCGATTTCCTTGCGGCTGAGCGGAATCTCCTCGGCAAAACCGAAGAGTTCGAGGATCTCGCCATCGGTGCCGTACCCGATGGATCGCAGGAACGTTGTGACCGGGAATTTCTTCCTGCGGTCGATGTAGACGAACACGGCGTTGTTGATGTCCGTCGTGAACTCGATCCAGCTTCCGCGGAAAGGAATGATTCGCGCGGAGTAGATCGTCGTTCCGTTCGGGTGAATCGAGTCGCTGAAGAAGACACCGGGGCTGCGGTGCAGCTGGCTGACGATGACACGTTCGGCGCCGTTGATAATGAAGGTGCCGGTTTCGGTCATCATCGGCAGGTTGCCGAGGTAGACGTCCGACTCGATCGTCTGATCGAATCCGTCTGACTCCTCGCCCTCAGTTCTGCTGGAAAGGCGCAGGCGCGCCTTAAGCGGGACCGTGAAACTGACTCCGCGCTCCTTGCACTCCTCGACAGAGTACTTGGGAGCCTCGATATAGTAGTCGACGTACTCGAGGATGTGCTCCTCGCGGTTGTCCACGATGGGGAAAACCCCGCGGAACACCGCTTCCAGGCCCTTGTTCTCCCGCGATTCGGGAGCAACGCTGACCTGCAGGAAATCCTCGAAGGACCTGAGCTGAACTTCGAGCAGGTCCGGAATATCGAGCGGTACGTCGATCTTGGCGAAACTGTGACGCTGAATCGGATTCTTTCTTGTCACAGAAGCCTCCTGGGTATCTGCATGCGGTTAAGACACCAAAAAGCGGAGCCCTCCCTCGCGGGCGGTCCGCCGGGCACTGCGCAGTGATCGGATCTGCCGCACGGGGCCAACCTACTTCAACTCCACGGCGCCGCCGACTTCCTCGACCTTCTTCTTGATCTCTTCGGCTTCGTCCTTCAACACGCCTTCCTTGATCGGCTTCGGAGCGCCGTCAACGAGATCCTTGGCCTCTTTAAGGCCGAGACCCGTGATTTGACGGACAACCTTGATCACCTGAATCTTGGAAGCGCCACCGTCCTTGAGCACGACGTCGAAGGAATCCTTCTCCTCGGCGGCTGCAGTTTCGCCACCGTTCGCCGGGGCGGCGGCCGCCATCGCTACGGGAGCCGCTGCAGTGACCCCGAACTCCTCCTCAAGGGCTTTCTTCAGCTCGACGAGTTCAAGGACTTTCATGTTCTTGATGGTTTCAATCAGCTGTTCCACCTGGACCTCCAAATACGGCAGTTACCATGTTGTGTTCGATATCTCTGGCTCGGCCCGGAGGCCGTGCCGGGGCGTTTACTCTTCGCCCGCAGCCTGTTTCTTCTGGATGATCGCGTCGATGACGCCGACAAAACTCCGTAAAATCTCATGCAACACACCGACAAAACCGGAAAGTGGCGCCTGGATGCTTCCAATGATCGTAGCGTAGATCAGCTCGATCGACGGGAGCTCCGTGATCACCTTCACCTTTTCCTTGTCGTAGAATTCCCCATCGACGAAGCCGCCCTTGAATTGCGGCTTTTTCTTCTCGTTTTTCTTCGCGAACTCCGCGACCACTTTCGCCGGCACCACCGGATCTTCGTACCCGATGGCAACCGCCGTCGGTCCCTCCAGGAGACCGGCGGAGATCACATCGATCCCCTTGTTGTGCAGGGCGATGTTGATCAGTGTGTTCTTGGCGACGACAAATTCGCTGTTCCCGGTTTCGAAGAATTTTCCGCGCAGTTCATTAATCTGCGCCACATTCAAGCCGCTGAAATCGGTGAAATACATCCCCTGGGCACGGCCGATTTTTTCTTCGAGTACGGCAACCGCCTCTTTCTTCGCCGGGTTCGCTTTCGCTTCGATGGCACCCATCGTTCTTTCCTCGCTGCGTCCGCGGAAATCGTTCGCGGAACCGGTCCGTCTACTTCAACGCGTTCAGTGCATTCACTCGATCGATCTTGACACCCGGGCTCATCGTCGAGGACACCGTGATCTTCTGGACGTAGGTTCCCTTTACCGACGCCGGGCGCATCCTGACAATCGTCCTCAGCACCTCGTTGACATTTTCCCGGAGCTGCTCGGTCCCGAAGGAGGATTTGCCGACGCCGACATGGACAATGCCATAGCGGTCCACACGGAAGTCGATGCGACCCGCTTTGACCTCCTTCACCGCTTCCGCGACGTCAAAGGTGACTGTGCCGGTTTTCGGGTTTGGCATCAGCCCGCGCGGCCCGAGCACCTTGCCGAGCTTTCCGACCTCACGCATGGCGTCGGGGGTGGCGACGACGACATCGAAGTCGAACCACCCACCGTTGATCTTCTCGATCAGATCGTCATAGCCGACGTGATCGGCTCCCGCCTCGCGCGCCTCGACCTGCTTTTCGCCGGGAGTCAGCACCAGCACGCGCACGGTCTTGCCCGTACCGTGAGGCAGGGTGATCGTGCCGCGGATCATCTGGTCCGCCTTCCGGGGATCCACGCCGAGGTTGACGGTGAGCTCGACCGTCTCGTCGAACTTGCCCTTCGAAGCGAAATCCTTGACGAGGCCAAGGCTTTCATCGAGCTGGTATTCGCGGACACGGTCGATCTGTGCGATCGCATCCTTCCAGCGACGGCTTCGTTTCATCGTTTACTGCTCCACCGTGACTCCCATCGACCGAGCCGTTCCCGCGATGATGTTCATCGCCGCCTCGACCGTATGGGCGTTCAAATCTCTCATCTTCAATTCGGCGATCTCACGAACCTGTTTCGAGGTGATCCTGCCGACCTTTTCGCGGTTCGACTCGCCTGATCCTTTTTCGATCTTCGCCGCCCGCTTGATCAGGTAGCTGGCCGGCGGGGTCTTGGTGATGAACGTGAAGGAATGGTCCTGGTAGACCGTCACTTCCACCGGGATCAAGACGCTCGGCTGGTCCTGCGTCTTGGCGTTGAACGCCTTGCAGAACTCCATGATGTTCACACCCTTCGGACCGAGCGCTGTGCCCACCGGGGGCGCAGGAGTCGCCTGTCCGCCGGGGATCACAAGCTTTGCCAGACCGATGACCTTCTTCGCCATGACTTCCTCACGACTCGGTAAAATCCGTGGTCACCTGGAGAAAATCCACTTCGACCGGCGTTTCGCGACCGAAGATGGACACCAGGACCTTCAGCTTCCGTTTCTCGGCGTTGATCTCCTTGATCGTCCCCTGGAAGTCACGGAACGGACCGTCGGTGATCTTCACCACATCGTCCACGTCAAACGGAATTTCCACCGTCTGCGTGTCCGCTTTTTCTTCAACCCTGCCGAAGATGCGGTCCACCTCGTGGGGCTGAATCGGCTCGGGCTCCTGGCCCGTGCCGCCGATGAAACCGATCACACCGGGCGTATTGGTCACCAGGTGCTGAGTCTCGTTGTTCAGCTCCATTTCGATCAGCAGGTAGCCGGGGAAGAAGTTGCGGCGCTTGACCCGCTTCTTCCCCGCCCGCATTTCGACGATCTCTTCACTCGGAATCAGGATCCGGCCGATCAGCTCCTGGTAGCCGAGGCGTTCCACCTCCCGCTCCAGGTATTCCTTCACCCGGTTTTCCTGACTCGTGAAGACGTGTGTGACGTACCACTCCATGGACGCTTCGACTCAGATGATGAAGTTGATCACACGGGAGATGATGAAATCCGCCGAGAAGATGAACAGGGCCAGGATCAGCGAGAGCAAGAGGGTGATCATAGTTGATTCCATGAGTTCCTCACGTCCCGGCCAGTTGACCTTGGCCATCTCCACCCGGACCCCCCGCAGATAGTTGGCAATCTTCCTGAACATCGCTCATCCCATGTGTCGAACCACGCGGCGCATTCACGTCCGGCGTGGGACCTGTCCTGACCGCTGGGGATTCTTGCCCAGCCCTTGCAGGACACGAGGGACTCGAACCCCCAACCCCCGGTTTTGGAGACCGGTGCTCTACCAATTGAGCTAGTGTCCTGCGGCTCCCGTTGCCGGAAGCCCGCCCGCGTTTCCGCGGGCAAAGCTCAAATCCGCCCGTCTCCCTGCGGTGACACTTAAAGAACGGAAGTCCCCTTTCCGCATTTGTCAGCGGGTCTCCCGGTGCGTTGTGTGACGGCCGCAAGACGGGCAGAATTTTTTGACTTCAAGACGCTCTGGGTGGATTCGCCGGTTTTTCGAGACGGTGTAGTTTCTGCTGCGACACTCGACGCACGCCAGCACCACCTTGTCACGCTTACCCGCTCCGGCCGCCATCGCTCTTCATCCGTGATGCGGTTTCCACTCCCCCCGGCAGTACGCCGTACGGGGAGCCAATCCTCTGCGCCGAAGCTCCGGCCCCAGGAGAACGTCTTCGCCGCTTACTTTTCGATCTTTGTAACGACGCCGGCGCCGACGGTGCGGCCGCCCTCGCGGATCGCGAAGCGAAGCTGCTCGTCCATCGCGATCGGGCTGATCAACTCCACCGCCATGTTCACCTTGTCGCCCG
>Ga0315554_1001764_pt1 | contig 12718 bp, 10 predicted proteins | sample SalMarSW160370MG_FD_202114 | JGI IMG/M metagenome (GOLD analysis project Ga0315554, IMG submission 202114) | Salt marsh sediment microbial communities from the Plum Island Ecosystem LTER, Massachusetts, United States - Salt Marsh Sediment SW1603-70 ... | reverse complement strand
CGGTGCGGGGCTCGGCGGCGGCCACGATGAACGTGAACAAACGCTGAACCAGCTGCTCGTCGAGATGGACGGATTTGAGTCCAATGAAGGTGTGATCCTGATCGCCGCGACCAACCGCCCGGACGTACTCGATCCTGCGTTGCTCCGCCCCGGCCGCTTCGACCGGCAGATCGTAGTTGACCGGCCGGACGTTCGCGGGCGTGAAGGCATCCTCCGTGTCCACAGCCGCAAGATTCCGCTGGCGATCGATGTTGACCTGATGATTCTCGCAAAGGGCACTCCGGGGCTTTCCGGGGCTGACCTTGCGAATCTCGTCAACGAGGCGGCCCTGCTTGCCGCGAGACGGGACGCCGACAAGGTCCACATGGAGGATTTCGAGAACGCCAAGGACAAGGTGATGATGGGCACCGAACGGCGCTCGATGTTGATCAGCGACGAGGAGAAGAACCTCACTGCGTACCATGAGGCGGGGCATGTTCTCGTGGCGAAATTCACGCCGGGTTCCGATCCGGTGCACAAGGTGACGATCATTCCCCGCGGACGTGCCCTCGGCGTTACCCATTACCTGCCCATTGACGAGAAGCATTCCTGGGCGAAGAAATACATCGAGAACAAGATGATCCATCTGATGGGCGGGCGCGCAGCCGAGATGCTCGTGTTCGATGATTACACCAACGGCGCCGCCGCCGACATCCGCCAGGCGACTGAAATCGCGCGGCGCATGGTCTGCGATTGGGGAATGAGCGAGAAAATCGGGCCGCTGGCGCTCTCGAATCGCGATCACGAGGTCTTTCTCGGACGCGATTTTGCCACCCAGCGCGACTATTCCGATACAACCGCCCTTGAGATCGACAGGGAAATCAAACGGTTTGTGATGAACGCGCAGACGACGGCCCTCGATATCCTGAAGAAAAACATCAACTATCTGCACATATTGGCGAAGGCGCTCCTCGAACACGAAATCCTCGACGGGGAGGAGATCGATCTCGTGCTGGCGGGCAAGAAACTGCCGAAACCGGAAGAGAAGAAAGCCCGAGAAAAGAAGGCGTTGCAGAAGACTGAATCACAAAAGAAGCAGGCCGTGCCTGGTGGGGAAAGTGGACGCCTCCGACAACTCGAGGAGGTGGTCTCCAAGTTGGACGAAAGCGAAGTAAAGACGTCTACCGGCCGGTCCGGTCGCAGTGAGCAGACGGCCGCGTCCAAGTCAGGCGGATCGAAAAAGAATGCCTCCGGAACCGGCAGGTCTCCTGGCCGCCGGAGCGGCGGCGGCTCCCGCGGTTCAGGGTCCGCTGGGTCGGGAAAATAACTGCACGCAGTGCCGCCGATTCCAGCCGCGCGGGAGAGTTCACCGGTGATCGGCTGTTCGAACAGCAGTGCCGCATTTTGCAGTGACAGTCACTCGGGAATTTCAGGTGGCTGTCATTATTTTTGTCTTGTGGCGATTGTCGGCTTGGCAAGCAGGTTGTGCCTGGAATCGCAACACTATTCCTAATCCAGCGAAAGGGGCAAGCAGGTGGTCGAGTCGATTCCCTTTAGTGTCCTGGTTCTTCTTGCGATTGCCGCGTGGTGGGGAATCTGGGTGTACATCCGTTTCGCCTCGGGCATGCTTCCCCTATCTCGAATGGTGTTCATCGGAACCCTCGGAACGCTCGTGATTGTCCTGGTTGCGATGCGCTGGCGACGAGTCCACCCTCCGGAAGTCCCAGCCCCGATCCCTGTGGAGGTGGCCGTGTTTCAGGCGGCCGAGAGCGGGCAGCGTGATGCGATGGACGCGCGCTACGCGCTCCGGCTGCTGATCGAAGTCGCCGCTCCGGAATTGGCGACCGATCCGGAAAATACGCCTACCCCGGATATTCATTATGATCGCTCCGGTTCACTCTCCGATTCCGCCTTTGCCCGCGCCCACCGGCGTCGCGCGGCTTGGCTAATCCGCGGCGAGCTGCGCAACTCGGCGGGCGAAAAAGGGATTTTACTGCACCTGATCGTGACGCGTCTCGATGCGGAGGGTGGACCCATCCACAGTGATCGAATCGCCGCGACGGGCGTCAACGGAGCTGCGGCCGGGGTGAACGCCGTCCGGGATGTGCTGCAAATAATCGGCAGGAAATCCACCTGCGACGTTTGCCTAGAGCCTTACACTCCCGACGCCCTGAGAACCAGCGCCGAGGCTACGCGGATCACGAATCCGGCAAAAAGGGAACGTTTCCTGATCCACTCCATGCCCCGGGATGAATCCCTCCAACCTTATTATTGGATGAAACTTGCGATTCTGCGTCTGGGCCTGGGCAACACCGACGGCGCCTACGAAGCCGCGACGCGCGCCCTGACCTCGGCAACTCGACTGGCGCCGGCCTGGTCCGTGCTGGCGAAGGTCGAAAGCCGGCGCGGTCAGCGAAAGGAAGCCGAGCGTCTCTGGCGCCGCGCTCTCGCCGAGGATCCCCGCAGCGTGGACGCGTTGCTCGGAATGGCGGCGCTGCGACAGGTGGATAAAGGCGGGGGGGCTTCCAGGGAGAGTTTCCTCGAACGCGCGGTGCGGATGCGTCCAGGGAATGTTTCCGCCCGGTTGGCCTACGCGGATTGGCTTGAACAGACCGCTTTGCAGCCGGAAGAGGCCTTGAAAACACTGCGTGAAGGTTTTGAATATACAGGAGATAACCGTCTCTTACAGCGAGAGAGCGCGGCGTTGATCCGAATGAATCAATGGAACCGCGCGGAGAGCCTGTTGGAGCGCGTTGTCAGAGCGGATTCCATGGATGCAAACGCTTGGTATAACATGGGATTAGCGTTACGAAATCTACAACAACTCTCGGCGGCGGAGGGGGCGCTTCAACGGTCCGTGAGGCTCGGTGGTCCCGCGGACGCCCATTTTGTGCTCGGTCTCGTGTACGAAGCGAAGGGGGACACTGTCTTAGCGCTGGAAGAATACCGGCTGCGCTGGGTGCTACGTGATCCAACCACCGACGACCGCACGGCCAACGCCGCCAGAGCACGCTTACATCTCCTTTCAAAATAAAAAGTTATCATAGTGATAGTTACTTTTGTAAAAGGACAATATCGCGTTTGAAAACTTGCAATACTCTCCACGAGCTGACCTGAAAGTCAACAGTCTTTTGACCCTCTCGACTGCGATCGTCCTATATTACGCTTCCCTTGAAACGGAGAACCCGGTGTGACGATTGAGCTGACAGGAAACGGCAGAACGGTGCTTCTCGGCGAGCGGACGCTGGTGATGGGCGTTGTCAACGTGACGCCGGACAGTTTTTTCGACGGCGGCCGCCATTTCGGCGTGGATTCTGCGGTGGAACACGGTCTGCGCCTCGCTGATGAGGGGGCCGACCTACTCGACATCGGCGGGGAATCGACCCGTCCCGGCTCGGATCCGGTTTCCGCCGAGGAAGAGCTGCAGCGGGTAGTGCCGGTGATCCAGGGGCTGGCAAAGGCGACTGAGATTCCGATCTCGGTGGATACGTACAGAACGTCCACTGCGGAGGCCGCCTTCGATGCCGGCGCTTCGTGGGTCAACGACGTCTCCTCGGGGACGATGGACCCCGGGATGTTGCCATTCATTGCCCGCTGGAACGTGCCCTATGTGGCGATGCACATGCGCGGCACGCCGAAGACGATGCAGGCCGATACCGGGTACGAAGACCTGATCGGCGAGATGATCGAAACCTTTCAGGACCGGTTGGCGGCGATGGACGCGGCCGGGGTGGATCGCGGGAAGGTCCTGCTCGATCCCGGGATCGGATTTGGGAAAGCACCCGAGCACAACTATACATTGCTTGCGCGGTTGGCCTCTTTTCGTGTGCTCGAACAGCCGTTGCTGGTGGGACCGTCGCGAAAGAGCTATCTGAAGCTGGTGGGCGTGGAGCGTGCGGACGACCGCCTGCCCGGAACGCTTGCGGCCGTCACCGTCTGTGCGTTGGCGGGGGTGGAAGTGGTCCGGGTTCATGACGTTGCCGAGGCCGTGCAGGCCGTGCGGGTAGCGGATCGAGTTCGTCGCGAGCTGCTGCAAGCGCCTGTGTGAGGGTTGCGGGATGAAAACGGTGGCCGGTCTGGTCTCGTTGCGGGAAATGTTGAGGAGCGATCTGCGTTCCGTGGCATCCGCGGAGAAAAAAACCTTCGCGAGAGATGCCTGGAAGCTGAAGGATTTTTCCGACTTGTTGCGTCCGCCAACGGGAATGGGTATCGTCGCGGAGGTTAACGATACCCTGGTGGGCTATTTGATCGGGATGCAGGGCGCGGATGAGGCGGAGCTGCTGAACATCGGCGTCATTCCCGAAGCGCGAAGGCGGGGAGTGGGACGAGGCTTGATGAAGATCTGGTTGGAACGTCTGTTCGAGCGCGGGGTAAAAAGCGTTTACCTCGATGTCCGCACTTCCAATCATCCGGCGATTCAGCTTTATGAGAGTTTTGGTTTTAATGTTGCGGGGTGCCGTCCACACTATTACTCTGACGGGGAAGATTCTCTGGTGATGAAGCTCGCCTTGGCCGGGGGAACCTGGAGGGGGTCGAGGTTTGATGGGGACCACAGACGATGAGCAGCTGGTTCAAACGCGAGAAGGACGGGCTGGAAGGCGCGAAAAAACGCGACATGCCGGAAGGCGTGTGGGTGAAATGCGCCGGTTGCGGGGCGGTGCTGTACAGCCGCAAGATCGAACGCAACCACCAGGTTTGTCCCGAATGCGGACATCACCACCGGCTCGATGTCGACGGGTATGTGCGCCTGCTTGCGGATGAGAACACCTTCGAGGAGTTCGGCGCCGAACTTAAATCGCTCGACCCGCTCGGTTTTCGGGATGCAAAGAAGTATGTGGACAGGATCAGCTCCTCGGTGAAAAAAACCGGCCGCAACGAGGCGGTAATAACAGGGACTGCGGAGCTGGCGGGGCACCTGATCATCCTCGGGGTCATGGATTTCGAGTTCCTCGGCGGGTCCGTCGGCAGTGTCGTGGGGGAGAAAATCGCTCGCGCCGTGGATCGCAGCCTCGAGACCAAACGGTCGCTGGTCCTGTTGTCCTGTTCCGGCGGGATGCGCATGCAGGAGGGCATGCTCTCCCTGATGCAGATGGCGAAAACCTCAGCCCGCCTGACACGTCTCGCTAAAGCGAAAATTCCCTTCATCTCGGTACTCACCGATCCGACGACCGGTGGAACTACTGCGAGTTTCTCAATGCTCGGTGACGTCAACATCGCCGAACCGGGAGCCTTGATCGGATTCGCCGGACCGCGCGTAATCAAGCAGACGATCGGCCAGGATCTGCCTGAAGGATTCCAGCGGAGTGAGTTCCTGCTCGACACGGGATTTCTCGACCAGGTTGTCCCGCGTCTCGAGATGAAGGCCCGTATCGCGGAATTTCTCAGCTGGTTAACTGGCAATCCCAGCAAGGACATCCCAGCCGTATCGACCGCCGAGTAGAGGGAAGGATGACAGGATTACCCTTAGACGGGCTAATCGCCTGTTCGTCAGCGCAGTCAAGTGGATTGCAGCTTGCGAACCGTTTGGGCGTGCCCCTGCTTCCCGCCCGTGTGAAACCCCATCCTGACGGAGAACTTGCCATCGAGATCACCCCCGATGTCAAGGACAAGCGGGTGGTGCTCGTCGCGTCCTTCTACCAGCCCGTTCATAACAACATCTTTGAATTTGCCCTGATAGCCGATGCGCTTGCGCGTGCTGACGTGGGGGAGATCATTGGCGTCATTCCGTACATGGCCTACGCCCGCCAGGAACGAGTGGACCGGCCGGGCAAACCGCTCTCGATGGCCGTTCTCGCCGGTTTGCTCCAGCAACAGCGTATTTCGCACCTGTTGACCGTGGAACTGCACAATCCCAAATCCGTTGACCTCTTCAGTGTTCCGCTCGAGAACCTGAGTGGAGCCTGGCCGGTTTCTGAATACCTGCGTGAAACGTTGTTGCCTGCGGTGCATCGGCCGCTTCTGCTTTCGCCGGACAAGGGCCGGGCCAGCTGGGTGGCAAAAATCGGAGAGACGTTGCAGATTGCATCCGCCCACATGATCAAGGAGCGTCTCTCCGACCGGGAGGTGGAGATGGTCTGTGATACCGATCTCACCGATCATGACGTGATCCTGCTCGATGATATGATCGCCACCGGTGGCTCGATGGCAAAGGCCATACACATCGCGCGAGAACGGGGCGCAGCGTCAGTTCATTGTGTAGCGGTGCACGGTGTTTTTGCCGAACGCGCGGAAACCAGCCTGATCACCGCGGGAGCGGAATCCATCGCCGTCACCACGTCGATCCCCTCCGGATTCGCCGTCATCGATTTGACGTCGACTCTCGCTGATGGATTGCTGACGGTAATCGAAGAGTAAACACTTACCCCTGGATCGCCGGTTCCCCGGATAGCCCGCCGCCCGGCGTTGACCCTGAAATGGCGACAGTTGAAGGATCTCAGCTCGCAGAACATCATGCTCGTGGGGACGTATTTCCCGCGAGAGCAGGAATCCGCAACTTGGGTCTGATCGATCGGTCCAGCGGAATTGTCTGGTTTCTTCAGAGTCCAATCACCAGTTGGTAAAAAGGATCGATCCGAGCTTCTCGTCGTCCGTGGCGAACACGAGCCCTCCCGGCTGTCCGGGCACGAAGTCGAACCCCTCCACCTTGTGGTTCGGAAATCGAAGGAGCGGGACCGGCGGTCGCTCGGCGATGAAACTCAATCGTTGCTGGTCCGATAGCCTGAAAAATCCGGCCAGGTAAAGCGAACTGTCAAAAGGACCGTGGTTGCCTCCGTCTCTCGCGGCGGTCACCCATAACGCTCCCGCTGAGTCGAACCGCATCTCGGACAGGTGGCGAACCTCTTTTCTCTCGGGCCAGGGAGCGGTGATCCGGACGCTGTCCTCCATTTGGATCTCCAGCGTGCCCGCGTCGACAGGGCCCCACCAGACGGTGGCGGGACGGTGGTTCTTTCCGCGATCTCCCCAGAATGCATACAGTCTGTTGTGGATTTGGCGGAACGCGATCCCCTCGATCTGGAGATGCTTCTTCGAATGGATGGGGAGGCGTATTTCGGCGATTCCCTCGATCCCGGTCGAATCCTCGTTGATGCGAAAACGAAGTCCCTTGCCCCTGCTCGTCATCAGCACGAAGGTGGAGTCGACGGGGAAGCGGCAGATGCTCTCGATGTCTTCAAGTGTGGGGAAATCCGGTGGCCACTCGACGCTGTGATAGCGAATAACAGAGTCACCTTCGATCGTAATCAGGCCGAGCCGGTCCTGCCATGGCAGCTTGCTGTCGTGCACCGTCAGGAATACGGAGCGGTCCCCGCTGTGATGGAGGGTGACGATTCCGCTGATGTCATGATCGCTGTCTGTGAACACCGTCCGGGACAGGATCTGCGCGGAGGACGGAACCGAAAAAAGCAGGAGCGCAGTCAGCGCCGTGAAGCTCGTTGTTGTCCTCATCGTATCCCTTCAGCTTGGCGTAATGACCCGAAAGATAGGTTTCGAGGGATGTCGTTTCCAGTGGGGCGACGCTTTGTGTTGTGGATTTCTTCATGTTTCGCCTGGGCGGATATGATGTTTGCTGCTGGAGTGAGAGGGCTCTGGCGAGCGCAGCGGGCAGACGTTACCTTTCGCGAACATCCATTTCAGTGGGCAAGGTACCCTGGAACGGATCGGGCACTGTGAGCCGAAGCCGAGCAACCGGAAGGAATACAGACGCCATGGCACAAGAAAACGTGACCGCCACGGGAAAGAAACTGACATTCAAGGAACAGCTCAAGACTTTCTCGCGTTATTTCTGGGTCGCTAACGTGATGGAGATGTTCGAACGGCTGGCCTTTTACGGCGTGCGGGCCGTGGTCGGATTGTACATCGTCGACGCGGCGGCGCGTGGCGGTCTGGAACTCCCACACACTACGCGCGGCTTCATCTTCTTCATTTGGGCCCTGATTCAAACCTTGCTGCCGATGTTCACCGGCGGTTTCAGTGATCGCTACGGATACAAGAAATCGTTGTATATCGCCTTCACCATCAACATCGCCGGATACTCCCTGATGGGAATGGCGCATGGCTTCGGACTCTTCCTCACCGGCGTCATCCTGGTGGCCACCGGTACCGCGATCTTCAAACCACCGGTTCAGGGAACGCTTGCCCACACGGTCACAGAGCAGAATAGCAGTCTGGGTTGGGGTTTCTTTTACCAACTTGTGAATATCGGCGGATTTCTTGGCCCGTTTGTCGCCGGTCAAATGCGAATCATCAACTGGGAATATGTTTTCTTCGCATCGGCATTGTTCACGGCACTCAATTTCATCCCGACTATTTTCCTCTTCAAAGATTTTAGCCAAGAGGTGCGTGAAGAAAAGCGTCAAGCAGGCAAATTGACGGATAAGGGCCCCTTTGCAACCTTCGCGGACAGCATGCTCACCCTGGTCAAAGACAGGAAGTTTATGATCTTCCTGTTGATTTTCAGCGGTTTCTGGCTGATGTTTATGCAGCTTTTCGACACCTTCCCGATTTTCATCCAGGAATGGGTGGACAGCCGCGGACTGCTTCATTTCCTTCAGCACACCCTGGGGCTTGGCTTCATTAACGCTGATGAATTCGGCAACGTTCCCCCTGAATACATGGTCGACATCGATGCGGGGACAATCGTCCTGTTGATGCCGCTGATCGGTTACATCACGGGCAAGTTCAAGCCGATCGTGATGATGGTGGTCGGTATGTTGATCAGCACCATGGCACTTGTCTTCACCGGGATCAATTCAGCCGGTGGGCTGGTGGTCTTCGGCATCTTCTTGTTCGCCATTGGAGAAATGATATGCAGTCCGAAATTCAGTGAATATATAGGCTTGATGGCGCCTCCCGAGAAAAAAGCGCTATACATGGGGTACAGCAACTTGCCCTTTGCAATCGGTTGGTCGCTGGCCGGCCTGATGTCGGGGATCACCTACGCCGATTACAGCGATAAGTACATGCTGGGCCGAAGGTACATGATTCAGGAACTCGGCCTGGACAAAGCGTTCGTACATGGACTCGACCGGACCGAGGTGATGCCGACGATCGTTAAGAACGTTGTCGGGATCAACGATCCGTTCCAGGCGACCAAAGTCCTTTGGGATCAATACAATCCCTGGATTACGTGGGTGTTTTTTGGCGCCGTTGGCCTGGCGATGACGATTGGCATGTTGATCTATCATTTCTGGCTTGAGGCGGACAACCGCCGCAGGGCGAGGGAGAGCTAGGCGTTTGCCAGCCTAAGCATAGAAAAAACAGAACGAGCGACAGTTGCTGTTGGCGTTTTACAACAGTGACTGTTACTCGTTCCGATAGCAACAAATGCCCGGTTAAGCACTGGGCTTTGTTGGTTTTATTTGAGATCTTTTTGAGCTGTACCGCTCGATGAAACGATTGCCTCTTTCGTTTTGTTTTCCATTTCCGCCTTCTTCACTCCGTAATAGCGGCTGGCGAAAAGTCCGAGTCCCACGAAGAGGATGACCAGCCCAAACCCAAGTGTTTCAATGTCCGCATGGCGATCGATGATGTAGATGAGGGCCAGGGCCAGGCCAAATCCGATGAAAATAAAAGGCCATGTAAAGGGATAATGCGGTCTGGGCCTTTCGAATTGCATCGGCGGCAGTTCGACACCCTTTTCGATGGCCGCCATCCGCTGCTGGTGCTCGAGTAACTTGATCTTGTAGCTACGGTTAAACGCATAGATAACAATGATCAAGCCAATCAGCATCGCGACGATAGGGATCAACACACCTATGACTGCAGTTGTCCCAATGAACTCAGGCATCTTGTTCCTCCTTACCGGCCCGCCGGCAATACGGTTGTTCGCCTCCGAACCTTGGACGGGTCCTTCAAACGCGAGGTTACATGCCGTCGCGAGGACATGCAACCTCAACCCGGGAGCTCGGCCTTTTTAGACGCGAGTCAGCGAGCCGGAACTAGTAAAGTTCTTGTGCTACTAGCTATACTCCATTTGTGGTCTCAGCGTTTTTGATGCCATATCAAAATCGTTGTGTGAATCATTTGAGTATATGGAAGTTAGCTGGAATCGTGGCGTGGTCTTCCGGCGCGCTGTAACCGATTCATCCGCGGGATCGTCCAAGGATACGAGCGCCGGAGCACGGTATTGGTGATCGAGCTGCACCGGGATCGCCGGAGGCACGGGAGGGTGTGCTGAACGAGGAGGTCTGGATCCGGAAGGCGCAAGCAGGAGATGAGCTGGCATTCCGCAGACTGGTGGAACGTCACGCTCCGGTCATCTGGACGGTGATCAACAGGATGACCCTCGATAACGCGCTTGCCCAGGACCTGTTCCAGGAGACGGTGATCCGATTCTGGAAGGGGCTTCCGTCGTTTCAGGGCTCCAGTAAACTGTCTACGTGGCTCTACCGCATCGCGTACCGTGTCTGCCTGGACGGATTGAACATCGGTGGAAAGAATCCGGTTCTCAGCCTGGAGGCACAGCAGGAAGATTTGGGATTTGAACCGGACGATGAGAGTGCGAGCGGTGAGCGGATCGAAACCGACGTGGCGGCGCGCGATGCAATCATGAAAGGGCTGGAACGGATTCATCCGGAGTGGCGTGCCATGATTGTGCTGTTTTACTGGCAGGGAATGTCGCTCGAAGAGATTTCGGCCGTGACGGATCGTCCGGTGAACACGGTGAAAGTCTATCTGCATCGGGCCCGCGGCGCGCTGCGAAAGATCCTTGAAAATGGCGGATTCCCCGAATAAGGCACCTGCGAGACGAAAAGCGGTTTGCGAGGCGCTGCCCCGGGGCCTGTTGCGAGGATAGGAGTTTTCGAGTGAAATGAGACGTTTCCGGTGTGGCTTCTATGTGCTGATCGTGGAGAGGGGACATTGCTCCCCGGAGGACAAAGGTGAGACTGAGCGAGGACGAAAGAGACGAGCTTCTAGCGCGGATCCCCTTATGGCGTAGGGGTGATCTGTCGCCTTCCGAGGCGCACAAGATCACGCTGCTGATGAAGGAAGATCCGTTGTTCGTCAACGAGGCGCAACGCGAGGAGGTCCTCGTTCACGCCCTCAGCGGAATGCGTGCGGATCCGATGCCCCGCGGCCTGCTGAACACTACCATCCGAGCGGCGATCGGCGACGCAGGCAGCGCATCCTGGCTCAGCGTGGACACCCTGCTGATCGCCATCGGTGTTGGAGTAGGCTGCGCGGGAGCTGCACAATTTCTTTCCGGCAAGATCAATATCGTTCCTCTCGTCGGCCAGTGGCTCGGTTCGATTGCAGGAATCGCGGTCGATCAGTCCCTCGGCACTCTGCTTGGATCTCTCGCTCTGGGTTCCAGCGCGTTGATTGCCGGGGGTATTGTCTGGGCTGTCCGTCTGTTGCGCTCCTGAACGTCGTTGTGCCGTACCTGCCGATTGCCGCGTCTCCATCCGGCACCTTTCCCTTGACCCAACGAACGAAAAACACCATCTTCAAGCGTTTTGCGGTCTCGCTGAACGAGGAGGCTCCCTGGAGAGGGAATCCGGCTTTTTGACCAGAAGGAATACCCAACGATGAATGAAATACGGCGTGCAGTAGTTTTTACTGTTCTGGCGGTTGCGATCGGCGTCGTTCAAACCGCGTCGGCCCAGGATCTCGAGCAGTTGATGAAGTCCGCATCCGGTAGCGCGATCAGCGCGCCCTCGGAAACGATACCGCGCGAAACCCCGCAGCAGGACCGATTTGCGGTCGACATCCCGATTGATCCCAACACCTATCGTTTGGGCCCTGGGGATGTGATTGGCCTGAGCGTCCCGCGCGACGTCGGCGGATTCCTTCAAGTTACAATTAGCCCTGACGGGAGCCTCGTCGTCCCCAACATGTCGCCGATCCACATCGCCGGGATGACGATCACAGAAGCTCAGCAGTACATGTCGAAAGTGTGGTCGCCGGGGAGGGCGGGGATTCACCTCGGCCTGCTCCAGATGCGCCGCGTGCGGGTATCGATCGGCGGCGCTGTCAAATCGCCCGGTCAGTACATCGCGACACCGCTGGACCGCGCGTCGGTGCTCGTCGATTTGGCGGGAGGCCTTCTCGACGACGCGAGCTCCCGCCGCGCCACTCTGCAGCACTTGGACGGTAAGACCGAAAACGTGGATCTGCTGCGCTACCAGCGGTCGGGAAGCCTCGACGCAAATCCGCGGTTGCAGGCCGGCGATCATTTGATCATTCAGCAGCGTCCCGCAATTGTCCCCACGATTGGGGTTGGCGGAGCGGTTGTCGCTCCGGGCACCTTTGCCTGGCTTGAGGGGGATGACCTGACTGATGCCATCGAACTCGCAGGCGGGACTCTCTGGGTGTCCCAGGACACCGTGATCCTGACGCGTTTTACTTCGGTTCGCGATTTTCACAGCGACACGCTGAGCCTGGAGCAAATACGCTCGAGCGGGGGACGCGGCCCGAAATTGTTTCCGGGGGACGTCATCCAGCTTCCCCACGTGTTTGCCAACATCGAGCGGGGCGCCGTCTGGGTCGAGGGGGAGGTTCATCGTCCCGGAATCTACCCCATCGTGATCGGCCGCACTCGTCTTTCGGAAGTCATCAAGATGGCGGGCGGATTCAACACGGACGCCTGGCTGGGCGGAGCGAGAATTTGGAAAAACTGGCGCGAGGAGGACCCGCGGCAACAGGCAGGCTTGGGCCTTGACACTCTTCCAGCTTCGACAGACCGCTTCATCGACACCGAGATTCTGCGTCTCTATTCACGAAGCGTCCGTCGCGACTATGT
>Ga0315554_1001761_pt1 | contig 12731 bp, 14 predicted proteins | sample SalMarSW160370MG_FD_202114 | JGI IMG/M metagenome (GOLD analysis project Ga0315554, IMG submission 202114) | Salt marsh sediment microbial communities from the Plum Island Ecosystem LTER, Massachusetts, United States - Salt Marsh Sediment SW1603-70 ... | reverse complement strand
ATCATCACCAATATCAATCTTAAATTTGTCAATCATAACAGCCATAGGTGACACAAAAGCACAGATAACTATTACTCCATGATTATATAGTGTTTTCGCAATATGAAACGCAGTTTCAAGATTTTTCTTTCTATCTTCTTCCGAGAAACCGAGATAAGGTGTAACAATCTTGCGAAACAAATCACCGTCGAGTATTTGAAAATCCTGCGACAATTTTGCGGCTACTCCGTAAGCAATAGTTGTCTTGCCAGAACACGGCAACCCGGTAAGCCAAATTATTTTACCTTTCCCGCCGTTCCATGTGGCCGCTTTTGTTTTTCGTTTTTCTGTACCTGAAATTATAGATATATTTTCTGGGACTTGCACAATCGAATACCCTACATCACGGCCTATAGCAACAGTTTCTATGTCGGGAATTTCTATCACTTTTACTCTTGGATTTCCTTCATATACCTTTTCAATAAGTTTTTTTCTAAGCTCAATTGAAAACGGGTCATCTTCACTGAGGGGAGTATCTCTAATCGCAATACAAACAGAATGCCCATTTTTGATAAAAGAATCAATTATGTTTTTATGTCCTTCATGGAAGGGAGCCCATCGCCCGATAAAGAGTGTGTATTTCATTTCAATATCCCTAACATAGCCTGTATGATCCACAAGCCAGTGGCAGAACCAATAACAGAAAAAAATGCTATCGCTATTTTTTCCTTGAATTCTCTTTTTCTATTTTTCTTTGATGAAGCATCAGTCACAGATTCCTCAAGAATATGCAACTTAACATGGCCATCGCATTCTCTCACCGATTTACGAATATCATCGTAACTATTATTAACTTTTATTTTCAATTCGTCGACGTCTTTTTTCCATTCATTTACAGATTGCATATAACTAAGAACCACTATTTCTTGATTAGAAAATTTCTCTTTCATTTCCCTTGTTTCATTTATTAATTCATCAATTTTTTTTTCGTGTTTTTTATATTGTTCTCGCACTTCATACAGCGTCGATTGTATTCCTTTAGCTGTCACAATCGGTATTTCTATTGTCCCGTTTGCCATGCTGACTCCTTTTTTACAAAGTGAAATCAAGGATTATTTCATAATAATAATTATCTGTATCCCATCCATCCGAAGTACCATCATCTATTATCATCCTTATTCCCGCATCTCCTGTTTGCAGTTTTATATTGTCATCGTCTATTTGGAAAACAGTAATTCCAAAATTCTTGTCAGAAGACGCTGCCCAATCAAAACAAATCTGAAGTATTTCTCTGCTATTATTATATGAAGTATCAGTACTCACCAACACTCTTATTTTAATTCTCCATGAATCTATTCCCATCCCATGGTAAACATTTTGATCTTGATTCTTATTTGTTCCTCCACCTTCGTTTATTGTTGTAACAGCCGCAGAATCGCCACCGGTTAAAGTACGTCCATCAGTGTACACACCACCACCAGTATTGTTGATCAAATACAAAGTGCCCGTCCCATCGAGATTATCGTCGAATTTAATTATTTTTCCGGTATTCCCCGAGACTGATTCTGTAACAGTTTCTCCCCGTAAATATCCAAGAGGATTTGCTCCACCATCAACATCAACCACAGATAATCCGAGATGACGGTTAGTCCAGTCTGATGTATTTATTAACCCAGTTCGTTCGGTGATTTTATAATCAAGTGCATACCAATTTGTCCCGTCGAAAATAATTTCAAGATAATTATATTGTGAAATTAAATATATTTCCGACAATCCATTAATTGTATGGCCGTTCCCGTCGATCATCGGAATTTTCCCATCAGAAGTTATGAATTTGTATTTCCTCCCGGTAGTCGGAGCAGGTGGCAATTCAATGTCTATCTCTGCCCCCGTAATAATGTAAATATAATTTCCGTCATCATCATCAAGAGTAACGGATGCCGTAATTGTTCCATTATTGTATATCCTCGCAGAATACTCTGCGATTATATCTTCTGCTCTTTCATCGACAGCGTCTTGCAAATTCTTTTTATATGTGATTTCTTCTCTTTCAACTGCAATTTGATCTGATGTATTAGATTCTCCGAGCGAGTCAAGTTCACCGATTGTTTTATACTCTAAACTCATACACGTACTCCCCATTTTAGTGTTGTTGTCCCGCTACTGCCAACAGTAAATATTGCCCCTGTGTGGTCAACCATCACACAATATATCGGTTCAATTTTCTCTATTAATTGTCCTGTTATTATATTCGTAATATATCCAAATTTAGGATCAATACTCAACACTTTCATTTTCCATGTTCCGTAATATTCTCTTCCGTCTATTATCTGAGCTGTGGCAGAGTCAATCGTAGACGGAGACAGTTCTACTATAATTATATCATAAATGCGTAAATTGTAAAATTGTTTTCCTCTTAATTCTATCTCTGCTATTTTGGGAACATCCCTATATCTATCGACATGCCATTCAGCTCTTGTTTCTGCATCAGCTTCTGCTGTAAGCGCAGAATTTATTTCGAATAGTTTTCTGATTTGTCTATAATTTTCAAGAACATAATCGACATTATCTTCATTCTCAATATAGTAGTCTGAGTCTTCATAATAATCATGCGAATAATTGACTTTCACCACAGAAGCCAATAGGTCACGACGTGATTGGACTGGCAATTCATCTATATTCTGGATATCTTCTTTTGTTATGTGGAATATTGACTCCCTGCCATTATCATCTATCCGGATTGTTCTTCTCCCATCTGCTTTTATTTCATAACGGAATCCAACATTGCATCCAGCCTGAATTTGTCTTATCGCCTCAAAGAGTTTTATTTTCTTATTGTACAATATACCTATTGCTGACAACGATTCTTTTTCGGTTTCCCATTCTTCCCGGTCATACATTGAGTCTTGATACTGTATGTTGAGATATTTGTAATTAATGTCTATGATACAATCCGACGCATATGTGTTGATTATCCCGGTAGAACCGAGCACACGACAATCATAAGGCACTCCCTGAGCATTCCTGCCATCTGCTATATCGAGCACAAAAATTCCGGTTGTCAAATCGGTACTCGTCGGAATTTTTGTCACCCATTCTTCATCTATCTTTACCTGCACTGTCCCGAGTTCTGTTAATATAGATGCCTGGCTAAATTCCGGGTCGTCACCAACAGCAAGACCGTTAATACATATTGCCTCACTTGATCTTATAGTCCCATATGCAAGAGGAATAACTTTTCCGATATATTTCTCATCAATATCAGGATAGTCATCAAGATTGTAATATTCAATCGGTATATCTATGTCCTGTCCGGCACGTTTATCAAGTAATTTAACAGTTATTTTTTGCAAAGAAATATCATAATCTTCAACTATGAATGTTGCCAAAGCGATTAATTCATTTCTGTTATAATCGAAAACTCCATCAGTTGTATCGAGGTAATACAGATGAGCATCATTACCATATAATTTCCTGTCGATAAAATCGTAGAAAATACCTTCCACATTATCGATTATAGCCTCACCCTTTTTTAATGCGAGTTTGTCGTAATTTATTATGTCCTGTTGCTGTGCAATTGATGGAACCGATTTTAATTTTGAAGCACAATAAACATTTTCTATATAAATGTCTTTTGTATCGTTTATTGATATCTGATCGCCGTATTCGTACATGTCTGTCCATTTATTTGCATCATGATCAAAATGTAAATAAAGAATCTCATCGACAGTATAAAAAAAAGATTCTTCTTGCTCTATACATTCTTCAAGAGATATCATCATTGCATAAAAAATAGTGCCAGCTTGAATAAACGCAGATACGTAAATCGATAATTCGCTCGACTCATCAGGACATCCGAAAGCGGTCTGCCAATAATCAGCAGTCGCATGCAGTCCGGGGAAAGACTGGTAAACAAAAGGAGCAACATTAATCATTGCCTCTGGGGATGAGTTGAATTTAGTTAATTCAAGAATTATCATTTAAACCTCATACTCAACAAATTTGCGTTTCATATCTCCCGACAATTGTAACAGGGCCTACGCCGTTAGTTTGAGAAAATACACGGTGTGCCCTGCGACGTCTAAATTGTTTACCCGAACGTTCGCACCATCGCACCAGATAAGGCCCGGCCCGGCGTCATTAGCCGTTCGCCATGAGCCATTTACGAATATTTGCAATTCAAGAAAATTGGTAGTAAACACCATCATATAAAGCCCTGCGGAAGGCGTCCACGTCGCACCGGCATTGACGACCTGTTGACCGTCTGTCATGTTCGGGAAAGTTGCCTGATTAACCGCGACGTTTGTATCACCCAGTAGATTTGATGCGCCGTTCGCGGTAAGGTCGCCATCGATATCCAGATCGCCATCAATAGCAAAGTTCCCGCCTGCATGGATATTCCGCCCGACGGCAACATCTCCGTCTTCGTTTTTCGTCACGAACCTCAGATGTTCCTCCGCTATCTCGCCGTCAATAAGCGCATTCGCTTCGTCGAAAATATACAGATTCCCTCCGACGTCGTAATATCCGTTATACGTCTCATTCCATGTTATACCACCAAGATTTGCCACGTATGACGGCGTGAGTGTCGCACCGCCGCCAGCAGGCGTAAGCTGGACATAATCCGATGCGACACCTGCGATAGCCGTGGCGGCAGTGCAGAGATACACCGTCCCGCCGCACTGGAATACCGCACCTTGTGCTATATTCCCACCCACAACAGGCCACGGATCATTTACGCGAAGAAAACCTGTTTCAATTAAATTATTTTGATCAACATAATCCTGTTGTACAGTAGGCAGGGCGTTCGGATACGGAATTCTTATTATTGGCATTAACGTGCCTCCTTTATCTCAAGTGTAAAATAATATGTACGACCATTCTTGTCGGCTTTTAATGCATTTGTAATTTTTCCATAAAGAGGCTTCATAAAATCATGGTTCAAATCAAATGGGTCAATCCATAATGGACGACCGCGTCCTACCCTCCTTATCAATTCTTGCATTTCATTCATTTCATTTCTGCTCAAATCAGGAAAGCGAAACGGATATGAACGTAATGGCCGTACATAATCTTGATTCGTCTGCCCGTATGGACTTTCTGAAACTATACTATTATCTTCATCTGTCTCTGCCCATGCAGCTTCCGGATCCGGCATCACATAAGCCTGCCCTACACCGATGCCTCCCAGATAAACTCCGAGAGGCCCTTCGTAGTAAATCTCCATCGAATCGACATCCTCAATTGGAGTAAACCAGATATGACCGATATCTTCTTCCGGCTCATCTATTCTGTGTTCGTAAATTAATCCGTTCTCATAATCATAAAGACGTATAATAATTAATGTGGCATTCGTAAACGCATACCAAAAATCGCTTATAGTAGCATCATAATTTTCAAACACAATCGTAACCGTGTCGTAATGGAGTGAAGATTGTACACGCTTATATATCGATGTTGATTGCCAATTCTCTGGAGGATAATTAAAACTTGTATGTTCTCCCGTAAGAGTCGCGTCATCAATAAGATTATGAAACAATATTTTCATGTCAGTGGCACCACTCCTCCATTATAATATTCTGCAACAGTCTCTGCAACCTTCTTGCCATCTATGTTGACAGGAACAATTATTCTCGTGATACCTCCGCCACCGCCCCCATTCGCAACGTCAAACAATCTGGCCTGTTGATCACGAGTCAAAACCATTTCGCCTGAATTTAATCTCGCAGAAACTTGATCGCCTTGATACCGTTCTCCTTCGACAATACCGCCATACTGATACTTCGGAGGCTTCGGCTTAGCGGCACCCACTGCCGCAACCTGTATGCCCCCAAAGACAGATGCCGCGATCGCGGCCCCCGGAGCAAGCGCAGGTCCTATTATTGGAATAGCGGCAGTTGAAGAATATGCGTTCATGGCGGCTTGTATTGATTGTGCTATTGTCATTGCAAGTTGTATTAGCCATGAAGACAACGCTGTTTTATATTCGATTTCGGCTTTTTTCTTTTCATAATCTGCTATAATTTGCGCTCGCTTCAATTCTTTTTCTTTCTCGATCGCAGTTTCCTCATCACCGGCTTTTCTTGCTTCCGATACTTCTCTCGTCAATCTTTCAATCTGATTTTCTTCCGCAACACCAGCCGCCTCGAACTCCGCCTGCATTTGTCTGTCTATTTCATCAATCCTTGATTGGCCGATAGCTTGGAAAAGAGATTGCAGCCCACCCCCAAGTTCCTGAAAAGCAGCGAACGAATAATCGATTACCTCCTTGACGCCTTGCTTGAATTCCTCATTTGCAGTCTGGTCTTTTAGTGCTTCATAATATTCATTAATCGCCTCAATCGCACGAATCTTTGCATCACGATCTGCGGCACTCGAATCAATCGAAATGACGGCACGCTGGCGTTCGAGTTCAATCGCCTCTTGTGTTGTTGCATTCAAATCTTCAAGTTTGCGAATATAATCCGCTTCTGTTTCAAGAGCTTTTTGATTCGCTGTTTCAATTGTTTTTAATTCTTGTTCTTTTTGCCGTGCGATTTCTTCTTCTTTTTTCCTTCTTTCTTCTTCTTGTTTCAATAATGCCTGTTGTCGTTCAAGTTCTTTTTTCTGCTCTTCTTCTCTTTTTTTCGCAGCCGTTTTTTGTCGTTTATCTTCTTCTTCAATTAATCTGGCTTTTTCTGCATCAAGTTTAACAAGCGCTTCTTCATATTCTGAATTCTTGTCAATCATTCCTTGTATATATTCAACTTGCGCTATTCCTGCGTGTTGAAAGAAAACAAAAAGTCTTTCATTTAATGTCCTGGTTTTTTGATAATTTTTTGTTATTTCACCTGTCTGTTTGAACATTTGATTCTCTAATTCTTTTTGAGCATCCTTAACACCTTGTATTCTTTTTTCAAGCACTTCCATAGAAGGAGACAAAGTTTTACTATATTTATTCAAAGCCAGCAATGTGCTATCTGCTGCTTCTGTTGCCTTTCTGAATCGTTCTGATTCATCCGCTGCCTTTTTCATCGCACTCCCTACGGAAACGAAAACGCCGACAAGAGCACCAACTCCTAATGCAACAACACCAACATGCCCATTCATCGCGGTCATAGCAAATCCTATTGCTTTAATTGCCTTTGTAGCACCAATCAGTATCGGGATGCCACCTGCTATTACTCCTAAAAAAACTTTAATCGGCCCAGGAAGATCACTCACCAATTTTACGAAACCTGTCAATGCATCAACTATTCCACGTATGGCTGGTGTAAATTCTTTTACGAATTTTATTTGTGCGCTTTCGATTGCACTTTTCAATAGATCGATACTTCCCTGTAAAGTGTCGTTCTGTATTGCATATGCTTCTGCCGCAGCGTTTGTCCCAGTGACAGCCTCAGTGTATTTCTCAACTTCTTCGCGTCCTCCCTGTATTAGTTTTATCAATGCTGGACCAGCTCGATCTCCGAAGATGGCCATGATATCAGACGCATTTGTAACTTTCTCGTTTAATACGTCTATTATATCAGCATACGTATTAGTCAACGGATTCACTTCTTCAAAACTGACACCGAGTTCTTTTAGTCGTTTGACCGCCGGACTCGATTCGTTTGAAAGATCAGCCAACGCACCACGAAGTGCAGTACCTGCCTGGCTCGCCTCGAATCCGTTATTGTATAGAATCTGAAGAAGACCGACAGTATCTTCTATCGATTTATTCATCGATGACGCAACCGGCCCGATATATCGCATTGATACTGCAAGTTTATCCATTGTGGCTTGCGAATTCGTTATTGCGGCAGTAAACACGTTCGCAACACGTCCCGCGTCCGATGCCTCAAGATTGAATTGAGAGATCGCAGAGGCCACCGTTTCTGATGTCATAGCGAGATCGGACTGCGTCGACCCGGCGAGAAGCAAGACGCCGTTTAGTGCTTCCATACTTTGGCTGGCATCGAATCCAGCAGAAGCGAGATAATACATAGCATCTGCCGCTTGCGATGCCGTGAAGCGTGTTGTCTCACCGGCTTCAATCGCCGCCTTCTCTATAGCCTGGAATTCTGACGGTGTAGCCTGTGCGACCGACCGGACATTGGCAAGAGCCTGTTCGAATGACGCGAAAGTTTTCACCGCCGTTTTTACGGCCAATGCGATACCAGCGAAGGCAGCCACACCAGCAAGGCTTATCTTGCCAAATGAATCATACCATTTTTTTTCTGTGTTCGTTGCCTGTTTCGCGTTTGTTTTTCCAAATTTATCGAGATTGATTTCAACCTGGGATATGTCTGATTTGAGTTTGTCTATTGCGATTCTTACTTCGCTATATATTGTCCCGGCATTAATGGCCATTCCGGTTTTCTCTCTCCTTCTCGAGATAATACCATGCTCTGCGATCTATATCTTTCTCCATGAACGGAGTGAATGCTCCGTGTATATGATCATGTGGGTTGTCGTGCCCTCTTTCAGCAAGAACAGCAGATTCAAGTAAAATATCTTTGGTTAATTGTTTAATATCGGAATCTTCAACACCAAGGACAAAGGATATTATTGATCCGAGGAAATCTTCCGGCAATAAATAATTAACCCAGACTTTTATATTATCAATTTCTTCTTCAAGCGATCTTCTCTCCTGCGCATTCGGACATGATTTTAATTTAATTTTTAATTCTTCAAATTGTATTTTATATTCGACAACCCTTTGATTGTGGCCGAATTGCTCCATGATCTGTCGATATGTAGGAGAAACAAGGGCCTCTTTAACAAGTCGATGCATTCGCTCAGAGTAAGCGACTATTTCCCTAAGGTTGTATTTAGATTTATTCTTTCTGATTTTATCCTCAAAGGTTTCAATGAGAGAAATCGATCCACAGGCTGATATTTGCGCATCAGTGAGACGGCGTACTTTCACCGGCATCATGGCACCGTAAAACGGCACCATGATGACCGGGAATTGTTCGTCATTGATTTTATGGAGTGTTTCCTCAGCATTAAACGTTTTTAACATCGAGGGCTTCCCATTCCTCGACAGAAAGATCGAGTCTCCGGCTTGCTCCATAGATGTCTTCATTTTCATCTTTGTATGATGTTCCGGTTATATTATAATTCGAGTTTTTCCAGTTCCTTTCACGGTTCGCATCACCTTCGGTTCCTTTACAACTTTGATAAAACTCTCTCCGGACGCCTGTCATGTCGGCCTCTTTGTTTTCACCTTCAGAATACCGACCATAAAAGGCCTCAATGTAAAAATACTTTTTCTCACTTTCGCTGGTTGGATCAGTATATTCTCCGGTTTCATCATTAATCGTTCCACCCTCAATGAGTTCAAGGAGATTCAAGTCCTCAACGGTATCAACGATTACCGCGGTGAATCCCTTACGGTATCCATCCGTGAGAATCTCTGTGTCTTTGCCTTGAGCGTCTGTGATCGCGATTCTTTCTTCATCTTTTCGCACCGGAGTAACATTGATAGACTGGATCGTATTCGACCGGATGAATTGACATCCGAGCCCCTGCCCGATTCTGCCGAGTTCCGCACATATTCCCCACACTTGCAAGACGTAGACATCCTCAGTTCCGTTATACTGGATGAGGACTCTACCGGTTGTTATGTCTACACTCGCGGTGACCTCTGCGAATCCAGCGGCATTGATAGCGTCGACCAATTCCTCCACCGTTACAGCTTCGATATCAGCAGCCCCGCTGATATCAACGTTCCTTGTTTCAGTTTCCCCGTTGTCTATCTTTACGGACATAGGCACAGTCGCGGGATTATCCACCCCGGAAAAATCGAACGGACCTGCACCTCCCATGATCCTGTCGGGACTCGGAAGCGTCGAATCGTCATTCATCGCCATGAACCGAACCCACAGGATGCCAAAATAAAAATTACCTTCTGTACGTACAGCCATAATTATAGCCTCCTGTTAAAATAATAGTGACGGCATCAAGAAGACGCGCTCCATTGATATTGTCCCGTCATCGTTACTTATAATTATATCAGTAATTTCCTGTTCAGACAACAGCATATTTCTATTACCGTGCCTCGAATTTGTAGAGAAATCTGAAAGAAGTATCGAAAGATCATTGTATACATAATCCTCGAGAAAAACATTCTGCCCTGGAATCATATGTACGATAATTCTAAAAGCCCGACCCCTCCCAACAGGATCAGTTTCCGGTTTTACAATTACATAAGGCGGCTCAAGTAGATTTTTTTTCTGACCATATGCCGCAACGTTTTGAATTGCACCTTGTTTTAATCTTTCAACAATTTTCGTAATCATATTAATCCTTAAAAACCTTTTGAATGTCCCGCAGGAATCGTGAGGCATATCTTTTTATTACTGGTCTTATTGCCTCACGTTTTCTGTCGTTTGCCAATTCAAGATGTACTCCATAATCAACGCCATGTGCCATTAACCAACCAATCGAATTTGAATCATGAAATGCATCAGTAAACATTCGCAACGCTGCCTGCGCTGTTTTATTGGCCCAGAATCGACCTTTCTTCCCTGGCATTGGTGGCTGAACGCTCCTGAAATAATTGAGCGCTAAAGCTGCTACATAAAGACATACTGCGTAAGCTGCCGGTATCAGCCTATCCGAATACGCGTCCCTGACATTCTTCTTGACTTCCTCTGTTCCCATCGATAACCAATTCGCCAGACAGTATGTTTATTATGTCAAGAGCCTCCTGTCTGGTTAATTTCTCCTTCCCGTAATATGGATTAATAAAAATCGCTTGTTCATTTACTGAACGAACTTCGCTTATTTCACTTGCGGATTGTGGTGTTTTCAAGTTTCACCTCCTTCAACAATTTCAGCCTCTTTTAATGGTGCCTGATATCCTACAACGCCACCAAACTTCTCAAGCCTGTCCACTGGACCTATTCGCCATTTTCTCCCCATTGCCTCGAATACCTCGTTCTCATTTATAGACACATTCCATGCAACAGATATGTACCTTGCGAGATTTGTTGACAATCCTACCGGTGATATGGAATTCTGTTCTACCGCCTTCTTTTCATGACTTATTCTGCATTCTATTGAGACGGGAGCACCAACATTAAAAGGATCGATCACCTCTCCGCCAAAACCATCACTGACATATACATCTCTATATATCAATACTATAGTCGGGTTTTCTTTGATGGTTCTGGTAAACATATCTCTCGCCTGTTTTAATGCAAGGACATTTATCAAATATTTCCTCCGGCAATATTGGGCTGTTTTGATTTATAGAATCTTCCAGTCGAGTTTAACTGGCTTTTATTGTATTCATCAGTGCAGTCTTTTGCTACCTGTTTATAATAATTGAGCATGTCAAGAATCCTTTGATATTCAGTTGATTCCGCACCCGTACTGTTACGAACAAGAACGAGTTCATTCCCAAGCCTTGCAATTATCCATTTATACGCTTTGCATATTGATGCTTCCACTCCGTATGCGTCGATCAAATCCTGCAAATATTCATCAGAAATTCTTAAATTAATCTCTGTATAATCCGATGGTTTCGCCCCTGACAATAAAGATGTCTGCATATAATATCGAGTAGAGATAACATAATAAGCCGTCTGTTGCCTCGGCGTTTCCGGCAGATCTTCGAGAGTAGAAACCTGTATAATATTTATTACTCCCGCAGGATCGCCGATACGAAGCCTTAATTGTTTAATCTGATTAAATGTTGCCATAATTAATTATACTTGACATCTCCGTATAAATCAAGTAAAATATAATCAGAATGTCCTTCTTTATTATCCCCGCTTCCGCCAGCGGGGATTTTTATTTATATTTGAATATTGCGCAACGTTTCCCAGCACGTTCGATAAACTCGAATTTATCTTTATTCGATTCGAAATATTTTTTCTGGTTTTTATGATCCTCGTCTTTATGTGTTTCATAAAAAAAATAATCCATCATCATCAATATGGTTTGTCCAGGGATGAAGGCGGGTAAAAAAGTTTCCATTTTATAATTAAAATATTCTTTCCTTGATCCGAAATCGTCAACATACAACCCTATCTTCTTATTAACATCCCATTTGATCGTTAAAATGTCTTGCCTGTGTTTTACTATATCAACGCCAAATATATCCACATTACCGCAGAACGTTTCATATATTGAATCAGGTTTGTTGAAATTTAGCCCATTGAATTTTTTAGCACGGCTGAGGTATGGTTCAACCGCTTCCCATTTGTCATAAACGTGATACTCTCGCCCTGAATGTGCCGCCAATATTCCTATGCAAATATATGCAGTCGCACTTCCAAGCCACGGACCAATTTCAATAATAGCATAGTTTTCTCTCGTCTTCAAGACATACCTGATCAGATGTCCCCTTATTTGAAATCCACCATCCCCGAGCGAAGGAATTTTACCTGCATGGACGTATAATTCTTTGATATCCATATCTGACAATCCCGGCATATTCAAGCCTCACTATCTCTTCGAGTAACTTTTTATTCCATTTTATTTCCATATTTTTACTTTCGTTTACCGGCGCTTTCACCACAATTTTATCACGATTATATTTAATTTTCAAACGTGTCATTACCGTCATAAAGTCATGGCACAAAGTTTCCTGTTTTCCGATAAAATTGGCTTTTTTCGTGTATTGTGAATACAATTCAGTCACGAATCCAGGAACCTTCTTTATTATATTTTGTATAAATTGATCGAAATCAGGGTCACCACATACATCAAGCGGGGCGCATGGATGATTCGGGCGATAACCCCATGCTTTGAATTCTCGGACAATCATATATTTGTAC
>Ga0315554_1001759_pt1 | contig 12737 bp, 12 predicted proteins | sample SalMarSW160370MG_FD_202114 | JGI IMG/M metagenome (GOLD analysis project Ga0315554, IMG submission 202114) | Salt marsh sediment microbial communities from the Plum Island Ecosystem LTER, Massachusetts, United States - Salt Marsh Sediment SW1603-70 ... | reverse complement strand
CTTCGATAATGGTGGTAGTATCCTTATCGATAGTGACTCTTTTGGCCTTTCCGAGCTGACCAAGTTCTATATTTTCAAGTTCGATACCGAGGTCTTCTAATATCGCCTGCCCGCCGCTCACTATCGCGACATCCTGCAGCAGTGCCTTTCTCCTGTCGCCGAACCCCGGCGCCTTAACCGCTGCGCACTGCAGCACACCGCGAAGCTTATTAACCACCAGCGTCGCGAGCGCCTCGCCCTCGACCTCTTCCGCTATAATCAACAAAGGCTTACCCTGCTTGGCGATTTTCTCCAGCAGCGGAACCAATGATTTGATACTGCCGATTTTCTTCTCGTGCACCAGAATATAAGGCTTCTCCAGAACGACCGTCATATTCTGAATGTTATTAATAAAGTGCGGACTCAGATACCCCTTATCGAACTGCATCCCTTCTACGAGCTCGACGGTCGTTTCGAGTGACTGGCCTTCCTCGACCGTAATCACGCCGTCCTTGCCGACCTTGTTCATAGCCTCAGCCATCTTCTTGCCAATCTCCTCATCCTGATTCGCACTGCACGTCGCTACTTGCGCGATTTGTTTGCTGGAATCAATAGAGATGCTCATTTTTTGAAGCTCTTTCACGATTGCTTCGACGGCCTTGTCGATGCCGCGTTTGAGCTGCATTGCGTTGGCGCCTGCGGTTACGTTCTTGAGCCCTTCCTCGAAGATGCTCTCAGCGAGAATCGTCGCCGTCGTCGTACCGTCGCCCGCGACGGTCGAGGTCTTGCTGGCGACCTCCTTGACCATCTGCGCGCCCATATTCTCGTATGAGTCCTCCAGCTCGATTTCCTTGGCCACGCTAACACCATCTTTTGTGACCGTCGGTGAGCCGAACGATTTTTCCAGAATCACATTTCTGCCGCACGGCCCTAACGTAATCTTGACCGCCTTGGCCAGTTTCCTGACGCCCTCGCGAATCGCCGCGCGGGCTTCAACACCAAAAGCTATTTTTTTAGCTGCCATCGTTTCGTTTCTCCTTGATTAACTGGTTAATTGGTTAACTAGTTAATTGGTTAATTTTGTTAGTCTTCGATAACTGCCAGGATATCCGATTCGTTCATAATCAGATGCTCCTTGCCGCTGATTTTCACCTCCGTGCCCGCATAGCTGGTAAACAGCACGGTATCTCCCTTTTTCACCTGCATCTTCTTGGTGCTTCCGTCTTCGAGCGTTCTGCCTGGGCCCGCCGAAACAACCTTGCCTCGCTGCGGTTTTTCCTTTGCACTGTCGGGCAGTACGATTCCACCGGCCGTTTTGGTCTGGGCCTCGAGCCGCTGCACCAGAACCTTATCCGATAATGGTTTAATCTTCATATCGCCTTTTCTCCTTTCAAAACAGAATACAGAATTCAGAAGTCAGAATACAGAATCCAATAACGACTAATCTTAATCGCTGATTTCGATGATTACTGGGATTCAATACATACTATATTTTTACTGTTAAAATCTGTCTTAATCTGTATAAATCAGTGAAATCATTTCAATCAATGTAATCAGCGATTAAAAATATCGCAGTTATATCTTTTAACGAACAATCGGTTCAAAAGCTCGCGAAGGACCTCCATATCCACGGGTTTATCTACTACGCCGAACACGTCGAGCTGCAGGGCCCTGTCGAGAAGGTCTGTTTCCGTCCTGCTGGATAGCGCTATGAACGGCACCAGCGGATAGTCCATACGAATGACCTTTATCGTAGCCAGCCCCGCGCCTTCCGAATCCGTATCGATTATAGCCGCCTGCACCCGCCAGTTGCGAAGTATATTTGCAACCTCGTCGGTCCCGTTGGCCATCAGCAGGCTGATTCCGCGAGGCTGGAACAGGTCCCGCTGCGCCAAAGGCCAGGCCCAGTTCGCTGCACTGGCCAGGACGTTGATTTGCTCGAATTGTCTCTGTACGGCTACCATTTGCTGGTAAGAGTTTGCAAATCTCGTGCCAATTGGCGGTATGCAATGCCGCCAGAGCATAAGTGCAAGGAGTATAAGGGCTTAAGTAATAGCAGGGCGGGCGGCTAAAATTCTTTGGTCTGCATAAACTGACTGTCAGACTGTCAGGGTGGCAGGAGAGCAGGAAAACCCCATCAAGCAGGCTTGAGGGCTAAATATTTAATTGGACACCCGTAGAAAGGGTTGAATAAGAAAAAGGGGTTTGTATAATTTTTCAAAGAGTAATAGGTGTGAAAAAGGAATAAAATATTGATTACTCGTTCAGTTTTTCATTTGGATTGTACCCCTATAATTCCACAGTGCGGTTTCAAATGTGCGAAATGCCTTCAGGAAATAAAATTCGTCTTAGACAAGATAGAGGGCGTTAAAAGGTCTTATACCGAAGGAGAAGGGGAGAATATGAAACTTGTTGTAGAGCACGATTCATCAGATGTAACCGTTGAGTATCTGAAAGAAACCTTTGGACGCTTACCTTCATTCTACAAGGGGTTCTTTATATCAGAGTTATTGGAAACCTAACAGCTTAATTTTAGAAGTGGTTTTTTGCCACAGAGATTTTTTTAGCCACCCGCCTACACAAAGGTTAAGTCGGGCAAGCAGAGGCCACGGAGAACACAGAGAAATTTATAATTTACTATTTTCTATTCACAGCCAGTTATAACCTAATATCAGCCGCAGGGGAAAAATAAGTGACTTACCTTATATTATTAGCATGAACCACAGTGTAAAATCAAGTAAATGTCCCGGCTTTTTGATAACACTCGGTTAATTGTTAGGTTTTTTGTTGCGCCGGGACACAATCACCACTCCTAGGAATCCACATATAGCTAAAATGAGACCCACCCAACTTCCATTATCTTTGAGGTATTTGAATGCGACTTCGTTACTGGCAAAAGCCAAGATTATCCCAATTACCACAATTACCATTGAAGCAGTTGCAACCAACCATCTGTTCTGCAAAGCGGAGGCCTCATCTTGAAGAACTGAACGAATAGTTTGTGGCAGACTATTAGCTGCCTGCTGATGTTGTCGTGATAATTCATTCAACTCTTTATTCATTTTACTCATTGAGTCATGGATGTGGCCATATTCATCCGTTACAATTTTCATCTCCTCGTCGATCATTTTGAGTTTTTGTCCCAAAGCGTGCCAGGGATACCCAGACTTCATCAAGTTATCGAGCAAGTTTTCTGGGCCACCCTTAACAACCGGATCCTCCCATTCGCCCTCACGCATTCCCATAGGTGCGCCTTTTCGACGAGATCGTACGTACCCCATCTTACCTTGATAGTCCCCATCATATGGCTGAGCCGGTGTTTCACCCGGTTCAAGCTTAAGAATAGTGAGGCGGAAGACCCGCTCATTATAAACGAAACGACGTTCTTCATTCGATGTGTTCGTAACAGTCCAATTAAGTGTACCGTGATAACCAGCATCAACCTGTGTGGTGGGAGCAACCAGTCCCTCTCGGGAAAGGTCCGTAGTTGGGCTGATAAAGGCATGTAGGTCATGGTTTGGATATATTGCACGCACAGTTTCTCGAGTGAAGTCGATTTCTTCATGAGCAGTCAAGGCTACAGAGTGACCAGGAGGGATTTTAATTCCCTTCTTCGCTTTGCCAAGGGTGAATTCCTTGTGCACATTAAGAAACTCACCAGCAGAACCAAGTCTAAGTACATAGGAATTCGGTCGAATTGACGACTCAACGCCCTGTAGAATGACCGTTCCGAAAAGTTTTCTCAGTTCCTCGTCATTAAGTATCGTAGCCATATATCTATCTCTCCTTTCCAACTCCCTGACATAATAATACTCAGTATTGGCCTATAGTTCATTATCCTCCTAATTTTCAACAAAGGCAAGGGGGGAATTCCGCTTATGGCGGAATAGAACATTAGAGCAAGGGAGCTATTGAGCAGTAGAAAAAAGTGTCCGTTGAAATGTAGCGGAATCCGCATTTTCAAGCCCCAAACGGCGATTTTTGGATTTTATTGTTAATTTACAAAAAAACTCTTGACAAAAGTTAAGCAGTTAGTTAAAATATATAATGGTCCACAGCACCGTGGACCGTTAGGCCGGCCCGGCTTCGCTAAAAGTCGGCTACGCCGAGGCAAGAAGGCACAGGTCGCATTAACAAGCAGAAGCGAAAAACAAGTCCGTAAGTCAAAAGTCACAGGTACTAAACCCTGTACCCTATACGCTACCCGCTAATAAAACATGCCTTGTTATCGTCTGTCAATTGATGTCCCTCGGTGGCTTGATAAGGTCATCGTCTGGCCTGTGTTAGTCTGGCGGTGGTTTTGGTACGAGCACGCGTACCGGCGGGTGAAGCTGCTGCCGGACAAATACGCAAAGGTCGATGCGAAAGATTTTCACGAAATAAATCAATATATCTGGTGGGTCAAGGATAATGACGGGACTTTCAAGGCGGTCCGATTTTTGCCCGGAGGGAATAGCGGATTGTCGGTGTACATGCATCGGCAGATAATGGAGGCGAAGAAGGGCGAGATAATCGACCATATTGACCGAGACGGTCTTAACAACCTGAAGTCAAACCTTCGTATTGCGACAAAGTCACAGAATAATATGAACCGCAGCGGGCGCAAGGGGACAAGTTCAAAGTACAAAGGTGTGTCATGGTACACTTCGAGAAAATGCTGGCGTGCGATGATACAAACAGAGGGTAAAAATAAGGCACTTGGTTATTTCGAGTCGGAGATTGACGCGGCGAAGGCGTACGATGAAGCGGCAAGGAAATATCACGGCGAGTTCGCGTATCAGAATTTCGGCGAAGAAAACAGGTTGCATACCCGCCGAGCAAGAATTAGGAAGATAATTCGTGGTTCGTGGATAGTGGTTCGTGATTCGTGGTTTGTGGATTCCTGCCTTCGCAGGAATGACAAAAACCGTCTGCGTCGAGATTGACTTTAAGATGTACGGTGATAGAATCGGACCCTGTAGCGAATCGCGTGAATTTGGGTATCGGGAAGTTAAGATGTTCTGAGGGAACATGGCGGATAATGACAGAATAAAACAAGAGACCTCCGAAAGGACGAGGAAACTGGCCCGGATTGTACTTGTGACGTTCCTGCTGACATTTATGTCGGCCAGGGTGGTTGTATTTCTGATTATGTCGCGAACGATACCGGATTTGTATCTGCATCTTAAGGGCAATCATATTCACCACCTCAATTATGGGATTTTTTTGCTGTCGGCGGTAGGTGCGTATCTGATATTCCGGCGGCCTGAGGGGAGAAAGCTGAGCATTTGGGCGGGTCTTTACGGCGTAGCTATGGCGCTTACCTTTGATGAATTCGGGATGTGGATACATCTGGGTGGAGGTTACTGGCAGAGGGCGAGCTGGGACGCAATAGTTGTTTTGTCCGCTCTATTCGGGCTGGTAGCTTTTGCTCCTACGTTGAAGAGATTTCGGCCTCACCACTGGGTCACAGCTATCATCCTGATAATAACGCTGGTTACGTTCCTGTTGTTATTTTTTAAGTCGTTCAATTATGCCGGCGAAAAACTCGGGCCTAAAATGCAACATATAGAATCGACCGCTCCTCATTAGATGAAACCGGAAGGAGAGAGACTATAGTGCTGAACAGGGTCTTGATACTGTCGGCGTCGGCAGGGGCGGGGCACTTGCGGGCCGCAGAAGCTGTTGAAAAAGCCTTCTCGGAATTAAAAGCCGCCGATGAAGTAAGAAATATCGACGTGCTGCAATATACAAATCGATTGTTTCACCGGCTTTATTCGAAGGCATATATTGACGTAGTGAATAACACGCCGGCACTGTTCGGCTGGCTGTACGAACATTATGACAAACCATGGCGGAACCAGCGACATCGACTGGCTTTCGACAAGCTCAACACACGGCCGTTTGTGAAAATGCTTGAAGAATATCAGCCGGACATTGCGGTATGCACGCATTTTTTGCCTGCCGAAATCATATCGTGGCTCAAGGAAAAGGGGAAAATCAAAACCCCGCAGGTTATCGTCGTCACGGATTTTGACCTTCACGCGTTCTGGCTGTGCCGCTACTTCGAGCACTACTTTGTAGCTCTTGACGAAACCAAGGTTCATCTTGCCGAGCTTGGTGTTCCGTCGGATAAAATCACTGTCTCAGGCATTCCCATCGACCCGGTATTCTCAAAACGCAAAGACAAAAAACAGGTTCGCCGGTTGCATAAGCTGGAACCGGAACTGCCGATTATACTGGTTTCAGCCGGCGGATTCGGCGTGGGGCCTGTGGAAAAGATAATTCAATCGCTGTTGAAAATGAAAAATCCGGCGCAGGTCGTAGTGATTTGCGGCAGGAATAAAGAGCTCAAAGAAAAAGTGGACAGGGCCATAAAGAATATTCCGTCCGACTCATCAGTACGATTCCAGTCGGTGGGATATACGGACCAGATGGATTCGTATATGGCTGCCTCTGACTTGATACTTGGAAAAACCGGCGGTTTGACAACTTCGGAAGCCCTGGCAAGCGGATTAGCTTTTGTCGTTGTTGACCCTATACCCGGTCAGGAGCAGCGTAACGCCGACCACCTTCTCGAAGAAGGTGTAGCGATAAAATGCAACAACTGGCCTGTGTTGGCTTACAAAATAGACAGACTGCTTGGCAATCCTCAGCGTCTTGGCCGGATGCAGCTCAAGGCCCGAAAGCTGGCCAAACCCTCCGCAGCGTATGATATTGTTAAAAAGCTATCACACCTTTAAGGCTTTTCGACAAATGCTTGATAGCTTAAAGAGTTCGCGGCTTTTTGTTTATTTTCTTGCCACTCGGCCGGCGTTCCTGACGGCCAGTGCCGCGCCCGTATTAGTCGGCTCGGCGTTAGGTTTCGCAGCGACGGGCACTTTTTCCGTTCCTCTTTTTCTTTTGGCACTGTTTGCGACCGTGCTGTTGCACAGCGGCGCTAACGTAGCCAACGATTATTACGACCACCTTTCGGGTAACGACCAGGCCAACAAAAACCCGACGCCTTTTTCCGGCGGATGTCGGTTCATCCAGGACGGTGTCATGTCACCTAAAGCTACACTGCTCGAATCCGTCATCCTGCTCGCGGCGGGGGCGGCCCTTGGCATTGTAATTCTCATAGTGACCCGCAGCGTGTTTATTTTAATGCTCGGCCTTGCAGGCCTGCTCGGCGGATTCTTCTATACTGCAAAGCCAATTAAACTGTGCTACAGGACCTTAGGCGAAATAACGATTGCAATTTTATTTGGAATCCTGCCGGTGACGGGTTCATATTACCTGCAAACCGGCCGGGTCGATTATCACGTTGTACCCGCCGCGGTTATCATGGCCTTGCTCATATTTTTGATAATTCTCATCAACGAATTTCCCGACATCGGCCCCGACGCTTCCGTGGACAAAAAGACCCTCGTAGTTCGCTTTGGCGTTTCAGTTTGTGTTATCCTGTATCGTTCTGCATTGGCTCTGACATATCTAATCGCAGCGGCTTCGCTGTTTTTTGATAGCGTTATGTTTTACGCTGCGATTGCGTATCTGCTGACGCTGCCTCTTGGGGTCAATGTCTTCGCACTTGCCAACGCGAAGAACCTGACCGAATCCAAGGACTTTCGCGTCAACGCCCGCACCATAATGCTCCACATGGCAGGGGCCCTGGCCCTGGCGATTGGCTTTGTCATTTACGGGTTAACCGCCGACCATTCCTGAGAAACCCGTTGACCGCCGGGCTGAGCATTCTTAAACTCTGGAGTCAATGGCCAAGAGACTGATAATAAACGCCGACGATTTCGGCATTTCGCCGCAGGTGAACGAGGCGGTCGAACGCGCGCATACCAAGGGCGTTCTTACAAGCGCGACGATAATGGCTAATATGGCAGATTTCGAAGACGCTGTTGCCATCGCCAAGCGGCTGCCGCGCCTGGGCGTCGGCGTGCACCTGAACCTGTTCAAATCGAAGCCGGTCTCGAAGGATTCGCAGGTGGGATGCCTGCTCGATTCGGACGGCAACTTCAAATACTCGCCGCAGATGCTGGCTTTCTTATCGACGTTTTCTCACTGCATCCGAACCGCCATAAAGATGGAAATGAGAGCCCAGATACAGCGGCTCATCGACAGCGGATTGCATCCGACGCATCTCGATTCGCACAAGCACATTCATTTTTTCCCGGCCGTTTACCCAATCGTTTGCTCGCTCGCCGACCAGTTTAAAATTTCCGCTGTTCGATATTGCTATGAACCTGCCGCTCTTTCGGACGTGCCTTGGCCGTTATCTATGCCCGAGGCAAAGCGCGCGGCAAAGCAGTTGCGAATGATGGCAAGGTTCAATCGCCTCTATGACGGCGAGCTGTTCAAGACAGAGATGACTTACGGCCTGACCCACGTCGGCAGGGTAGACACGAACTTTTTCAAGGCTGTAAGTCTTTACATCGAAGCGCAAATATCTGAAGTGATGACACATCCCGCTACTGAAAATGAGCCGGCCGATTCGGGCAAGCTGCTCAAGCTCAATCGCAGGGCTGAATTCGAAGCCCTCTGTGATGAAAGGACCAAAAAGTACATGCGTGAGGCGGCTGTGGAGTTGATACACTACGGCCAATTGTGATGCCCGGCTCTAATCGAGCAGAATCTCGTCGGATTTGTGCCTGACCATCTGGTCGATTTTGTCGGTGTATTCTTTGGTAATCTCGTCGGTGTGCTTTTTACCTTTTTCAAGGTCGTCTTCAGTAATCAGCTTGTCTTTCTGTTCGGTCTCCAGGTGCTTGATTGCATCTCGGCGGATATTGCGGATACTGATTTTGTCCCGCTCGCCGAGCTGTTTGGCCTGGGCAACGAGCTGTTTACGACGCTCCTCGCTCAGCGGCGGAACTTGCAGTCTTATCATTTTGCCGTCAATCACAGGTGCAATGCTCAGGTCGCTGGCCTTGATGGCCTTTTCGATGTCCTTAATCGAAGCAGGGTCGAAAGGCTTTATGATAATCATATCGGCCTGGGGTGCGGCTAAGGTGGCAAGCTGTTTTAGCGGCGTGGGTGTGCCGTAATATTCGACGCGGAGATTTTCGACCAGGCCGGTCGAGGCCCTTCCCGTGCGGAGCCCTTTAAGCTCGTCGTGCAGCACGTCAACTGCTTTTTTCATTTTGGCGGTACTATCGTCAATGATTTGCTTTACCGGCATAATTACTCTCTATCCTGACAAATGAGCGTGCCGACCTTTTCGCCGCAGATGGCGCGTGTAATATTGTCGGCCTTGAAGACATTGAGCACCATAATCGGGATGTTATTGTCCCTGCATAGGGTGATTGCCGAATGGTCCATTACCCGCAGGTTCTTTTCGAGGACTTCAGCGTACGATAACTTCTCAAAGAGCCTGGCGTTCGGGTTTTTGTGCGGGTCCTCGCTATAGACGCCGTCAACGTTGGTCGCTTTTATTAAGAGGTTCGCTTCAAGCTCCGCCGCCCGCAGAGCGGCACAGGTGTCGGTAGTGAAGAACGGATTTCCGGTGCCGCCTGCCAGTATCACAACGCGGTCCTGTTCCAGGTGGCGCAGGGCCCGGCGGCGAATGAACTTTTCGCAGATTGCCGAGACCTCGATAGCGCTGCATACCCGCGTGGATTGGCCCAGCTTTTCAAGAGTCTCCTGCAGGGCGCAGGCGTTGATTATAGTGGCGAGCATGCCCATATAATCGGCGGTATTTCGCGGTATGCCGCTTTTCTGGGCGAACATCTGGCCGCGGATATAGTTGCCCGCGCCGTTTACCACGGCCACCTGTGCGCCGAGACTGCGCATTTGACAGATGGTCTGTGCTATTGAATTGACCGGCTCGCCGTCGATACCGAAGCCGCCCGGCTTGCAGAAGCTCTCACCGCTGATTTTCAGCAACACCCGGTTGTATTTACTTTTTGCCATTAGTTTATCTCCCGTGTGCCGCTATTATTCTTAGCCGTGACAATACTGTCAAGGCAAAAAAAGAATCGCAGATTACGCAGATTTAGATGATTTCGCTGATTTTTAACCACGAATGTCATAGGGACTCCTGACGGAGAACACGAATCAACACAAACTTTTTTAAACGCGGATTGCGCGGATTAAGCGGATTTTTGTTAATCACAAATTTAAAGTCCGGCGAGCCAAAGGTGGGCGAAATGGTCGAGATCGCAGATATCGACGAGGCCGGAATGGTTGAAGTCATAGCCGCGGCACCAGCCGGGGGAAGAACAAGTTTGGTTCCATTGGTCAGCAAAGATGCTTAAATCAAAAAAGTTGGTTCCGAAAAGAGCGAGAGAATGAGATCCCCCAGCCGAAATAGCGGTAAAACTGCTTCCTACAGGGGGCGACGCCTGGCCAGAAAAATTTTGACCCCAGGCGACGATAAAGCCATCTGATTTAAGGGCAAGAGAATGGGCACTTCCTGCAGCAATAGCGACAAAGCCGGTATTTGGCTCAGGGACATTGCACTGGCCTTCGGAGTTGTCTCCCCAGGCGACGATAGAGCCGTCGGATTTGAGTGCAAGAGAAAACTGCCAACCTGCATCAACTGCTACAAAATTATTTCCTTCAGGGGGCGTGGCCTGACCGAGCCAATTTCCATTTTTATCGGTATTACTTCCCCAACCGGCGACAGAGCCATCTGATTTGAGAGCGAGAGAATGCTTTCCTCCAGCCGCAATGGCGATAAAACCAGTATTTGGCTCGGGGACATTGCATTCTCCGTATCCATTAGAGCCCCAGGCGACGATAGAACCGTCGGATTTAAGAGCAAGAGAATAAGACCCGCCGGCAGCGATAGCAATAAAGTCGTTTCCCACCGGCGGAGTTGACTGGTTAAAATCATTTCTTCCCCAGCCGACGATAGAGCCGTCGGATTTAAGGGCAAGAGAATGAATCTGACCTGCGGCAATGTCGATAAAATTATTTCCTGCCGGCGGGGTTGCTTCTCCATCATAGTTTCTGCCCCAGCCGAAGATAGAGCCGTCGGATTTGAGGGCAAGAGAATAATACTCTCCCGCGGCAGAAGCGATAAAGTTAATGTCCGTGGGGGGCGTTGCCTGAGCCCAATAATTATCGCCCCAACCGATGATAGAGCCGTCGGATTTGAGGGCAAGAGAATGTTGGTAGCCAGAGGCAATAGCGATGAAATCATTTCCTGCGGGGGGCGTTGACTGACCAGAGGTATTGTAGCCCCAGGCGACAATAGAGCCATCGTCTTTGAGTGCAAGAGAATGTTTCCAGCCAGCGGCGATGGCGACGAAGTTGTTTCCCGCAGGGGGCGATGCCTGGTTGTAATCATTCAAGCCCCATCCGACGATAGAGCCATCGGATTTGAGTGCAAGAGAATGATAACCTCCGGCAGCAACAGCGATAAAGTTATTTCCGGCAGGGGGAATTGACTGACCATAATGTGGGGAACCAGATTGTCCTAATTGACCTGCACCCCAGGCGACGATAGAGCCGTTGGATTTGAGGGCAAGAGAATGATACATTCCAGCGGCAACGGCGGTAAAGTCATTTCCAACAGGGGGCGTTGATTGGCCGTAATAATCCCGGCCCCAGGCGACAACAGAGCCGTCGGATTTAAGAGCGAGAGAATGTTCTGTTCCCGCAGCAATTGCGATAAAGTTATATCCGGCTGGGGGCGTCGCCTGACCACAAGTATTGTAACCCCAACCAGCGATAGAACCGTCGGATTTGAGAGCGAGAGAATGAGAACCGCCGACGGCCATTGCGACAAAGTCATTTTCATCAGGCGGTATTGCCTGACCAGAACCATTGTTACCCCAGGCGACGATAGAACCGTCAGATTTGAGGGCAAGAGAATGATGACCTCCCGCAGCAATGGCGGTAAATCGGCTGCCGATGAAATCTGAACTATCAAAGGCCATCGAACCCCAGCCCATGATAGGGCCCGCGAAGAGGGGAGAGAGAAAAGTAAAAAGCAAAAAGGCCGAAAGGGAAACAGAGAATTTTAATCCTTGCCTCCAGCGGCGATTTTGAATGGTCATTTGTTTTTCCCCGAATCCGAACCAACCGAAAACAATCCGCCGATATGCTTAGGGCAATCAACCAAGACAGATAAATAATATACAGCAATAACTGTCTATTTTGCAAGGAAAAATTTGGGGGAGAACGTTCGGAATCTCGGCAAGAAAACTCAATTGCGAATTACAGGTTTCGCTGGTTTTTTAGGCGGGATAACAAGATAAACAGGATTTTGCTTTGGCGCGGGCGTTGGTGACGCCTTTTGTGCACTTAAGGTCAAGCTCGAAGTATAAAGGTGTGTCCCGGTACACATCGAGAAGATGCCGGCGGGCGATGATACAGGTAGAGGGCAAAGGAAAAGTCTCGGTTATTTTGAATCGGAGGCTGAGGCGGCCGGGGTGTATGATGAGGCGGTGAGGAAATATCACGGGGAGTTTGCATACCAGAATTTTAGCGACGATAAGCCGTTGACCCGCGGGGCGAAAATCTGAAAAATGATTCGCACAATCATTGTATTTTGCGTCTCCCAGCCTAAACGGTTTGGCAATAAAAAACCCCCCGTGGAACCGGGGGCTAAATATAACGACAAGCGTATTTTTTTTAACCTACTTCGAAGCGGGCGAAGCGTTTTATTTTCGCAGTGCCGCCTGCGGCCTTGGCGGCTTCGGTGAGGACCTGGGCGACGGTTTTCGAATCGTCCTTGACAAACGGTTGCTCCAGAAGGCAGTTCTCGGCGTAGAACTTCTTCATCTTGCCTTCGACTATTTTGTCAAGGATGTTGGCGGGTTTGCCCTTGACCTGCTCGGCGT
>Ga0315554_1001757_pt1 | contig 12749 bp, 14 predicted proteins | sample SalMarSW160370MG_FD_202114 | JGI IMG/M metagenome (GOLD analysis project Ga0315554, IMG submission 202114) | Salt marsh sediment microbial communities from the Plum Island Ecosystem LTER, Massachusetts, United States - Salt Marsh Sediment SW1603-70 ... | reverse complement strand
TGATGATTGAGGTTGCCAAAACTCAGGATGATGAAGTTGGTGATGGAACGACAACTTCAGTAATCTTAGCTGGCGAGCTATTAGGAAAAGCTGAAGACCTGATCAACAAAAATGTCCATCCGACCGTAATAATCGATGGATATAGAAAGGCAGCATCCAAAGCACTTGAGATGCTCGAAACGATCGCGATCACTATAGAACCCAAAGACAAAAGATATCTGAAAAAAGTCGCCATGACCTCTATGGCAAGCAAGCTGGTCGCTGAAAACCGTGAAAAATTAGCTGAGATAGTTGTGGAAGCAGTACTAGACGTAGCCGAGCAAGTCGGAGACGAGATTAGAGTAGACTTGGACGACATTATGGTGGAAAAGAAAAAGGGAGAATCTGTCACAGACACGAAGCTCATCAATGGCATAATCCTTGACAAAGAGGGTGTTCATCCGGGCATGCCTAAACGTGTGGAGAATGCGAAGATCGCCTTATTGGACACCGCGCTCGAAGTTGAGAAGACCGAGTTCGACGCAAAGATCACAATAGAGACGCCGGAGCAGATAGAATCTTTCCTGAAAGAAGAAGAGAACATGCTCCAAGAAATGGTTGACAAGATCGCCAAGTCAGGCGCTAATGTCCTCATCTGCCAAAAAGGTATTGATGATATGGTTCAACACTTCCTAGCAAGAAAAGGCATCCTGGCAATAAGACGCGCAAAGAAATCCGACATGGAAAAACTTGCCAAAGCCACAGGTGGCAAAGTTGTCACAAACCTGAACGACATGACCAAGAAGGACCTTGGCAAAGCAGCGCTCGTGGAGGAAAGAAAGATCGGCGACGATAAAATGACATTCGTTGAAGGCTGCAAGAATCCACTTTCAGTAGCTATATTGATTCGCGGGGGAACCGATCGATTTTTAGATGAAGCGGAACGTTCAATTCACGACGCCCTATGTGTAGTCCGAGACGTGGTGCAAGAGCCTAAGATTCTGGCTGGAGGAGGAGCTCCCGAGATGGAAATCGCGAGAACATTGAGAGACTACGCTGAATCTCTGCCAGGCAGGGAGCAGCTCGCAGTTCAAAGATACGCCGAAGCGATAGAAGCTGTTCCGTTAACACTTGGAGAAAATGCTGGTCTCGATCCTATAGACATACTTACAGAGCTTAGAGCTCGTCATGAGAAAGGTGAGAGATGGGCAGGCGTGGATGTTTTTGAAGGCAAAGTTAAAGACATGGAGAACCTTGAAGTCTACGAACCATTGGTGGTCAAGAAACAGTTAATCAAATCCGCAACCGAGGCTGCTACTATGATACTAAAGATTGATGATGTCATTGCGTCTGGAAAGACGAAAATGCCCCCTGGTCCTGGTGGTGCAGGTGGGATGCCGCCTGGCGGATATGGTGGAATGCCACCAGAATATTAACCGTTAGATCGAAAGATCCCCCAATGATCGGGGGGGTCAAAATTATGAAAAATAGAGGTTGCGGGCGGGTATCTGGTAACGCATCAATGCGCGCGCGCAAGATTATTCAACAGTTCTTTGATGATATAAGCAAGGAAAGCTAGTATCGAGATTAAGTCATTTTCTTTGATTTCTTTCCTCACTCTTTTTGTGTATATACTCGATTTAGCATATACATAGTTAGTATTCTACAGTTGATACCTTAATTCCTTACATTATAGTAGATAGGTAATACCTAAATCCAATATACATGTTACATGTCGTCCGTTAACCGTTGGTCGCCGTTTCGCCCGTATCGTAGTCGTTGGTCCGTCGTCCGTCGTCGTCCCAGGTTGGTTGGACTAAATTTTAACCCCAAACCCAACCTACACGTGTACGCGCGCTAGGGTGTTTAGAAATTAATTTGTTGCTTGCGTTATCTTATGTTAGGAAGAAGCTTTGAGCATTAAACAGGTGCTTTGTTCACTGAATTTAGGTTGTATTCGTGGTTTCTTGACGTCTCTTTATCATGAGGCTGGTGCGGGCAGGAAGCCTATTCCTCCGGTTTCCATGTTGAAGGCTCAGTTGCTAAAGTATCTATGGCGTGTTCCAAGTGATCGCAGACTAGCATTACTGCTGAAAAGGAACCGAAAAGCAGCTAAAGCCTGCGGCTTCAAACAAAAGACACCCAGCCACGGTTTGTTCACTCAATTTAGAAGTAGGCTTGGCGGAGACGGATACGAGAAAGTTTTTTCATTGTTGCTAGGACAGCTGTTGAAGAGGAGAGCAGTTAAGGGCGAAGTCGTTGCCTTGGACGGTACAGCCATCAAAGCTTACAGCCAAAGAAGTCTAGACAACAAAACAGGCAAAAGCGACCCTGACGCTCGGGTTGGAAGGGCTAGAAGAGGCTTCATTCTCGGCTATAAGGTGCATATGGCATGCTGCACATGCAGTGAATTGCCCATGGCATTCACGGTTGCGCCATGCAACATGAACGAGAAGCTCTTTGCTAAACCGTTGCTGGAGAAGCTGATGGAACAGGGAGTATGCTTTGAAACCGTTTTGGCTGACGCCCAGTACGACTCGGCAAAGGTCAGGGAAACTGTTGAGGAGTTTGGTGCTGAACCAGTTATACCCTACAGGAGAAGCTCCAGAATTAAGAATGGGATAAAGGTTGGATGCGACTTCGTTGTCCACGGAGCCAAACGCCTAGTTAACCTCTTCAGGAAACGAGTAAGCGTTGAAAGGCTGTTTGGCAGAGCCAAAGAGTGGCTTCTCCTAGACCACTTAAGAGTTAGAGGACTGGAACAGGCTTTCATACATGCCTGCCTAAGCTTTTCAGCCATGTTAGTCGTAGCTTTGGCAGCTGTCAGGCAACACAAACCGAGCCTCATCCGCAGCATCAAACACTACACAACCCAATGAAACCAAGAAGAGACAAAAGAAATCGTTAAGATAGAGTTAACCATCAAAGAAAACCAAGAAACCAGTCCAGAACTCTGTATCACAGACAGAAATAGCGCATCAAACAGAAGAAAAACAACAGAGAAACTCGAAAAAACACAGCAACCCAAAGTCAACCATAATTTCTAAACAGCCTAGCGCGCAATTCTTTTACTTAAATTATTTTTTAGTCCAGAACCAAGCGTTTACACTTTTATGTATTCTTCTATAGTGCCTTTTAAAACAAATTTAGGGTTCTTCTTTAGGAATTCTTCGCATGGATTCACCAGTTCAGGTATTAGCTTCTTTTCAATAGCGTTCTTGTCACCAAAATAGTTTGTTAATAGTGTCAAAAAGTCGCTCCACGACAGGTTCGTCCATAGTCCAACAGGTTTCTGGTAAGGCATCTCAACAAGCATAACTCCATTCAACTTGTCATAATCCAATCTTTCTGCCTCTTTCCACCTTTTTTTATGCTCTCGACAAAATAGCCTGACATATATTGCAAGACCACATGCCAGATATGCTTCATCAACAATCTATATGCAAACATGCTCATCTTTGCATACGCAACATTCCTGACCTTTCAAAAGAATTAGCCTCAACAGATTCTTAACATATGCTTCAGTACATTCCAGACCTTTGTGTGTATAAACGCTCACCTGAACACACTATCCTAACACATACAATTAGGCTCTGAAAATTTAAGCCATTCTTCAATGCGCGGGCATAGCTCATTGTTTGGGTTTGGGGATTAAATTTTAACCCTTCAAAAAGCGATGATGCAGAACACAAAAGTTAAAAGCAACAATGTTTAAAGATGGTTTGTATATCAATTCTGAAATTGCCAATTTTAAGTTGGGTCTTCGGGAGATATCGCCACTGTATCTGGAATTGATGAATTTAACCTACTGTTCTCGGTTTACATTCTCTATCTGCAGAAAAAAAGAGGGGGTTGTTTAAAGCCCTCCAGAGAACTTTTAACCGCAGTTTAGAGCTTCTGGTTTTCCTCTTCCGCCCTCGGTTAGGTCTCGTTGAACAACACGTATGAAGCTGTGATTTTTGGCAAACCTTTTTGCTTTCTCGCCTGTTCTGTCGGTAGACGCGTCATCTATCACGATTAGCTCAAATTTTTCTTTAGGGTAAGTTAACTCTGTCATCCTTTGGAGGATTCGCTCGATTACATGTTCTTCGTTGCGGGCAGGAATCAGAACCGAAACCATGGGTTCATATGCTGTTTCGTCAGAAGATGATGGAGGCGGCTCCTTTTTGTGGTATAATGCGGCAAGCGTGAAGAGATAATGTCTTGTAAGGTAAGCTGTGATTAGGGCAACTAGAACCATGAAAACCATGCTCAGAACCCAAATCAACTTTTTCCCAGCCTTTCCATTTTTCCCCTGTAGGATGCCAGCACCGACAGGCTAAGCGACCATACAGTTACTATCCACACAAAATCGATGAGAGGCTTGGCAACTAGGAATATTATCTTAAATAAGTCTGTATTAAGAAAGAAAAAAGCATCCTCAAATGATAACTGAATGATATACCACAAAGCGCCCACATTGTTTCCTGCTATTAGCAGAACAATTTTGCGTAGAAGCGGACCCTCCAGCGGGAATAGGAGAAATACAAAAAGAAGATTAAAGAAGATGATTGCGACCAGAGCCGGCAGGTCAAGTTTACGAATTAATTGAACATGTAAAACGATTATAGCCGTCACTAAGACTGATCCAACCGCCATATGAAAGAAATTTGGTCTCATTTTTAGGTGACCAACCCTCTCCCCGTCACCTGTCAAGAGAAACACTAATACACGTTTCAGGATTTTTTGGCATAAATGGTTTGTTGAACAGAAAAACTTCCTCTCAGTTAATAGCTTAAGTGCTACTGGATGGTATTATAATGTTTGAAAGCTACAGTTTTATAGTTTGTAGCCGATTTTTCTGAGGAACTCCTTTCTAGCTGCAACATCTTTTTCGGTTTCTGTTCCCTTGGTCTTGAAGCCGTCGATGACACCCAGAATTCCTCTGCCCTGCTCTGTCTCAGCAACTATAACCTCTAAAGGATTAGCTGTTGCAGCGTGGATGGTACAGACTTCGGGCACCTGCTTAATCTTGTCTAGAACATTGATTGGGTATGCATTTTTGAGGAAAATTATGAAGCAGTGACCGCATCCCAGCTTCAACGCCTGATTTATGGCTAGGTTCTTCAGTTCTTTGTCGTTGCCCTCAGATCTAACTAGGCATGGTCCGGAGCTTTCGCAGAATCCTATGCCAAATTTGATGTTCGGAACAGCGTTGACTAAAGCTTCGTAAATGTCTTCAACGGTTTTGATGAAATGAGCCGTGCCCAAGATAACATTGCAGTTCTCGGGCATTTCAACTTTTACTATCTTAATTTCCACTCAAATCTGCCCCCATTTACATCTTTGCCGTTTTCCCTAATAAATTTCGCAACAACAGGTACTCCTGAAAACTTTTTGGGTGCCTGTCTAACCTGTTCTTTTATTCCCATTCTATTGTTGCTGGCGGCTTATGAGTTATGTCATACACAACCCGCGTTACCTGAGGCAACTCGTTAGTTATCCTCGTTGAGATTCTCTCCAGCACATCATAGGGAATCCTTGCGAAACCAGCAGTCATAGCTTCTTTGCTTTCAACAATCCTGACGGCAACTGTATAACCGTAGGCTCTGGAATCGCCCTTCACTCCCGTGCTCTTCGTCTCTGTTAACACCGCAAAATACTGCCACAAACTGTCTCCGAGCACAGCTTTTTCAATTTCATCTGTAACAATTTTGTCAGCTTTCCTCGCTAGGTTAGTTTTTTCTTTTGTTACTTCGCCGATGATTCTAACTGCCAACCCTGGACCTGGAAAGGGTTGTCTCCGAACCAGTTCGCTGGGCAAGCCCATGATCTTTGCGACCTTTCTGACCTCATCTTTGTACAGGTCTCGTAGGGGTTCAATGATTGCTTTGAACTCTATCTTTTCGGGTAAGCCTCCAACGTTATGGTGAGTCTTTATTGTGTCCGAGTGCTTCCTGAAACCGGACTCGATTCTGTCAGGGTATATGGTGCCCTGTATAAGATATTCTGCGTCTATCTTCTTCGCTGCTTCCTCAAAGACCCTGATGAATTCGCTTCCGATAATTTTCCTCTTCTCCTCAGGGTCAATGACGCCCTCAAGCTTCTTCAGAAAACGTTCTTGGGCGCGAACCACAACAACGTTAACACCATACTTCTGAAATGTTTCTTCAACAAATTCTGCTTCGCCAAAGCGCATGAAGCCGTGATCAACATAAATTGCCAAAAGCCGTTCTCCAAGGGCTTTAGCGGCTAAGAATGTGGCTACGCTAGAGTCTATGCCTCCGCTTAAGCCGATTATGGCGGTTCCGTCACCGACTGTTTCTCTTATTTCTCGGGTTGCCTTGTCGATTAACGATTCGGGTCTCCAGTTTGCTTGGCACTTGCACACCTCAAAGATGAAGTTGCAGAGCATTTTCATGCCGTTTTCTGTGTGAACCACCTCGGGATGCCACTGAAGACCATATATCTGCTTTGTTTTGTGTCGATAAGCTGCGATTGGACAGCTTTCTGTGAATGCCAGCATCTCGTAATCTTCAGGGAGCTCGTAAACCGTGTCCCCGTGGCTCATCCAAACTTTCTCCTTTCGCCCCAGTCCCTTGAGAACACCCACAGGCTTATCGACAATAACATGTGCTATTCCATACTCCCTCTTTGATCCCGGCTCAACCTTTCCATTGGAGAAATAAGCGATCAGTTGATGCCCATAGCACAACCCAAGGATGGGAATGCCCATCTCCAAGATTCCTGAATCGAATTTTGGGGCATCTTTTCTGTAAACGCTCCATGGTCCTCCCGACAAAATTAAACCTTTCACGTTCACGTTTTTGTTTAGTTTCTCGATATCTTCCCGAGTTATGTCGCACGGCACTATCTCGGAGTATACGCTGTGTTCTCTGATTCTTCTGGCTATAAGATTGCAGTATTGTCCGCCGAAGTCCAGCACCAAGATCGCGTCGAGTTTCATGGACTACCCTCATCATGCCCTTAATGCAGGAGACCGTCATTTAAAGGCTTTGAAAAAGATTCGAAACATAAAATACGCCGCATTCCACTCGGCTTTATTTCTCAATGACGTTTTCTATGCTGCACAGCTGGGCTAGAAAAATAAAAGCGGATTTGCTGTTTAGATTCGGGTCATCTCTTCGATGGGAATGAAGCAGTGGGGAGCGAAGGTGACAATTTGGGCTCCTTCTTCTACCATGGCTGCTCCGGGGACTATACCGCCAACCATGCATATACCGAATCTGTCCATGCTGACAGGAACTCCAAGCACCGGCTCGTTAGGTTCTCCCAAAACCAGAACCCCTCCCCATCCCTTCTCCTTTTGTTTTTCGAGAATCTTCACGGTTCTCTCTCTTGCTTCAGAAGGTATCTCCCTCAGGGTTGCTAGTAACATGCCTGAGCCAGTTCTCAATATTCTTGAGATGGAGGTCATCTTCCTGTAGACAAAAACTTCCAAGGGAGGTACAGTGGTTCCTTCATAGGAGATTATTTCGACGAATCTGATGGGTTTGCGGTTTACTACTTGGACGAGACCGCCATATTCAAAAAACAGAGGAACTCCAGAGTGAATTAGAATGCCGTCCAGAGTTAAGTTGCAGACTGTGAAGAGCGCAAATTTTCCCTCAGGAACAGATATGTCATAGTATTCTTCATTTTCATCCAGCACCTTGATGTATGGTGCCGACAAAAGATTCATCTCATGAAGAGCTTTCACGGTCTCCATGGTTTTGTTATAAAGATGTTTATCCAATATTGACACGTTCGCAACGACTGTTCCCGAGTCTAAGGCGGGGTCGTAAGTCGCCGAATACGCTAGAGACATAAAACGGGTTGTGATGAAACCGAGCCTTTGAGAAGCAAGGGCTCTGCTCAGTTCTTCCAAACCGTTCGGGGTTATTGTTCTTCCTCTTCGGTTGTGCCCCAACAGGAAGCCCTTTGCCTCCAGCAGCTGAAGGTGATATCTTACGGTTCTTTCGCTGAGAAGAAAACCTCTTTTTCTTAACTCCCGCTTCAGTAATGTCGAACCCACTGGGCTATCAAACTCGCTCAAAATTCTCAATATTTCAATTGCTTTTCTGGCGCTTTCGTTCCCCTGTGACATGAGCCTATTCCCCAACTATCCAAACATTCAGTCAATCTACTATTTCCTGATATTAACTTAGGTACTAATTTAATTTATGTTAAGCTTATTATTGTGAAAGACAGCTAAATCAACGGTATCCGCGCTTGAATAGAAAAACAGCTAAAGAACCAGAGCCAATGTGCATATTTAGATGAGTTAAGTACTGGGCTTATCAGTGCTTGTTTTTGGTTTAAGCTGGAAGGCTTCATAATACTTAGAAGCAGTACGAAGAAATATCTTGTAAAACGGAAAGCCAATGTTCTACATAGGTTTCTGAAATGTTCATATCATGTAATTTTTAATCGTCCCGTAAGATGGGATTTGAACGTTAGAATTATGAACTGGGTTGCTTTAGAATCCAAAAACATAGGACTTCAAAACTATGCTAGAATGCAATGCATTAAACGAACCTCAACAGTGCGTATTTCTGGAAAAGTAAACAAGCCTATTCCCAAGATTGTTTTTCGTTATGGAAAGCATGACGGGCAGATCCAGAAGTTTCTTGAAACAAGAAAGTTCGTGCTGAACTTTTTAAAACAGCATATGAGGGGTATAATCAATATGCAAAGTTAGCGACTCTTACTTTTTTTAAAAGCCCTTAGTCGCCAAGCATCAGGACTCTGATATTTAACTTTAGGGTATTCCTGATTTAACATAGCTTTCAGGTATGCTTCAAACTCTTTGCTTGAACGTTTTTTCTCTGGCACAGCAACACTCTATACTTCAGAATATAATCAACCAATATACTGCTTATTTCAAGCAGTGATACATATATAGAACTGAAATATTATTCGTAGACCTGTTTATAATGTGTGCGCTTCTAGAGGTAATACCGATGGTCTCTAGTCTTCCTTATGCTACCGAGAAGACTTCCAACCAAATAGGGCAACCAATACTGTTCCTGCAAATCTAGGTTAGCATCCATAAACGTTACAGCAGTCTTCTTTGAATTAGCTCCTACTTTCTCAAATTTTCGATTAATCCGTTGACGCATTTTAAATTCAATCCCCGACATAGACAAATACTAAATCCCTCCTGCTTTCTTTCTATTGTTTCTAAGAAGAATACCCAAAATAAACGACAAAACGCAATAAGCCTTTTGTCAACATCCACTAAGAGAATTCCACTTGTTAATATAATACACTTGTCACATATTAAGGGTGTGAATTTGGGATCAAGTTTTAACCCCAAACCCAAGTTTCCGGTTCTAATTTTTGCGAGCATATGAAAAATTGCTTGATGTAAGAAGCCGTTAATTATAGTAAGTAAACAATTTTGACAAAGTTTATAAGATTAGATCATTTTTTGAAAGTTCTAACGAATAAAATTCGGTTGAAATTGAGCTGTTTAAAATGCCGTGGAAGTTGGTACGAGTTAGGAAGTCAGGTCGCGAGCCCTTGAATGGTCGAAAATGTAAGATTTGTGAAAAAGAAATTGTTGAGGAGAAAGCTTGGAGTAACCGAAACAAACATCGTTCCAAATATATTTGTAAGATTTGTTTTCCCAAACTGTGGGTGTGAATATAGTATGCGTACGCGTTAAAATTTATCTCTCCTCTTCTAATCATCGATAAATGATCAACTGTTTTTCTTAAAAATCTTATCCGCAGATTTTTTATGTGTGTTTTTGTTGAGAAAGAGGTTAAATTTTAACCCCAAACCCAACCAAATAGTCATAACTTGATTAAATCATCCGAAAAAATTGGCAATCTCTCTTAGGCTATATTCTCCCTCTCCCGTGATGCGACGTCGTATGATAATTGTTCCCTCTAAATCTCTGTTTAGATTATCCTCCAAAATAAAAAATGCTCTCTCCACTTTTTTAACTGACCAAAAATCTTCATCAAATCGAAAGAAAAACATCAGAACTTTGTTTGTTCCTACAACTTCATCTAAAAATTCTCTGCTTACTGAACTGTTTTTTATTCTGTTTACTTTATTTAGAAGACCTCTCATGTAAGCAACAAAATCATTGGATTTTTTACTAGTATGGAAGATTAATTGACTACTTCCATTTTCGTACAAATAGAAATGATACATTGAAAGAGGCACTGGCATGGGCTCTCCAGAAGAATCAGGCTGAGGAAAAGGTTTGAGTTCTTCAATATAATCATTGACATCATCTATCCATGAAATATCTCTGTTACCAGATCTGAAAAACAAAAGAAAGATCGACCCTAGTATAACCAAAACAAGAATTATTGTTATAATTACAAATTTTCTTCTATCTGAGAAAGATATTAGGTTTGGCAATCCAAAACTCTCCCCAACACTCAGACTATTTCTACTTAGATTTAAATGGTCAGTTTTTAGTTTGCGCTAGGGGGATAAAAATTTAATCCCATGCTCTTTTTCGGGATTCGAGAAACTCTTCCACTGAGATTATCTGCTCATTACTTAACTTGCTAAACCAAACGTCATTTTTTAGTCGAACAATTTCTGCAATTCTCCTCTGTTCACGTCTAGGTTTCTTAAATTCATCAAAAATCGAGTCTAAGAAATCGGATATTGTTTTGTCTTTCCCGTATACACTTTGATAATATTCGACAAAGATTCGTAAATTTGAACGATAGACGTTAGCCGTTGAGTGTTTTTTGAGTTGTAGATATTCCTCAATTTCTGGCTCAAGATAGTCTATTTTATGCATTTGAGCCTCAAAAAATCATATCTAGTCGTATACTAGTATTTTATGGTGCTAAAATTAGGAATCTACTATTTCCTAAGATGAACTTGGGTGCTAATTATATTTATTCTATGCTTATTTTCCCAAAGCACAGCTAAATCAACGGTATCCGCGCTTGAATAGAAAAACAGCTAAACCACCAATGAGCTAACGTGAACGTTTGAGGGTTCTCTATCAAAGTTTATCCTTTCAGACTACTAATAAGCAACAAATAAATTTGAATCCAGCCCTTGGAGCACGTTGAGAAATAGAGGAAGCAGGCACAAGCGTCAGAGTGTTGCTGTAGGCTCACAGTCACACACGCTTAAGTTTGCAAATGACGACGGAGAAAAACGGAGGTGATTTTATGGGTAGTTTGTGGCTTGGAGCTTTGGTTGGTTTCGTGATAACATTGCTTCTTGGTTGGCTGTTTCCGGGCGTTGGACACTTGATAGGTGGGTTCATAGGTGGATTTGCAGCAGGCATCATAGCTCGGGGGGGTATGTTGACAGGAGCATTAGCAGGTTTCCTTGCTGGCATATTTGGCGGTATCATCATTGCAATACTCGCAATCGTCGGTCTTGCAGTTGCTGGAGGAGTCTCTGGCGGGATCTTGGGCGGACTTTTGGGTGGCTTGGCTGGGATGGAAGTTGGAATCGTAGCGATTATCCTTGCTATCTTTGGAGCGATCGCATCAACGATCGGTGGATTCATAGGCGGATTGCTTGCATAATAGAAATTTACCTATTCTTATTTGGCTGTTCGGGAAAAGCTAGGGGACGGACTATCGATTTAGGAAACAGCGAAGATTCAGATTACATTTTTTTGCGTGCATTACCGCGTGTTGAAGGAACATCAAAGTCACATGCTCTTACGAACTCTGCATACCATTATTTTCATTGGTTTAGAGATGTAGAGAAGGTATGAAAAAGTAAACGTTCTATATTTTTTGCCGAAATTCACAGTTAAGAGACTCAAGTTAAATAATTTTTGTCATTATTGGGGTTTAGGAGACTCTTGCTTTTTTTGAAGGATGTTTACAGGAAATATGGAACTGTAAAAAAAGAAACAAGAATTAACTATCTCTTGTCGATGTGGTATCACAGTCACATAGCTATTTATCCAAGTTGGGGATACTGGTACAGATAAGAATGATCCTGTAAGTTGGTTGATAATAGTGGCTACTCCTGATGAAATAAAAAACATACTTGGCTCAAACGAAAAGGTTGAGTTGTATATTGAGGAGAAAATCTACCAGCCTCGGATTAACATCGATTCTGTAATCATTACAAATGAACGAATAATTCTGCGGCATCCTCATGCGCTTGGTTTGAAGAAGGATTACACCGATTACAGTTATCGAGACATCACGAATGTAACTTTAGACAAAGGAATAATGCGTTCAACCATCAAACTTACGCTTAGGCACAGGGAAGAACATCAGGGAGAGCATCAAGAAGAAGAGCATCTGGAGTTGGATAATTTGCCAAACTCACTTGCAGAAAAAGGATATGGCGTCATCAGAGAGAATATTGGCAAATTCCAATCGCCCTTTTCAACTGGATATGCTAACCTTCCCGACGCTCCAGAATAGTCATAGTGTATATGAAACGGTGAAGAAGTAGGAGGTGAAAGGATATGGTAGATAAAAAAGAAGAAGGAATTGATGATGCTATAAGCAAAGTAAACCAGATAAAAAAAGCAGCTGGTGAATTCAGAGAAAACGTGGCTGGTCTAGTAAAAGATGTGAATATCGAATCAAAAGATTGGCGTTTTAACGTGGAAAGTCATAAAGAAGGAGTTACAATCGACATTGCAATAAAGCTGCTAATAAGCAAAAAAGTAGACGACCCCGAAACAAGTAACTGATGACTTTATGAAATTAAATCTTGAAAGATTCCTCCCAATTATTGTGAGGCTTTTTCCTGCGCGTGGGCGCGCATTTCTTCCTATTTTTATACGTTTATTGCCGATTTTCATTAAAGTGTTCTGTATCTTTGAA
>Ga0315554_1001756_pt1 | contig 12752 bp, 16 predicted proteins | sample SalMarSW160370MG_FD_202114 | JGI IMG/M metagenome (GOLD analysis project Ga0315554, IMG submission 202114) | Salt marsh sediment microbial communities from the Plum Island Ecosystem LTER, Massachusetts, United States - Salt Marsh Sediment SW1603-70 ... | reverse complement strand
GTCGAAACACGGGGGCAGGAACTTCGCTCTAGTCACAACCCTCCACCGTACTCTGGAAATCACAGTGGGGTCGTGTCGATAACCTTGCGGGTGTGAGGCGTACGCTCCGAACCAGCTGCCTGCCCGCCGAAGTCCAATTCTCAGGACGTAGGCGGGAGCTAAGCGCCCGAACAGAGATGAATGTCGAATTTCGAACGTCAAACCCCGGAACGTCGAGGTAAGCCGAATCCACTGCGACATTCTGTGTTTCTTAATCGGTATCCGTTATTCAGCAGTGAACACCACTTTGAAAACACGGAAGGACACAAAGAGTTCTAGCTCCTTCATCCCCCTCCACTCGTCGGTGTCACACGAACTGCAGAGAGAGATGAACAAATGAAGAGAAAAACAACCGGCGATTACTCCCCCTTTCCTCATCATTGAAACCAATCCTCTTTTCGAATCGTAACAGCAAGCGAGACAATCTGAAGAAGGCAAGAGTCAGTTTCTGGGAATGAGAGGTCCTATGCTCGGATCGGCGTGAGCATCCGCGCAGCGAGACGAGCGAAATCCAAGACTTGCGTCTTGCCCTTCCATTGTATACTTTTCCGAAGTCCCTCCAACCGCTGAGAGCCGTTCAAACCGACTTGCTCAAGATTGCCCGATATTGGAACGCACGGAAGTCACTCACGGCGATTCTTGTCCTTCTCGTTCTTCTCCCTGCCGTCTTCTTTTCAGCGTATGAGATAAGCTCGCTCTCGGAGAGCGAAGCGCTCATTGGGAGTATGTATCGTCAACAGCTCGACGCGGCTCTCTTTTCGGTGAATCAGTATGCCTGGGATATCGCCGACAGCTGGGCAAGGGATCTCAATCGAATACTGCAGCTCAATGCTCCTACACCGATGCGCTCTTCATCTGCTCAGCTTACCGCATTTCTTTCGATGAACGGAGGGATAAGCGCGATTTTCGTCGCCGATACTGGCGGCACAGCGGTGAGGTTGGCGATGACTGGAAATCAGGATTCCACTTCTGTGAACGTGAGCCAGAACAGTTTCCTGAACCTGGTACGATCGGAGCGGCGCGCTGTCACCCGATTGAGCCAGCTGCAAAGCACGGGGTACCGAAAGATCGAAGGTGTTACGCTCCACAGTGCCCGAGGTGAAGCAGCTGCCTGTCTGCTCTTCCTTGTGGGAGCGGACGTGGAAAGAAAGCAGATCGCAGGAATCGTGCTCAATGCCGAATCGTTCGTTCGTCACTCTCTCCGCCAGAAACTCGATGAAACCGCTTCGAATGAGTTCATCCTCTCGGTCGTCAGCAAATCGGGAGGTCGGCAGGTCTACACCACCGGCCCGCTCACGCCGGGCGAAGAACGCGAGACAAGAGATTTATGGCTCTTTCCAAATTACACGCTCGGAATCCGGATGCAGGGTCAGACGATCGAGGAGCTTGTCCGCGAAAGGTTTTACCGCAACTTAGCGCTGCTCGTGGTTCTCGACATCATGATCCTCGTCGGCGCCTGGTTCCTCTTCCGCACGGTCCGACGAGAAATGCAGCTGGCTCGCATGCAATCGGATTTTGTGTCGAGCGTCTCACACGAACTCCGCACCCCGCTTTCACTCATTCGCATGTTCGGCGAGACGCTTGAGATGGGTCGGGTCCAAAGCGAAGAGAAGAAACAAGAATATTACTCCACCATCGTACGCGAGACGGAACGACTCACGGGACTCGTCAACAACGTGCTCAGCTTCTCTCGCATGGAATCAGGCCAGAAGGCGTACCAGCTCACACGCGTGAACCTGAATTCGGTTATCAAGCAAGTGCTTTCCTCGTACCAATCCCAATTGGACTATCTCGGATTCACGGTTCAGACCGAGCTCTGTGATTCGCTGCCCGACATCATGGCCGACACCGAAGCCCTCTCTGAGGCCTTGCTAAACGTTGTTGACAACGCGTTGAAGTACGGACGCGATCAGAAATGGATCAGAGTCAGCACCGGGTCTACCGACCGCAGCGTGTATGTCGATGTGGAAGATCACGGAATAGGCATTGCCGTTGAGGATCAGCCGAAGATCTTCAAGAAGTTCTACCGCGTGTCCAGCGAATTGACACACCAGACGCGCGGCAGCGGACTTGGGCTCACGCTGGTTCGACACATCATGGACGCGCACAACGGAGAAGTAACTGTGCACAGTCGGGTCGGAAAAGGCAGTACCTTCCGGCTTTCATTCCCGCTTGTCGCTTAAGAGGCAATTTCCGTCAATGAGGAAATACCATGCCAAAAATCCTGGTAGTTGAAGACGAACCAGAGATGCTTCGCGGTCTCAGGGATAACCTGGAGTTCGAGAATTACGAAGTCGACGCAGCGAGCGACGGACAGACTGCATTGAAGAAAATCGAAAGTCACACGTATGACCTCATCATTCTGGACCTCATGTTGCCAAAGCTGTCGGGCATGGAGGTCTGCAAACGGGCGCGTGGACACGGAGTAGCAACGCCGATTATCATGCTCACCGCCAAAGGCGAGGAGATCGACAAAGTCCTCGGACTCGAGCTCGGGGCGGACGACTACATCACCAAGCCCTTCGGCGTGCGCGAGCTCATGGCTCGCATCAAAGCCCTACTTCGGAGAACAGCGGGGTTGCCCGGCGGGGCTGCCGATCACATGGTCCTTGGCTCTCTCAGCATCGATTTCGCTGCGTACATCGCCACGCGCGACGAGCAGCCGTTGAATCTCAGTCCGAAAGAGTTTGACATCATGAAGTATCTGTGGGATCATCGGAACAAGACCGTAACGCGCGAAGAGCTCCTCACGCAGGTGTGGGGCTACGACGAGTCCATTAGCACGCGAACCGTGGACAACTCCATCCTCAGGCTGCGCCAAAAGATTGAAGAGGATCCTGCCACACCGAGGCGAATCGTCACGATTCACGGCATTGGGTATAAACTCGTGGTCTAGCGTCTACTTCGCTCTCCCTCCGCAGGCCTGTGACATCATTTGACATACTTGCGACACAGACGAGACACCTCCTACAAAGGCGGCCCGTACATTGTTGGTGAATCCAATGATCAGCGGGCCAATCACAAACAAGAACGGGAGGAACACCATGAAGACGTCCACGAGCCTCGTCACAGCGATCTTCGTCATCGCGACAGTGGTCGCCCAAGCGCAGGATGGGGGGACGCTGGCAAAGAACACCTCGGCAAACAACGAGCGCCACACGCGCATCCCCGTGCCGCTCATAGTCAAGAACTACTTGAGGTGCCTGAGCTCCGATATCCCTATGGTTGTTGAGTCCACACTCGATAACGTCACTTGTATGCGTATCGCATGGGCGGGAGAGGATCTGCGGGACATTCAGCAGAAGTTAGCCGAGCTCACGACGCAAGGGAGAACGCGCGCTATTCGCTACAAAGCCTTGACAGCGCTAGAGGTTTTCAGGGATCCCGCGGCATTCCGACGGTTCATCGAACACAGAAATGGCAAAGGGGAGGGGCTTCTCGACGAGATTGGTGTCCAGATTCGGCCGCAGCCCAACCTGGTCGCGCGATGAATTCCACCCGCGACTTCCCGTGTCGATCATCCGGGACGCGTACGGTAGACAACGAACAACCGAGCTTGTCATCGGTTTGAAAACGAAGAGGGACTATGTCCAGAAACATCTGCGCCACCATCGTTGTTTCTCTTCTGATTGCGCCCGTCCCGGATATCGGCCACGCCCAGGACCTGAGGCAGGTGCTTGATCTTCGAGGTCGCTGGGAATTTGAACTGGGGGATGATTCCGCGTGGTCGAAGCGCGATTTCGATGATTCTCGGTGGGACGAGATCTGGGTCCCGTCACCGTGGGAAGATGAGGGATACCCAGGCTACGATGGTTATGCCTGGTATAGGAAGCATTTTAAAGTAGACGACCGCCTTCACGACAAGCCGCTGTACCTCCGTCTGGGTCATATCGACGATGCAGGCGAGGTGTTCCTGAACGGTCATATGATCGGTTACGTCGGAACGTTTCCTCCCGATTTCTCCACCGGTTACGGAATTGATTTTCGGGCCCCCGTCCCACAGGATTTTCTTCTGGACGGCAGGGACAACGTCATCGCCGTCCGGGTCTACGACTATACGCAGGCCGGCGGTTTGACCCATGGCAATGTCGGATTCTATCAGCCAAGGTCCTTCATCGAACCTGATGAGGACCTTTCAGGATCCTGGAAATTCAGGACTGGCGACAACAAATTGTGGGCGGAAAGCTCTTTCGACGACTCGCACTGGCAAGCCTTGCGGGTTCCGCTGTTGTGGGACGCTCAGGGGTACAAAGAGTACGACGGCTACGCGTGGTACAGAGTGAAGTTCAGAGTGCCTCACGAGCTTTCAGGCAAGCGGCTCATTCTTCTTCTTGGGAGAATCGATGACTTTGATGAAGTATATTTGAACGGGAAGCTCATCGGTCACACAGGCGACATGTGGCACAGCATCGGTCGGGAGAGGTTGACGAACGATTATCAACAACTACGTGCTTACACGATCCCTCCCTCATTGCTCCTTCAGGATCAGGAGAACACCCTCGCAGTCAGAGTGCTCGACATATGGATGCACGGGGGCATCTATGACGGGCCGATCGGATTGATAGAAAAGAATCACTTCGCATATCCAAGGGAGCGCCCGAAATCGTTCTGGGAGATCCTCCGTGAAATTCTCGACGGTGAGTGAGCGAAGCGACGGGGCTGAGTCTCGCTCCCCATCGACGATCGCACAGCTGCAAGCCGCACGCTGGATGCCTGATTTCAGCTTTTGCCTATGTTAGCCCGTATCGGCGGTTTCGTCGCTTCAGGGCGGCGGTTCTGTCTATCGGATTCTAACGACTCCTCTTGACACTTCTTTGAATTTGGAAATCACCAAGGGATCATGCCCAGGGACAATCAATTGCGTGTCGGCAACGAGGGTCTTCATTCTGCGCAGTTGTGCGACATAGGCATGAGCATCGGACGTTAATGGCACCGAAAGAAGGTGGTCAAGATTATAGTAGAACCAGCAGTCATCAGACGCGAGGAGCACCTTCTCGGTTTTTGAGCTGACGAGCAGGTGCTGGGATTCATAGGTATGCTTCGAACTAATGAAAACCCGGATGCCCGGAATGATTTCTATGCTATCAGCATTGACGAGCTGAAGCCTTCCATCCAGGTTGGCTTGAATGATCTTTAGCACGTCCTGCTTGTCCAGGCCCGTGTGGGACGCACCTTTCTGCCACGCATCCCCAACGAAATACGCAAAGTCATTCTTCTGCATCCAGATGGTTGCGCTCGGGAATAATTGAGAATGGGATTTTGAGGGGAAAAGATGGGGTATGATTGAAAAAACCTTAATAAAACAAAGAATCCTCACCGATCTTCGTCGATGAGGATTCTTCTTTAGAGCAAGTAGCGGGGGCCGGCTACATCCGGCAGTTGCAACCATTGAAAAATCGTTTCAGTTCGCCTTGTAGATGGAGATTTGGTTTCCTGAGCACAAATGCCAAAGAGAACTCGATTGTAGAAGAATCTTTTTCCTCGTGTCAATGAATTCTCCTGCCCGCAGGCGATACAAGTATTTCCCACTTGAGACATCAGCTTCCCATCTCACGATGAAATACCCGGCCCGCAGCTCCTGTGATACTAGGGCGGCCGCCTCTTCACCAAGCATATCAAATACTTTCAGGCTGATATAGCTTGGTTTGGGTAACGCAAACTGAATGGCCGTGGCAGGGTTGTATGGATTTGGATAGTCCTGACTAAGACCTAACTCTTTCGAAATCTCAGCATGGGCCAGCTGTACCGATGTCGCGCGTATTGATGTATGAGTGATGTGGAAATGCGGTGAACGCATACCGGGCACACGATCCCGGACGTGTTCTCAATGACTCCGATGTGCGTGCACGCCTCGTTCATCCCACTGTTCGAGTTGCTAGCACGATGTGGCTGGATGGGGGATCGTTCTTCAGCTCGCTCAAGACAATCAGTCCAGCCCTCTTAAGCAGCCCTGTCAAACCGTTCCCTGCGACGAAGGATTTGAAATTCCTGTAGTGGTCCGACCCCGCCATGAATTCAACCGCCTCATTGAGCATTCTCCAGTGACCCTTTGGTTGAGGGACCAGGTAGTCCACGATGATGAGGTTGCGGGCGACCGAGGAGAGTGTTTGCAACAGTGTGTTTCTTTCTCTCTCCTCGATCTCGTGAATCACATAGGAAAGCGTCGCATAATCGAAACGCAGGTTCTTTCCCGCCAGATACGCAAGCGCGTCTGCGTGATGGAATCGCACTCCGTCGGTTGGTTTGCCTGCAAGCTTGCGTCGCGCGACACTGATGTTTCTCACGCTGGGATCGATGCCATCGATGCTGTCACACTTGTCCGCTAACTGAAACACCTGCCTTCCCGTCCCGCAGCCGACATCCAAGAGTGTCGATCCGTCGGCAATGATGTCTCTCACATGCACGAATGCCCTGTCCTGGTTCGGGGCGATCAACAGATCGTAAAACAGGCCATCATACCAATGATTCTTCTTTTCCGGATTCATTGTTAACGCCATCGCGTTCAGAGACCGAAGGCAAGGAGGATGAGGCCAAAAATCACCCCAAATGAAAAGTTGAAGACCTTGACTATGACCGAATCCTTGATGGAATATGACAGAAGCGGAAGCATACCGTGGCCATCCTGCACAAACGTGCTCGTGAACAGCACCGAAAACGGAATCAAGCCGTTTGCGAACATCGTCACGAAGATCAAGTGCGGTCCGGACTCCGGAATGAGACCGATCAGCGCACCGGCGAACAGAAGCAAGATCGTGTAGTGCGACGTCAGGGAATCAAGATTCCAATACCGCAGACCAAACTCTACCACCAGTAGTGCACCGAAGGTCCAGAGTGCGGTTTTCCACAAGTGCTTTTTGACGATGTGCTGCCAGATGTGGTCCTTTACGTAATGCACAAATCCTTCCTGCGCGGGATGAAACTGTTGGGCCTCGCAATCCTCGCACGTGGATATCTTCCACTTCTTCACGGCCTTATCTGTCACCCATCCAACCACTACCCCGATCACGAACAGTACGCCGAACAGCAGCATGGCCGTCTTCGGAAACATGGCCAGCATGACAAACGCTTCATCTCCCGATACTGCCGCCATAGAGCCCACTAAGGCACCGAAAGTGATTATGCCGTGCACGTAGAGCGAGACATTGGTAAACGCTCCCATGCAGCCCGGAGCGGCACCGATCAGCGATGCTACGACATATTGACGCCACCGCCCCGCTCCTTTCAACAAGGTGGCGAGTTTTCCCCGTGTCCACACATTGACCGCATCAACAAGGGTCATCATAATGAGGACAAGCAGCGTGACCTGCACAGCCTGGGAAAGCACTCTGGAAAGGATATCATTCATAACGCTAGCCCTTGGCTCTAACGTTTCCTCCAACCGCTCCACACCGGAAAACCGTTGTCATCCCGAAGCTTCATCAGATCTTCTCCTTTTCTTACTTCAGCAGCGATGATGGCAGGCTTCCCTTCAAAGGTGATTCTCGATCCTTTGACCTCAATTCTATCCTTTGGCTCAATCTTCATGTCTTGGTTCAAAATGTACCATCCTGGTCCCAAATGAACAGACACGGTTTCCTTGTCCGTCTTCACCATCACGTGCACCCCGTAGGACATCCCTTGCATGAAAGTAAGTGTGTCCACGCTGACCACCTCCCCGCTGATGGTCTCAACTGTTTTAGGATCATACATCCTGTTGTAAGGGGTTCCGGCTCTCCACCCTCTGCTTCCAACCCACCTAACTCCTCGCTGTGCAAAGCCATCCGTGACGAGAAGAACGCTAAGGATGAGAATCACGCCCACGAAGGTTCCAGTCTTTTTCATTCTGATCTCCTTTCTTGATTAACAACATGACATCAATTCTAGGGTTTGGCTTATCGCACCTCTGACTTTCCATCACTTTTGAGCCAACAAGCTCTCTGCCGAAGGATACACCGTGGCCCTTTTCCCCTTTAGTGCACCGGCATTCGCTAACGTCACCGGAGCCAGACAGATGGGGCTCACCACTTTTCCGGCACGGGTCGACTCTTTCACCAAGTTGTGAACAGCTTCGTTATGCCAAAATGCATTCGAACCGACGCCTCCCACCAACAAGATCGCGTCGAAGTCAGTCGCCTTCACATCTTCGAGCGACACATCCGGAGTGACCACGGCACCCAGCATTCCCTTCGCTGGCACAAGCGATGAAGAGGCGACAGTAACCTGAGCGCCGCATTCATCAAAGAATGTTCTCGGTGTCTGATACTCTTCATCCCGAAATCGGCGCGGAGGCAGAATGAAGAGAATTTTCTTGCCAGAGAGATCGATAGTCTGCACGGTAACCAGTTCACGCATCGATTGTGAACTTCCAGGCGCAGTAGTAATCACCTACGGGGTCAGGCGGACACGAAATGCACTCCGCCCTGACGTGTGGGTCCACGGCGTTTGCAAAGTGGCTGAATTCGACCAAGCCAACCGACTTGCACGGGAAGTCAGGCAGATCTTTCTGGCGACGCGTTTGCTGAACCCGGCATCCGACCATCTTGAAGATCATTGTATTTTCGTCAACCCACTCGATTTCCTGGCGATTGATGGCAGCATACGTGCGGTATTGCAGCGCGGTCGCGAGAGCCTGCAGGCCCGCGTTTGGAGGAATCGCGAACGCCTTCATGATTCGTTTGGCCTCTGCAACCGCGAAACGACCCCACGACCTTGCATCAAGGTCCAGAGCTTCCTCCATCCCGTACTTCTCTTCGACCGCAAGGAACCATGACCCGTCGTGGGCCAGCCAATTTTTTGCATAGACGTCGAGGAGCAGGAGCAGTTCCTCCCGCGAGAGATCAGCGAGGTTCTTCATGGTTCTCCTTTGAATCTTTCCACACATGGACCGGTTGTCAATATTCGCGCAATCGACTCCAGACGAAAGATCTGTGGTTGCTGTGACGCTCCGACGATATCGCTCGGGGTGCTGATTTCAAGGAGATGCGTAGCGATCTCGTGTTGTAGGCACGAGATAGTTCCAAAAGGCCTCTTCGAGCGAGTATGAAGCCTTCCATCCCCAATGATGGCTTGCCGCGCTTGTGTCGACATCCGCGGGCCAACTATCCAGGATCGCCTGCCTTTTCAGATCGGGCACAAAAGAGACCTCAGCCTTCGAAAAGGCGCGCTGAACGAGCTCGTGGAGCTCCGATGCAGACGGATTAAACGCTCCAGCGTTATACACCTGTTGCGCAAGGGATTCGCGGGGTGCTGCCTCAAGCTGAAGAAGTGCGCCGATCGCATCTGGCATCGCCATGAATGGAATGCGTGTATCCTCTCGCACAAAGCACTTGTACGGCTTGCCCTGTGCAGCGTGGTGCAGCATTTCGGAAGCATAATCGCTTGTGCCTCCGGTCGGGAGCGTCGCGGCGCTAATCAAGCCGGGAAACCGAAGGGAACGGAAATCGACCTGACCTGTCGGCGGCTCGGCATCCAACTGGCGGTAAAAGTTGGCATAGTAGTTCCCCAGCTGCTCACAATATAGCTTGTTGATGCCGTACATGGTACGAGGCGTGCACCACTCCGATTCCTTGATTTTCGCAATCTGAGTCTTCACGGCAAGACTCGGAAGCCCGTACACTGCAATTGAGCTCGGATAGATGAACTTGACTTCGCGTCCCTGCAGGCGAGACTGCGTGATGGCAATCTCCAGGAGATTGAGTGTCCCATCGACATTTACCCGGTGCGCGAGGGGCGGCTGGCGCTCCGCACGAGTTGAGAGGAGTGCCGCCAAGTGGTAGATTGTGTCGAAATCGTGCGCCGTGGAAAGACTCTCCAGAATGCTCACATTCAGAATATCACCGACGATGGTGCGGATACACCTCCGTCGGAGCGAATCGTCCAGCGGGTGCAGGTCTATTGCGACGATAGCCGCGCCGTTCACTTCCGAGAGACGGTTAATCAATCCATGACCGATCTCCCCGTTTGCTCCTGTAATCAAAACCGTCGTTTCCATAAGCACGTGATCCCTCCGTCCGACAGTGGAAAAAGAACGCTCTCGCACTCTGATGCTCCTCGTCCGGAAATCGATGCGGGGACGGAATGAAGAGAATGCTTCTGTCCGGTCACGTCACACTTCTCCACCCCTCCAGCCATGCTGCAAAGTCTCGTTTTCGGGACGGCTCACTCTTCCATCGGGACAAATTTCCTTATCCGAGGATCAAATTGCCTGAATTGACCGAGGCTCCCATCTTGCAGAGCATGTACCACCTCATCGATCCGGCCGAGCGTTGTCAGGATGATCTGCACACGCGTCTTGGCTGCATTTCGAAGAACTCCCGCACCAAAACTCCGACCGACGAGCGCGTCGCAGTCCTTCAACTCCTCCAGTATTCTGAGGCGCTTGCCGGAGATGTAGTGTTCAGGGACTTCGTTTACGCGACATTCATCCGTGAACCGTTGTGCATTCAGGAGATTCACAACACAGAAATAGCGGCTCTCCCCGAATGGCTTCTTTGGCAGCGTTTCTTTGTCATTCGTACCAATCGCGAGTTTCACCAAACTGCTCCTTAAAGATAACTGTCTTTGTGGAATTCTTTGATGCCCAATGAGTCTGTAAATGGAACTGTTGCATCTCGCAATGCTCACACGTGGCTGTTTTCCACTTCTTCACGGCCTTATCTGTTACCCATTCAACCACAACTGGCTCTAACGTCGCCTCCAACCGCTCCACGCCGGAAAGCCGTGGGCGTCCCGAAGTCTCAGGATTTCGTCGCCTTTCCGCACTTCGGCCGCTATGAGAGCGGGTGCGCCGTTAAAGGAGATTCTCGATCCCTTGACCTGAACAACATCCTTCGGCTCGATTTGAAGGTCCTGGTTCTGAATGTACCAACCCGGGCCCAGATGCACGGGAATTGTCTCCTTGTCCGTTTTCACCACCAAGTGAATCCCATACGACATTCCTTTCCCGAATGTCATGGTATCAACGCTCACGACTTCGCCGCGAATGGTCTCAACGGTTTTTGGGTCATACATGCGGTTGTACGTGCTTGCTGGTCCCCAGCCTCCGCTTCCCCTCCATCTCATTCCTCGCTGTGCGAAGGAGTTGGCTGTGAGAAGAAGAGTGAGGATGAAAACAAGACCGGTCGAAAATGTTGATGTTCTCACGTTATTCTCCTTTTCCGATGTATTGTCTGTTATGTGCGAATACTGCTCTCAAAACTTGTCTTCGAGAACCTACCGGCTGATGAGGAATTGGGTAGTGTCGGTAAAGCCAAATGGTTTTCCTGAGGCTGTCCAGATACGCCCGACAATTCGGGCAACGGTCAAGATGCGATTTCAATCGCCGGAATTGCGGGTAAGAGAGCTTTGTGTCGAGCTCATCCAATACGTGCCGCATCACATCCTGACAGATGACCGTTGGATGTTTGGGCTTTCCCATCATACCACCTGCACAACAGAGTGACAGCGACCGAAGCGAAGCCGTACTAGATTCTCGAAATCTGCGGAATGACTCGTTTGCGGCTGTGCTCAGAGATTTCCTTGAGCTGCGCCAACGACCCGGGAGCAATGGGCACTTGAATTTCCTCACCTAAAAACGGCACATTCTTCATGCGAACAATCCGCATGTAGAGTCGAAACGGCTGCTGTTCGCTGCGCGTCATAATCAGGTTGTCTGCAAGCGCTTCCAGGCGGCCAATTTCTTTTTTCTTCGCAGTGGTGCTCACAGAGAAAATGTAAGAGCGACTCTTATCATCCCGCAGTGTGGTTTCCATCTTTCTCAGAATAGCCTCTCCATAAGTAGGAGAGAAAAGCAGCAAGTTGAGGGCAGAGCCAAACACCAGGATACCAGGGTCATCATGAGGAAGCATATCCCAGGTCCTTTCGACGGCGGCATCCCACACATCAGGCTTGATCAGGTTGGCCCTGATAATATTACCCTCTGGCTCCGTCATACCATCTAAAGCGGCATCGAGGGAAAGGAAAACCACCCGCTGACGGTATTCGTCCAAATCCAAACCGGTGATGATCTTCAGACTCTCATGAACGAAATCGGTACTGGGATACTGCAAAGCCATAGAGACGGCACTTCCTCCCGCCCGCAACCAGGCAGCCACAAAATTGTCGCTAATCAAGGGCTTTCCAGAGCCGCCCGGCCCACTCAAAAGAGTGGAAGTGTGGGAGGGGTAACCCTTCAGGAAGTAATGCGTCAAGCCAATCCACGCCTATCCTGAGTGTTTGCATCATCTCACCCTCGCCATCTGGCATGTTCCTTCTGAAAGAAAGCCTGCCGTTCTTCTTCGATCATCTGCGCCAGGTTGACGTTCTTCAATTCGCCGCCAGCGTCTTTGATAGCCTTAGACAAACTGTTGACCATGTAATCCCGCACGGCCTGGGGAATGCCAAAGAAAGGTACAACTAGGGTGAGGATAACGCCATTGTCTTGTTGATTGTATTCGATGTCGCGCACCATGCCCAGGTCGAGCAAGGACATGGCAATTTCCGGATGTTCCACCCTGTTGATGGCTGCCAGGATCGCCTCTTTGTTTTCCATGCATCAACCTCCTTTCATTATCACTCGCGTGATTCTTTATGATGCCTCCAGACTGCGCGCTATTGTCCTACGTCAATCGACGGTTCAGCGATAACCTCTGCGAAAATCGAATTCGTGATCAGGCAACTTGTATGTGCGTCATGGAGGGTTCTGCGCGCTTGCTCAACGGCCTCAGATGAAGACACGAGAATCGTCGGTCGAAGGA
>Ga0315554_1001754_pt1 | contig 12757 bp, 10 predicted proteins | sample SalMarSW160370MG_FD_202114 | JGI IMG/M metagenome (GOLD analysis project Ga0315554, IMG submission 202114) | Salt marsh sediment microbial communities from the Plum Island Ecosystem LTER, Massachusetts, United States - Salt Marsh Sediment SW1603-70 ... | reverse complement strand
GCACCAGGTGCTTAATGCCAAGCAACATGAGAGAGAGGCGGGTATCATCGCTCAGGCCGGGCGTACCGGGGCGGTGACCGTTGCCACTAATATGGCCGGACGCGGCGTCGATATCGTACTCGGCGGTAGACTTGAAGGCAGAAAACAGGACGAGTGGCAAAAAGAGCATGACGAGGTAATAAATCTCGGCGGACTCCACATCATCGGCACCGAGCGTCATGAGGCAAGGCGGATTGATAACCAGCTCAGGGGCAGGTCCGGACGGCAGGGTGACCCCGGCAGCTCCCGTTTCTACGTGTCTTTAGAGGATGAAGTCATGAGGCGCTTCGGTGGTGACCGTATCAAGGGCATCATGGAGTGGGCCGGTATGGACGAGGATACCCCCATTGAGAACAGGCTGGTCAATCGCTCGATTGAGGGTGCCCAGGTACGGGTGGAGGGCTACAACTTTGATATCCGCAAGCACCTGGTTGAATATGACGACGTGATTAACCAGCAACGGGAAATCATATACGGTGAGCGACGCAAGATTCTGAGCGGGGCTGACCTCAAAGCAAATATCCTGTCGATGGTGACCGAAGAGGTCGCGGGCATTGTGGCTAACCATACCGAAAACGAACGCAGTCAGGAGGGCATGGCCAACCTGCTTGCCGAGGTCTCCACCATTTTCCCGCTGTCGCCGGAACTTACTGCCGCTGCCCTTGTCCAGATGAAGCCGGGGCAGATTGAAGAGCGTCTTATCGAACAGGCAAACATCCTCTACGAGCAGAAAGAGCAGGAGCTCGGCGCCGACAATATGAGGACGCTGGAACGTCTGCTCATGCTCCGCATCATTGACAGCCTCTGGGTGGAACACCTCACCTGGATGGATGATATGCGTCGCGGTATTGGGCTGCAGGCGGCGGCTCAGCGGGACCCGCTGGTGGCTTACAAGCGGGAGGGTGGCATCCAATTTGATGCACTTGAGGCCACCATCAGACATGATGTTGTCCATTCTATCTATCATGTCAGCCTGACCAGGCAGCCGGTTAAAAGAAGGGTGCCGGCAGCCATGGCCAGGATGGTTGCCGGGCGGGGTGATGACGGTTCGAAGCAGCCGCAAAGGGTGAAGGTGGCTGGCAAAAAAGTAGGGCGCAACGACCCCTGCCCCTGCGGCAGCGGCAAGAAGTACAAGTACTGCTGCGGGCGGTAAAATCTGGCTCATATCATGAACAACACTGAAATCGCCGCAGTCTTCCGGGATATTGCTGCCCTTCTGGAGAAGAAGAAGGAAAACTGGTTCAAGATAAGGGCCTACCGCAAGGCGGCCGATTCCATCGAAGGGCTCTCGGTTCCTTTAGGGCAGCTGGCGGACGAGGGGAGATTGAAGGAAGTGCCGGGGCTGGGGGAGGCCATCACCAAGAAAATCACCGAGCTTGTCACCACCGGCAGGCTCGAATTCTATGAGAAACTGAAGGCCGAGCTTGGGGAGGGGTAAGATTGGGCAGCCCGGACAGCCAGACGGTTATGCAGTTGTTTGCTCCCAGGGTTGCCATACAGCACCTGGAGCAGTCGATTGCTGACGGTAGGGAATGGTACATTGCTCTCCTTGAAGCAATTGCCCTCTGGGACTGTCCGGAGGAGGCCCACAACGGACGTACCTATCGCTACCTGATTGCCGGGGAAGCGCTCGACTGGATGCTGCTGGCGGAGAGACTGATTGAGGCGGTCGATAGCAGGCTGCCGGAGGACGAGAAGCTTAATTTCCTTTTTCATGGCAGGTTTCCAGTTGACATAACTAGCAGACAGTTCAAGCAGCTTATCGGCAGTGTCCGCTATCACCAGTACCTCAACTACTTCTACGGTGTTACCGTTGAGGAGGCACTGTTCTGGGCGGTGCAGGAAGAGGTCCGCAAGGAAAGAAGGGTCTCTGGTTTCGCTAAGGAGCAGGACCCCTCCGATGAGGTCTATCGGCGGGTCTACCGGAAGGGTCGGGAGGTGCTGCTGAAGAGCTTTCGCCAGGAGAACGGCTACCGCCATCTGAAGTCGACCACCCTCCTCGAGATGAAGGAGTTCACCTACTGGCTGTTCAAGTATCGACTCAAACATAGTGATAAGGCAAGGATAGCCAGCGATACCAGGAAAGCCCTGGACTGGCTGAGCGCTAACGGCCTTTCCGGGCAGCCTCTGGCGCACCACTAGTGTTTGGATTATTATCAGAGCATTTCTGGGCATTCTAAGCAGGGTGGGAATAATGAGAAAAGGGTTCAAATTCTGCATAGTAGCTCTGGCATTTGCCCTCATGCTTGGAGTTACTTCCTGCCAGTCAGGCAGAGATGAGGCCCGTTCTCCTATACCGACTGGGGATTTGTTGCCAGCGACTGGTGAAGAAGCACCCGATGATATTGTATTTACGCCCGGTGGCACGGCATACCGGGCCAATGTCCACCAAGTCGGTGAGGAAAACCCCTGGCCGCCAGTTGAGATAACTATGGTCGTTCTGGTCAGCGGTTCCAGCGAGATAAGCGTTTGGTATAGGGACTATATCGAGACGGCAGCGGGAGAAATCAGGAACAACATTCTGGAAGTATGGAGGTCGGAGCAGCCTCTGCTTGACTCGAGTCTAAGTCTCTATTCTATTGATGCACCCGCTGGCATAGAACTCACCGATGTAGGGGGAGATGGTTTACCCGGAAGTATAGCCACTGTCTTGGTAATAGAAGTCTCTGTAGACGTTGAGCAGGGTCAATATAGCTTTGAAATCGGTCTGGAGATTGATGGCGAGGACTACGGCACAGTCCCCTGCACGATTGAGGTGCTGGCCGATGAATGATAGGGCACGACTCAAGGGGGCATCCCCTTGAAATCCCCGCCAAGAGGGGTTACACCCCTCTGGACACCCCAAAACGGTGTGGGGGCTAGTCTTCAGGCAAGGGTTGTTCGCACCTAAAAGAGAGCCGGGTTATTATGATAATGAAATGGGGGTTTAAGAGGGAAGCCGCTTCAGGTAATGGTGCAAGGGAGTAAAGAGGGGCGCTAGCCCCTCTTAGGTAATATTCCCCTTACCCTCTGGGGAAGGGGACACAGGGGATGGGGCCTTCGCTGCCAGACTGACGGTGAAACTCTCAAAACCTTACTATCCAATGATGTGCAGGTTCTAACCCAGCCTCTCCAGCTCCTGCCTGAGTCTCTCCTCGCGGTCTTTTTTCTCTGTCAGCCGCCCGCGCTCTTTTTCTACAACGGCCTCGGGTGCCTTGCTCAGGAATGTCTTGTCGCTGAGCCTGGCTTCGAGGCGGGCAATCTCCATGTCGACCTGCTCTATCTCCTTGCCAAGTCGTTCCCGCTCAGCCGCCACGTCGACCATGCTCTCCATGGGGATGACCACCTCGGTCTCTTTCAGCACCAGTACCAGAGAATTATCATCTGTCGCACTGGCCGCTCGGCTTTCACGAAAACTGACCGGTCTTGCCCGTGCCAGGGTCTCGATTGATGCCGCGTGCATGGCCAGCGATGCTGTCAGGTCGCCACCATATACCCGGGCCTCAATCCACCGTGCCGGTTCTACCTTAAGCTCTGCCCGGACGTTACGGATGGAGCGCACTATATCAATGACCGCTTCCATTATACGCTCGGCCTCGGGGTCGGCAGCGCTCTCGCCCTCGGCGGGGTAGGCAGCAACCATGATGGACTCCGTTTCCTGCCAGTCGGCCGGCAGGCGCTGTCTCAGGTGCTGCCAGAGTTCCTCGGTGATGAAGGGCATATAGGGATGGAGCAATCGCAATGAGGTCTCGAGGACATAGACTAGAACAGGCAATGGTGATACCGATTCGTCAGCGCCGATGCGTTCCTTGGTCAGTTCAATGTACCAGTCGCAGAATTCGCCCCAGAGGAAATCGTGTATCTGCCTCAGGGCTTCGGCAAACTGAAAGTCTTCCAGCAATTTGGCAACACTCGCGATAGTACGATTCAACCGACTAAGAATCCATCGGTCTTCTATCGGCAGTAAATCCTGCTCAATTCCAACACTCTTTTCACTATCTATGCTTCTAACAACAAAACGGGTAGCATTCCAGAGTTTGTTAGCAAAGTTGCGGCCAGCCTCAAGCTTAGCTATACTCAATTTGCTGTCAGTTCCGGCTGATGTTCCGGCTATAATGGAATATCGCAGAGCATCGGTGCCGTATTGCTCCAGGACATCTATAGGATTCAGAACATTACCTCTTACCTTGCTTATCTTATCTCCCGTATCGTCACGCACCAGGCCGTGGAGGTAAACGGTGTGGAAGGGGATATCGTTGACGTCTTCCAGACCCATCATAATCATCCTGGCTACCCAGAAGAAGATGATATCGTAGGCGGTCTCCATGACTGTAGTCGGGTAGAAGTAACGGAGGTCATCAGTATCGTCCGGCCAGCCCAGGGTGGAGTGGGTCACCAGCGCCGAACTGAACCAGGTATCTAAAACATCCGGGTCCTGCTCTATATTTGTTGAATGGCATTTGTCGCAGGCTTCAGGTTCATCAACAGCTACCGTCAGTTCACCGCAGTCCTGGCAGTACCATACTGGAATGCGGTGTCCCCACCAGAGCTGGCGGCTGATGCACCAGTCTCGGATATTCTCCATCCAGTTAAGATACACCTTGGTAAAGTGTGAGGGGATGATGGTGATACGCCCTTCGACGACGGCATCTATAGCTGGTTCAGCCAGCGGTTTAATTTTAACAAACCACTGCTTGCTGGCAAGTGGCTCGATGACCGTCTGGCAGCGCTGGCAGTGCCCCACAGCGTGACTGTAAGGCTCTATCTTCACCAGCAGCCCTTCCTTCTCCAGGTCGGCCACTATCGCCTCGCGGCAGGCAAAGCGGTCCATCCCCTGGTAGGGCCCGGCATTCTCGTTCATGGTGGCATCGTCGTTGAGGATATTGACCAGTGGCAGGCCCTGGCGCTGGGCAACCTCGAAGTCCACCGGGTCGTGGGCGGGGGTGATTTTAACCGCGCCGGTGCCGAATTCGGGGTCAACCGCCTCGTCGGCAATGATAGGTATCTCCCGGTTGACGGCTGGTAAGATGGCTTTCTTACCGACAAGACCCTTGAACCGTTTGTCATCGGGGTTGACTGCAACGGCGGTGTCACCGAGTATCGTCTCCGGTCGTGTAGTGGCCACGGTAATAAAATCGTCGCTGTCGACCAGGTGATAGCGGACATACCAAAGATGTCCGCTTACATCTTTATGCTCTGTTTCAAGGTCGGAAAGGGCGGTAGCACAACGGGGACACCAGTTAATAATCCTTTCTCCTTTGTAGATTAAACCCTTATTGCATAAATTGACAAACACGGTTCGCACTGCCCGGCTCGGACCCTCATCCAGTGTAAAGTATTCGCGACTCCAGTCACAGGAAGCACCCAGCCGGTAGTGCTGCTCGGTAATAGTCTGCCGGCATCTCTCAGCCCACTGCCACATTCTCTCCACGAACCTATCTCTGCCCAACTGATGCCTGTCCAGTCCTTCTTCAGCCAGCAGTCGTTCTACTACCACCTGAGCCGAGATGCCGGAGTGGTCAGTTCCGGGCAACCATAGCGCAGGCTCATCCTTCATTCGATGCCAGCGGGTCATTATATCCTGTAGAGTAACAAACAAGACATGCCCGATATGGAGTTCACCGGTAACATTGGGCAGGGGCATGATGATGACAAAGGGCTTCTTCTGAGGATCAACTTCAGGCGTAAAATAGCCCTTCTCCATCCAGAACTGGTACCACTTGGACTCAACCTTGTCGGCCTGATAGGCCTTGGGCATTTCAGATTCAACTTGCGGGGTCTGTGTCATGCTTGTTTCTACCTCTTGCTAGCGATTTTGTAATAGATGATTGTAATCTTGCTCATTGTTCTCTATTAGCTATAGCATTTAGGCTTATGTATGTAGGATTTTGTAACCTTGATGTAGCGTTTATGTGATTCCTCAACTTTCTCATATGCTTCAAGAATTTCTGTTGTGGTTATCAATCCATGTTTTCGAACGAGTTTTTCGTAAGCTTTGAGAGCATTGATATACTGAACGGTAACATTAATCACATCTTGCTTGTGTTTGTCATCTTAGTTTCATCCTTCAAAGTTGTCTATTCAAACCAGATTCTAACGGATAGCGCCGCAATTTGGAGTAAGATAGCCAGCAATGCGCCACAAAAACCCCATAGCCTCATGTAGAATTCTCTAGTATTCCATCTACCTTGGTTCTCTGCCATTTTAGACCTAATCTTAACTAAACAATCAGGCAACTTTACGCTTGGATTGCCCCACGATTCAGTTAGTAGTACTAAACCTACAACTGTTACAGAAGGAAATGCCAAGATTGCGGCTGCTAAAGATAGATAATTCGAAGTCATTTCTTTATGTTTTCTTCTCTTCCAGCATCGCTACCACCCTATCGAGAATTATATCGGCGACCTCCCGCTTGCTCATCAGGGGCAGGTCTTCGGTCCTGCCGTCGCGGAAGAGCAGGGTGACCTTGTTGGTATCCGTACCGAAACCGCTATCGGCGGCGGTGACGTCGTTAGCACAGATGAACTCCAGACGCTTTTCAGTCAGTTTTTTCTGGGCGTTTTCCAGCAAGTTCTCCGTCTCGGCAGCAAAGCCAATCTTGATGAAAGTATCAGGCAACTCCAACAGGAAGTCCTCGGTTTCCACCAGTTCGAGGGATACCTTGCCTCCCTGTTTCTTAATCTTTTGGTCGGCCTTCTGGGCCATCCGAAAATCCGATACGGCGGCGGACATTATCAATACGTCAGCCCGTTTAGTAGTCTCGTTGACCGCCTCTTTCATCTCAGCTACCGATTCGACGTTAATTACCTCGATACCTGCCGGGACTGGTACCGAGGTGGCGGCCGCAATCAGTACCACGGTAGCTCCCCTGTCGCGGGCGGCCTCGGCCAGGGCGAAACCCATCTTTCCCGAAGAGCGGTTGCCGATATAGCGTACCGGGTCGATTGCTTCTCGGGTACCGCCAGCGGTAACGACGATACGCCTCTGGGCAAGGTCTCCATTCCTGCCCAGCACCTGTTTAATGGTGCCGATGATGTCGCTAACCTCGGCAAGGCGCCCCATACCCATCCTCCCCGAGGCAAGCCTACCGTACTCCGGGTCAACGATGGTGATACCCCTTGCCTTGAGCTTGGCGATGTTCTCCTGTGTGATGGGGTTCTGCCACATATTGACATTCATGGCGGGTGCCACGATAACCGGTGCCTCGGTGGCGAGGACGGTGCAGGTAAGCATGTCATCGGCGATTCCTGCCGCCATTTTGGCGATGATGTTGGCGGTTGCCGGGGCGAGAACTACCACATCGGCGGCCTCTGCCAGGGCGACATGCTCGACACTGAATTCGGAGGACAACTCGAACATGCTGGTCACCACCGGGCGGTGGGTCAGGGCACGGAAAGTGAGTGGTGAGATAAACTCGGTGGCCGATTCCGTCATGACTACATTAACTTCCGCTCCAGCCTGTGTCAGTTTACTTGCCAAATCTGCCGCCTTGTAGGCGGCAATGCCTCCCGTAATCCCCAGCACTATGTTTTTATCAGTCAGCATATTGCTACCTCCCTGCAGGGTCAAGCCTGGTTCATCTCGTAGATCAGTCTCAGCCCGATTAGTGTGATATCGGGGTTGATGCTATCGAAAACCTTTGTTTCCGGGGTTATGATGTAGGCGTAGCCACCGGTAGCGACCACGGTCGCCTTTTCTTTCATTTCACGCTGGATACGCTCTATGATACCCTCGATTAGCCCCACGTAGCCAAAGATAATCCCCGCCTGCATTGCCGAGACTGTGTTCGGCCCGATAGCCTTCTTGGGGGCGACCAGCTCAATGCGTGGCAGGGCAGCGGTGCGTGAGAACAAAGCTTCAGCGGCCAGAGCAATACCGGGTGCAATGACACCTCCTATGTAATCGCCTTCGGCGGTGACGATATCAAAGGTGGTGGCCGTGCCGACATCCACCACGATTGTGGGGCCTTTGTAGAGGTGGTGGGCAGCAACGGTGTTAGCGATACGGTCCGGGCCGACCTCTCTTGGATTGTCCATACGGACGCGTACGCCCGTCCTGGTCCCCGGCCCGACCACCAGTGGTCTGGCGTTGAAATACCGCTGGAGCATTTCGGTGAATATAATCACCAGGGGTGGAACGGTACTGCACATGACCATTCCGTTAATATCGGCAGGCTTCAGACCTTTGTGGTTAAATGCGTTGAGGAGAAAAAAGGCGTACTCATCGGGCATCTTGTTGACGACAGTCGCCATCCTCCAGGTATTCCGCAGCTTCTCTTTGTCAAAAACTCCCAGAGTAACATTGGTATTACCGATATCAATTGTCAGCAGCATTTTCTTCCTCTTCAAAGTAGCTACTTTCAAGCTCATCTTTCAGGTCCTGGATAACCATGGGCAGTACCGGCAATAAATCGCTGGCTATCATACCGGCATCCCCTATATCTGCCCGGACCACCTCTCCGGCCTCGGCGTGAAGATAGACACCACAGGCAGCTGCTTCGGCGGCGGCCATCCCCTGCGCCCGCAGCCCGGCAATAGCTCCGGCAAGGACATCACCGGTACCGGCTGACGCCAGACCCGGGTTGGCCATCGGGCTGATGCGACACTCCCCCTCCGGCGTGGCGATGACAGAGTAGGCCCCCTTGAGGACAACCGTTTTCCCCCACTCCCCCGCCATACTCCGGGCGGTACCTGTGCGGTCGGCCTGGACTTCCTCGATAGAGACCCCCGCCAGCCGTGACATTTCCCCGGGGTGGGGTGTCAGTATCGCATCGTCGTATAGCTTTTGCCACCAGTTTGGGATTGCCGCCAGGATATTGAGGGCGTCGGCGTCTATCACCAGGGGTAGCTGTGCCCGCTTGGGGCCGAGCAGGACGTCTTTCACGAAGGCTGCCATCTCTTTACTCTGCCCCACCCCGCACCCTATTTGCAGGACGTCGTAGTTGCTGAGTTCCTGTTGAATCAGTTTTGCGGCCGCGGGGGAGACAACGCCGGTCCTTGCTTCCGTCAGGGGCAGGTAAGTCGTTTCGGTGAGCTTGGCTGCCAGAATGGGCTTGAGACTGGCTGCTGTGGCCAGGGTCACCAGCCCCGCCCCCACCCGCATCGCCCCCATGCAGGCCAGGTAGGCGGCCCCGATGTAGCGCTCTGAGCCAGCGACCACGAGGACACGGCCGAAGGTGCCCTTGTTGGCCAGGAACGGCCGTTCGGGGAGGACCGACGCCACCCAGTCGTCGGTAATAAGCTCTACCGTTACCTGCTCCGCCAGGTAGGAGGGGATGCCGATATCCGCCACCGTTATCTGTCCTGCCTTGGCCGCGCCGGGGGCGTTGAACAGGCCCAGCTTGGGGAATCCCAGTGTGATGGTGTCATCCGCGGAAAGGCACGCCGGGTCGGCCCGGCCGGTGTCGGCATCGAGGCCGGAGGGCATATCCAGGGCGAAGGTGTGCAGCTCCGGGCGGTTGCTCTGGGTGTTGCGTACTGTCAGCAGCGCCTGCTGAAAGACCCCACCAATCGGGCGGTCCCGGCCGGTTCCGGTGCCGAATATCGCGTCAATCACGGTGCTGCATGATGACAGCAGCTCGGAGAGCTGGGTAAGGGTCCCGTTCTGGACTGCCTCGACACAGTCAATATCACGCTCCCGGACCAGCTTCAGGTTCGGGTCCTCGTCCGGTCTCTGGCTGAGGAGGTAGACGCTGACCTTAGCACCCCAGTCATGAAGGTAGCGGGCTGCCACCAGCCCATCCCCCCCGTTATTCCCCGGCCCCACCAGCACGAGGACGTGTTGCTTTTCGATGGCACCCAGTCTGAGCCTGACCTGCTCCGCTACCGCCTTGCCGGCGTTTTCCATGAGGATACTGGAAGGTAGGCCAATCTTGGCGCAGACCTCCTCTATCTGGCCCATCTCCTCAACGGTCACGACTTTCATAGCAGAACAAACCCGCACTTTTCGCAGACTCTTGCTTCGAAGTGGAGAATCTTGTGTAATGTACAAGGGCTAGTTATGGGTGGCGGATTTTGGTATAATGTACTTAGATTGACTTCTTGGGATGGAAGGAGTCGTCCTTAAGTACATTCAGACCACATATCCACCCTTTCACTATACCTAATTCTTCACCTTCCGCAAGACTCTCCTCATCATATCACGTAACATAATCTCGTGACTACCATCTGTGAGTATAATATATTCGATAAACACCTCACGAATCAATCTCAAATCCTCAGTCTTTAACAACGGCCTTACCGATACCCCGTCTTTCACAACAGGAAACATCTCCTCGTACATCTCTCTATCGTTGCCGACCAACTCACATTCACCAACGACAGCATCCACACCATCATTATTTATATACCCGTCATTGTCTGTCGGGTCATCACGACCCAATGTCAATTGTTTTGGCTCATTATACACTTCTCTGAAGCCTTCACCAACAACTTTTTCTCCTACTAAAGCTAATGGTGAAATGCGCTGCTGTATCACATCTTCAACATCATGTATGTATCCCATGCTCGTGTGGATATCGTCATGTTGTAATAAGGCTTTAACGGCCAGAGCTGAACCTGTTTCTTGTGCCACCAACGAGGCACCACTATGCCTCAGAGTGTGTGGCCCTAACTTTTTCCCGGTAATCCCCGCTTCCTTGATTACCCTCCTCACTCTGTACTTGAGTGATTGAACGGTTGCTGGCCCGCCAGACGCTCCTCTAAATATAACTCCATTCTTATCTGCTGCCTCTTTCAATTTTCGACACATGTATGGTTCGAGTCTATAACGTCTCTGACCAGTCTTGCCCTCCACATTTATCCAGGACTCTCCCACGTCGCCAGCCCTTAGACCTGCAATCTCACCTATCCTGGCGGCAGAATCTATAAGCGTTAGAATCAGCAACGTATCTTGCTCAAACCTACAATTCTTTATAATCCTAGCTAACTCTTCGGGATTAAAATACCGCCTTCGCTTCTTAGCAACCTTTGGTCTTATGGCTTTCTCGCAAGGATTCTCCAGGTCATACATGCTTTTCATATACTTACCCGCAGCATTCACAAAGGCGAACCAGGTTCTAATCGTAGTGTCAGCATATCCTTCTAGACCTCAATCCATTCATTTATGGCTGCACCATTAGACGGCCAATCCTCACTATATTCAGCCAAAGAACCTAACGCTTCCCTGTAGTGCCGCTGTGTGGCTGGCTTTATCCTTTTACCCTTTAGCACCTTCTCCATCACTTCCATCGTCTTCATTTCTTTCCTCCTGACTCGACGGGAGCGCCTGCTTCCATCCCAAGGAGGCGTTGCAGGGACTGGATTACGAGCTAGGAGGTGATTGTTATGGTGCTGTTGATAGATGAGTGACTGTACTGAGAATAGAGGTAAGCCTGTCAATGGTGGTGGTTTACAGGTAAATAGCGAAGCGGTTTGAGCGGTCATGCCGATGGAATTGACAGGCGACGGAGACGAGAAGGCGAAAATACTAAACGGGTGATAAGCGTGCGAGTCACCCTTATGAGGAAAAACATGATAAGTGAAAGGGATAAGAGGAAGCTGTTAATACCTGGTTATGGCGGTAGTCTTACTAAAGAGGAGTTAGCGTATATTAAGGCTTCTCTGCTTGCTTCAAAGCCTTTAAGAAGGATATGGCACATGACTTTAAGGAAGCGAGGCAGTAGGATTACCGAAGCCAGGATTAGAAAGATAGCTATGGATGGTTTGCCTGATACCTCTGAGAAGCATTGAAGTTGAATTTGCAGGCACGTGAGAGGAACACATTTTTGTAAAATAGTATTTAGGGTATGGGTAAATAGATAACGAATGGTTTACGTGCGTGGAAAAAAGAAATGAATTGCTTATAGATTTTCACCCTGATTAAGAGATACAAGAGGTCTATCCCTGAACGTCAAGAGAAGTAATCCTTGATGCCTTAGTATTGGTGATTTAGCTTGAGGTGGTACTATTTAGTACCACCTTGTGTTTTATGGTGATGAAAAGTTCGTTAGCAAAAATGTTAGCAATAATCATTGGAATAAGACGAAAAAGCGACTATAATAGACTACCCGGAAGAAAAGCAATGACCCTTACAATGCTGATTATTCTAGGAAGGGTATTTGCCTCAATGTCGCTCGCGACGTACACTTGCCTAACAAAATGGTAAAGGTGATACAGTGAACAAGAAAGCCAAGGCAGGAAGCGAAGTAGAGTTAGCTAAGGAAATGGCTCAAATAGCAGCAGAGGAGGCTAAAAAAGCAGAGGAAGCTAAGGCTCAGGCAAGGGAAGCGGTAGAACAGGCCGAGCATATGGCTGAGAGTGTAGTGGAGGAGATCAAAAGAGTCAAGGAAGCTGAAACTAGATCAAGGAAGGAAATACTGGAGATTGAGGAAAGGGCTCGAAGGGCAGCGGAGGAGATCGAGAGAGCCAAGGGAGCCGAAGCCAAGGCAAGGAGAGAGGCGGAGTTAGCTAAGGAAAGGGCTCAAAGAGCAGAGGAGGAGATCGAGAGAGCCAAGGGAGCTGAAGCCAAGGCAAGGAGAGAGGCAGAGCAGGCGGCCAAAGAGCAGGTAAAGCGGGACGCTGAAGAAGCCAAGGTGAGAGTAAAAAGGGAGGCCGAAGAGGCCAAGAGAGCCAAGGGAGCAGAAGTCAAGGCAAGGAGAGAGGCAGAGCAGGCGGCCAAAGAGCAGGTAAAGCGGGACGCTGAAGAAGCCAAGGTGAGAGTAAAAAGGGAGGCCGAAGAGGCCAAGAGAGCCAAGGGAGCA
>Ga0315554_1001752_pt1 | contig 12759 bp, 10 predicted proteins | sample SalMarSW160370MG_FD_202114 | JGI IMG/M metagenome (GOLD analysis project Ga0315554, IMG submission 202114) | Salt marsh sediment microbial communities from the Plum Island Ecosystem LTER, Massachusetts, United States - Salt Marsh Sediment SW1603-70 ... | reverse complement strand
TCGGCCAGGAACAGATCATCGACAGGTTAAGCAGAGCAGGGGGAATGGAGCTGTACCAGTTTGCCCAGCGGGCGATGCAGGAGAAAGCATACTCTTCCGCAGCCCAGGCGTTCCGCGAGGTGATAGATCAATCCCCGACGCTGGGGATTGTCCTCTCCGCGCGGTTTGGATACGCTCGAGCCATTGAAGAGCTGAGCCAGGAGAGCGATACCCTTGCTGATGCTGCCGGCGTTTCCGCCCACAAGGAAGAGGGCGTACCAGCGGGACGCGTTTCAGAGACGCTGCCAAGCTCTCAGGGAGCCATCCGACTCTATGAATCCATTGTCGCCGGCGGGCCGAATTCGGAGCTTGCAACGCAGTCGCTGTACCGCATCGGCCTGATTCGATTCCATCGGTTTTTCGACCTCAACGGAGCGCTGGCAGCCCTGGAGCAAGCCCGCGACGTGCGCTCCAACGCGAACCTTTCGAACGAAGTAGTAGCAACCATCGCGGAAGTGCGGATCGCAATGGGTGATCTTGGTCGGGCTAGGGGGGAATATGAGAACCTGATACACCGCCCGCCGGGCCAGCAACGCGACGAGGCGCTCTTCCATCTAGCCGAGTTGGACTATTTTGAAGCAAATTTCGATTCAGCAACAACGAAGCTCCAGAGCATTACGGCAAACGTGAATACCGATCTTGCGAACGACGCGCTCCAGCTTCTCTATTTCATTCAGGAGAACAAAACAACGGCCCCTGCCGCCCTGGCAGCGTTCGCCAAAGCGGAGTTGCTCACACGAGAACGGAAGTACTCGGAGGCGCTTGCTCAATTCGAAGAGGTGCTGAAACAATATCCAACAGCACCTCTGGTCGACGCTGGGATGATGAAGACTGGAGAGCTCCAGCTTCTGCTGAATCACGACCAGGAGGCGCTCGCCCTCTTTCGAAAGATCGTCGACGATATGCCGACAAGCATTCTCCGCGACCGCGCCCAGATGCAGATCGGGGAGATCTACGAGAACAGGCTGAAGGACAAGCCGAAGGCGATCGAGGCCTATGAGCAGGTCTTGATACACTACCCGACGTCGTTGTACTTGGAGGAGGCTCGAAAGAAGATCAGGTTGTTGCGCGGCGACGTGCTGTGAGGATAGAGGAAGAGGAGATCGGCTATGAAGATGTTCACAAGAATCGTGATAATGATAACGCTCTTGGTTGCCGCGGGTACGGCCGCGGTTCAAGCGCAAACAAAGCTCCTGATCCCAATGGACCTGAAGCAAACAGATCATCTCAAAGCGTATGGGATTGCATATTGGATCCTCCAGCATAGCGGTGAGGTGGACTGGCTGTTGAATTACCGCGGCGGATCATTCATGATGGACTACGGCGACGTCGTTGCCCGCGAGTGCAGGATCCGGGGCGTGCTCTTCGAGCCGCTCAACGCCGGCGACGCAACATCGATCTATGCCGAAGTTCAACGGGAGGACAACAATATGGACGTTGTCCGGCTCGAAAAGGCGCCGAAGATCGCCGTCTATGTGCCCCCGGCGTTCAAGCCGTGGGACGACGCCGTGACGCTCGCGCTCGAGTACGCGGAGATTCCTTACACCAAAATCTGGGACGACGAGGTGCTCGCGGGGAGGCTTTCGGAGTTCGACTGGCTTCACCTTCATCATGAGGACTTCACCGGCCAGTACGGGAAATTCTATGCGAATTACCGGTATGCCCCGTGGTACGTCGAGCAGCAGCTTCTCTACGAGAAAGAGGCGAGGAAGCTGGGGTTCAAGAAGGTTTCTGACGAGAAGAAAGCCGTTGCCCGCACGATCAAGGACTACGTTGGGAACGGCGGCTTCATGTTTGCGATGTGTTCGGCGACCGATAGCTATGATATCGCACTTGCGGCGGAGAACGTGGACATTTGTGATGTGATGTACGACGGCGATCCGCCGGACCCGGACGCGCAAAAGAAGCTCGATTTCAGCAAGACGCTCGCATTCGAGAACTTCAAGCTCGACATGAACCCCCTGCGGTACGAATACTCCGACATCGATATCCCGCCGAGTGACCCGCCGCCCTTCCGGGATCCAAACACCGACTACTTCACGCTGTTCGAGTTCTCAGCAAAGTACGATCCCGTGCCGACGATGCTCACGCAGGATCACGTCTCGATCATCAAGGGGTTCATGGGTCAGACGACGGCGTTCCGCAAGAGCTTGATCAAACGCAACGTCGTGATCCTGGCGCAGCGTGAGGGAACGGAGGAGGTGAAGTACATCCACGGCAACTACGGTCGTGGAACGTTTACATGGTACGCAGGGCACGATCCGGAGGACTATCAGCACGCGGTCGGCGATCCCCCGACGGATCTCTCGCTTCACAAGAACTCGCCCGGTTACCGGCTCATCCTCAATAACGTTCTCTTCCCGGCGGCGAAGAAGAAGCAGCAGAAGACGTGACAGCGGATGAAGGGATGAACAGCGGAGAAAAGGATGAAGGGATGAAATGGGATATGCTTCGTTAGTTGCCGCTCTGCTCATCCTGTGAGGTGAAGACCACCCGCCCTACATCGCACTCCGCGCATCGCTCTTCCCGGCAATAAAACTTGTAGAGCTGAATCACTCCCTGTTGTGCAGCCACAGAAGCGAGTTTCAGCTTGCCCCTCAGAAGCTGTCTTACCATAAGCCGCGTGAGAGAGTTTTCCATCGACGGTGGAAGCACATCGTAGAGTGCAAGCGCCTGTTCTCGCACCCTCAGATCCTTGAACGTACGAGCGTAGAGAAGAGTGAGAGGAATAATCGCGTTCACAATCATGTCGTTGACGCGCTCCGGACCCAACGATCGAACCTGTTTTGCCGAACTGTGATCGAAATGATAGTGAGTAGACCAGAATTCAAGGGGGCCGATGGAAAGCAAGTCCCCCAAGGAAATGAGTTTGTCCTCTTGCGCGAGAGGTGATTTCAAAATTTGAACTATCTTGCGGAAAAGGTCCTCACGGAGCAGTCTTTGAACAAGAACGCTCGCGGCCGCCAGACGAGCCGTCGGGAAGTTTGTCGGTCGGGTCGGAAAGAACTGCCAATCGGCCGGGTGGAGCACAGTCGATCGGTACAAGGGTTTCAACGCCCTCCATTCCCGGGAAAGCATTCTGACGTAGTTCTGAGATTCCTTTTCTCTCAGCGAGCGAATCTTCGGCAGGAGGCCCGCCGCGCCAAAGAGAAAAGCCTGGATCTTCTCTCTCTCGCCCTCCAGGTGACGATCCCTGATCCGCCGGAGCGTCACCGCTCGTGCCAATCGAGTAAACGGGTCCTGGTTCTTGCTGTATCCGAGGCACTCCATCAACCCCTCATACAAGACCTGCTCCCAAAGGTCTCTTCTGGACAAATCCTTTTGCGACAGTTCTCTGGTTGGTGGAGGAATATCGTCGGGGTTGCCTTGCACTCTCGTGGAGGCGTACCTGTGCGGCCGTTCGCGCAGGGTAAGAACGTGTAGGTGGGCGAGTTCCCTCAACCGTTCATCAAAACGGCGGAGTTTCAGTTCGAGGCGTTCGATGGAAAGCTTGCGGATCCAATTCACCAGGAGGGTCCCATCGACGTGGCTGTTAACATGAAAGCACTTGATTGTCTCGCTTGTTCGCGCACGCTCGTCAAGGATCGTCTTCTGCCAGATGGATCGAATGGACTCAGACAGGAACGGCTCCAGAACGATAACCGGTACGCGCCGCCCGCTCGACACGAGGGTCGGGAGCCCTTCCGCGGCAGCTTCGAGCACGACGTGGAGCACAACCTTGTTGTAGCGAGGATCCCTCTGATGACGGTGCCGCAGCCACTCGACCGGTGTGCGATGAATTTCAACGTCGCCACAGAATGTTGTGCCCCCAAGCTTGATGGTTGCGTCACGAAAATCCGGCCCTCCCTCCGTATTGAGTCTGCCGACCCGGAGGACCAGCAGTGTTCTGCCATCGACAGTCCTCAGCGCGGAATGCTGGAGGTACTGTTGGCTCCAGATATGGCGAAGAAAGCGCTCGTGGATGTTGCGTGTGCGCAGGACCATGGCTTGAGGCGCGGGTCGCTCACTCAGGGTGCCGACCCGTGACGGTGCAGTTGGTTGATTTCTAGTCGAAAAACTGCTCTTGGTACCTCACTATCTTGTTACGCAGCCTTGTTGCTTCTTTCCGCGCTGCGGTCGCGAAGTCCTTTCCGCTTGAGGCATAAAGAATGCTTCGGCTCGCATTGATGATCGCGAGCAGCCCCTTCTTGTTGCAACCGTACCGGACTGCCGACTCCAGATCGCCGCCCTGCTTCCCAATGCCGGGGATGAGGATCGGCATTTCGGCAGCCAGCTTTCGAATCGGCTGGAGTTCTTCAGGATGCGTGGCGCCGACAACAAGGCCGACGTTCTTGCGCGTATTCCATCGCACGGCAGCGTGAACGACCTTCTGATAAAAGGGCTTGCCGCCGAAGGTGATTCGCTGGAAATCACTCGATCCCTCATTCGAGGTCAGCACCAAGAGAAACGTGCCCCGGTCTTCGTACCGGAGGAACGGCTCGATTGAGTCATATCCCATATAGGGATGCACCGTTGTAGCATCGAAGCCAAAGCCGTTGAAGATCGCCTTGGCGTACCGCTCGGAGGAGTTGCCGATGTCACCGCGTTTTCCATCGCCAATGGTGATGATTCCAGCCGGCACGTATGCGAGCGTCTGTTGAAGACTTTGCCAGCCCCGCTCCCCCAACGCCTCATAGAAAGAAAGATTCAACTTGTAGGCACAGGCGAGATCGTACGTTGCTTCGATCAGGCGGCGGTTGAACTGCACGACGGAGTTGCTCATCGAGCGCAGGTGTTGCGGGAGACGAGCGGGATCGACGTCAAGGCCCACGCAAAGGAGCGAGTTGTTGTTGAGCTGTGCCTTCTGGAGTTTTTGAATGAATTTCATCTGATTGGGTTTATTCGAGATTGTAGGGGCCGGAGCCCGAAGCTTCGCGTCGCGACATTTATCAATTCGCCGCTTTCCTGCCTTTTCCTCCAAAGCCCGCACGCCTGACGTTCTGCCGCCTCAAATTCTACCGCCAGAATATCTACCGGAAATTCTTCCACATCATCGATTCGACCGGCTTCTCCGTCTGCCTCTTGTATTTCGCTGTCTTCTTCTTGGTGTAAGGCACTTCAACATCACCGGAGATTTCAAAATAGATCAGCTGGCCGATCGGCATACCGGCATAGATTCTGACCGGCTGTTTGACGGAGATCTCAAGGGTCCACGTGTTGGAAAATCCCACATCACCCTTTCCCGCTGTTGCATGAATATCAATGCCGAGCCGACCGATGCTGCTCTTCCCCTCAAGAAACGGTACGTGCGCGTGGGTTTCGGTGTACTCTTTCGTCACACCGAGGTACAACTTGCCCGGTGCGAGGATGATTCCCTCTTTTCGTATCTTGAAGTCATGAACCTTGTTGTGTTTCCTGCAATCGAGGGTCTCCTCGTTATACATTGCCAGCCAATCGCCGAGATGGACGTCATAGCTGTTGGATCCCAGATACTTTCGATTGAACGGTCTGATCACAATCGTTCCGCGTTTCATTTCCTCTACGATCCTCTTGTCCGAGAGAATCATCCCGTCCTCTTACGATATGGAGTCTATGCCGCCAGGTGCAACGAGAAAAAAAACTCTGCCAGCAGCATCACAAGCACAACCAGCGAGACAACGACGAATCTCCTGTCTCTCTCAACCGAAAAGCCGACGACGGATGTCAGAACACGCAGGACCGGCGTGAGCATCAACAGGAGCAGTCCGGCGTACATCAGAGTAACGTCGTCCACGGATGTGGAGAATAGTCTGCGCAGGACCTCTCCCGGAGCAGGATTCTCGGTCGGTGCCGGTGCAACGGTTCGTGAGAGCCAATGAACCAAAAGTCCGGCGACCATCAGAGCTGCGCTGCTCCAGACCCCGAACCGAAGGACGTGGCTTATCCAGCGGTTAATGACGTGCTGCGGGCCAGGAGATTCTGTGGACTTCATTTCGAGCGTCATCAGGAGATCGTCTAGCGCCAGAACATTTTGACGGAGACCAAAAGCAGCACAACGACAAATGCCCAGGTCAGGGCCGTGCCTTTGATTCTCCGGTTGATACTGATACCGAGGAAGGATCCCCCCAAAACACCGAGCACCGCCGGGGACGCGATAAAGGGGTTGAGGTGTCCGTGTGCAAAATAAATAAATGCGCTGGCCGCCGCTGTTACGCCGATCATAAAGTTGCTTGTGGCAGCCGCAGCCTTCATTGGAACGCCGGAAATCATATGCATCGCAGGGACCTTGAAGATTCCGCCCCCAATTCCCAGGAGACCAGAAATATTGCCTGCCACAATCGAAACGAGCATGACCAGGGGCACCCGGCGAACGGTATACGATACGACAGTCCCGGTTGCCTCATCCCTGAAACTTGAAGGGAATGTACCATTCTGAGAAGTGGCTCCATCCTCGGATTTCAACCGGCGAGTTCTCCAGATCATCATAAACGCAACCGAGAGCAGAAGAACAGCAAAGATGCGGGCAAGGGTTGGCCCGCTCAAGAGATTCGCCGTTACGCCGCCGAGGATAGCACCGCAGACCGTGGCTATTTCAAGAAGCATGCCGAATCGAAGGTTGACGACCCGACGTTCGACGTTCATTGCCGCGCCGGCGCTGGAGGTGGCAATCACGGCGACGATGCTTGTGGCGATTGCCTGGTGCATCGGGAGCCCGAACGCGAGCGCGAGGAAGGGGACCAGGAAGACTCCGCCGCCGAGGCCGAGCATGGCACCGAACGTACCGGTGACGATGCCGCCGAAAAAGAGAAGAAGAAAGGATGAGAGAGACACGTTCGCTGATTGATCTGAATCTTACTTGTTTCAGAATAAGGAAAAGAGTGGTGAGTTTCAATAAAACCAGAAGGAAGTCAAGTGAGCCTTGAACGCTTCACGCGTCTGAAACACTCAATGCTCTTTCCGGTGTGCGTAGAAGTTCATCAAGAGCCCCACCGATACCATGTTGGCTACCAAAGCGGAGCCGCCGTAACTCAAAAACGGGAGAGGGATGCCGATGACAGGCGTAAGCCCCATAGACATACCGATGTTGATCAACACATGGACGGCGAATATGCTCACAATGCCGATGGCCGCCGCGCTGCCAAATTTGTTGCTCGAGAGGCTAGCAATCTTGATTCCGTGGAGAAGTAAAGAAGTGAAAAGGATGACGATGACGGACGCGCCAAGGAATCCGAACTCCTCACCCGGAACACAGAAGATGAAATCGGTCCATTGTTCGGGGATGAAGTTGAGCTGTGTCTGCGTTCCCTGGAGGTAGCCCTTACCGAGAAACCCGCCGGAGCCAATGGCGACCTTGGATTGAAGAACGTTGTAGCCAGCCCCCTTGGGGTCAAGATCCGGACTGAGGAAGGTTGAGATTCGTTTCTGCTGATACGGTTGGAGTCTCTCGTACGCCGACTGAACGGTAAGGCCGACCGCGAGCGTCAAGGCAAACGCGACCGCTGCCGCGAACCGATTCTCCCGCGTAAAATAAAGGAGCGCGCCACCAACGAGCAGCGTGAAAAGGAATGTCAAGGTTCCCAGCAACGCGCCCGTCGCCGCGATGATGGGTGCAAGGATGGCGGCGAGCACGAAGTTCGATGCACCCGCCCAGTAGAGCACGGGAAGCATCATGGCGAAGAACACCACCGCGGTGCCGAGATCGGGCTCGGCGATGACGAGGATCATCGGGGCCAACACAATCCCGATTGCGGTGAGGAGGTGCTTGCCGTTTGAAAGCGAAGTTGTCGTCCGCGCGAGAAACGCTGCTAAGGCCAGGGCGGTCGCGACCTTGGCAAACTCTGACGGCTGGCCGCCGAGTCCGGCAACGCCAAACCAACTTTTTGAGCCGGAGATTGTTTTTCCGATCACAAGAACCACAAGCAGGATGACAATCGTCACGATATACAGGGGAATAGCGATACGCTGCAGAGCCCGGAGGGGAAAGTACGCCGCAGCCAGCAGCGCAAGAACGCCGACGCCGGTCCAGATGACCTGCTTTTCGAACGACGCGGCAGCGCCAACATCATAGGTTGCGCTGTAGACCGAAAGCAAGCCTATGCCCACGAGCGCGAGACAGATGAGGAGCCCCTTGAAATCGAAATATTCCTTCAGGTATTCTAGCATGTTCCCTAATGAACCGCCTGACTGATCGTTTTCACAGCTGCCGCCTGTGTTGGAGCCGGCCCAGGGTGGTTGCTGGGGAGGCCGCCAAAGAGATAGCGCTGCATGATTAAGCGCGCCAGGGGGGCGGCCTTCGATCCGCCATAGCCCGAATTCTCCAGCATCACAGCCACGGCAATTCTCGGGTTGTCGAACGGAGCGAACCCAATGTACCAGGCGTGAGCTTCCCCGTGGGGATTCTCTGCGGTCCCCGTTTTTCCCGCCGAGACGATGCCCGGAATGCGCGCAAGACCGCCGGTCCCGCCGGGTTCCTGGACGACGCGGCGCATTCCTTCCCGGAGCATAGCCATTACGCGTGGCGAGAGCCCAACGAGACTGGAATCGTAGTGGACCCTCTCCATCCTGTCGGTCGATTTATTATGAATGAATTCGACCGCATGGGGTTGGTACACGATCCCGCCGTTCGCGAGCGCCGCAGCGAACCGGGCCATCTGCAGCGGGGAGACGCCAAGCTCGCCTTGACCGATCGCAAGGCTGATGAGATATCCCTGCGTCCATTTTCCCTTCCCGTAGCGTGCATCATAGTAGGCATCCGACGGGAGCAGCCCCGCCGTCTCGTCGCCGGTATCGGTGCCAGTAAGTTGACCGAATCCGAACCTTCGGCCGTACTCCGTCCACTTTTCGAATCCGACCTTCAACATCAACTGGTAGAAAAACACGTTGCACGATCTCTGGATCGCCTCGATGATATTGACCGAGCCGTGGACATGGAGATCCTTGAAGACCCGGTTGCCGAACCGAAAGCTGCCGGTGCAGCGGATGCGATAGTTCTCATCGATGACCCCCTCCTCCAAGGCGGCTGCGGCGAGCACCATTTTGAACGTCGAACCCGGCGGATAGCGAGTAAGCGTCGCTCGGTTGAACAGCGGTTTTGTTGTGTCCGACTGAAGCTCCGACCAGAGGTCCGGCGGTGTCACGCCGCTCATGATCGACGGATCGTAGTCGGGCTTGCTCACGAGAACGAGGATACCTCCGTCAGAGGGATCCAGCGCAACGATCGCACCGCTGTGGTCTGTCATCAGCGACTCAGCGTACGCCTGCAGGCCGAAATCGGCGCTCAGGAAGAGATCGTACCCCTCTCTTGCAGAGACGTTCTTTTTCCCATCTTCAAAGGTGCCGATGATCTGGCCTTTGGAGTTCACGGATACGAACTCGAATCCCTTTTCTCCACGCAGCAGAGGCTCATATCGCGCTTCCAGGCCGGCGACACCAACCAGGTCGCCTTGACGGTAATCCTCACCGGCCTGCGCGAGCTGTGCATCCGAGATTTCCCGCCGGTATCCGAGAAGGTGAGACGCGTGTGCTTTCGTGCGGTAGACGCGCTTCGACTCAATTTGGTAGGAGATACCTCGTAGATTTGTGAGATGCTCCTCGATCGCTGCGAGCGTCCTCGTGTCCACGTCGCGCTTAATGCGTGACGGCAAAAAGGGTGAATAGGCACGTGCGCGTGCGATGCGGTCTTTCAGCGTTGCGGGATCGATCTGGAGCAGCGCGGAGAGCAAATCAAGGTTCTTCATGTCAAAATCGACCGGCACCAGCGTGATCGCATACGAAGGGCCGACATCGACCACGAGCTGGCCGTTGCGGTCGAACATATAGCCGCGGATCGGATCCTGAACGATTGCTCGAACGCTGTTCTCCTCGGACTTCTTGTTCATCTCTCCGTGATACAGAAGCTGCAGCTCATAGAGCCGGAGCATCAGGATCCCGAAGATCAAGAAAACAACGATCATCAGCACCCTGCGCCGCCTTGCGGATCCGAATTGTCCGTCACCCGTCATAGTGATTGCGAGATCCTGTATTTTCTTACAAACGTGAACATTGGCAGTACACTGACGATTCCGGTGTACAGGCTTGTGGCCAGACTGAACTCCAGCATGGAAGCGAAAACCGAATCCCGGACCCCCTGGAAGAAAATACCGTAGTAGATGAAGTTATGAATGAGCGAGCAAAGGAGGACGATCAAAATGAAGCGGTACGATCCAAGTGTATGCTCGGTGTTGTTCTCATTGTAGAAAAAGCCGGCGGTGAATCCACAGACCGTCTTGCTGAGTGCGGCAAGCCCGAAGAATTGGATCGAGACAGCATCCTGCAGCAGCCCGACCGCGAACCCGGCGATCGTTGCCTCCATCTGGCCGCGCCGGAGCGCAACATAGACCACCCAAATGACAAACAGGTCGGGAAGAAATCCCCCGACTGACAGGAAGGGGATGAACGTCGTTTGAAGGATCAGGAGGCCAAGTGCAATGACCGCGGAACGAAGATAGTATTCCATTCAACTCTCGGACATTTCCGAAAAAAACATAGAGAGAAATGGAGAGAGAAGCAAGAATGAGAACGTGACCGCTGTCAATGGAACTACCCCATTTGCAGGACTCTGTCGAACACGACGTCGAACCGAAAGCTCTTTGCAGTACAGCGGGACTCGATATATTCAGCGACCTTCTCGAGGCGCGCCGGGATAGCCAAGATCTTGTCCTGAGCCTTTCGTCCGAGCTCATCGAGATGCTCCATTACCTCGATCTTCCAGCTGGAGATCAGATGTTCGACAATCTGCTTGTATTCCCTGGGTCCATAGATACCCGATCGGCGGACAACGTCTGCATATTCATTGAAGTTGAGAATGGAGATCCCCGGCATGTCGATGCTCGGCAGGATCGAGCAGGCGGAGAGGAGGGCTTGATTTGGATCTCGCTGGAGGATCTCCCTGAAGATGTTCATATAGAACGCGAAGTGTCGGGCCTCATCCTGGGAGATTTTCTGCGTGATGGAGTAGAGCAACGGTTCCTCCCGTGCCACAAGCTTCCCCGTGTTGAGGTGCGAGATCTGCGTTGCCTTTTCCTGGCACGATGTATAGACGAAAAGCTTATAGGGGTCGCCGTGCCAGTCCGGGTTGAATCCCGACCGGATGTACTCAAACTGTAGTCGTTCCAGCGCGGAAAAATTCAGCAACCTGGAATCGCGCACATAATCGCGCAGCACGTTCCCGTGGCGGTCTTCCTCGGCGGTCCAGAGATTATTCCACGTACTCCAAAAGGTTCTGTTGCCGAGTTGTTCTGCGATGAGCCGATGAAAATGCGGTAAGCCTTCCTCGGTCAGGATATTGAGCGCAACAGCGACTCGAGCGCTGTCAGAAATATCATGCGCCCGTTCGCGTAACTCCCGCAGCGGTTCTTCGGCGACATGGCCCTGATCGGCGGGGAGAAAATCGGATGGATACCAGAGCTCGCGCTTCGCTTTGTGATTCTGAATGAGGCTGGCGACGACTGGCTCGAGATCTGCGAGGACCTCGAGCTTTGACGCGAATAAATGTGAGGCCATTTCTACAATGTCTCCTGTGTGAAAGGGAAGTCCTCTGAAAAAAGAAAAACCTGTCGGCTATCGACAGGTGGAAGGCGTTACAGGGTTGTCCGCGGCAGCTTCTTGCACCAAAATCCTTCCATTAATGGTAGGAAGTTTCGGGACAAGTGTCAACAGAAATCAGATCACAGGGTGTCGCGGCAACGAAAATCCGGCATCAAGACCCCGCGGCACCTCGCGGTCCCTATGACCGTAACAGCAAAGCAAAATCTTGGTACGTAGCTGGAATCCGAGTGCTTTGCTTCGGCAGTCTGAGAGCTTCCTGCAACGAAGGGGGCAATTCAAATCGTACTCCCAGGGCTCGTTCAGTAACCTCCGGAAATTTACCCGCGTGAGCTGTGGCCGCGACGATGAAGGATGCCGACGCGCCGCCGGCCCCCATGCTTCTGCGTGCTGCTGCCACACCGACCGCAGTATGCGGATCGAGGACGTAACCGCTCGCCTTATGAGTGCGCCGGATCTCGTTCAATGTCTCCTCGTCGGAAATGCTCATAGCGTCGAGGTCCTGACGCATGCGATCGAGCTTGAACCCATACAGCGCCTGAACGCGCGCGAAGTTGCTTGGGTTCCCGACGTCCATTGCGTTCGAATATGTTTTCAGGGAAGGCCGCGCCTCAAGCGTGCCGGATCGAAAGTATTCCGGAACGACGTCGTTGGCGTTGGTCGCTGCAACACATCGCGCGATGGGGATCCCCATCCACTTTGCATAGACGGCGGCCGTAAGGTTGCCGAAATTTCCGCTCGGCACGACAAAAATTGGGCTCTTCTGCCGACCGGTGTCCGCGTCTTCTTTCATCAACTGGGCGATTGCCCATGGGTAGTAGGTAATCTGCGGGATCAAACGGCCGACGTTGATAGAATTTGCCGTGGTGAGGTTCCTCTCAAGGACGAGCTCTTTATCGGCGAGCGCTCGCTTGACCATCCGCTGGCAGTCATCGAACGTGCCTTCGACCTCTATGGCGTGCACGTTTCCTCCGAGCGTTGTCATCTGTTGTTCCTGAAGCCTGCTGATCTTGCCGGCAGGGTAAAGGATGTACACCTGCACGTGGGGGACGCTGAAGAAGCCGTGAGCGACCGCGCCGCCAGTGTCGCCTGACGTGGCAACAAGGATAGAGACAGTACGCTCTTCCTTGCCAAGAAAGTACGACAGCAGATGAGCCATGAAACGGGCGCCGATGTCTT